>ENA-OQAS01000203-OQAS01000203.1-human-gut-metagenome-genome-assembly--contig:-NODE-203-length-31588-cov-3.058294_pt1 | contig 31588 bp, 37 predicted proteins | sample MGYA00242733_ERZ504523 | MGnify/ENA primary metagenome ERZ504523 (study PRJEB26092, sample SAMD00036239) | human gut metagenome | host: Homo sapiens | study: EMG produced TPA metagenomics assembly of...
CACATTCTCTCCTGAAGTGGATTAAGTCCTCCATAAGTAACCCAGGCTACCTCTGGTGCAAATCCTTCTACATGATCCTTTTCTTTCTCAAGAAGACTTCTGGAATAAACATAGGAAGATATACATTCTCTACGCCTGTCTCCTTAAATCTTCTATCCATTTCATTCTTTATATTCTCCCAGATTGCATATCCAGCCGGCTTAAATATCATACATCCTTTAACGCTTGAATATGACATAAGCTCTGCCTTCTTACATACATCTGTGTACACTGTGCAAAGTCTACATCCATGGAAGTAATCGCTTCTACTAACTTCTTATCCTCTGCCATAAATATACCTCATTTCCTGCGCTGTCTGCGCGTCCTGTTAAATGTGCCGCAAGCCTGTAATCTAAGCAGATAACCCACAATAAAAGATGCTACAGGTTATCCACATATTAAAGCTCACATAATCTGTAATAGTCTAACATTTTCAGCAGGGATTTTCAAGTAGAACACAGATATCCGTTATTTAAATATTTTATATGCCTACTCTATCCCCATTTCACACCTAAGTCTTATAACCAATGCCTTAATTATGACATAACTTACCGGTCCTGTTATAAAACCTGCCACACCATATACAAGCAGTCCAGTGAATATTATCACAAGCATTGTAAATGGTGATATTCCCAGTCTGTCGCCCATACTCTTGGACTCCATAATCTCACGCACAAAATACGTGATTATATATGCCATTAACAAAATTACTGCATATCTGTAATTTCTTATAAGAAAGCTTATTAATATCCATGGAATAAGCACAGTACCCGTTCCGAATACAGGAAGTGCATCAATTATCCCTATAATAATTCCCAGCACAATAGCGTATGGATTCTTAAGTATCGCAAATGCCAGCATACATAACCCAGAGTTAATCAGCATAATTCTTAACTGCACTTTGAAATAAATATTTATAAGCCTTCTTACTTCTTTCCATATCATACGGATTTCTTCATAGAATACTACTTGTCTTATATTATCCCTGAACTTCTGCAAATCAGACACAAGATATATAACTGCTATGAAGCATACAACAATTCCACCCACAATAATAACAATATTTTTTACAACTGGAGCAGATATCAATATTATCTTCTCAGGCATTATGCTCATAAGTTTATGTCCACACGCAATAAGTGACTCAAGACAACAGCCTCCTTCCAGTCCCAGAAATGCATCTGCATCAAAACACATTCTGGCTGTGAGCTGCTTTACCGCAATCAGGTTATAATCAAGGTTTCTTAACAGCCTGCTGAACTCATCTACACCCTTAAAAATTATAAAACTAAAAAGTGCCAGCACTACAACAAATATCAATGATACAATAATCGTTGCAGCAATCCCCTGACACTTCTTTTTCTTAATTGTTATTCTTTTGTTCCATCCTAAAAGCTTATCTAGTCCTATGTATAGCTTATCTGACAGATATATTACCTTCTTCTCAAGTATAACTGCTATAAACACACCTATAACAAATGGCCATACATACACAATCAGATACTTAAAGCTTATATATACAGCCGCCACTATAACAGCTATTCCAAAAAGAAATTTTATTCTGGTCTTACCACTCTTTTCATCACGCAAAATATACAATCTCCTCCGTAATAATTCATCATCTATATATGAAATAATTCCACATTACCGACAAATTATACTTGCAAAAACTCTATATTGATTGCTTGTTTTCCTGAGCTGCCCAATCTCTGCTTTTAGTCTTTCTATTTTCCTCCTGAAATTCAGGCTCAGCTTCATACACCTTTCCATCAACTGTAAGGCTCTTAGCACATAATGCTATACAGCCCCTTTTAATATGGTACTCCTCTGCTTTCTTAACCGCTGGGTTTCCACCATATTTACCATCGCCAACAACGGGCAGATTCCTTGATGATACTGGACACGTATCTGATGATGTCGTCCTGTTATAAGATTAATCAAAAGGCGTGAAACATTTCTTTCCTCGTCATAGTCAATAAGGCTATACTCAAGTACAGCCTTTTTTGCTCCTGCCTGTTCTTTTGATACCACCTTTGATGTGTTATCTTTGCCATTTTTTAAAAGATAATCTGTAAATGTGCCTGTATCACTATGAGGTCTGCCACATACAAGTACCAGATACTGCTTGCATAAAGACTCCCTTTGCATAAGTGCTGAAAGCCTTGCCGCTTCTTTCTTGTTCTTTGCTATAAGCACAAGACCTGATACTGGTCTGTCAAGCCTGTTAATAATTGCCGCATAGGCTTCCTCACCCTTATTCTTTCTATATGTAAGCACTTCGCTTACCAGATCCATATCAAAGCCTCTGGCACTCTGCGAAAGCTGCCCTGCCGGTTTATTAACTATTATTTTATCTTTATCCTCATATATGACATTTAACATCTTAACTATTCTCTTTCCGTTTATTCACTTTTCATAAATAACAGTTTATTAGCCTGCATACATAATTCATCATATCCAGCCCTGAAATTCTCACTGTCAGCTTTCTCACTTATAATTCTATAGCCTTCAAATCTGATAAGATTTTTAAAATATTCCTCAACGTCAGCTGTTTCCTTTATAATGACTTACTGAAAGCAAGACCTTCCTTGGAAACCTGTGAATCCGGTCTGAATACTATTTCACCTGACAGAATATTTTCCTGATCTCCAACAAGAATTGCCTTTGCATAATACTTATTACTATCAGTTGTTGCAAGACGTATCTTTCTTATAGGTGCTCTTGACTTATCATTCATTGCATTAGCAATATCAACTTCCTCAGCATCAAAATAATCTTTCTCAATAATCATATTCAACACTTCTTTCTATATTATGATATACTTATGTGATAATTTATGGTTAATACTCCTTACATAACGCAGGGAGTTATCCATCCTGACGGCTCCCATTAACTGATTATAACTTAAATCTGTAGCCAACACCCCATATTGTTTCAATATACTGTGGCTTGCTTGTATCAAGTTCAATCTTTTCTCTTATCTTCTTAATATGAACTGTAACTGTAGCTATATCACCGATAGAATCCATATCCCATATTTCCTTAAATAATTCTTCTTTAGTATATACATGATTAGGATGCTCAGCAAGGAATGTAAGAAGATCGAATTCCTTTGTTGTAAATATCTTCTCCTCACCATTAACAAATACTCTTCTTGCAGTCTTATCAATCTTGATACCACGTATTTCAATTATATCATTCTCTGGCTGTGAGCTGTTAATAAGTCTTTCATATCTTGAAAGGTGAGCCTTAACTCTTGCCACAAGTTCACTTGGACTGAATGGCTTAGTCATATAATCATCAGCACCTACACCAAGACCTCTTATCTTATCAATATCTTCTTTCTTGGCTGATACCATTATAATAGGTATATTCTTAGTCTCTCTTACCTTCTTGCATATCTCAAATCCATCAATTCCCGGAAGCATAACATCAAGTATGCAGATGTCATATTCTCCGTCAAGTGCTTCTGCAAGTCCGCTTGTACCATCTTTGCATATTGTTACTTCAAATCCACTTAATTCAAGATAATCCTTTTCAATATCTGCAATTGCTTCCTCATCTTCTACTATTAATACTTTGCTCATAATCTCATTCCTCATCTTTCTATAATCTGTTATTCTTTAGGCTGTGGGTTCTGCACATTATATTTGAGTAAATTCAAATGCATTGTAGTGCCTTCTCCTTCAACACTCTCTGCCCATATCTTTCCTTTGTGGTCCTCGACAATCTTCTTTACAATCGCAAGACCTATGCCGCTTCCTCCTTGTTTCGAGTTACGCGACTCATCAGTCTATAGAACCTCTCAAATATATGCGAAACATCTTTTCCAGCTATTCCCTTGCCATTATCTGCAATGATGATGTGTACATAATCACTCTCATCATACAAATCTATATCTATCTTTCCCTTGCGCCCCTCAGCCATATACTTAACTGAGTTGCTGATAATATTATTGATAACTCTCTTTAACTGCTCTGGGTCAGCGGCAATTATGACCGGCTCTTTAATATGATTTCTATAATTAAGCTCTATACCTGCCGCATCAAGCTCTGTGCCTATCTCATCACAGCAGTCATCAAAATATTCTGACACATCAAATTTAACAAATGTATACAATACCCTGTTAGCATCAAGCCTTGAATATATAGTAAGCTCATCTATCAGCTTATCCATATCATTAACCTTATTGGCAATTGTCTTAACATACTTTGCCTGCTTCTCAGGTGTATCTGCAATTCCATCCCTTAAGCCCTCTACATATCCTTTGATTGCTGTAAGAGGTGTCTTTAGGTCGTGGGAAATGTTTCTTATAAGTTCCTTCTCTTCTTTATCCGACTGGAGCTTGTCCTCCGACGACTTCTTTAATATAAGACGCATTTCCTCAAAATCCTTGCACACATCTCCAATCTCATTATGTGGTACTTTGGGCATCTCAAAATCGAAATTGCCTTCTTTAATATTATCTGTTGCAAGCTTAAGCTTATTAACCGGCTTAATAATCGAACTATATATCCACAGATTAAGAATAAGGCTCGTAATTGCAAGAATAAGTATTATAACTACTATAAGCTCAACAATCATATGTCTTATCTGTGGAACACTCTGTTTAACAGAAGTGAGTATTGATACACTATATGTATTCCCGAAATCATCTGTAAAATCAACCTGCTTTATAAGGCTGTGATAGCTTCCACCTTTATATGTTGCAACATCTACAATATTACTTCCATCTATCTCATACTCTGGAAGTATATTAATAAGCTCTGTTGAACTTAACCCTGTCGAATTGTATATAACATTATTATTCTTTCTTACAACAAGCTTTGATAACTTTTCTTTTAATGTATCATTAAGCTCCTCTAGATATATTCTGTTATTAAACTTCTCTGGTTCGGTCTCTGCCTGTTCTCTTACCTGCTCATACACATCATCGGTTATGCTTCCAAACAACGTCATAGGCGAATAAAAATATAATAACACCGTATCACCTTCAACATTATATGTCTTGCATATGCTGTCTGACTGCATTTTAAAAATTCCTACGACAAACACACACAGCATAATAACCGGAAGTACTATCATTACACAGAATGAAATCTTTAACTTATCTCTTAATTTCATATATTCCTCTTGCTATAAATATGTATTCTCTCTAAATATCGTGTATAAAAAAGAATGTGCATCATCGTCACATAAAATATTATATATTAAATATCCAAATGTTATAACATCTTAACATTATTATTATAAATCGGACATCATTATATAAATATATTAATCACTTTATAATAATACCACAAATTAGCACACTATTATTATAACAAAGTATTAAAAATATAAAAATAAAAATGAACTACAGATATCATAAAAATATCCGCAGTCCATTATTATCAGCCAATCTTTAATTTGAACTTCTGAAGTTCTCTTTCTGAATCCACTTTAGCAATAATTGCACCAAGTGCTGAGAGCTTACCTTCAAAATCCTCATAACCTCTCTGAATATATTCAATATCATCTATCTGTGAAATTCCGTCAGCCGCAAGTGCAGCAATAACAAGAGCCGCTCCGGCTCTTAAATCAGGTGCAGATAACTGAGCCGATGTGAACTTCTCCACACCTTCTATATATGCTGTATTACCTTCAACCTTTATCTTAGCACCCATTCTGTTAAGTTCATCAACATACTTGAATCTGTTCTCAAATATGCTTTCTGTAACCATACTGGAACCCTTGGCAAGTGCAAGTGCTACTGCTATCTGAGGCTGCATATCTGTAGGAAAACCAGGATACGGAAGTGTCTTTACATTAGTGCTTCCCACTTCACCCTCAGCTATAACTCTTATCCAGTCATCGCCCTCAACAAGCTTACAGCCCATCTCAAGAAGCTTTGCCGTTATTGACTCAAGATGCTTTGGAATTACATCTTTAATAACAATATCTCCTCTTGTGGCTGCTGCTGCCATCATAAATGTACCAGCTTCAATCTGGTCAGGTATTATTGAATATGTGCAGCCGTGAAGCCTGTTCACGCCCTTAATTCTTATAACATCTGTTCCTGCACCTTTAATATTAGCACCCATAGCATTAAGAAAGTTCGCTACATCTACAATATGTGGCTCTTTTGCCGCATTCTCCAGAATTGTCTCTCCCTCAGCCATACATGATGCCATCATAAGATTAATTGTTGCTCCAACTGTTACAACATCAAAATAAATATGACCTCCAACCAGATTTTCTGCCTTCGCACTTACAACTCCGTGGTCAATATTTACCTTTGCTCCAAGAGCCTTAAAGCCCTTTAAATGCTGGTCTATTGGTCTGCTTCCTATATTACAGCCACCCGGAAGTGCCACATTGGACTCCTTATACTTTCCAAGAAGTGCCCCAAGTAAATAATAAGAAGCTCTTATCTTTCTGATATATTCGTATTCAACATTAAGATCGCTTATTGAACCCCCGTTAATCTGAACTGTGTTGTTATATATATATTTAACCTTTGCACCTATGCCCTCTATTGCCTGTAATAGCACTCTTGTGTCTCTTACATTAGGCACATTCTCTATTGTTACGGTCTCATCCGTCATAATTGCTGCTGCCAGAATACCAAGTGCGGCATTCTTTGCTCCACCTATGGACACCTCTCCACGAAGTGGCACTCCTCCCTTGACAACATACTGTTCCATAATTCGCACCTCTGTCACTACTTACTAATTCATAAAAAGTTACTAATCTCTAAATATCTTAACCATAATCTCATATTCTATACCGTTACAATTATGGTATTACTCTATCGTTATCCTTAAATATATTAAGGTATATGTTCAAATATTTCAATATCCTTATGATTATATCACACCATATTATTATGTCAATCTGTCTTATCCGCATTTTATTATGATTTAAAAAGGGTATGGAAAATATCCACACCCTTTGTACGTTTTATTCTAGTTCTTATTAACATAATTAAGAGGATTAACCCTTGTGCCATCAATCCATATTTCAAAATGCAGACGTGGACTTGTCACATCGCCTGTGCTTCCACTTAACGCTATCTGCTGGCCCTGACTTACCTGCTCTCCAACACTGACAGTAAGTCTGCTGTTATTAGCATACCTTGTCAGGCTTCCATCTTCATGCTGTATATCAACACAGTAACCATATCCACCATACCAGCCTGCTCTTGTAACTTTACCAGCTCTTGCTGCAACAACTGTTATGCCTTCACTACACATCCAGTCAACGCCATAATTAACTGTATCTTCTCCAGTTCCATAACCCGAAACAAAAGTTCCTGCCACCGGCTTAATATAATCAGTATGTGTAAGGGTTCCCACTGCAATCTTTTCAGGCTTTGACTCCTCTGTTATATTCTCTTTTACAATATCTCTTGCCACTTCCCTGCCATTAGCATATGTGACATTAGCAACCACCGTTCTTTTTCCTGATGTTCCCTCATCAAGAATTGTATTAGTCCCTCTTGAATTATTATTATCGTCAATATAACTCACTTCCGCCTTGTAGTCCTCATCATACGAGAGCTGCTTGGTTGTAAGCACTGTTATCTGCGTATCCGGTACTGTTACCACAAGCTCATCGCCTGGTACAGCAACCACATTTTGTGAAGCTATGTCATTAAGTTTAAGTAGATCATCCAAAGTCATCTGATAATCTTTGGCAATCTGTTCAAGAGTATCGCCTTCCTTTACTATATAAGATACCTGGGATTTATTCTCTCTTGTTAAAATGTCATAAGCTTCCTGTACAGACACTACATCTGCCTTGTCCCCGCTTACTGCGTTAACAGATACATTTTCTGCAAAACCGATTCCTGTAAGCTGGTCAGGCGATTTCTTGTTAGTTCCATTTTCCGATTTATTATCTTCAAAGAATGAAGCAACTATCTGTGTATCCTGAACTGACTCTTCATCATTCTTATTAATAGCAATTGTGTACTGTTCATCAATCGATGTTCCAGCCTTTATGACAGGTTCAAACTCATCAGCTACATTGTATGGCTGTATAATCTTTCTGAATAACTCCTCAACTTCTTCTTTAGTAGCAAGAGTTACCATATTATCATCAACCCTTACAGTATATGCAAGCTGTGTTTCAACATCAACGATACAGTCAAATAATGAGCTGTATATTGCATTCTGTAACTGCTTGGTAGTCATACGTTTCGCTATCGCTCTTCTCTGCTTTGTTATCTTAACATCGCAGTCCATATATATATAATCTGCAAATTCTTTGCAGAGCTGTAATCTTGCATCAGCCAATGCAACATTGACTTCGTCTTCTGTATTAGCAGCGCCAATATAATTACCCTGAATAGAAATACTGTAATATCCCACCTCATTATCAAACATCTGCTTTGATACAAATGGAATACCTATTACTATCACAAGGCATGCAATAAACATTGTCGCGATAAAGGTAGTTCTCATCTCCCTACCATATCTCGTTATGCGTGTCATACATTCCTCCAACAAATAGTATATTTAATGTCATTATTCGTATAATATAATGACGTAATATTTCTGTAACATTTTCGTAACAAATTTTATACTACCACGCATATGCTTATTTGTAAAGTCTTACACTTCTTATAAATAGTGAAATAATAATGAACTGTTCATTATTATGATGCCGGGGTCAAAAGCCCCAGACTTTGATACCTACAAATTGTTCCGTGCTACGCAATAAACCCTTTACTTCTTAACTGAGTATCCAAACTTGCCTATATTATCTCCCAGTGTGTAATACTGTCCGTGTGAATATGCTATAAGGTCAGCATCCTGAAGCCTTAATGCACCCTTGCTGTCAAGAAGCTTCTCATCTACATTAACAGCTACAACCTCCGCTATAAACATATCGTGGCTTCCAAGTTCTATAATATCCTTAACCTTACATTCAATATTAACAGGGCTTTCCTTTATTGCCGGTGCAGCTATCTTAACCGATTGCTGTGGTGTAAGGTGCATATCTGCGAATTTATCCGTATTTTTCCAGATTTAACACCACAGTAATCAGTTGCATAGCATAACTTTCTTGTTGTAAGATTGACAACAATTCGCCTGAATCTTTTATAATATCGTGGCTGTATCTTTCCTTTCTCACTGATATTGACACCATAGCAGGGTCAGAACATATTGTTCCTGCCCACGCAACAGTAATTATGTTAGGCTTCTCACCCTCTCTTTGACAGCTAACCATTACTGCGGGTACTGGGTATAACATATTGCCGGGTTTCCATGTCTGTTTGCTCATCTTTCAATTGTCCTTTCGTTTCTTCTGGTTTTCTTCCTTTTGCTTTTTTCTTTTTGCCAATTTGCCTCGCCGGGTGCGTCTTGGAAGCTTCGCTTCCCTTGACTGTCGGGCGTCGCCCTGCGTTGTTCTTCAACGCATCCGAAGTTTCGAAGAAACTTCTAAGTGACTACGAAGTAGTCATATTATATCATAATTTACTCTTTCTTAACCCGTACACTCACGAACCCGCGCTACGCGCTATCCCGCCCTGCTTCGCATGGCTGTTCGTTCGTTAATGGCGCAAGAAAAGTAATGTCTGCTTCGCAGCCGCTTCCTTTTCTTTTGCGCTCATTATATCATAAAAATAAAATTTTTAAAAATATATTGACAAACCTGACCCTTAGTTGTATGGTTAGTTACATAAGTAATGAACCAAATAACGAATTATGGTGATTAACAAAATAACAGAATGGAGAGATTGCATGCAGGAACATTTGACGCAGGAAAAATCCATATATATACAGATAAGTGAGATGATAGAAACAGATATCTGCCGTGGAATTCTGCTTGAAGAAGAAAAAGTTCCAAGCACGAATGAGCTGGCAAAGCTGTATACGATTAACCCTGCAACGGCGGCCAAAGGTGTCAACATACTTGTTGATGAGGGAATACTTTATAAGAAAAGAGGTATTGGAATGTTTGTAAGTAAGGGTGCTAAAGATATGATACTCAATAAAAGAAAAGGTGCATTTTATGAGAACTATGTCAAGTCATTGATAGAGGAAGCTAAGAGTATCGGAATAACAACTAAAGAATTAATCAAGATGATTGAAGAAAGCGAGGGTTAATATGAGCGGTCTGGAGTGTAAGAATATAAGTAAAAGCTATAAGGATAATAAGGTGCTTGATAATGTGAGCCTTAATATTGAACAGGGAAAGATATATGGTCTTATAGGAAGAAATGGTGTTGGAAAGACAACACTTATGTCAATTATGACAGGACAGAATCCAGCTGACAGCGGAGAAGTTACATACAATGGACAGCCTGTGTGGGAAAATGCAGAGGCGTTAAGCATATATGCTTTTCAAGAGAGATTAATACCAAGAGCCTGCTTGGAATGAACAACCAGAAGGTTAAAGAATATCTTCGTCTTGCTTCAATATATTATAAGAACTGGGACAAGGATATGGCAGAGGAACTTGTGAAAAGGTTTGGTATTGATAAAAAGAAGAAGGTATGTAATCTTTCAAAAGGAATGTTGTCAATGCTCACAGTGATAATAGGACTTGCAAGCAAGGCGGAGATAACAATTCTTGATGAGCCGGCAGCAGGGCTTGATGTTATCGTCAGGGAAGAATTCTACAAGCTTATTATAGATGAGCAGCAGGAGAATGGCAGAACATTTATAATATCAACACACATCATTGAAGAAGCGGCAAATGTATTCGAAGAAGTCATAATACTTAAAGATAAATGTGTATATTTAAAGGAAAATACAGTTGAATTACTTGATAAATGCCGTTATGTATCAGGTCTTGAAGAAGATGTAAAAAATGCTGTTGATGGCTGCAAAATTATCAATGAAGAACATATAGGAAGAAGCTACGCTGTTACAGTAATGCAGGATGGCGATGGGAAAATCAAAGCAGTTCAACATGTTACGGTACAGCCGGTTTCACTTCAGAATTTATTTATTGCGATATGTGGACAGTCGAATATGTAAGGAGGGGTGACCTATGAATTATGGATTGGCAAGAATAATCAAAGAACCATTGTATCAGGCATTGAGGAACACTATGTATATAATAATAGGTGCATTTGCATTGACAATATATAGTATGTTTGTAGTTAATGATAAGGGAGCACATTCCGCTTTGGCAGTTGGAATGTTGTTTTCCCAGTGTATTATATATATTGGTGGATATGTCATAGTATTATTTATGATTTGTTATACCTGTCAGAATATTTCACTTGCAGTTTCTTTCAGCTGCACAAGAAAGCAGGCTGTGGTGGGGGTCTATATTATTGAGTTTCTAATGGGCATTTTCTTAATTATTGTGTCAGTAGCAGGAGCCTTAACAGCTGGTTTAATGGGAGTTGATATCAGTCTTGGAATATGGATATTGCAGGCGGTACTGGTTATGCTTATATGTATAGCTGTGGCTAATATAGGTTCAAGCATAACATTAAAAGTGGGAAGAATAGGTTATATGTCAATGGTTTTAATAATGGGATTTGCAATGGGAATTATGACGGTTTTCATCAAATCAACATTAGCTGCAGGATATGGCATTATGGGTGGATTTATAAATCTTAATGCAGGCACCTGTACTACAGGAATAATAGCCGCATTTATAGCTGTGTTAATATCAATGTATATATATTACCTTGCGATAAGAAAGCTTGTAGTGAGAAGCTAGGGCTGGAATGGAGAAGAATATGGAAGAGATAGCGAAGATTTTTAAAATAAACAAGACAGGTATAATGCAGACATTTATCATACTCATAATATGTTCGGTTGCAGGGAATATTATCCACGATGTAATTATGTTAATGGAGAACATAGGACTTGTAGAGAAAGATTATACAGTATTTCCAATGGGAAGCTTTATGGTAATAATTGGAATATTGCCACAGTTATATTTGCAGCGACAACTTATAACTACACAAGATTCAATATGGATGTATCATATGGATGCACGAGGAAGATGTATATTATAAGACAATGGGTGTTTGATATTGTGGTTATTATTATGGCGTGGGCAGGATTAGGTATTACATATCTGTATGAGAACTGGAAGTTTGCGGCATTTTATTCAGAATATAGTCTGGAGCTTAGCATAACACCGCTTTTTCACTTCAAATATTTTGTTGTTTCATTGATAATGTTAAGTTCATTTAATATGCTTATTAGTTCACTGATTATAAAATATGGAATAAAGGGCAGAAGAATAATGGCATTCGCATATATGATAATCTGCTTCTCGATGGCTAAGGCAGAGAATATATATCAGGGGATATATGAGAGAATATTAACCCTGCCAATTGGAACAGATATATTATTATGGCTGGTGACATTAATTATAGCGGCTGTATCAGCAGTGGTGGCAATACTATTAATTAAAAACAACAGGTTGCAAATTAGAGTGGTAAAATCAAAAAAGAATGTTATAATAAAGTATCACACATTGTAGTATATATTTAAAGGAGCAAGTGATGGATACTTTTAATGCAACTAAGGGGGCAACAATACTTATAGTTGATGATTCACGTTTCCAGTGTACTATAATAAGGGAATTGTTAAGGGAACATTTTAATATTTTTGAAGCTGAATCTGGTGAAGAGTGTCTTGGTATAATTAAAAAGGACAAGGTGTCTATTGATTTACTCATTCTTGATCTTGAAATGCCGGGAATAGACGGCTTCGATGTTTTAAGGCGGCGACAGGAGATACAGCATTTTGCTGATATACCTGTAATAGTCCTTACAGCGACTAACAGCAGTGATGTTCAGGCAAGTGTGTACGAGCTTGGAGCTAATGACTTTCTTATTAAGCCGATTGACCATAAGACAGCATTTTTTAGAATTCAGAACCTTCTTAAGTCAAAGCACAGAATAGCAAGTCTTATTAAAGAGTATGACGATTTCAAGTTTAAATCAAAGATTGATGAGATGACAGGACTTCTTAATAAGTCAGCAACAATAAAGCTTATAACGGATGCATTAAAAGAATATCCGAATGGACTGCACGCTTTGATGGCAGTGGATATTGATAATTTCAAGGCAATTAATGATGTGTATGGACATACAGTAGGTGACCATACAATATCTATTGTTGCAAGCGTTATGGCATCACAATTTGAAAAAACAGACATTGCAGGAAGAATAGGCGGCGATGAGTTTGTATTATTTGTTCGTGACATTGAAAGCAGGAAATATGTGTATGAAAAGGCACAAAAGATTGTTGATATAATATCAGCCAAAGAGAATATGTCTATTCCAGAGGATGTAACAATTAGTATAGGTGTTGTATTTACTGATGGAACAGAGAAAGATTATACAGAGTTATTTGCTAAGGCAGATGAAGCACTTTATGAGTCAAAGCATGCAGGAAAGTCGTGTTACCGCGAATATGGTGTCAAGCTTGACGGCAGGAAGGCATCAAAGACAATACCTGTTATTACACGCTCAAGAAATGTGATAAGTATAATTGAGTTCGTGCACGAATCATCTTATGATATAAGAAAGATAGATAATGTTAATGATTTTGAAGAATTAATAAGTGGGGTAAAGAATATTCCGTGCATTTATGTAGATATATCCGAGATGGAAGATAATGGATATAGGGTACTTGAGGATATAACTAATACAGACAATTTAATAATAAAGAATATGCCAATTGCCATTATATGTAAAGAGGGAAGTATGGAGCAGATACGTCTTGCAGCAGGCTATGATTGTGTTAAAGACATATTATTTGCACCAATTGAGCCACAACAGCTCAAACGCCGTATCGCAGCTTACAGGAGTAAGATAAGTGATTAACTTTACTTGACAGAGTTGGTATATAACATTTATAATAAAGGAACCGTGCAGCCGGGGAGTTAGCGGCACCTTGTACCTGCAATCCGCTATAGCAGGGGTGATGTTCGGCAGAGGGCGAGATTTTATGGAGCCGCCCGATATAAGTGGTGATGACATTTGGGTCTTTCGCAACAGGAATTCATGAACCATGTCAGGTCAGGAATGAAGCAGCATTAAGTGAAACCTTCTGTGTGCCGAAAGGCAGCCTGGATCGAGCTAACTGTATCGGTAACGTCTGTGGATGATCATTCGAAGCTGAACGCACGGTATTTTTGCGCGAGTAACGATGAGAATAGATTGGAAGAAGGACGTTCTGCTAGCAGGAAAAGGCCTTATTACAATCAATTCGAGGAGCACCGCGACAGTGACAGAAGCGAAGCTTCTGGAACGCCATCGTTACGAGTTAAGCGAAGTGTAACGTATTGTAATACGCGATGAGTGAAACACCTCTTCAGAAAGGAAGTCCTCTAAGTATGTCATATCAGGCCCTATACAGAAAGTGGCGTCCTGACACCTTTGAAGATGTTAAAGGTCAGGATCATATAGTTACAACATTAAAAATCAGATATTGGCAGACAGAATAGGACACGCATACCTTTTCTGTGGTACCAGGGGAACTGGCAAGACGAGTGTTGCAAAGATATTTGCCAGGGCAGTTAACTGCGAACACCCGGTTAATGGAAGTCCATGTGGAGAATGTCCTGCGTGTAAGGCAATTGCAGCAGGAACGTCTATGAATGTAATAGAGATTGATGCGGCATCTAATAATGGTGTCGATAATATAAGAGAGATAAGAGAAGAAGTACAATACTCTCCAACAGAGGGGAAGTACAAAGTATATATAATAGATGAGGTTCATATGCTGTCTATAGGAGCGTTCAATGCACTGTTAAAGACACTGAAGAACCACCTGCATATGTAATATTTATACTTGCAACAACAGAGGCGGCTAAGATACCGATAACTATTATGTCGCGCTGTCAAAGATATGATTTTCACAGAATATCAATAGAAACAATAGCAGACAGGCTCACTCAGCTTATAGAAGCAGAGAATATAAGCGTTGAGGATAGGGCAATAAAATATGTAGCCAAAGCGGCTGATGGTTCTATGCGAGATGCACTCAGTCTGTTAGACCAGTGCATAGCATTTTATCTTGGCAAAGAGCTTAAGTATGAAAATGTACTTGACGTGCTTGGAGCAGTTGATACAGAAGTGTTCAGCAAGATGTATAAGACAATAAAGACATCAGATGTTGCAGGCTGTATGAATCTTATGGAAGACATAATTATGCAGGGCAGGGATTTGTCTCAGTTTGTGACAGATTTTGTGTGGTATTTAAGAAATCTTCTGCTGATTAAGACAACAGATGATATAGATAAGATAGAAGATGTTATCGAGGTATCCAAGGATAATATTAAGGATATGATAGAAGATGCCAGGGACGTAGATGTTGACAGTATAATGCGTCATATAAGAGTTCTGTCAGAGCTTTCCAATGAGATGAAATATGCAACGCAGAAGAGAGTTAAGGCAGAGGTAGCATTTATTAAGCTTATGAAGCCGGCTATGGAAGTCCTAAGGATATGCAGGAGCTTGCAGGCAGGGTAAATGATCTTGAGAACCAGTTAAGTGAAGCTCTTAGTAAATTACAGTCAGGTGCATATATAACTAAGGATATGTTGATAATATGTCATTACAGTCAGGTGGTGCTGGTGCTTTAGGCACTGGCAGCAGGAATGATGCAGTACAGGAAGAAAAGCCTGTTCTTAGAAGAAATTATGATGCAGTCACAGATGATATAAAGCAGATAGCAGGACAGTGGAGTCAGATAGTAGCTTCAATGGATGATGCACTGCTTATGAATTTGTTAAAGCAGGCTGATGTTACTGTAACAGAGGATGGTAATAGCCTTGAGATTATGGTAAAATCTATTAGTGGTTATAACGTGATAAGCAGGGAAGAAACAATCGCTAAGATAGAAGAGCTTATCGAAGAAAGAACAGGTATATCAGTAAGAGTGGTATGCACAAGAATTGATGAAGATGAGGATTTTAACAGGCGTTATATAGCATTAGAGGAGCTTGTTGGAATGGATATCGAAATAGATGATAAGGAGGAATTTATATAATGGCTAAAAGAGGTGGATTTCCAGGAGGAATGCCTGGCAATATGAACAATCTTATGAAGCAGGCACAGAGAATGCAAAGACAGATGGAGGAACAGCAGGCAGCTCTTGAGTCTAAAGAATTCACAGCTACAGCAGGTGGCGGAGTTGTTGAAGTTACTGTAACAGGTAAAAGAGAAGTGACTAAGGTTAAGATTGATCCAGAAGCAGTTGATCCAGATGATGTAGAAATGTTAGAGGATTTAATAGTTGCTGCAACTAACGAAGCACTTCGTAAATGCGAAGAAGAATCACAGGCTTCTATGTCTAAGATAACAGGTGGTCTTTCAGGACTTGGAGGAGGCCTTTTCTAATGGACATATACAGCGGTCATATTAATAAGTTAATAGAGCAGTTGTCAAGATTACCAGGGGTTGGGGCTAAGAGTGCCCAGCGCCTGGCATTTCACATTATAAATATGCCTAAAGAAGAAGTTGAGGCATAGCCAATGCAATGATTAGTGCTAAAGAGCATATACATTACTGTAAAGAATGTTATACGCTTACTGATGAGGAACTTTGTCCTATATGCAAAGATCCTAACAGAAATCACAAGCAGATTATGGTCGTTGAACAGACAAGGGATATGGCAGCATACGAAAAGACAGGAAAGTATGAGGGCGTGTATCATGTACTTCACGGGGCTATAAGTCCAATGCTTGGAATAGGCCCATCAGATATTAAGCTGGCAGAACTTATGAAGCGTCTTCAGAAAGATGTAGACGAGGTAATAATCGCTACGAACTCTAATCTTGAGGGAGAAACAACAGCTATGTATATAAGTAAGATGATAAAGCAGGCAGGCATAAAGGTTACAAGAATAGCCAGTGGAGTGCCTGTAGGCGGTGACCTTGAATATATAGATGAGGTTACACTCTTAAGAGCACTTGAAGGCAGGACAGAATTATAATAGTTACATATTAATATTGAATAAATCGGACATATGCAGAATGGCATAATGATATGAAGAGGTATACATATGGCGGAGAATATGATTGGAGAGATAATAACAGAGCACAGGGAAAGAATGCTTAATCTTAAGAAATATTATCCTTTTTCAGGCTTATTGATACTTCATTTTCCCAGTTTAAGGAGGGCAGATATGAAGCACTTGATATGGGATATATCGTGATGGCTGTTCTGCGTTTTTTTATTGAGGAAAATAACTTCAAGGAAAAGGAAGTTACATACAAGGAGTATCAGGAGTTCTTTAATAACATAATAAGGCACGACTTTGATATGAAGCTTACTGAGGAAGAAAGCAGGGAAGTGGCAGATTATGTCTTTGATAAGATGAAGAATGAGGGAAAGCCATTTGAGTATGCGTATTATGACCCTGTGGAGAAGAAGAAGAGAGTATCAAGGGTTAAGCTTATAGAAAGTACAATAAAAGATAATACTGTGTGGTACAGTATAAGTGCTGATGCGGTCGAGTTTTATCTTGATACGAAAGAGATTAAGGACGAAAGCCGTATAAGCGTGTCACAGCTCCTTTTGGAGAAAATGATTAATTCCAATAACTTTAAAGGCGGAGTAGAGGTTATAGAAAGAATTAATGAGGAAGTTGGAAGGCTTAAGGTTAAGAAGAATGAAGTTATGGATATGCTTTCCAAAGATGTAAAGACAGGACTTGAACATTATGAGGATTTTGTCAATACAGGAATGAAATGGTTCGTTGATGAGGAGAAGCTTTTTAAGAAGAACAAGGAACTTATTGACAAGGCAATAGAAAGGCTTGAGAGTAATTCATCAGCGACAGAAAGCTATTACAGGACATTAAAAGAAATCCATTATCTTGAGGACCAGCTTAAAATAGCAATGAACAAGCACGCGGAACTTCTTCGTGACTGTACTGATATGCAGAATAAGACAGATGAGGCAGTAAAGAAAGCAAAGCTTTCAAGGCTTCGTTCACATATGGATTTCACAGCGCACTCTCAGATATGATAAGGACAGATGATGCTTCGTTACTGTCATTTATAATAGAGCCGCTGTTAAAGCTTAATATAAAGAAGACATTTGACATAAAGACAATAGATGAAGCACTTCTTGTAAAGCCGGCAAGATATGATAAGAAGGAATATGTAACAGAGGACACACCAGAAGATATAGTATATGAAGATGAGATAGAAGATGAAAGAATAAGACATAATTACATCTTTATAATGAATAATCTTAAGGAGTGTATTAACAGAAAATGTATGAATAAATCGGACATTTTAACGCTTGGAGAATTCAATAATATAATGTCAGAAGCTTATGGAGAGGAAATTCTTAATAATGCTGATTATTATTCTTTCTTTGTTAATCTGTGCCAGAAGGACAGCTATGTTATCGGTGGAGATAATATGCAGTCAGAAACATTTCTTGATGACATATTAAAGGAGGGTTTTGAAGGGAGTGAGCCTGTACATATAATTATGGAAAAGGGAACAGATGAAATAATAGATTACACCAATGTGCAGGTAATGAATATTACATTCAGAAAAGAGGCAGACGATGGAAAATAGAAATCTTGAAAAAGCATTGGATATAGTATCGAAGCTTATAACAGGTGAAGAACTTACTGAGCGTGGTGACAATAGTTCTTTATATCAGGAATATAACAACAATGCAGAAATCTATGACATAGTACATATGTCACTTAAGAAGCTTAACCTTTCAATATATGAGTATAATAATGGACTATATGTCAGTGCAGGAGAGAACAACAGGGTGTTTGGCTATACGAATGAAGAACTGCGTAAAGAACTTGGCATTAAGGTGAATAAAGATTTATATATGGCATATTTTGTTATATACAATATTATAACAGAATTCTATACGGCATCATCTAATACGACTTATGTGGAGTTCGTAAAGGTTGAGGATATTGTTAAAAATGTTGATTATTCAGTGTCAGCAATTATTGATAAGAAGTTGGGAATGATTATTGATGACATAGAGGAGAACAGCTTTAAACAGATAGCTTTAAGCTGGGACGAGCTTCCGGTTATAACAGTTGAAGATACGGCAGATGTAAGAGCCGCAAGAAATTCTAAGACAGGTTTTGTGAAAATGGTACTTAACTTCTGTGTGTCACAGGGGCTTTTAATGGAAGCACAGTCAAGATATTATCCAACAGACAGATTTAAAGCACTTATCGAGAATTATTTTGATGAATACAAGGGACGTATGGCAGAGATTATGCAGTCTTTGATTTAACAGCTTAAGAATGTACTATGTAGTGCAGGAAAGAGGTAGATATGCCACAGATTAATAGAATAAGAGTTAATAATGTTAAATATAATTTTGGAACGCAGTTCTATGATGATTTTATAATGCGTTTTAATTGCAAAAATACAATATATGACCTTGCTAATGGTGGTGGAAAGAGTCTTTTAATGCTTCTTCTTATGCAGAATATGATTCCTAATTGTACACTTGATGAGAAACAGCCTATAGAGAAGCTTTTCAGAAAAGGAAGCGGCAACACCTGCATACACTCACTTGTTGAGTGGAAGCTTGATAATAATGCAGTTAAAGATGGTTTCAGATATATGACAACAGGTTTTTGTGCAAGAAAGGCAAGAGATGCCAAAGATGAAGAAAATGTTACTGACAGCACGGGCACATTGACACAGGCTTCATCATCTGATAATACAAGTGTAGAGTATTTCAATTACTGCATTTTCTATAGAAGTTCGGGGAAAATGACATAAAGAACCTGCCGCTTGCTGTTAATGGCGAGAGGGTTACTTATAATGGCTTAAAGGCATATTTAAGAGAAGCGGAGAAGTCAGATTATAACATTAAAGTATACATTTTTTGACAGAAAAGGTGACTATCAGAGCTTTATATCACGTTACGGAATATATGAAAGTGCGTGGGAGATAGTAAGAGGCATCAATAAGACAGAGGGACATGTAAGAACTTATTTTGAGACTAATTACAGGACAAGCAGAAAGGTTGTTGAGGACCTTCTTATAGAGGAGATTATACAGAAGTCTTACAATAACAGGCTTTCAGTTGATAATGATGACTCTATGATGGCAAAGACACTACTTGATATTAAGGATAAGCTTATAGAACTTTCCAAGAAGAACAGTCAGATTAATGATTATGATAACCAGATAGAAGCTTTAACATATTTTAAAGATTATATCGCAACATATAAGGAATTCTATTCCAATAAAAGAGATATTGAAGAACAGGCTTGCCAATATGCTCTTATCAGTGATTAATGCTGAGGGCAGGAAAGAAGCAGAGCTTTCAGGACATAATGAAAAAGAGCAGGAACTTTATAATGAACTTATGATAAGAAATACAAGATTGCAGTGGCTGATGTATTAAAGGAAAGAAGTCATTAAATGAGATTGATAAGCTTGTCAAGGAAGCACTTTCAGATAGAAATAAGAAAGAGAATCAGATAAAGACTGCAAGGGAAAAGCTTATGCTTTTAGAGGCAGCTAATAATTATTGTGACTATATCAATTACGAAAAGAACTTGTTAAAGTTAATACTGCAATTGACAGCCGTATGATAGAGGATGAGGACATAGCGTCAGAATTAAACAAGCTTGCAGCTATATATAAGCAGTATTATGACAAGGCAGAAAAAGAATTTTCAGACAAGACTGCCAGAGCGGCTATAGATGAGAAGAATTTAAGAGATGAACTTAAAAAGGCAGACGATAAACATCAGGAAGCAAAGAATAACTGTGCTGTTATACATGGGCAGGAAAGCACTGTAAAACAGCATATTGAAAAGGACGAGAAAGAGCTTAAAAGGCTTGCTGACGCTTATGGAATACTGATTGTTGATGATATTATATCCAAGATAGAGGAATTAAGGGTACAGCATAATGGTATTCTTAAGGCGGAGGCTCTTTTAGAGGAAAACATTAAAGAAACAACCAAGTCGGTATACAAGACAGAGGAAAAGATTAATATTGCTGAGTCTAATATTGCGATGTTAGATGAAAGAATTGACCAACTTCAATCACAGATTATAAGCAGGCAGGAGAATGAGAGCAAGCTTAAGGATTTGCAGAGAATATATGGAATTGGAGGAGCTGACAGATTAAAAGAAGGCATTTTCAAAGAATTCTTAAGAATGAATGACAAATATAATGAAGACAGCCAGAAGGCAGTTAAGCTTGGAAAACTTATAGAAGCAGTAAGTGCAGGTTCTTATTATATAGACAATCCTTCTTACAATAAGTTCAGGGAATATCTTAAATCAGTGTGCGGTGAAGCTGTAACAGAAGGTTATAAGTATCTTGAAAATGTAAGCGAACAGCAGAGAAAAGATATTGTTAAAAGAATACCATTTATCCAGTACAGCTTTGTAATTGACAGTGGTTTTGACAGGTTAAAGGAAGCGGAACTGGAAACTGAAACACAGGATAGTGCTGTATATCCGGTAATAAGTGCAGAGGCACTTAAAGATGAAAATGTTAATATAAACAGCGATAAAGTTATATTTGCATTTAATGACATAAGTTATCTTACAGACGATAAAAGACGTGATGTAAAGGTACGCATTTTAAGGGAAGAACTTGATAATCTTAACGATACCATAACAAAGCTTAATAGCAGAAAGCAGACAGTTCTTGAAGATTATGTGCTTTCGGTTAATGCTGGTGATACATCAGCGGAAAAGCTTGATGCACCTGAGGAGCTTCTTAAGAGAAAAAATGATATCAAAGAGAATATCACCGCATACAGAGCAGAGCTTGGACGATATAATGATAAGAAGTCACAGGATATGGCAGAACTTGAAAATGTCAGAAAGTCCAAGAAGTCTGTTGAATTAAACATAAGCAGATATGAAGAAATTGCAGTTGTAAATGAGAGGGTAACGGCGGGATATGTGACATTAAAACAGCTTACTGAAAAGCTTAAGGCTGCCGAAGCACAGATTATAGAATGTGCAGATTATCTTGATAAAATAAGAGAAGACTATATTAAGGCAGATGAGTATAAGACTAATGTTGATAATCAGTATTCAGAGCTTGTAAGCGTCTGGGAAAATACAGTGTCGCATTTTTACAATGAGGGCATTGATTATAATAATGATGGAGCGGATAAGATTAACCCTGACGAACTTACCGCTAAGATAACAGGTCTTAAAGACATTTTGGCTAATAAGAATTCAGATGTTTCTGATAAGGAAAATCTTAGAAAGCACCTGAAAGCTTCTGTTGATAAATGTATTGAAGCTATTGAGTACAGAGGTCATACATTAGAAGAACTTAAGGGGATGTATGAGACTGGAACAATATCTGTAAGTGACAGGACAAAGCTTATGGGGCTTAACAATGAACTGCACGAGTATCAGAAAGAATATGATGCCGGAAGCAGGGAGACAGAAGCTAAAGAAGCACTTCTTAACAGACTTGAGGGAAGTATTGCACATGCTAAGAGTCAGATTGAAGAAAAATATGGAAGATATGAAGAATTTGAGTGTGACAATCCTGAAAAGTTCGCAGATGATATGTCTGTGGCAGTAGCAGAATTAGAGAAGAATATAGAAAAGTATGCACAGTTAAGAAAGCATATGTCAGATGAACTCAAAGAGATACAGCTTATAAGAAAAGACCTTGAAAGAATAACATATAATGCAGGAATTGATATTGAGAATTATGCAGAATTATCAGAATCGGACATTGAGATTAAAGATTTTGAAAGTGTTGCCAAAGAATACGAGCAGACAGCAAAAGAGTATTCATCTATATTAAAGCTTGAATACAAGAAAGCTGATGAGTTCAACAAATATAAAACAAAGCTAATAGATGAACTTAAGAACTATAATGGTGCTGAACTTGCCGTTGAGGTTAATGTATCGGTTGAGCTTCCTGTTAATGCCGCAAAGACAGAACAGCTTGTTAAATCAATAGAGGATACGAATTCATTTATTGAACTTGAGAAAGAGCGTGTTCACAAGGAATAGAGGATATGAACGTATCAAGGATAACTTTGAGAACAGATGTATACAGACCTGCTGTAATATAAAGACTGAGCTTGAAAGACTTCCAAAGCTTTCGCATATCAGAATGGACAATGAAGATATTGCAATAATCGGGCTTTATATTCCTTATGTTAGGGAAGAAATGTATAAGGACAGAATGTCAGCTTACATTGATGAGACAATTGTTGCAGCGGAAAGCTTTAAGGAGCAGGAAGAACGTTTCAGATATATAAGAAGCAGGCTTTCATGGAAACGGCTTTTCTCAGTAATTGTAACGGATATGAATTCAGTAAGAATTAATCTTTACAAGAGAGAGAGAATAAAAGACCAGAGCAGATATTTAAGATATGAGGAAGCTGTAGGCTCAACAGGACAGTCGCAGGGATATATATACAGTTCCTTATAGCTATTATTAATTATATTTCCAATATGAACACAGTATCAGATGGACAGCCTTTGGGTAAGACTATATTTATAGATAATCCATTTGGTGCGGCAAAGGATATATATATATGGGAGCCAATCTTTAAACTGCTTGCAGTAAACCATGTACAGCTCATTGTTCCTGCAAGAGGTGCAACACCGGCGATTACCTCAAGGTTTGATGTTAATTATATACTTGGGCAGAAGATGGCAGACAAAAGGCAGCAGACAGTTGTTGTTGACTATTATAGTAATGTTAAAGAGACTGAATTGGAATACACAAGAATGGACTATGAACAGGCAAGCTTTGATTTTATATAGCAGGTTTACAAGGATACTTTACTGTGATAAAATTATACGGAATGTTTAAATTGGCATTAATATGCCGTATTATTGGAATTTGAGGGTCGATTCATTGACATAATGGAGGTCTTTAACGTGGATAAATATGAGTTTAATATAAAGTTGGAACAGATAAAGAAGCTTGCAGCTAAGAAAGAATATAAGCAGGCAGCAGAGATTGCAAAGCAGATGAACTGGAATAAAGTAAAAGACTGGTCTACGCTTGCAACGATAATTAATGTACAGGAAGCGGCAGGAGACTACGAAGAAGCAAGAGATATGGCAATTCTTGCATACAACCGTAACCTTGGAGGCAGAAAGCTTATATATAAGCTCACAGAATTCTTTATCAAAGTTGACGATTTTGAAAATGCTGAAGAATTATACAGGGAATACGCCAAATTATCAGCACACGATGTTAATAAGTATATCTTATATTACGACTTAAGAAGGGCACAGGATGCACCTGATACTGAGCTTGTTGATATACTTGAAAAGTATAAGGAAGCTGAGATTGACGAGAAATATATGTATGAGCTTGCAGAATTATATTACAAGACAGGAAGAAAAGAAGATTGTTCTAAGACCTGTGATAACCTTGTATTATGGTTTCAGGATGGCATATATGTAGAGAAAGCTGTAAAGCTTAAGGAAAAGCTGGGTGTTACTATGACTAACACACAGAAGAAGATTTTAAGTGAGATTAACGCAAGAAAGTCTGACGAAGAAGCTAACAAAGAAAGATTATTTATGGAGCAGAAAGAGCTTGCACGTCTTAAAAAGGACGAAGTCGGCGATCTGCTTGATGAAGATGATAAAGCTGATTCAGACAAAGCAGCACCTTCTAACAAGGCTTCAGACAGCAGGTATTCTAATGTGACTGATAAAGCTTTAAGATTTAAATCTGAAGATGTTGCAGGAGAACAGCCAGTGGGTAATATTGATTATATCGGAAATGACCGTTCAACAGGAAATGTTAATGTGGCGGGAAGTTCAGACGTGGCTGGTGTAAAAGATACATCTGGTTTATCAATGGATCTTGTCCAGAATGACCAGAGCAGTGCATTAAAAGAGTCAATTGTAAATGCTATTAGAAGACAGGAAGCAGAAGGGAATTCTGTAGATGAGAGTGCTGCAAAGCTTGAAAAAGAGCAGGACAACAGAATATTAGATGAGAGTGCAGATAAGAAGCTTAATGAAAATGTCAGCAAAGCTTCTATGTCATTAAAGGAGCTTATCGAGAACGCAAAAAGAAATATTGAGAACAGCTGTGATAAGATTACCAAGGAAGACGAGGAAGAAGCACGGGAGGCGGCAAGAAAGCGTATTGATGAGAAAGCTGATGCTATGGACATAGAGGTTAAAGTACCTAATTATAACCTTTATGATACTCATAATATTCAGGAAGAACTTGCTAAGAATATTAATGATATATTTAGTGATGAGGAGTCATTTAAGCCTCCATTTGAAAGAAAGACAGGAATGTCCGAAGCATTGAATGAGAGTCCGGCAAAGACAAGTGAGCTAAGAACTGATGGCACAGCAGATAGTAATGCAGGAAATGCTAATACTGTTTACGCAGATGATGAAGCAGAGAACATAGAAGATGAGCAGATTGAAGGACAGTTAAGCATAGCTGACTGGATGGAAACTGTAAGAGAAGAAAAGTATGGCAAGCAGGATACAAGAGAGTTCTCTAAGGTTGAGTTAGAGCGTATGCTTGATGAGAAAGATGAGAAGAGTGAAGCTTACGAGAAGATTGTTGCCATGAAGAAAGAAGAGGCTTTAAGAAAGGGAACAGAATTCAGCGAGAGGGAGGCTAAGAGATTAGCTGATGCAGAGGTTTTACTTGGTGCGGCTAAGAGAGATCTGGCTATGAGAACAGGAAAGGCTTCGTTTATATTAGATCAGACAATGACACAGGAGCTTGAGAAAGCCAGAGAAGCTTTAAAAGTGGCAGAAGATGTTAATAATAGCGAAGCAGTGAGCGGTAGCACAGTTGTTAATAACGGTGAAGCGGTGAGTGGTAATACAGTTGCCAATAATGTTGAAGTGGTGAGCGGTAATGTAATTGCCAATAATAGTGAACAGACACAGGACGACAGCGAATGGCAAAGACCAGAAGTATCAGATACTGTTAATGAAAAAGCCGCTGAACTGAGAATGAAGAACTCACTCTTAACACAACACATTTTGAGCCAGTAACAGATGAGGTTCTTAACAATTATAACAACGTTAATAATTCAGAAGCAGAGTACAGCAGAGCCGCTGAGCCAGAGATTGCAGCTACAGATTTTGTTACGCCGGGTATGAATATGAAGTTCAATGTATCTTCAATGGATAATGAAGATGACAATGACAGGGTTTGGCATAATGATAAGAAATTATCCGGGGAGCTTGCTAAGATATTTAAAAAAATACAGAGAGATGCCTGGACTTGAGGAGCAGCTTGTAGATTTATTCGAGTCACTTGATGAAGAGATGGCTATGACTAATTCTTCGTGTGGTAACATTCTTATATCAGGTAATTCAAGCTCTGATAAGACAGATCTTGCTAGAACAATTGTAAGAGCTATTAATTATGTATATCCTGACAGACCAAAGAAGATTGCCAAGACATCTGGCGAGAGTATTAACCAGAGAGGCATAACCAAAGCTATGGGCAAGCTTAAGGTACAGCTCTTATCGTTGAAGGTGCAGGTACAATACAGCCTAAGAGGATTAATGAGATTATATCCTGTCTTAACGAAGATACAGATAGAATGGTTGTTATATTTGAAGATTCAGATGCAGAGATGAATGTGCTTGTGAACTTTAATCCGGATATGGTAAAGACATTTAACCATAGAATTACATTAAAGCAGTACACAGTTAATGAACTTGTTGATATGGCAAAGCGTTTTGCAAGAAAGAGACAGTATGAGGTTGATGATGATGCACTTCTTGAACTGTATTTAAAGATTGACAAGCTTCATAGTGTTAATGATAATATCAAGCTTGATGATATTAAAGAGATTATCAACAGGGCAATTGCAACTCTGAAAAGAGAGCGTCAAGAAAGTTCTTTGGTGGACTTAAGAAGAAGCGTAGTGAACGAGGAGATGTTATATTCCTTACAGAAGCAGATTTTAAAGATTGATAATAAAATATAACTTATAGTGTGCATATGCACAAGAATGGAGGATACTTATGAATATTGAAGAAATGTCAGTAAACGCAATCAGGGTTTTATCCGCTGATGCGATACAGAAAGCTAATTCAGGACATCCTGGATTACCACTTGGAACAGCACCTGTTGCTTATGAATTATTTGCAAAACATATGAATTATAATCCACACAATCCAGACTGGGTTAACAGAGATAGATTTGTGTTATCAGGTGGACACGGCTCAATGCTTCTTTATTCATTATTCCATTTATTTGGAATAGGTAATCTTTCACTTGAAGAAGTTAAGAATTTCAGACAGTTTGGTTCACTCACACCGGGTCATCCGGAATATGGACATACTGTAGGTGTTGAGGCTACAACGGGTCCATTAGGACAGGGCATGGCAATGGCAGTTGGTATGGCAATGGCAGAGGCACATCTTTCATCAGTATTTAACAAGGAAGGCTTTCCGGTTGTAGACCATTATACTTATGTACTTGGTGGAGATGGATGTATGATGGAAGGTATTTCATCAGAGTGTTTCTCACTTGCTGGTACACTAGGACTTTCAAAGCTTATTGTATTCTATGATTCAAACAATATATCTATTGAGGGAAGCACAGATATAGCATTTACAGAAGATGTAGTTACAAGATTTAAGGCATTTGGTTTCCAGACAATAGAAGTTGAGGACGGCAACGACCTTGAAGCAATCGGCAAGGCAATAGAGGAAGCTAAGGCTGATAAGACAAGACCATCACTTATTAAGGTTAATACACTTATTGGTTATGGCTGTCCAGCTAAGCAGGGCAAGGCAAGTGCACACGGAGAACCTCTTGGTGTTGATAATGTGGCTGCTCTTAAGGAAAATATTAACTGGCCTTGCAAGGGTGATTTTGAAGTTCCTAAGGAAGTATATGACCATTACAAGGAACTTGCTGATAATATGGCAAAGGCAGAGGATAAATGGAATGAACTTTTTGCTGCATATGTGGAGAAGTATCCAGAAATGAAAGAATTATGGGATAATTACTTTGATGGATATGATATGTCCGATTTGTTCAATTCTGATGAATATTGGGCAAAGGTGATAAGCCAGAAGCTACAAGAAGCACAAGCGAACTATTCTTAATATGATTAAAAAGGCAATGCCTAATTTAATAGGTGGTTCAGCAGACCTTGCACCATCTAATAAGACTAATATGAAGGATGCGGGTGATTTCTCTAAGGATAATTATGCTGGAACTAATCTTCATTTTGGTGTAAGAGAGCAGGCTATGGCGGCAATCGGTAATGGACTTGCACTTCACGGCGGTTTAAAAGCATTTGTTGCAACATTCTTCGTGTTCAGTGATTATGTTAAGCCAATGGCAAGACTTTCAGCACTTATGAAGCTTCACTTACTTATGTATTCACACATGATAGCATTGGTGTCGGAGAAGATGGACCAACACATGAACCAATTGAACAGCTTGCTGCATTCCGTTCACTTCCTGATTTCACAGTATTCAGACCTTGTGACAGAACAGAAACAGCAGCAGCCTGGATGTATGCAGTAGAGAATGAATGTGGTCCAACAGGACTTGTGCTTACAAGACAGAATCTTCCACAGATGGAGGCTCATCAAAGGATGCACTTAAGGGTGGCTATATAATTGCTGAGTCAGAAAAGGCAGTTCCAGATGCTATTATCATAGCAAGCGGTTCAGAAGTAAGCCTTGCGGTTAATGCCAAGGAAGAACTTAAGAAATCAGGCATTGATGTAAGAGTTGTAAGTATGCCAAGTATGGAGCTTTTCGATAAGCAGTCAGCAGAATATAAGGAAAGTGTACTTCCAAATGCTGTTAGAAAGAGAGTTGCAGTAGAAGCACTTTCAGACTTTGGCTGGTACAAGTATGTAGGTCTTGACGGCAAGGTTATCGCTATGGAAGGCTTTGGCGCTTCAGGTCCAGCAGCTACATTGTTTGAACATTTTGGATTTACAGTTGATAATGTTGTTAAGACTGTTAAAGAAGTTGTTAATGCTTAATGTTTAATGTTTAATGGGATTAGGTGTTAATGGTTAGAGATTAATAATTAGATAAATAATATAATTGAGCTTTCAATAGATTTCCTTGTAATTAGGAGAATATTGGAGGCTCTTTTGTTTTGCAGGATATTGTTTATAAAGAGAGGAATTAAGTGGAGTATAATTATATTTATGTATTATAGTAAATATGTATTCGAAAATTATTGATTATGTTATGTCTTATATGAGGTAAAAGTATTATATAAAATATGTAAGAAATTATATGTATTAGTACAATAATATGTGAATAAATACATAAAAAATACAATAAATTATCATATATTTACTTGAAATAATAAAGACAAGGGTATATACTATTGATATAAAGATTGTTAGAGAATTAACAATCCATTCGAATCACTTATTAATATTTTTATTTATAGGAGGTATTGGGTTATGGTACGTTTTACATTACCAAGAGATTTATATCATGGTAAAGGAGCTCTTGAAGCACTTAAGACTCTTAAAGGAAAGAAGGCTATCATCTGTGTTGGTGGTGGCTCAATGAAGCGTTTCGGATTTCTTCAGAGAGCAGAAGATTATCTTAAGGAAGCTGGAATGGAAGTTAAGTTATTCGAGGGTATCGAATCAGACCCTTCAGTTGATACAGTTATGAAGGGCGCAAAGGTTATGGAAGAATATCAGCCAGACTGGATAGTAGCTATTGGTGGTGGTTCTCCTATCGATGCAGCCAAGGCTATGTGGATTAAATATGAATATCCAGATACAACATTTGAGGATATGTGCAAGGTATTCGGCTTACCAAAGCTTCGTACTAAAGCTCATTTCTGTGCAGTTTCATCTACATCAGGTACAGCTACAGAAGTTACAGCATTCTCAGTTATAACAGATTATGAGAAAGGTATTAAATATCCATTAGCTGACTTTGAGATTACACCAGATGTAGCTATTGTTGATCCAGAGCTTGCAGAGACAATGCCTAAGAAGCTTGTAGCACATACAGGTATGGATGCTATGACACACGCCATTGAGGCATATGTATCTACAGCTAACTGCGATTATACAGATGCACTTGCACTTCATGCTATGAAGATGATTAAGGACGATCTTGTTGGTTCATATAACGAAGATATGGAAAAGAGAGATGCAATGCACAATGCACAGTGTCTTGCAGGTATGGCATTCTCTAACGCATTACTCGGTATTGTTCATTCAATGGCACATAAGACAGGTGCAGCATTTGAAGGTGGACATATTATCCATGGTGCAGCTAATGCTATGTATCTTCCAAAGGTTATCAAGTACAATTCTAAGGATGAGACAGCAGCTAAGCGTTATGCATACATAGCTGACTTCTTAGGATTAGGCGGTGATACAACAGAAGCTAAGATTGATAACTTAATCGCAATGCTTCGTAAGATGAATGATGAGCTTAATATTCCACAGTGCATTAAGAACTATGGCGAAGGTGGTCTTCCAGCAGAACAGGGAATTGTTCCAGAAGATGAATTCCTTGCTAAGCTCCCAGAAGTAGCAGCTAATGCAATCAGCGATGCTTGTACAGGTTCTAACCCACGTCAGCCAAGTCAGGAAGAGATGGAGAAGCTCCTTAAGTGCTGCTACTATGATACAGAAGTAGATTTCTAATATTGTCAGTTTAATTTTCTTATTTTCATAATATTTAGGACAGAGTGGTGCATTATGTACCGCTCTGTTTTTGTTAAAATATAAGTATAAAAATTCAAAAGGATGCAACAATTTATCTTAAAATGTTGCATCCTTTGAATATTTGTTCTGCTCAATTACATTATTTATATCATCATATAATAATAATACTTTATAGCGAATACTAATAAAATTTATATTTGGGTAATGATAGATATGTTATAAATTAACACTCAGAAACACCGAGTCTTTATCATCTTGTATAATACCAAGATATCTTTTAGTTATTTCATAAGAAGAAGCGTAATAATAATGTATAGCATATGGCTGGTGTATATCAGCTAGAATAATCAAAACAAGTATAAATCCGATTCATACAACCTATGTGAGTATGAGCTGGGATTTTTATTATAACATAAGCTTTGTGTTGTTCTTTAACGCATCAGAGTTTCGAAGAAACTTCTGAGTGACTACGAAGTAGTCATATTATAGTGTTATTCGCCGTTTGTAAGTAACTTGTCAGCATCTTTCGTTCTTTCTTGCGCTAATTTTATTAAAATGCCTAAAAGTATCAAAAGTATATTGCAAAAATAATATATATGTGTGACATAATAAATAAAAGATATTATTAATAATATAAAATTAGCTATGTATTTTAATAATATGGACACAGAGAGTAAGTTTTAAAGATACAGAGGTGGATATGGAGATTAATAGAAGATTTAAAGACACGTTATTTAGAAAAGTATTTAATAACAAAAAAGATTTGCTCAGTTTGTATAATGCATTGAAAGATGGACGTTCAGACAAGCTTGTTAAATTAACAGATAAGAAAGAACTGGAAAGACTATATAAAGAATACGATATGTAGCAAAATATAAATATATCGGGCATAGTTACACGCCTATTATCCAGATTACGCAGAGGCCGGGATAACAGGCTTATTATTCGCAAATGTGTATACAATAATAATCAATTCACAAACAATTCA
>ENA-OQAS01000204-OQAS01000204.1-human-gut-metagenome-genome-assembly--contig:-NODE-204-length-31515-cov-2.135083_pt1 | contig 31515 bp, 44 predicted proteins | sample MGYA00242733_ERZ504523 | MGnify/ENA primary metagenome ERZ504523 (study PRJEB26092, sample SAMD00036239) | human gut metagenome | host: Homo sapiens | study: EMG produced TPA metagenomics assembly of...
TCAAGGAATGCCAGGAAAATGAACAGTACCAGCATCTGCGGTACGAATCCAAGTACGGCACCCACACCGGAAATGATACCATCTACGACAAGTCCTGTCAGCCAGCCGGCACAGTGAATATTCTCAAGTAAGGTTCTTGCTCCCGGAACAATCCACTCGCTAAACAATGTATCATTTGTCCAATCGGTAAGGAATCCACCAACTGTTGTGATAGATACATAATATACGATAAACATAACCAATGCAAAAATCGGAAGTGCAAGGAAACGGTTCGTAACAATACGGTCAATCTTATCCGAAGTGGAAAGTTTCTCACCCTTCTTTGCTTTTGTAAGACACTCTCCAATGATGGAAGAAATGTATACATAACGCTCATTGGTAATGATTGACTCGGTATCATCATCAAAATGATCCTCAAGTTCCTTGATCTCTGCAGATACATCTGGCATCAGACTTAAGAGTTCAGAAATCTTATCGTCTTTTTCCAGAAGTTTGATTGCGAAAAACCGCTTCTGTTCCTGTGGAATATCCGAGCTGATCTTATCCTCTACCTTTGCAATGATATCCTCAACCTCTGATGCAAACGCATGTGCAGGTGTGACTTTCTTCTTCTGCTGTGCGAGAGCAACGGCCTTTTCTGCTGCCTTTGTAATTCCTGTTCCTTTCAGAGCGGAAATCTCAACAACTTCGCAGCCCAGTTTCTGGCTCAGCTTATCGATATGTATCACATCACCATTCTTGGCAACGATATCCATCATGTTTACTGCCATGATTACCGGAATACCAAGTTCCATGATCTGTGTAGAAAGATATAAGTTACGCTCAATATTTGTACCGTCCACAATATTGATGATTGCATCCGGTCTGTCTGCAACAAGATAATTTCTTGCCACCACTTCCTCCAGGGTGTATGGGGAAAGAGAATAAATTCCCGGAAGATCCATGATGGTAACATCTTTATGACCCTTCAGACGTCCTTCCTTTTTTTCTACTGTTACACCCGGCCAGTTACCAACAAACTGATTGGAACCGGTCAATGCATTGAACAATGTCGTTTTTCCGCAGTTTGGATTTCCTGCCAATGCAATTTTCACTGCCATAATTCTCCTCTTTTCTGTGCTGGCGCACCTTTGTTTTATCAACCTTGCTAAAATTTGAAATCGCTAGTTTCTGTAAGCACCTGCTAGTTTTTGTAAGCCGTTACTAACCTTATGGTAAAAAAAATTACTCTACCTGGATCATTTCAGCATCTGCTTTACGCAGGGACAGTTCATAACCTCTGACCGTAACTTCCACCGGATCTCCGAGTGGGGCTACTTTACGGACATAAATCTCTACGCCCTTGGTAATTCCCATGTCCATGATACGACGTTTTACAGGTCCTTCGCCTGTCAGTTTTGTAGCTTTGACAGTCTCGCCAACTTTTGCATCTTTAATGTCTTCATCGCTGTCTCCCTTTCTAAATCATTATTTTATTTGCCCATATCCTTACCGATAGCAACACGCGCTTCTTTCACATTCACGATCATGTTTCCATCCGTTTCAGATATCACAGCCACTTTTCCCCCGACAACAAAACCAAGATTCTCAAGATGGCGTCTTGTTTCTTCTTTTCCACCGATCTTTTTGATCTCATTCTCTTCTCCTGCTTTGCACATTGTTAAAGGCATCATAAAAACATCCTCCTGCTTTCCGCCGCGTGCAAGCGACTTTATTGAGAATCATTTCCATCTCTTACGTCAGTTAGTATATGCTAACGAGCATAAGTTGTCAATAACAAAATAATATTTTTTCAGCTTATCCGACATTTTTCTCCCTAAAATACTCAGGTGCCAGCACACAAAATTTTTCTATTATTAAGCGTTTGCAAGCGCTTTTCCAAGTGCCTTGCACTGTTCAATCGCATCTGCATCTGGAGCTTCCTGACAGATGACACCTTCTCCTCCTACGATCGTTGCGCCGGCTCCGCTCATACGTGCTTCCCAGTCACGCATCCACTGGCCGTCACCCCATCCGTAAGAACCAAACAGTCCAATCTTCTTTCCGGAAGCAAATCCTTCCACGTCTGCAACAAACGGCTCCATCTCACTCTCTTCGAGTACTTCTGCTCCCATGGCAGGACATCCTAATGCAAATACACCCTCTCCCTTTAACTCATCAATGTTCATATCACTGACAAATACAGCTTCTGCCTCTTTGCCTGCCTCTTTGATTCCTTCCACGACGGCATTTGCCATGCTTTCTGTGTTTCCACCCTGTGTCCAAAATACAACTGAAATCTTACTCATTTTAAATTCTCCTTTTCTTTTTATAATGTTATGATGCATATTGACAGTCACAATCAACCAGCTGCCAGATTTCCGTATTGCTGCAAATCGCAATAATCTCTTCAATGCGCATTCCATATGACAAAAGCTGGATCAGTTTTTCTCTGGAATGTTCATATTTTTTAAACAGCCGGATTTTTTCATGTGGTCTGTCGTATACTTTCCAGTACCCCGAATACAAATAGTTTTTCCCCTGATTGCGGATGAATCCTTTTACATCCTCCGGCGGATATCCAAGCAACAGTCCCATCTCATGCGGAAAAACTTTCTTTTCCCTCAGATACTGCTGGTAATGTGCACGAAACACCGGTAATACCTGTTTTAAGTTTGTGTCAGTATAGCCAATCTCATGCAACAATGCCTGCACGCTTTCTTTGGAAAAAATGCTTCCAGACGATCCGGATGATACAAAAACACTGTAATCTTCCCCGCATGAATTCCCAGCGGATAAATCGTCAGTTCACTTTCTTTAAAAATATCTTTCATCCGCTGGGAATCCTGTTTTTCGATATTCAACAGATTCGATTCTTTCAGTCCGGTGATCAGCGGTGCACACTGAAATGCTATCTGAAGTTCGATTTCATCGCCACGCAGTTTCCGTATGATCTCCCATGTTTCGCTGCTCAAGTCCGTCACCCCTCCCTAAAGTTAGTTATATCTAACCCAAGAAAAGAATACACGAAAAAACAGGCTCTCGTCAAGAGCCTGTTGTGATATTTTTTATCAATTATATTTTCTGTTGCGTATACCGTACCAATGCCTCCCGATAAACTCGCCCCCAGACGGTTGGCAGAACTTTTTTATGGGTCACCATGCCAATATGCATATCTCCCTGCGCCTGCAGCGGAACCGAGACAATATTCTCTCCGTTTAATTCCTCGTCAATCACCCCGCTGCAGACTGTATAACCATTCAGACCAATCAGCAGATTAAACAGGGTTGCCCGGTCTCTGACACGGATGTTTTTCGGCCGATCCACGGTACTGAATATCTCCTCGGAGAAGTAAAAAGAATTGTGTTCTCCCTGTTCAAAAGAAAGATAAGGGTATGGCTCTAATTCCTCAATCGTCACAGACTTTTTGCCCGCAAGCGGATTTTTCGTGCTCACAAAAATATGCGGTTTTGCCACAAAAAGCTCGGTAAACACAAGGTCATGTTCCTTGATCAGTTTCTCAAGTACGGTACGGTTAAAATCGTTCAGATAAAGAATTCCGATCTCGCTTTTCATCTGCGCGACATCCTCTATGATTCATACGTCTGGGTTTCCCGCAGACAGAAATCATACTTTTCGCTTCCATACCGCTCGATCAGTTCCACAAATGCATTGACTGCAAACGAATAATGCTGGGTGGAAACACTAAATTCCTGTTTCCGCCCAGCTTTTTTCTTGTATGTTTCCTCCAGCAGTGCCGCCTGTTCCAGAACCTGTCTGGCATACCCTAAAAAAGTCTCCCCCTCTTTGGATATGACAATTCCGCGATTTGTCCGTTCAAAAATGGTAATCCCCATCTCTTTTTCCAGTTCCCTGACTGCCTTTGTCAGACTCGGCTGGGAAATAAATAATTTCTTTGCCGCATCACTGATCGTCCCGGTCTGTGCAACGGTCGTAACATATTTCAACTGCTGTAAGGTCATAAAGCATCCTCCTATAAGATGTCAATATACTCTCCGTTTAATGCTTTATTCATGCTGCGGACAGCGCAGAATTTACCGCACATGGAACAGGTATCCTCCTGTTCCGGTGCCCGGTCCGCACGAATGGCTTTGGCGGTCTCCGGTCCATGGCACATGCCCACTGTGCTTCCCAGTCCAGTACTCTTCTGCATCCGCATCTTATTGTCCATCTCCATGCTCCCGGTACATGCTTTGCGATATCTGCCGCGTGCGCTGCAATCTTTGATGCCATAATTCCCTGCTTTACATCGTCCACATTCGGAAGTGCCAGATGCTCAGCTGGTGTCACATAGCAGAGGAATGCCGCACCGTTGGCAGCAGCGATCGCACCACCGATGGCAGAAGTGATATGATCATATCCCGGCGCAATATCGGTCACCAGAGGTCCTAATACATAAAACGGTGCACCCATGCAGATGGTCTGCTGGATCTTCATATTTGCAGCAATCTGATCCATCGGCATATGTCCCGGCCCTTCCACCATAACCTGGACATCCTTTTCCCAGGCACGTTTTGTCAGTTCTCCCAGACGGACAAGTTCCTCAATCTGACAGACATCCGAAGCATCTGCAAGACATCCCGGACGACAAGCATCTCCCAGTGAGATTGTCACATCATATTCCCGGCAGATGTCAAGAATTTCATCATAATATTCATAAAACGGATTTTCTTCCCCGGTCATTGTCATCCACGCAAATACTAAAGAACCGCCACGGGATACAATGTTCATCTTCCGCTTGTGGTTTTTGATCTGATCGATGGTTTTTCTGGTAATGCCGCAGTGCAGAGTAACAAAATCCACACCATCCTCTGCATGCAGACGTACAACATCAATAAAATCTTTTGCCGTGAGTGTTGCCAGGTCTCTCTGATAGTGTATCACAGAATCGTATACCGGTACAGTTCCAATCATCGCCGGACATTCCGAAGTCAGTTTTCTCCGGAATCCTGTAGTATCTCCATGGGAAGACAGATCCATGATTGCGTCCGCTCCCATATCCACCGCTGCCATAACTTCTGCATTTCAATATCATAATCTTTCCAGTCTCTGGATACTCCGAGATTGACATTGATTTTGGTCCGGAGCATGGAGCCCACACCCTGCGGGTCCAGACATTTATGGTTTTTATTTGCGCAGATGGCAACCTTTCCGGCTGCCACCAGAGGAATCAACTCTTCCACACGCATGTGTTCCTTCTGTGCAACTTTCTTTAATTCTTCTGTTACGATTCCTTTTCTTGCAGCTTCCATCTGCGTTTTGTATTCTCTCATTGGTTTCTCCCTTCCTTGTATAAAATAAAAAACACGTATAATGCTTATACGTGTGTGGTAACTTTCATTTTTCCCTACGTTGGCATTATCCAAATCAGGTTACAGGTCAAAGCAATACAGCTTACTCTCAGCCTTCTTTTTGAAAGCTCCCTTTTTCTTATTTTAAATATAGTTCATTATTATACAATCCATGGATGCTGTCAAGATTTTCCCTGTAAGTTCCAATAAAAATACATAAATTTGCCAGGAAGTAGATTGTCATTTTCTGTGTTTTACGCTATGATGAAATTATTAGGCAAATTTACAGGAACCTCTTATTACGGAGAATACATGTTATGAAAAAACCTGATTTAACCAAATACAAAACTACAAGCACGCTTTATCTGCTTATTCTTATCATTGCAGCTGTTGCACTGGTTTTCGGCTGGCAGTGTACCTCATACAGTCTCAGCAACCACAGCGCGGATCTGCACATCCAGATGCTCCCGTCCCGGCGTGTTAAGGTATCCAAAGCAACTACTGTTTACCGGATTTCCGATGTCCGATGGACCAAAAAGGCTTCTACCCTGATGTTTTACAGCCAGCATCAGACCGTGGTTGTGGAAGTAGACGGAAAGCTGCTTTATACGCGCAGCCTCAAAACGGACAGTATTCTGCATACAACCGGACGTAATTGTGAAATGGTCTCTGTCCCGGAAAATACACGTAGCATCCTCGTCACACTCACCAACTGCAACCTGGACAAACAGGTGTCTGATCCGGTTTTCTATCAGGCGATGGTGTCCATACTGTTTCGTCCACTGAACTTTAAAAGCAGGGATCCCCATGCTCCTCGGCATTATGAACGTTGTACTTGGCATTCTGATGCTCATCTACTGGCTGTTTGTGCATCATTGGGCATATGTGAGCAAATCCATGCTGTATCTGGGAATTCTTACAACGGATCTTGGTGCATGGTTCTGCCTGGAAACAAGCTCTTCCATTCTTCTGTCACAGAACCCGGTGTTCCATTCCTATGTGACCCGCATGCTTCTTCTGCTGCTGCCCATTCCTTTTATGATGTTCGTCCGGCATTATTTAAAAGCAAGGGACCGGTATCTTTGCCGGATTTTTGTCTGGCTGGATGTGGCAGAGATTGCAGTTGTTTTATTCCTGCAGCTTATGGATATCCGTGACCTGACGCAGACACTCTGGATGACCCATGTCATGATCGGCCTTGCAGTTTTATATTTTATCTATACCATCTGCAACAAATTTTATCACCACACGACGACACATGCCCTGTGGATCTGTACCATAGGGATCATTATTCTGATCGGTGCTCTTTTTTCCGACATGTACAATTATTATCAGGGTCGCAGGACATCGAAATTGTCGGCCGCATCGCCATGCTGCTTTTTATCGTAACCCTTGCCTGCGACACCGCATTCGTATCCCTAAAGGAAATCGATACCGGCCGTCGCGCGGCTCTCTACCGTGAACTTGCGGAAAAGGATCTCCTGACCGGCTGCTACAACCGGAATGCTTACCACGAAGATACCAGCCGGTGCAAAAAACTGACAAATCTTCTGTTGTTTGTATTTGACCTGAACAACCTGAAATACTACAATGATAAATTCGGACATGACTGTGGGGATCAGTATATTACGGATGCCGCACATATTCTCCGGAAAATTTTCTCCCGTCACGGAAAACTGTACCGCATCGGCGGGGATGAATTCTGTGTTTTGATTGACGACCATAATACCTGTGATATCAGCCATCTGATCTCCTGTCTGCGAAAAGAGGAGGCCGTTTACAACGCCTCCTCCCGAAACATCCATCTGCAGATTGCCTGTGGATATGCTGTCTTTGATTCACGGACAGATGCGGATCTGGATGCCCTTCAAAAGCGGGCAGATCAGGATATGTACGAAAACAAAAAACAGTTAAAAACATTTTCTTACCGCTGAGGCTTAAGCCTGCAGCGGTATTTTTGCGACATCCTTTTTTCGGAGCTTCTTTACCTCATACAACTGCTCGTCCGCAAGCGAAAGTGCATCCGCAAGACTGTGCTCATCGTCCGGCTCTAACGCACAGGCACCGATGGAAACAGTTACGTTATACGGTTTGTCACTCTGTTCATTCCGAACGGTGAATGCATCGTATAACTCCTGTAATAACAGTTCTTTTTTCTTTTCCGTCATCAGTGCACATGCATACTCATCCCCGCCGATTCTCGCAACAACCCCATCCCCTGTCTGCTCCTTTTGGACAATCTCTGCAAGAATTTCCGCGATGGTGTGCAGGGAATAATCCCCTTCCTCATGTCCGTACCGGTCATTGATGATTTTCAGATTGTTCATATCCGCATAAAGCACCAGAAATGTTTTTTCCGCTGCTCTTGCTTTGTTTAGCATAGGCTCCGCATATTCGAAAAATCCCCTCCGGTTACAGATCCCGGTCAGTGGATCTTTCTTTGAAAGTGTTTCCAGTTCCAGATTGTTTTCCTTTAAGACATACAGAGATTCCTCTAACTGTTTCTGAATATCCTCATTGTTTTTCAGAAGATTCAGCATCTTGACTGCTGCCGAAATCTGATTACTTAAAAATTCTCCATATTCCAGCACTTCATCGGTCAGATCACACACTAAAATTCCATACAGCATTTCATTGGCATACAGAGGAAGCGTTACCATCCATGCCCGGTCAGACATTCCCAGCCTAGAAAACTGGAAAATATTTTTTGCCTTTTTTTCTGATGAATGGCGGGTATATTTTCTACATTTCCATGAAGTTCCCTGGCTTTCAGCAGCAGCTGCTCCGGCATCTGAAATAATTCATGATTCAGATGAATGACCGGCTCCTCATAGATGTACAAAAATGCATTATGTATCTTTAACCATTCCATTGTTGCAAGAATTTCCCCAAAACTCTGATCGGTTCCTTTTTCAAAACAAAGCAGTTTCAAAATAAAGTTTTTCATTTCGAAATTTACCCGTTTCTGCTTTCCGAACAGTTCATCGGCCCAGTGATTCATGGACTCGTACTTTTCCAGCACATCATTGCGCGCATCCACTTCTTCCTGATTTCCCCGGCAAAACGAATTCCGGACCACCAGATCGGTCGGAAGGCGCACAGAAGAGACTTTTTCTCCCTGCATCATCCGGCATAACAGTTCACATGCTTTGCTGCCAAGTTTTGACACATCCGCACGTACCGAAGAAGTGTCGGATAAATCTGGGAACACCACTCCGTATCATCATACCCGAAAACCGAGATATCCCTTCCCGGCATAAGCCCCGCGCCTTCAGTTCTTCATAAAATCCGGCTGCAGTTTCATCATTGACGCAAAAAACGGCTTCCAGATCCGGATTGTCATCCAGAAGTCTGGCATAGGTGCTATGCGCATTTCCCGTCAGATCCCCTTCCACATACCGTTTTTCCTGCGGTAAGATACCGTTCTTCCAGAGTGCACTCTCAAACGTAGCTTTGCGCTCCATTGCATCGGAATTTTCCTTCGGTCCGCCTACCATTCCGATTTTTGTGTAATGCAGATCCTGCACGAGATAATCAATTCCCTGCCGGATTCCACGGTCATTGTCATAACTGACATTTACATATCCTTCCAGATCAGAGGAAACCAGAACGCATGGAATTCCATCATAGTGATGCATAAATTCAACCATACGTTCTTTCGTCGTGTAACAGCCAATACAGTTTGCCGCTACGATAATCCCGTCCAGACGGCCTTTTTGTACACTCGAAAACAGGGTATCATACTGATATTCATACATAATATCCGTGTTCTGCGCGTAATCACGGTCTAAAAATTTTCCCGGAAGCACTACCATGTTGACATCCTGCTCTTTTGCTGCCTCCCTCAGACCTTTACACAAAAAACGTGTAAAATCGTCTGTGATGCCTCCGACCATCACGCCTATGGTTTTCCTTGTTTTTGTCATATCTATCCGCCCCTTAGCTCATTTCAATTAAGTTAGCTCATTTTCTATTCTTAATAAAATTATTTTTAATATAATTTTATGTTTATATCAATTATATTTTTAGCTAATTTTAGTCGGATAAATTTGTGGAATGTGATCTAAATCTCTTCACATTCTCCGGAATCCTCGATAATCCGAAGTCCGGCTGTGCTGGTAACCGGAAGAGAAAACGCAATGGTTCCCGCTTTTGTCCCGATTCCGGCTTTTTCCATGATGGATTTCATAATCGCATTTTTCTGTTCCGTTTTCGTAACAATAAATATAATTTCTTTTTCGGAAACCAGCGATACGCCGAGAAACTGTTCTGCCCGTTTCATTCCGACACCTTTCCCGTGAAAACCGTTCCCCCGGTGGCTCCGCCTTCTTCTGCCGCACGCATCACCTGCGTATTGTATCCGTAATTGGCAATTGCAATGATCAGCTCATGTTTTGTCTCCTTCAACGTTGTCTCCTCCCTTTCTCGAATTCCTGTTCTCCCAGCATAAATTTCAGCTGCTGTTTTCCGCCAATACTGCTAAGCGGTATCAGAAAGACAATTCCCGTCCCGGGCACATCAATTTTCAGTTCCGTCTGCAATCCCTTTTTCACGGTTTTCCAGGTAGGACGTGTGACCAGACAAAAATGAATGCCTTTCTCATCCTCCTCGAGTCCGAAGTAATCCAGTACATCGCTGGCCGCTGTTCCCATGGCAAGAGAAATATTTCCAGTATCCACGTGATTTTGCTTATAAAACTTCACAAATTTCTGCATCTGTTTTCGATTGCAGATCGTAACCATCATATAGATCTCACTCATTTGTCCGCTCCTCTTTCCTGTTTTTCTATAATTCTATAATTGCATCATCCGCATACCCGGCAAACACATCCTCTGCCTGCAGGAATGGCTGTTCTGCCATTTCTTCCTTTTTATTACTCTTAATCTTATAGATCAACCCGAGAACCTGCAGCGTAATCAGCGGAGTCATGGCAACCATCGCTACCACGCCGAAGGCATCCTTTACCACATCGCCGCCTACTGCCGTACAAGCGCCCTGTGCCAGTGGCAGCAGAAAAGTTGCCGTCATCGGACCGGATGCCACACCTCCGGAGTCAAACGCAATCGCGGTAAAGATTTTCGGAACAAATAACGTCAGAAACAGTGCAATGGCATAGCCCGGAATTAAAAAATACATAATCGGAATTCCGGTAAGCACCCGCAGCATGGAAAGCCCGACCGAAGCAGCCACACCAACCGAAAGGCTGATCTGCATCGCTTTTCCGGAAATATCCCCATCGGTCAGTTCTTCTACCTGTTTCATCAGGACATAGACGGCCGGCTCTGCCTTGACAATGAAATATCCGATCACCATTCCGACTGGGACTAAAATCCACGGACACGGCAGTGATGCCATAACGGTTCCAAGATAGTTTCCTGCGGGAATAAATCCGACATTGGCACCGGTCAGGAAAAGTACCAGTCCGACATACGTGTAAAGCAGTCCCACACAGATTTTAATCAATGTCTTTTTATGTAGTTGAATGGAAACAAGCTGGAAAATTCCAAAAAAGAAAACGATTGGAAGCAGGAACCTGCAATTTCTTTGAGATAATAGGGAATTTCGGATAAAAACAGCCGGCCAAGTTCCACAGAATTGAAAGCTTCCGGCACGCCCGCTGCCACATAACTTCCCTGGGCAGGATATACCAGTCCCAGGAGCAATACCGCAAGAACAGGACCGATCGAACACAGTGCAACCAGTCCGAAACTGTCGTTTTCCGCATGCTTATCATTTCGGATTGCAGAAATACCAACACCAAGTGCCATAATAAACGGAACCGTCATCGGTCCGGTCGTCACACCTCCGGAATCAAACGCCACCGCCAGAAAATTATCCGGAACAAACCTTGCGATCACAAATATCACACCATAGAACACAACTAATAACGGGGCTAACGCTATTCCAAATAAAATACGAAGCAGTGCTACAACAAGAAATGCGCCAACCCCGGCTGCCACCGAAGAATCAGCACCATATTCGGCACCGACGGCACCTGAGCGGCAAGCACCTGCAGATCCGGTTCTGAATGGTAATGATGACCCCGAGAAAAAAGCCTAGAAGGAGGATCACCCATAATTTTTTGGTTTTAAGCATGCTGCCTCCTACACGTTCCCCCATAGGAGACATTGACATTTCGGCACCCATGGAAAAAACAGCATGCCTATAATTACAAACACCGCACCGATCATAAATTCCAGCAGAATACTGGCGGACACCGGTGCCACTGTAAAACTCAGTAACAATACAATGAACAGAATCGGCAATACTGCTGTATGGATTCTTTTGCTTTTTCTTTTCTCTTTTCCAAACAATCCCTCCTTCTTCCGGTATATTTTCATACAATTTATATATGTATGCCATATTATCATACACTAGAAGGAAAAACCAGCAAATTTCCTAAGATTTGGTTAAAATATTATTTTTTAAAACCGGCATGCGGAAAATCTGTATCAGCAGAGGAATGACCATAATAAACCATACGAGTGGTTCCGCCACGATTACACCTGTGTAGCCAAACCACGGAACGAGTGTTGCTGCAATCACGATTTTGCCGATCATTTCCAGTGAACTTGATACCAGCGGTGTAATATGGTCTCCCAGCCCCTGCATGGCATTACGGACGACACATATCACTGCCGTGACAAAATAAAACAGCGTATCAAACTTCAGATAATTGGTTGCATTCTTCAATACTTCGGCATTTTGCTTCCAGTTACCATGTAAACCAGCCAGTCTCCGATTGTATAACTTGCAACAATGGTAAAGCTGCACCAGATACAGGTATATAAAATTGCAAGCCCGATTCCCTTTTTTATCCGGTCAATCCGTCCTGCTCCAAGATTCTGTCCGCAGTATGTTGCCATCGTCTGTCCGAATACCGTAAACATAATCATAAACATTTCCGATATTTTGCGGGCTGCGGTATGTGCAACGATAATGTTCTGTCCCAGTTTATTGATTGCCGTCTGCAGCGTCAGGGAACCGATATTGATCAGGGAACTCATAAACCCCATGGACAGACCCGCGCTTAGCATGCTTTGGATCATCTGCGGCTGTGGCTCTTTGAAATCGTCCCCGGACAACCGGAGCAGTTCATACCGTTTTATCATATAGATCCAGCAGATCACAAACGCCAACGCCTGTGCCGAAACCGTGGCAACCGCGGCTCCCCTTACCCCCGTTTTAAAACGACCACAAAAAAGAGATCCCCCGCAATGTTCAATATGACAGAGATTGCAAGAATCACCAAAGGCGTAATGGTATCTCCGAGTGCACGCAGTGCAGCAGCGCAGGCATCATAAAGAAATGTTGCAATCAATCCCGCAATAATAATTACAATATAAGAACCCGCCATTGTCCTTAAATTTTCCGGTACATTTAAAAAGCGTAAAATCGGCTGCAGAAAAAGCAGACCGAGAACCGTCAGTCCCGCAGCAACGGCAGTTCCGAGTGTCAGTGACATGGCAAACGATTTTTTCACCCCGCGCAGATCCTTTGCTCCGAACCGCTGTGCAGTGATGATGGCAAACCCGTTGGAAAGCCCCATCAGAAAGCCGATGATCAGATTGCTCAGTGAACTTGTGGCACCGACAGCCGCAAGTGCATCTTCCCCCAGAAACGATCCGACAATCCGGGTATCCACCAGGCTGTATGTAAGCTGCAGCAGATTGGCCAGAAAAATCGGAAGCGCAAAAGCGAGTATTAATCGGGAAGGTTTTCCTTTTGTAAGATCTTTCATTTTATTACCTCGTTAAAAAATTTCTCTTTTTTCATAAAATAAACATATTTTTGTCGAAAATAATAATATCACAATTTGTAAAGGATAGATACTATGAAAACAACGGGAATCGTTTCTGGAAAAAGCCCAGAAAATCCGGTCAGGGATTTACCCCCTGTTCGCGCTGCTTCCGGAAATAGGTCATCATCTCCCTAGTGAGACTTAATCCCTCCGGATCATCCGGCACATCCCGGTAATCTACCCATTCGGCAAGTGACAGTTCCTCCTCTTCGAGCCGGATCTCACCTTCTTCTGCCAGATCGCAGAAAATCCCATCAGAAGGTTACTGTCAAAGCCCCATGGCTGGCTTTTATAATAACGGATATTTTTCACTTTCAGCCCGACTTCTTCCATCACCTCCCGGTGGACAGTTTCTTCCGCGGTTTCCCCGATTTCCGTAAACCCGGCAATGAGCGCATACCGTTTGTATTCCCTACCTGCATACTTTGTCATCATGATCTGATCGTTATTTGTCAGTCCGATGATGACTGCCGGCGCAATCTTCGGAAAAACCATATTGTTACAGACCGGACACTGCAACATGCGCTCCGTGCGGCTGTGTACAAGCGGATGTGCGCATCTGCCGCAGAATTGATTATCCCGGTACCACACATACAGATGCCATGCCGTTGTTGCGGCAAATACACGCTCCTTCGGTTTCATGGACCGGACCGCAAACAGTTTATGATACATAATCCCGGAATTTCCACATCTTCATAAAGCTCTGTCAGATAAAAAGATATGTCATCCACGGAAAACAGATATACCAGTCCGGGCACTTTTTTTGTGATGTGTCTTACAGTATTCCACCCACACGTGATACTTAAGAAATGTGATCTCCCCTCGTTTTTCAGATAAACCGTCCGATCACGAAATGCCAGTATCCTGCTGTCGGCATCCGGTTCTTTCATTTCAAATGCATTGTCTAATTTCATTGGATAAATATCCTGTATCATGATTGATTCTCTCTTTTCCTGATCTTGTCATTGTTTTGTCCGCGTCTGACTCCGGTAATGTCAGATCAACCGCATAAATTATCGCATAAAGCCTCCAAATATCAAATTTTCTTGACGAAATCCGGGATACGGCTATACTGTATATTTATCTATCTACACACAACAGGGGGATTTTATATGAAGATACAATTATCCGAACATTTCACTTACAAAAAATTGCTGCGCTTCGTCCTTCCTTCCATCGTCATGATGATCTTTACTTCCATCTACGGTGTAGTGGACGGGCTCTTTGTTTCCAATTACGTCGGAAAGACTGCATTTGCCGCCGTCAATCTGATCATGCCGTTTCTCATGGCAATCTCCGCTTTAGGCTTCATGATCGGTACCGGAGGAAGCGCGATCGTTGCAAAGACATTGGGCGAAGGCAAAAAGAGCAGGCAAACGAATACTTTCCATGCTGGTATACCTCACGCTGATCGGAGGCATTGTCCTCTCCGCGCTCGGCATCCTCTTTTCCCCGCTGATTGCCCGTGGGCTTGGTGCCGACGGTGCGCTGTTGACAAACTGTGTGCTTTATGCCCGCATTACGCTGCTCTCCATGCCGGCCTTTATGCTCCAGAACGTATTCCAGAGTTTCTTTGTCACCGCAGAAAAAACAAAACTTGGTCTTGGTGTCATCGTCATCGCGGGTGTCACCAATATGGTTCTGGACTTTTTACTGGTAGGAGTGTTCCAGATCGGTCTGCCGGTGCGGCATTCGCAACGGTCACCAGCGAATGTATCGGTGGTCTGTTTCCGATCCTTTATTTTGCACGCAAAATTCCAGCCTTCTTAAACTCGGGCGCACACACTTTAACGGGAAAATTTTTCTGTGCGCCTGCGGAAACGGTTCGTCCGAACTGATGACCAACCTTTCCAGTTCCATTGTAAACTCTCTGTACAATATTCAGCTTATGAATCTTGCCGGAGAAAACGGTGTGGCTGCGTTTGGAACGATCATGTATGTAAACTTTATTTTTATTGCAATTTTTCTGGGATATTCCATCGGAAGTGCGCCGCTTGTCAGCTATCACTACGGAGCGGGCAACCATGACGAATTAAAAAATCTGTTCGGAAAAAGTCTGCGGCTCATCGGAATCTGGGGACTCATGCTGTTTATTCTGGCGCAGCTGATCGCCAGACCTCTGGCCGCCATCTTTGTCGGATATGATGCGGATCTGTTTTCCATGACCCAAAACGGTTTCCGTATTTACTGTATTGCCTATCTGATCAATGGATTTAATATTTACGGTTCTTCGTTTTTTACGGCATTAAACAACGGACTGATATCTGCTGCAATCTCTTTTCTGCGGACACTGGTGTTCCAGCTGGCTGCCGTACTCCTTCTGCCACTGCTTCTCGGCATCAACGGAATCTGGAGTGCCGTGGCAGTAGCAGAACTTCTCACGTTAGGGCTCACGGTAACCTTCTTTGTCAGAAACCGCAAAAAATATCATTATGCCTGATCCTTTTTTTCGCGAAGTCTGATTACCAGTTCGTATACCTCCGGCCTGCGCTCCCGCAGATGCTCATCCAGCAGATGTCTGCATTCCCGGAAACGTTCTGCCAGTTCCGGATGTTCCTGTGCAATCCGGTCATGTACTTCCTGCCGGTGTTCTTCCAGCCTTTTTGCCAGTGTCTCCTCATCTTTCCCGGAAATATTGACAATTTCCTTTAAATGTTCTTCCAGATGCTCCAGCCATTCATCCTCATCCAGCGCCTCCATATGGGACCAGCGTCCGTGAATCAGCTCCTCCACATCCTTATCCGGTGTCAGATGCGCAATCTGGCGGGCAATCTGTTTTTCCATTTCCTGTTCTGCCTCCGAACCAAATGCCCAGACAAATTCCTGCACCCGGTTATCTGCCCGCTTCCGGGAGGCGCTTTTTCAACATTGTCCACACCGCCCTCCAGCGGATACGGACGACGTATCCCCATATCCTTAAGTGCAATATGGATGGTTCTGCGCACGCAGCCTTCCTCCACCATATACCCGAGTCCGAGTCTGCGCAGCTATTCGTTCACCTCCGCAATATGTTCCGTCATATAAAACCGGATACCTTTTTCTTTCAGGGAGCCATAAAGCCGCTCCAGACAGTCTGCCGCCGTAATATCAATACTCCCGATGCCTCCCGCATCTAAAATCACCGCACGGGTATCCTCGCGGATGGCATCCTCAATATCTTTCTGCAATACCGAAACATTGGCAAAACACAGATTACTGCTGAACCGGTAAATGACCACATGCTCCACGGCATGGATGGAACTGCTCTCTTTCAGGTCCCGGAAATGACTGTGTCCGGTCTGTATGCCAAGAAAACACCGCGCCGGTTTTGCCGTACGGATAATCATCTCGGTAAAGGAAAGCATGATGCCGATCAAAACACCATTGATGGTTCCAAGCAGCAGCACTCCAAAAATGCACCAAAAAAGATCAGACATTCCGTGCGGCTGACTTTCCACAAACGGACTGCAAGTTCAAATTCCGTGGCTCCAAGCAATGCGGAGATCACAATCGCGGTAAGCACCGGAACCGGAAGAAATCCGATAAATCCTGTTCCGCACAAAAGCAGAATCATCATGAAATTCCCGCCACAATTCCTGTCAGCTGGGTTTTCCCCTGATACTGTTCTCCCATTGCGGTCCTTGATACGGACCCGTTGATCGGACAGCATCCGGTCAGAGCTGCTGCAAAATTTCCAAGGGAAAATGCCAGCAATTCCTGATTGTCGTTGATCCGGTAGCGGTTTTTCTGGGCAAAATTATTTTCTGCCAGAAGAGTCTCTGCCATAATCACTACTGCCACCGACAGACTGATCGTTATGGCATCTTTAAGCGCACTGTAGACAGATCCACCGCCTTCCACCGCGGAAGTCCCGTCTGCACAGCACTTAATGTCTGTATGCCCCACTCCCTGACCGAAAGAAACTTTGTCATAAGTGCTCCAACCGCCATCAGTACGACCGCCATCGGAAATTTTGGTATCAGTTTCTTTGCCGCCAGCAGAATTACCAGTGCAATCACACCCATTATAAGGGACGGAACATGGATCTGTCCAAGTGTATTTCCGATATGTCCGGCCAGCTCCAAAAGTTCTCCGGTGCCCGCAGTCCCGCCAAACAGTTTCGGTACCTGCATGAGAATAATCGTCGTGCAGATTCCGGTAATAAAACCGCCCATCACCGGTGCAGATATGTAATTCACGAGTTTTCCCGCTTTCATCAGATAAAATGCCAGAAGCCACACGGCCACAAACAGAGTCAGGACCGGCACAACTTTAAGTGCTGCTTCTGAACCGCTTTCTATGTGCAGATCAATCAGCGCTCCTCCGATCAGTGCCGCCGGAGCTGCATCCACACCAAAAATGAACTGTGGTGAAGTCGAAAACAGTGCAAACAACAGGATCGGAAACACCGATCCATACAGACCGTATACCGCCGGAAGACCGGCAATCTGCGCATATCCCATGGAAATCGGGATGGAAACGGCCATAATGATAATTCCGGCACAAATATCTTTCGGCAGGTTTTTCTTCTCATAATGCTGCAGTGTCTGTGCGATTGTCACTTTCATCCTATCCGGTCTCCAATCTCCGGAAACGGAATCATCGCCGGCTGGTCATTTCTGTGCTCCCCGATCATCTTTTCCATCCAGACCATATCATACCAGCGGCCGAATTTATATCCACACTGATGAAAGGTTCCCACCATTTCATATCCCAGCTTTTCGTGAAACCGGACACTGTCTTTTGTCAGATATTCGTCCTCGATCTGCGGATAGGCAATACAGGCATTGGCATTTAAAATCCCCTGCTGCCGTAAAATCTGTTCCAGTCTGTCATACAATCTGCGTCCAATGCCCTGCTGCTTTGCCTCTTTGCGTACATAGATGGACGTCTCCACCGACCAGTCATAAGCTGCCCGCTCTTTGAACGGACTGACATAGGCATATCCGACCATCTCATGGTCTTTTTCCGCCACCAGATACGGATACCGTTTTAATGTATTCGTGATCCTTTCCTCAAACTCTCCGACGGTCGGGATCTCATATTCAAATGTGATCGCCGTATGTTCTACATAAGGCCGGTAAATTTCCAGCAATCCTGCGGCATCTTCCGCAGATGCAGTTCGTATACTTAATTCTTTTCCCATTTTCATCCTACTTCTTGCAATGCGGTGCAGCTGCGGCCGCAGCGTAATCTCTGCACAACCATGCCCTCCGCTGGTCAAGCACATAGGCAACCGCCTTTGCCACTTCATCCGGCAGCAGATAACTTCCGGCTCCTCCCCACAGGTAAAATCCGCATCCCGGTACAGATTGGTATCTGTCATGTCCGGATGAATCGTTGTCACCTTGACACCGTACTTGCGTGCTTCCTCAAACAGACTCTTTCCGAAGCTGGACAGTCCCGCCTTGGTTGCCGCATAGGCACAGCCATGCGGACTGCTCTGCTTGGCCGTCACGGACGAGATATTGATGATATATCCATGATTTTTCTTCAGCACCCGAAGCAGCCGGTTCGTCAGAAGCAGGGGAATCTCCAGGTTTGTACGAACCAGAGCCTGTATCTTTTTGGGAGTCAGTTCCTCATGCAGACCATAATGACCAACCCCGGCCGCATTGACAAGTACCTCAATGTCTGCCGTTTTTGTGATCTCTTTCACCGCATCGCATAATTTCTGTTCTTCTAATAAATCGCCTTCTACCGGATGAAATGCCGCGGTCTGCTCTACAAATTTCCTTGTCTGTTCTTTTGCAAAATCCCGTCCAAATCCGTAGACTTCATACCCTTCTCACAGAGTACCCGGCTGATTGCCAGTCCGATTCCGGAACTGGCACCGGTTACAATCGCTGCCTTACTCATGATATATGTTCTCCTTGTCCATTCTCTGTGTTAATTCCGTGATCATAAAACTTTCCATTTCCTTTAATAATTCCGGTGGATACTGATATACCCCGTTGCAATTGACATAAGGATACTGTACCGCTGGTGCAAAAGGTTCTACCCGCCGGAGTTTTTTCATATATTCCTGTGAAATCCGGAACGTTCCCACACTTACATCAACCAGTTTCTCCCAGCCGTCATGCAACATACGGTCACCAAAAATACGGTCAATCTGACTTAGCAATTGCAGATAATCGGTCTTCCAGGACGGCAGATACAGCATCGGATCAAAGCACAGGCGCACCGGAAATCCTTTTTTAAGTCCCTCCGCGGCACAGACTATGCGTGCAAACGCCGAAGGTGTTTCTTTCTCAAACGCATCTATCATCTTCTGCGGAGACAGGGTAAACGCATAGATCACATTGGACAGACAGGCAGATCCCACATCGCATGGCCGGCACATTTTGTCCGGATTTCCAGCTTTAAGTTTTCATGTTTTGCAGCATATGCACTCCAGAGTCTGACATATCCTGTCACAGCCTCCATGGCAAGCAGATCCGCATCATAAGAAATGCACACATACATATTCTGTGTCTTCAGAATATGGTCAAGTTCTTCCAGGTAATCTTCAATATTTACAAAAAGCACCATATGACCGGACGGATACATTCCCTTAAGATAACAGTAGCTGCAATCATAGATGCAGTTCATCATTGTGGAACAGTAATAAAAATTGGTATTACCAAAATCCTGACAGACCGGTGCTCCTTCATAAAAAAATGATCGGTTTTTCTGCCAGAATGAGAGCCTGTGCCTGATGCTGCCGGACACGTCCTGTCCATGCCGGTTAAATACATCCTTGTAATGTTCAATCTCCACAATCTGTGCCTGTGGAAACCGCAAAAGGATCTGTTCCGTACGCAGATGATTGCGGATGCGGCGTTCCACATAAATATGGGAAAACCGTGTATTATAACACACGTGCTCTAAGTTCTTCAAGAATCCTCTTTCCTTCCCGTTTGTCTTTTGCCGCAGCCGGCCTGCCTGTTCATATTCCCGGTACCATCCGGACATGGTTTGCATTCCGGATGCTTCTTTTTCTTCGCAGAGTGAATGATACAAAATCATCTGCCGGATCTGCGCTTTCATGGTTTCAGAACCATGCAATGCCTCCTGCCACAGCTTTGCCTGTTCTTCTACCTGGCTTTTAAATGCTTCCTGCATGCTCTCCTGCCTGCTGTTTTTTTCCTGCATTGTCAGAAGCTGCCGGATAAATGTTAAAACCTCTTCTGCTGCCCGGTCCATGATCTGTGAAAAATGTTCTCCACTCCCGGCACTCTGCGGCTCCTGTGTTGTTCCATGATCGGTTACTACCTTGAGAAACAGCATCTGGTGCGGCGCATAGTAATAGTTTCCTGCCTGATATATTGCAGCAGCCTCCATATCCACCAGGATTCCTTTTTCCCCGTTCCCCGCCCCGGCATCTTTATTCAGAAACTGTTGGAAAGATTTCTGATCCTGTACCGTTGGAAAACTGTATAGTTCTGCTTCCCCAAACGGATGCCGGTATAAAATATCGGGATAAAACGTACGTCCGTCTACCGTTTGCGTCAGTTTGTTACAAAGCGAAACAGTGCCGACAGGAATATTTTTCCTGCCGGCACAGCTCCCATAATTGATCAGAAAATCCCCGCTATCCGGTTCTCTTCTGGTCGAACACTCTGCCACCGCCGTGGCCGCCGCAATGGCGGATGCCCCGGTAATGACAATCTGTATTTGATTGTTTTCATCCGAAAATACCTGAAAATGATTCTGTGTCATATCTTTTTTCAAAGAAAGCGCCCGGATCAGTTCCTTTGCCTCCGGATAAAGAGCTGTAAATATTGTGATCAAATAGCTTTTCCTTCACTTTCTAAAATGTGTCTTGCCACATAAACACCACTGGCAGATGCATGGGACAGTGAATGGGTCACACCACTGCCATCTCCGATGATATAAAGTCCCGGATACCGGCTCTGCAGATTCTCATCCAGCTCTACTTCCATATTATAGAATTTTACTTCCACACCATACAGCAGGGTATCGTCGTTTGCGGTACCCGGTGCAATCTTATCGAGCGCATAGATCATCTCAATGATACCATCTAAGATTCGCTTCGGAAGAACCAGACTTAAATCTCCCGGTGTTGCGGAAAGTGTCGGTGTCACAAGCCCCTCCTCGATACGTTTCTGATTACTGCGTCGTCCGCGCACCAGATCACCAAAACGCTGTACGATCACACCACCGCCTAACATGTTCGATAACCGCGCAATGCTCTCTCCGTATCCATTGCTGTCTTTAAACGGCTCGGAAAAATGTTTGGCAACTAAAAGTGCAAAGTTTGTATTCTCGGTGCGAAGATCCGGGCTGTCATAGCTGTGTCCGTTTACCGTCACAATACCATTGGTATTTTCATTTACCACGATACCGTATGGATTCATGCAGAACGTACGGACATTATCCTCAAACTTTTCCGTACGGTAAACAATCTTGCTCTCATAAAGTTCATCGGTCAGATGGGAAAAGATCACTGCCGGAAGTTCTACACGCACACCGATATCCACACGGTTGGATTTGGTAGGAATTTCCAGATCCTCACAGACGGTTTCCATCCACTTGCTTCCGCTCCGTCCGACTGACACGATACATTTTTTGCACGCATATTCCGCATCTTTTGTCGAAACAAGATATCCATCTTCTTTGACCTGAATCTTCTCCACCGGGGTGTCAAAGAAAAAGTCCATGTGTTCCTTCATCTCGTCATAAAGATTTTTCAGCACCACATAATTGACATCCGTGCCCAGATGGCGGACCGATGCATCCAGAAGCTTCAGTTTATTCTGCAGACACACTTTTTTTTAAATCTGTGCCCGCGGTGGAGTACATTTTGGTTCCCTCCCCACCGTGGGACATATTGATGGTATCCACATATTTCATGAGTTCAAGTGCTTTCTGTCTGCCGATATATTCATATAACGTACCGCCGAAATCATTGGTGATGTTGTATTTACCATCCGAAAAGGCTCCGGCTCCGCCAAATCCGTTCATGATTGCACAGGTCTTGCAGCTGATACAGCTCTTTACCTTTTCCCCATCAATCGGACAATGTCTCTGTTCCAAAGAATGTCCTGCATCAAACACTGCAATCTTTAAATTTTCATCCTGCTTCATGAGCTCATAGGCAGAAAAAATTCCACCCGGTCCTGCTCCAATAATAATTACATCATACATTCGACGCCACCTCCGGCTTTTTATTTTTTCTCGCGGCTCTCATTGCGGTACTGCAACGGAGTCCTGTCAAAGCATTTTTTAAAGGTACGGTTAAAATGCTCAACACTCGGATATCCGACAACATCCGCAATATTTTCAACCGTCATATTACCGTTTTTCAGCAGAGTCTTGGCACGTTTCATACGAATATGGGCTACGTGCTCTCCAAATGTCTTACCTGATTTATCCTTGATATATTTGGAGATATAAGGCTCTGACAAATGAAACTGTGCTGCCATGCTCTCAAGTGTTACTCCCTGATAATTGTTCTGGATAAAATTAAGCATCGCAGTCAGACGCTCATCCTGTGCGCCATCATTTTGTGCAATCTGCGGTAATTTATTTACAGCAACTGTCAGTGCATGGATGGACGCTTTGATAATATCCTCATCCATACCGACACCCCAGTAATTCTTTCCTTCACAGGTAATGCCCACATAGGCGATTGCCTTAGAAGAAGATCCATGGGACAATGCATGTTCTTCATAGGTAGAAGTTCGTAGCTGATACCGAAGAACTGCTTGATTGTGTTGCTCACGGCGTCCAGACGACCGTTTCCGTTTGCATCGACGATGGTCTTCTTTCCGCCAAAGTTAATTTCTGTCTCTGCCATAATACCATCATTCTGCTTGAAATGGCAAGAATCGATTGTAAAGTACGGCATTTTGTTCATATAGTTTTCTTCAAAGATCTCGTATACCCACTGTGGAGAAAGTTCCTTGTGTTCTTCATCCGATACCTGTTTCACTGCATATCCGACTTCTTCTTTCATTGCCTGCGGCAGAGAAATGGAGAAATTCTGCTTTAAGATATAACTGATTCCTCTTTCCGACTGGCTGTTGATACGGATAACATCGGCATCATAAGTTCTTCCCACATCCATCGGATCGATCGGCAGATACGGAACCGTCCATGTCTTTAATTTTTTTCTTCTCTCCAGGCCATTCCCTTTGCAATCGCATCCTGATGGGAACCGGAGAACGCAGAAAAGACAAGATCTCCGGCATACGGAGAACGCTCATGGACATGCATTCTCGTCAGACGCTCATACGTCTCACGGATGCGTGGCATATCTGCAAAGTCCAGTTTCGGGTCAATGCCATAAGAAAACATGTTCATGGCAAGCGTAATGACATCGACATTTCCGGTACGCTCTCCGTTTCCAAACAGCGTGCCTTCGATACGGTCTGCTCCTGCCAGAAGTCCCAGTTCAGCATCACTGACACCGCAGCCTCTGTCGTTGTGCGGATGAAGACTGAGTACCACATTTTCTCTGTGGTGCAGATGCTTGCTTACATATTCGATCTGTGTTGCAAAACATGCGGCACTTGCAGTCTCAACAGTTGCCGGGATATTGATAATTGCCTTGTGTGCGGCATCCGGCTCCCATACATCCAGAACGGCATTGCAGACATCTACTGCGTAATCCACTTCGGTTCCGTGGAAACTTTCCGGACTGTACTCAAAAGAGAAATCTCCCTCTGTCTCACTGGCAAGTCTCTTTAACAGCTTTGCACCATCCACAGCCAGCTGCATGATATGCTCTTTGTCTTTTTTAAACACCTGCTCCCGCTGTGCCACAGAAGTGGAATTGTACAGATGAATAACTGCATGCGGAGCTCCTTTGACTGCCTCAAATGTTTTTTTAATGATATGCTCACGCGCCTGTGTCAGTACCTGAACGGTCACATCATCCGGAATCATATCCCGCTCAATCAGCGTACGCATAAAAATAAACTCTGTTTCTGATGCTGCCGGGAATCCAACTTCAATTTCCTTAAATCCGATATCCACGAGCATCTGGAAAACTCCAGCTTCTCGTCAAGGCTCATCGGCTCGATCAGTGCCTGGTTACCGTCACGCAGGTCCACGGAACACCAGATTGGTGCTTTCTCTATGTAATCTTTTTTGGCCCAGTCGTATTCGCAGACTGGAGGAAGAAAATACTGTCTTTCATACTTGTCAAAATTTTTCATGATGTTTCCTCTTTTCCAATATTAAATATTATCAATTTCAATGAGTAATTTTAACACATAATCTCCCATTTGGAAATGATTAAATTTAAGCAATTTTATTGATGTTTTTTATTTTGTTAATTGATTTTTCAGCCGGTGTACCACAGATGCCTCCGCCTCAGACGCATGCATCACCTGTTCTGCGACCTGTCTGGCAACCGGAGTTACCTCATTTTCTTCTTCCCACTCCTGCAGACCGGCATCCGGGATCTCCTGTTTTTTCTGCAGTACATACCGGTTCAGGTTATTGCAGTACTGCATCAGATTCCGGAATCCACGCACACGGGTCAGAAGATTTTTACCGTATGCCTGCTGCTCTAAGCCTGCTATGGCGATCACTTCCATACACAGATGAAGTTCTCCGGTGATATCCGATGCTTCCATCAGAAGATCCGGCCGTTCTTTTTTTGCCTGCAAATATGCCTTTGCTCCATCCACATCTGCCCGGTCAAAATATTCCGCCAGCCGGCACCGGACTTCTGCAATCTCTGCTTTTTCTCCCAGCATGCCTACCATACACGCATACACCCGCAGCCTGTTGTGCCTGATCCAGACATACTGTAAAAACTCCGAAATGAATCCGAAAATTCTCCGGTGATAAGAATCCTCTTCTTCCACTTTCACGCGCCGCTCCACTTCAAATAAAATAGAAAACAGCCATTCCATATAAGCATCATAAACTTCTTTTTTTGCAATCAGCATATTTCCGAAATAGGTGTGCTTTTGCTGCACCAGCTGCTGAAAATCCGCCGCATAATCCGGATAAATCTCCTGTATCACACGGGCTGTTTCGTCCAGATATAAAATCTTGTGGTGAGAAGCAAATCCCTCATAATAAGAAAAATTCAGCTGCAGTTCTTTCGTTGTGATCACATCATACTGCTGCAGCAGAGAAAGAATCTGTGCCTCTGTAAACAATTTTCCCTGCTCATTTAAAAGATACCGGCGGTAATGGCAGGTACCAACTACCTTGCATGGGAGTTTTTCCATACCCAGTACATTCCCGTCAGTTCACTGTAATAACAGTTTTTTTCGGAAATATGATCTCCGGTATTATCTCCCACACAAAAAGACAGCGGGGACGATTTCTCATCCCTGCTGTATGACGAAGCCGCCGCTCTTCCCACATGAAGCGGAATATACAACGGGTCCAGTGGTGGCGTAAATGCCTTATGCGTCATCACATAGATGGCGGTCTGTTGATTTTATCTTCTGCGCCCGTCTCCATATTTTTCATGATTACATTTTCTTTTCTTCATACATTGCCTCATCTGCCTGATTCAGATATACATCCATATTATATTCACTGTCCCACGGGGCAAGAATCACACCGATACTGACCTCTAAAGATTCCCGGATCGGAGAGGTTTCCTCCCCACATACCACGGCAATGCTCTGCCGGATGGATTCCGCGGTGATCCCGGACTCTTCTCTCGTCAGCAGTAAAAATTCATCACCGCCAAACCGAAATGGCAGACTGTCTTCCGCGGTAAGCCTTCCAAGCGCTTCCCCCGTCTTTCGGATGACCCAGTCACCGGCTTTATGTCCATACGTATCGTTGATGTATTTTAAGCGGTTGATGTCGCAGAATATAAACTTTGTATTGACATGATACTCACAATTTTTCTCATAAAACTTCTGTCCCAGATCTTCCATTCCAAAACGGTTATAAATTCCCGTCAGCTGATCGATCCGGTACAACTTCTGCAGTTTCAGATTTACTTCCTGATACTGCTTCCGCTGGATATAATTTTCCAGTGCATAACAGATATTGCGGAAAAAGGTTTCCAGAATTCCTGTCCTAAACATCTCATCCACACCAGCCACCATACAGTATCCCATCCGGTGCAGCTGATAATGCAGTGGCATAAACACCTGTACCCCGCCTTCTTCTGTCCGGTTCTTTTCATTGCACCAGTTAAGTACTTCTCTCTTACAGCTTCGATAACTTTTGGCTTCCTGGGAAAACAGATCATCCGTCAAAAAGATCTGCCCTCTTCCTGCCCCGACCAGATCTAAGAATCTCCCCGTCGCATCCATGATCTCTTCTAAAGAGATCCGGCTGGTTACCCATTCCTGCATGGAATCGAGTTTGGATTTTGCGTCATATTCCTGCAGATTTTTCCAGAAAATCCGGTTACGGAACGATTCCGTATCAAATGGGACATGCTTTGTGCAGCCACAGGTATTCCCGATAAAAACCGGTAGGAAAGTTCCCTGTGTACCAGCTTTCCATCTGCCTTTTCATGCAGTTCGTGCAGAAGCCTGACAGCTTCATATGCACCTGGTCTCTCGGCCGTTCAATGGTTGTCATCGTCGGGCTGAAACATTCCCCGTCAAAATACCGGTCAAACCCTGTGATTGGTATCTTTCCCTCGAGCGCAGTTCCTTTTATGGTCTGCAAAAAAGCTGCCGCCATCAGATCATTTGCGCTGATAACCGCCTGTGGGAGTTCCTCCCCTGCCTCATATGCTGCAATCATTTTTCTGGCATATGTTTCCCCGGAGCGGTACTCATAATTTCCATAATCCACCCATTCCGGCATAAGACAAAGCCCCAGTTCCCGAATTTTGGACTCTACCCCCTGTTGACGCATCTGCGCCTCATAGGTATCTTTCATCCCGTTAATAAAACCAAATGTCCGGATTCCATGAACCCCGGCAAGATGCCGCACGATCTGCCGCATGGCTTTGCTCTGATTGATTCCGACAAAAGAAAGCCCGGGAATCTCCTCTTCCAGAGATACACAGGGCTTTTTACTTCTATGATCCGTTCGAGTAACCGCTGCTTGACATCTCCTTCTTTGATCGTGGTACTCGGATACAAAAATCCATCGTACGCCTCCATATCTGCCAGTTCAAAAAAATCAAACTCTGACTTATTAAAACTGTCTCCTGATCCCAGTCTTCCAAAACTTGCATACAGATGTATGGAGTCATGGAATTCTTTCTGTGAATTTTCCAGACCGTGATACATATCACGCAGGTACTCACCGTTCCATCCTGTCGCAAATACTGCTATCTTCATAGTCGCACCCCTGTTCTTTTTCCTTCCCCATATCTGGTACTATTATACCACCAATTTCAGAGAGCGTCATCCGTTTTTCGACATTTGCCGACATATTCTTTTCCTGTTTCTGCCCGCTTTACGCCTGTTTTTTTGTTTTCCGTCTTCTTCGTCTCCGACGCAGTTTTTGTCCGTTTTCCTTTCGAAGTTCTGGATCGTCTCCCAGATTTTTGTATAATCCCGCTCGAACAGTTCTTCCGAGAGCTGGACTGCCAGCGTTTCTTTCGGAACTGTCTCGACAATTTTATCGGCCACAAACCGCTTGCTTTTCTGCTTATATGCATGCATTGCGTTCAGTTCCTGGATATGCGCCAGTTCCGGCCGCCACAAAATCTCTATTTTACAGTTCCAGTCCATCTGTGGGTTACTCTGCGGCTCCCGCAGCATATAAAAATCAACCTGATCCCCTACCTGTTCCACCGTAATGATCCCCCACCATTCCGGGACATGTTCCTTAATATGTGCCGCATGCCGGGTTCCGACCACGACCAGATCATAGTCATAATATAAGTTGTAATCTTTCACCTGGCGATCCAGCCGTGCATAACTGTCCGCATCACTCTTGATCTCAATTCCGTAGAGGGCATCGTGTACCACCATGACCATATCCGCCCGTGACTGCCCCATCACCTGTTCCTCAAGGATTCTGTTTTTCCCGTAAATTTCTTCCAGATAAAATGCCAGAGGTTCACGGATATCTTTATCGTATAACATTATTTTTCCAGCTTTGCATCGGCTTTTGCCTGGAATTTTTCATTATATACAATAAAACGCTCATGCTCGCCCTCTCCGATCAGTCCTGCCTCATCAAAAGCTTTTACAGAAAACGTCAGTGTCTGCATCTACTTTCGTCAGTTCGGTTTCACAGGTAATTTTCATGCCCACCGGGGAAGCTGCCACATGTTTTACATTCATTAACGTTCCTACCGTTCCGCTTCCCTCCTCTAAATACGGCTGTACACTCTCCCATGCAGTCTTTTCCATCAATGCGATCATTGCAGGGGTTGCAAATACATCCAGGGCACCGCTTCCCATAACTTTTGCGGTGTTTTCCTCTGTTACCATAATTTCCTGTGTTCCTTTTACGCCTTCTTTTAACATATGTAATACTCCTTTTCTTATTTTGCATTAAATAAGCGATCGGGAAAGAGTTTCGCGATCACCTGTTCTGCATAAATAGTAACATGATTTAAAAGAAGTGTCTACAGTTTAGAAAGTTTTTAGAAATGCACCAACACGCTATTTTCCGGCATTTTCGCGTTCATTGTTAGCACTCATTCAAAAAGAGTGCTGATTTTCTATTGACTTTTTACAAAACTGGTTTTATCATTTTCATTAGCGAACATTTGTGAATGAAAACAAAGGAGATGTATAACATATGGCAAATAAACACGGATCATTATCCATCGACAGCGACAACCTGTTTCCGATTATCAAGAAATGGTTATATTCAGATCATGATATCTTCTATCGTGAGCTGATTTCCAACGGTTGCGATGCGATTACCAAATTAAAGAAACTGGACATGATGGGAGAATATTCCCTTCCTGCTGATTATAAAGCAAAGATTCAGGTCATCGTAAACCCGGAAGAAAAAACCTTAACATTTATCGATAACGGTCTTGGAATGACTGCCGATGAAGTAGAAGAATATATCAACCAGATTGCATTTTCCGGTGCAACGGATTTCATCGAGAAATACAAAGATAAATCCAATGACGATCAGATTATCGGTCATTTCGGACTTGGTTTTTACTCCGCATTTATGGTTGCAGATGAAGTAACGATTGATACCCTTTCTTATAAAGAAGGTGCAACCGCTGTTCACTGGTCCTGCGATGGCGGTACCGAATTTGATATGAAAGACGGCGACAAAACAACCGTTGGTACAGAAATCACACTTTTCTTAAATGAGGATTGTCTGGAATTTGCCAACGAATACCGTGCAAGAGAAGTCATTGAAAAATACTGTTCTTTCATGCCAACCGAGATCTATCTTTCCAAGGCCAATGCCCCGGAAGAATATGAAACGATCGACAAGGATGATGTAAAAGATACCGATAAAGTAATTGAAGAAATCCACGAAGAGGCCAAGACTGAGGAAAAAGAAAACGACAAGGGCGAAAAAGAAATCGTAGAAGTTTCTCCGGCCAAGGACAAGGTAAAGATTGTAAAACGTCCGGTACCACTCAACGATACCAATCCTCTCTGGGCCAAAAATCCAAGTGAATGTACCGATGAGGATTACAAGGCATTTTACCGCAAGGTATTTATGGATTACAAAGAGCCTCTGTTCTGGATCCATCTGAATATGGATTATCCGTTCAATTTAAAAGGTATCCTCTATTTCCCGAAGATCAATACCGAGTATGATTCCATTGAAGGAACCATCAAACTTTACAACAATCAGGTATTTATCGCAGATAATATCAAAGAAGTCATTCCGGAATTCTTAATGCTCTTAAAAGGCGTTATCGACTGTCCGGATCTGCCTCTGAACGTATCACGTTCTGCGCTGCAGAATGACGGTTTTGTCAAGAAAATTTCCGAGTACATTACCAAGAAAGTGGCTGACAAGCTCATCGGCATGTGCAAGACAGAGAAAGAAAACTACGAAAAATACTGGGATGATATCAGCCCGTTTATCAAATATGGCTGCTTAAAAGATACAAAGTTCTGTGACAAGATGAATGATTATATCCTCTTTAAGGATATCAATGACAAGTATCAGACACTTCCGGAACTTCTCGTTCCTGTTGAGGACGAAAAGAAAGACGACGAAAAGACGACCGAAGATGCAAAGACGGAAGAATCCAAGTCAGACGATGCAAAAGAGGAAGAAAAAGAGCCGGAACGCAGCACGATCTACTATGTAACAGACAAGGCTCAGCAGGGACAATACATCAAGATGTTTAAGGAACAGGGCATGAATGCCGTAATCCTCGATCACAACATCGATACTTCCTTCATCACACAGTTAGAGCAGCGCAACGAGCACTATCAGTTCAAGCGTATTGATGCAGATGTCACAGATGCCTTAAAATCCGATGATGCAGCAGATCTGACCGAGGAAACCAATACCCTTTCCGATCTGTTCAAAAAGACACTGAACAACGATAAGCTTACGGTAAAAGTAGAAAGCTTAAAGGATGCGGATGTTGCCTCTATCCTCACACTCTCCGAACAGGGCAGACGTATGCAGGATATGATGAAGATGTACGCAGCCGGCGGTATGGGCGGTATGGATCCGAATATGTTTGCAGCAGACCAGACTCTGACTTTAAATGCAAACAACGCTCTGGTAAAATATCTGTTCGAACACAAAGATTCCGAACATTCCGGCATGTTTGCAGAACAGCTCTATGATCTGGCCATGCTTTCCAACCAGCCATTGTCCGCAGAGGCTATGACGAAGTTCGTAAAGCGAAGCAACGATATCATGTTACTGTTAACCAAATAAAAAATAGTACGAAAAACTCCGAAGCTGTATGCTTCGGAGTTTTTGCTTCTATGATATTAAAAATTACGAAAAATGTCTGCGGCTCCCTCTCAGATAACCCGCATGCACCAGAATTGCCACGGTCGTACCGATTAAAATTCCCACCATTACATCGGTCGGAAAATGAACAAAGTGATACAGTCTGGAAAACGCAATCAGGGATGCTAAAATCACTGCCGGAATTCCAAGCTTTTTATCATTACATAAAAGTGCGATGGATGCAGCAATCCGTTCATGGAATGCCCGGACGGAAGGAATAATCCTTTGGGCTTTTTATGAGCAGGGCAATCTGTGTATCCAGCCAGCAGGGTCTTTGTCTTGCGATCAGATTTTTCAGGATCAGATTTCCAATGATAAACGTAATTGCCATGGATATCACCATCTGGATTCCAATTTTGCGGTATTTCTTCGGAATACAAAGCGCAAGGCCAAGTACAATCCAGAAAATACCGGCATTTCCTATCGTGGAGAGTCCTGTCATGATATGGTCAAGAACCGGCTGATGAATCTTCTGCAGTGCATATAAAATATCAAATTCCCATTTCATGTTGTCTCTGTATTTTCTCCTGTTGTAAAATATTTCTCATATGTGCTGAAAAAAGAATCCGTCCCGATGCCGGACACATCTTTTAACGTCACATCGTCCCACAGATTATCATTTAAGCAAAACGTGGA
>ENA-OQAS01000205-OQAS01000205.1-human-gut-metagenome-genome-assembly--contig:-NODE-205-length-31433-cov-4.900850_pt1 | contig 31433 bp, 44 predicted proteins | sample MGYA00242733_ERZ504523 | MGnify/ENA primary metagenome ERZ504523 (study PRJEB26092, sample SAMD00036239) | human gut metagenome | host: Homo sapiens | study: EMG produced TPA metagenomics assembly of...
ATCGGCAGTGCCGGAGGAGCGGGAACCGTTGGCTCCGCGGATTGCTCGTTTTCAGCCGCTTTGCTTGATTCCATGCCTGTATCAGGCGAAGAGCCAGTCGCGTCGGCATTGGCTTCGGTCTGCGAACGTGCAGCCGAATCGGCATGCTCCTGTTCGGCAAGATCCTCAAGTTTCAGTCCCTTGCCCCAGGTCAGCGTAGTCTCCACCGGAGCGAACGCCTCGCCATAACGACCGGTGCGACCGGAATGCACGGAATTGGCGAGACGCGCGATGCCCGCATCACCATTGCCGCTGTGGATGGCCGCAGCTACGGCATCAACCGCGTTCGCCGCGGTTTCGGCTCGCGTCGCGCCTTCCACGTCCACCGCCTCATCGGAAAAATCAGACATTTCAAGCGCGCCCGGCGCACGATATTTCGAGTCGACGTCGCCGCCGTTCAACGCCTGATGCGATTTGGATTCGACTTCGGCATCCGGGAAGTACAGTGCGGAATCGTAGGATCCCTGCTGCTCGTCACGCACGATTTTGCCGGTATGCAGTTCGACCACACGCTTGCGCATGGAGTTGACGATTTCCTCGTTATGCGTTGCCATGACGATGGTGGTGCCAGTGCGGTTGATGCGTCCAGCACTTCCATAATGCCCAGCGATGTGGTCGGATCGAGATTTCCAGTAGGCTCGTCGGCCAGCAGAATCTGCGGATGGTTCACATACGCTCGCGCAATGGCCACACGCTGTGCCTCACCGCCGGAAAGCTCGTGCGGATAGTTGTTTTCCTTACCGGTGAGACCGACAGTCTGCAGCACTTTCGGCACTAACGATTTGACGGTGGAACGGCTTGTGCCAATCACTTCAAGCGCGAACGCCACATTCTCCCATACCGTTTTGTTGTTGAGGAGTTTGTAATCCTGGAAGATAAAACCGATGGAACGACGGTAATGCGGCACCTGCCTTGACGACAGGCGCCTCAAATCATTACCTGCGACGCGAATCTCGCCATCCGTGACCTCCTCCTCGCGCAGCAACAGGCTCAGCAATGTGGTTTTGCCGGAACCTGAAGCGCCCACGAGGAACACGAAATCCCCCCGATTAATGTCGAGATTGATGTCATCCAAGGCAGGCCTGGTGCCTTTCGGATACACCTTGCTCACATGTTCAAGCGAAATCAGCGCCATCGTCGTACCCCTCCACTATGTGCTGTTCTGATTACGGTAATCGTGGTTTTTAGGCGTCCGCCTCTTCGGCCGCCGCGCGACGCTGCTCATGACGCCAACGGATACCGGCCTCAATGAACGCGTCGATATCGCCGTCGAACACGGCCTGGGTCTGCGAAGTCTCATAGCCGGTGCGCAGATCCTTGACCATCTGGTACGGATGCAGCACGTAGGAACGCATCTGGTCACCCCAGCTGGCCTTGATATCGCCGGCGAGCTCCTTCTTCTTCTTGGCTTCCTCTTCGTGGCGCAGCACCAACAGTCGGGACTGCAGCACGGCCATGGCAGCGGCACGGTTCTGGATCTGCGAGCGCTCGTCCTGCATGGTCACCACGATGCCGGTCGGAATGTGGGTGATACGCACCGCGGAATACGTGGTGTTCACGCCCTGACCGCCAGGGCCGGAGGAGCAGTAGGTGTCAACGCGGATTTCGGAATCGGGCACGTCGATGTGATCGGTCGCCTCAACGAGCGGCACCACTTCCACTGCCGCGAAGCTGGTTTGGCGACGGCCTTGGTTGTCGAACGGGGAGATACGCACCAAACGGTGGGTGCCGCCTTCCACGCTCATGCGACCATACGCATAAGGGGCATCCACCTGGAAGGTGGCGGACTTGATGCCCGCCTCTTCGGCGTAGGAGGTGTCCATGACCTTGGCCTTATACCCATTGCGCTCCGCCCAACGCAGGTACATGCGCAGCAGCATCTGAGCGAAGTCGGCGGCATCCACACCGCCCGCGCCGGAGCGGATGGTCACCACTGCGGAACGTTCGTCATATTCGCCGTCGAGCAGGGTCTGGATTCCATGTCGGCAGATCGTTCTGAATGCTTTCGACTTCGGACTGCGCTTCCGCCAACGTGTCGGCGTCTTCTTCCTCCTGACCCAATTCCACCAACGTTTCGACGTCGTCGATGCGCTGGCTTGCGGAAGCGAGACGCTTCAGCTGGGACTGCACTGCCGACAGTTTGCTGGTCACTTTCTGCGCGTTTTCGGGATTGTCCCACAATCCGGTTCGGCCGCCTGAACTTCAAGATCTTTGGCCTGCGCGGTCAGTCGGTCGACGTCAAGCGCCTTGGAAATCGACTCGTATTTGGCGCGCGCCTCGCCGATTGCCTGGGAAAAATCAAATTCTGCCATCGTTTACACCATACATTTCTTTATGCGTTCTTTATATTCTGTCATGGAGCCTCATACGGCTTTCGCACAATCCTCAACTTCTTCCACGTACCCACATACTCGTTCCCATCCTGCCGAGCCGCGAACCAGTCTCGTTACGTATGGGATTGCAGGTCCGGGGAGGATCATACCGGACCAAAGGCGTCAAAGACTGCGTAGATAGCAGGAATAACCAGACTCAGCAGCATCGCCGCAGCGATGACGATGCACACCGCCCGCACCATGGTGCGGCGACGGCGTTCTCGCTGCTCGCGTCGCTTCTGTAGTCACTCACGGGGTACTAGTATAGGCAAGGCCTTCTACTTATTATCTTTCGGCGATCTCACCATATTTTGCCGCATCGCAATCCTGCCATATCATATTCGCGAAACCTGTGTAGCATTACGCGACATTGATTGCACGTCATTTATGATACGGTTCGCCGGCATTGATTTTGTATGCACGATACAGCTGTTCAAGCAGAATAACGCGCATTAATTGATGAGGAAAAGTCATTTTGGAAAAACTCAGCAGGTAGTCGGCCCGTTTCACAATCGTTGGGTCAAGTCCGAGCGATCCGCCGATGATGAGTTGGATATGGCTGGTGCCATGCACTCCAAGACCGTCGATTTTCTGCGCAAGTTCTTCACTGGTCAGCTGCTGGCCTTCGATGGCGAGCGCGATGACGAACGCATCGTCGCGAATATGCTTGGCGATGCGTTCGCCTTCCTTGGCTTTGATTTGCCGTTCCACTCCCTCACTGGCATGCTCGGGTGTTTTCTCGTCGGCCACTTCGACGATGTCAAGCTTGCAGTATCGGCTGAGTCGTTTCGAATATTCGGCGATGGCGTCGCGCAGATATTGTTCCTTGACTTTGCCGACGGTAATGAGGGAGATTTTCATATTTGATATTTAGTTCTTGTGCAGTTTTTCGTTCAATTCGATGCCGGTCTTGCGATAGCGCGCTTCGATACGGCCGGACACGGAATTACGGATGAACAGGATGTTGTCTTTGCCGGAAAGATCGGCGCCCTTGACGGTTTCGAGCGGTTCGCCCGCCGCGACCTTGGCCTTGTCGTAGATGGTCACCTTGGTGCCGGCGGTCACATACAGACCGGCTTCAACCACGCAGTTGTCGCCGAGGGAGATGCCGATGCCCGCGTTCGCGCCAAGCAGGGAGTGCTCGCCGATGGAGTTCTTAAGCTTGCCGCCACCGGACAGGTGCCCATGATGGATGCGCCGCCGCCGATATCGGAACCGTTGCCGACCACAACACCTTGGGAAACACGGCCTTCCACCATGGAAACGCCGAGCGTGCCGGCGTTGAAGTTCACGAAGCCGGCATGCATGACGGTGGTGCCTTCGGAAAGGTGGGCACCCAAACGCACGCGGTCGGCGTCGCCGATACGCACGCCGGTCGGCACCACATAGTCGACCATGCGCGGGAACTTGTCGATCGACAGCACGTTCACGTCAACCTTCGGCAGTCCCGGAACGCACTGGTTGGCCGCGGCCATCACGTCAAGCTTGCGCAGCGCGAAATCCTCGACCGCGAACGGGCCATAATTGGTCCATACCACATTGTTGAGGCTGCGAAAATGCCGTCCAGATTCAGGGTGTTCGGCTTGGCGAGACGCATGCTCAGCAGATGCAGACGCAGGTATGCGTCGCTGCGTCTTCGATCGGTTCGTCAAGCTTCGACACCGTGAACACCGGAATGCGGCGCACGCCACGCGCATCGACGCCCTCATGGGCGAGATTGCCGAAATTATGGTTCGGGCGTGCCACCTCCTCCGGAGCCTCGCCAAGCTTCAGTTCCGGGTACCATACGTCCAAAGTGTTGCCGGCCGCATCCACGCTGGACAGACCCCAACCCCACGCAGTGCGCTGATCGGTCATTCTTCGCTCCTTCACAACAGTGATTGCATTACTTGCATGTTTCCGTGCAATACTTTAGCCGCAGGGCTTGGCGAACAGCATCACAAGTCCATGAAACAGCGAAAAAGCAACTATCGACGGTCGATCGGAGTGTAATCACGTTCGGTATAACCGGTGTACACCTGACGCGGACGACCGATCTTGGTGTTCGGATCGGCAAGCATCTCACGATACTGCGCGATCCAACCGGGAATACGTCCCAATGCAAACAATGTGGTGAACATGGACGGATCGAACCCGATCGCGCGATAGATCAATCCCGTGTAGAAGTCGACATTCGGATACAGGTGACGCGACACGAAATACTCGTCGTTCAGCGCGATTTTCTCCAATTCCGTGGCGACGTCGAACAGCGCACGCTCGTCGGCAGGCAATTTCAACGTGTCCGCGCGTTCCATGATCTTCTGCAGATACTTCTTGGCGATCGCGGCACGCGGATCGTACGACTTGTACACGCGGTGGCCGAGTCCGGAAATACGCTGACCGCTGGTTTTGGCGTCTTCCACGAATTCCTTGACGGTTTTGCCTGAATCGCGAATGGCTTTGAGCTGACGGAGCACCGCTTCATTAGCACCACCATGCAATGGGCCCGACAGCGCGTTGATGCCCGCTGCAACCGCGGAATACAGGTTGGCGTGGGCGGAACCGGCGATACGTACCACGGAAGTGGAGCAGTTCTGCTCATGATCGGCATGAATGATCAGCAGGCGTCCGAGCGCATGCACGTACAGCGGGTCGGAATCGAACGGCTCGTACGGCACCGCAAAGCACATGCGCAGGAAATCGTCGACATAGCCGCGCGAATAATCCGGATACAGCATCGGCTCATGCGGCGACGGCGGAAAATGTAGCTGACGATGGTTCGTGCCTTTGCCATAATGATGGTCGCAGCCTCGTCAAGCTGGTCGGAACCATTGATATCAGTAGTGTCCGGATAGAAGGTGGCGAGCGCGTTGACCGCGGATGCCATCACGCTCATCGGATGCGCGGTGCGTGGGAAAGAACCCATGAAGGTACGGAAATCCTCACCCACCATCGTGCGATGGTTGATGTCGGAAATGAACCGGTCGTACTGCTCCTGATTCGGCAGTTCGCCATGACGCAGCAACCAGGCGACCTCAAGGAAATCGGATTGCTCACACAACTGCTCGATCGGGTATCCGCGGTAGCGCAGGATCGAGTTCTTGCCGTCGATGTACGTGATTTTCGATTCGCATTGCGCAGTCGTCAGGAAACCAGGGTCGAGTGTGACCCAGCCGTCGTTGCGCAGCGTGGACACCACGATGCGTCCGCACCCGCCGTGGCTTCAACCACCGGCAGGGTGAAGTCTTTGGATTCCACACTCAGATTGGCTGTGGCCATACTTGCACGCTCCTTAACCGTTCGGAAGTATCGAACACTATATGGCATGCGCGTTTCCAAGCATGGTTTCGTCTCAAAATCAATCGATTGACATCCGATACTTCATTCCTGCAAGGCAAATAATTCGACTATTTCCGCGCGAAATTACGCATATAAAAGGCCGATGCCCGAATAATCGTGGGCATCGGCCTTCTTTTCGTACGCTTCGCTCCGTCGTATTGGAGCTTTGCCGCGTTTTACGCTACCGTCTGATCACTTGTCGCGAACGGTGAGGATCACCGGACCGTTGTCGGTGATGGCGATGGTGTGTTCGCTATGCGCGCCACGGGAACCGTCGGAGCTCTTCAGCGTCCAACCATCTTTCGGATCCTGGTAGATTTCGTCGGTGGTCTTGAGGAACCACGGTTCGATGGCGATGACCAGGCCCGGACGCAGCTTGTAGCCGTGGTGCGCGCGGCCATCGTTCGGCACATGCGGATCGCCGTGCATAATACGTCCGACGCCATGTCCGCCGAATTCAAGATTAATCGGATAGCCGTATTCGCGGGCCACATCGCCGACTGCCGCGGAAACATCACCCAAACGGTTGCCCGGCTGCGCAGCGGCAATACCGGCCGCGAGCGCCTCTTCGGTGCACTTGATCAGGCGCAGATCCTCAGGATCCTTATGCTCGCCGACCACGAAGCTGATGGCGGAATCGGCAACCCAGCCATCGACGTTGATCGCCAGATCGAGGCTGACCAAATCGCCGTCCTTCAGGTTGTAATCGAACGGAACGCCGTGCAGTACGGCATCGTTCACGGAAACGCAAATATAGTGCGCGAACGGGCCGGTACCGAAATCCGGAGCATAGTCGACATAGCAGGATTCGGCACCCTTGCGATCGACGATGCGCTTGTGCACGAATTCATCGATTTCCAGCAGATTGGTACCGACTTTGGTAAATTCCTTGAGATCGCGCAGAATGCCGCCGACGAAACGGCCGGCCGGCTTCATCTCTTCGATCTCTTTCGGTGTTTTCAGTTCAATCATGCTTATAACCCTACTTCGTACGCCCTACAGTGCATGCGTTTCTTGCAATCAGGCAATCGCGTCTTACATACGAAATTGCACAATGACGATTATTCGTTTCAGATACACTGTTTTGTCACCAAAGATGGATAGTGTGAAGCCATGAGTACCACTTTGAATTCGGGTATCGATCCGGCATCGTTCTCCGCCGTGACCGGCCCTGCGCAAGATCTGTTCCGCTATGTCAACGGCCCATGGATCGACATGTATCGTCTTCCTGATGATCGTTCCCGTTATGGTTCGTTCGATAAGCTCGCTGAAGATGCCGAAAACCAGATTCGTGAGATTCTCGAAGACGACGACTGCCCTGCCGAGAAGTCCCACGCCTGTATGCGAGTTTCCTTGACGTCGACGCATCAACGCTTCCGGACTCGCGGCCATTGAAGACCAGTTGAAGCTATTGACGTCGCTGCCGACAAGGCTGAACTCACCCGCTCTTTGGGCGCGATGAACCCGGCTGGCGGCCCTGACCTGATCGGCATTGCCGTGTATGGCGATCCGGGCGCTCCCGAAACCAACATCATCCATATTGAACAGTCTGGCTTGGGACTGCCCGATGAGGCGTATTACCGTGAAGACCATTATGCGCCGATTCGTGAAGCATACGTCGATATGGTGGCCAAGCAGTTGAAGAACGCGAAGCTCGCCGCCGATGACGAGCAGGCCGAAGCTCAAGCCCAGCGTTTCCTCGACGTGGAGACACGTATCGCCGCGAACCATTGGGACAATGTGGCAACCCGTGATTCGGTGAAGACCTATAATCCCACCGATTATGCGGAATTGAGCGGAATGCTCGCCGATTATGATCTCGACACATGGATCGAATCCTGGCAGTCCGCATATGATCAGACTTCCGCCGCTCAGGTGCAGCCGCTTGATTTCCGAGGCATTTTCAACCATGTGGTGGTGCATGAGCCCAGCTTCCTCACCGGTCTTAACGCATTCTGGAAGGCCGCGGATCTCGACGATCTCAAACTGTGGGCACGCGTGCATGTGATCATCGGCTCCACCTTGGAGTTGCCGCACGAATTCGATGAGACGAATTTCGAGTTCTATGGCAAGACGTTGTCTGGTCAGAAGCAACAGCGTGTGCGTTGGAAGCGCGGCGTTTCGCTGGTCAACGGCATTTGCGGCGAGGATGTGGGCCGCGAATATGTGAAGAGGCACTTCCCCGAGTCGTCGAAGCAGCGTATGGAACAGCTGGTCGGCAATCTGATCGATGCCTACCGCGTGTCCATTTCCAACTCCGCCTGGCTTGGCGAAGAAACCAAGCAGAAGGCGTTGGAGAAGCTCTCCAAGTTCGTGCCGAAGATCGGCTATACGAACCATTGGCGTGACTATTCCGCGCTTGACGTACACGAGAATGCCGGTTTTGCCGAGAACATGCGTGCCGCCAACTTGTATGAGACCGGCTATCAACTGGCCAAAGTCGGCAAGAGCGTCGACAAGGACGAATGGCTGATGAATCCGCAGACGGTGAACGCCTATTATGAGCCGACCATGAACGTGATCGTGTTCCCGGCCGCCATTCTGCAGCCGCCGTTCTTCGATCCGAACGCCGAAGACGCCGCGAACTATGGCGGTATCGGAGCGGTGATCGGCCATGAGATCGGCCACGGCTTCGACGATCAGGTGCCCAGTACGACGGCGACGGCAAGCTCAACGACTGGTGGACCGAAGAAGACAAGGCCAATTTCGAGCAGCTCACGCAGAAACTCATCGACCAGTACGACGCATTCGTGCCGACCCAGCTTGCCGAAAAATACGCCGACGATCCAGCTCATGCTCCGCATGTGAACGGCGCTTTGACCATCGGTGAGAACATCGGCGACCTGAGTGGCGTGAACATTGCGCTCAAAGCATATGCGTTCGCTCTTGACGAGGCGGCAGGCCGTGAGAAGAATGGTTCCATGGAGGCCATTGAAGCTTCGCTGGCTGAGGCGCGGAAATCGATGGTTTCACCGGTTTGCAGCGTTTCTTCCTCAGCTACGCGTCCATCTGGCGCACCAAGAATCGTGACGAGCTGGCGGAGCAATATCTGCAGATCGACCCGCACTCCCCCGCCGAATGCCGCACGAACGGCATCGCACGCAACGTGGATCTGTTCTACAAGGCGTTCGACGTGAAGCCGGAGGACGGCATGTGGCTCGATCCCGATCAGCGTGTGCGCATCTGGTAACAAACCACATCATCGGCTGGCAATCGGAGCCAAGCATGCAAGGCATCGGTGCCGCCTAATATATGTCGCCGTCGAATTCCCCGGTATCTCCCGAGAATTCGGCGGCTTCGTCATCTTCGGGAACCACGATTTCGACCGGCGCCACACTGCCCTGCCTGACGAACGGATCGGCTCCCACACGCGGTTCCGTTCCTTTCGCTTCCGGCTGGTGCTGGTCGTTCGGCTTGACGAACTTACGCAACGTGGTGACTCCCCGGTTAAGGTCGTGCCCTGCGGCGCTGGCTTCCAGCACTATGCGTGACTGCGGTTTGCCGTTCTGATCGGCCCACGTTTCCGTGGCGAGCGCGCCCATCACGATAACCGGCTCGCCTTTCTTCAGAGATTGGCAGATGTTCTCGGATAGTTCCGGTACGCTTTCACCGTGATCCATGTGGTGGGAAGATCCTTCCATTGCTGTGTGCGATTGTCGAAATACCGTCTGGTGCTCGCCATTCTAAACGAACTGGCATGGGGCATGCCATCCTTGTTGAATTGCGTGGGATTGGCGCCCACATATCCGGTGATGGTGATGAGAGCTTGCTGTTGTGCCATGATCGGCCCTTTCTGTCGCATTGGTAATAAAGGGGCCGCGGAAAGCACCGATGAAGGTGCGAAAGCAACGCGCAGTCGGAGAAATGGGTTGCGAGAGAGGGGTTCTGCACGCCTTTCCGCTTCCTTGCGTTTCCGCGGTAGAACCACTATCCCCGATTCGACCATACTGGTACAAGCGCAACCGGCAAATGTGGATAAAGGACGCCGTTTCGGGCGAGTCGTGGATAGTCGGTGGATAAATCTCACTTATCCACCGCAATGCACTGCCGATATATGCATGGTTTTTCGTTTGTTTTCCCCATAAATGTTTTCCTCACAATCATGCTTCCTCCTACCTGTTTCCAGATAAAAAAACGAAGATTATGGCATATCCATAATCTTCCGTTTATATGGTGAAATAATCAGAAAAAATACGATTATTACTTCAGCAGCGCGGCGACACGATCGGCAATCACCCGGCTGCGTCGGCGACAGGCACGGCTTCGGCGTTCTCGCCATTGCGGTCACGCACTTCAATGGTGCCATTGTTGACAGTGTCGCGGCCTGCGACGGCGATCAGCGGCACGCCGATAAGCTCGGCATCCTTGAACTTGCGCCCGGGGAAACCTTCTTACGGTCATCGAAGATCACTTCGATGCCCTTGGCTTCCAGATCGGCGATCAGTTGCTCGGCGGCTTCGAATGCAGCCGCATCCTTGCCGGTGGCCACACATGCACCTGGCGGGAGCGATGATGGCCGGCCATGCCAAGCCCTTCTCATCATGGTGGGTTTCAGCGATACAAGCATCACACGAGACACGCCAATGCCGTAGGAGCCCATCCACACCGGCACGGTCTTGCCGTTCTGGTCGAGCACCTTCAGGCCGAGCGCGTTGGAATACTTCAAACCGAGCTGGAACACCTGGCCGATTTCCACACCGCGTTCGAAGCTCAGCGGGCCGGAGCCGTCCGGGCTCATGTCTCCGTGGCGAACCTGCACGGCTTCCACCACGCCGTCGGCTTCGAAGTCACGACCGTACACGAGATCGTAGTAGTCGACTCCGGCTTCATCGGCACCGGTGAACCATGCGGAACCGCGGGCGATATGCGCGTCAATGAGGTAACGCAACGCTTCGCCGGTTTCGTTGGCGTTTTCAGCCTTTTCACCGCCGCGAGCCTGCGGGCCAAACGCCATCGGGCCAATATAGCCCTTGACGAGTTCCGGATGCTTCTTCAGATCCTCGTCGGTGGCCTCTTCGATTTCAGCCGGAGTGAACTGCGCTTCAAGACGCTTCATGTCAACGGTACGATCGCCAGGCACGCCGACGACCACCAGTTCGCGCCACGGCTCGTCATGCTCGTCATCCTGCGGATGCATCACGGCGATCACCACGTTCTTCAGAATGTCGGAGCCTCCCACGCGCGGCCATCGGAACGCGGATGGTTGGCATTGGCAAATTCAACCATCTGATCGATGGTTTCAGCATTCGGCGTCGGACGCTTTTCAGCGGCCGGAGTGTTGCTGAAGTCGATGGCTTCCGGTTCCGGAGTGGTCAGCGCCTCAACATTCCAAGCCTTGCCGCTCGGCGACTGTGCGAAGGTATCTTCACCGATTTCCATCGGGGCAAGGAACTCTTCGGATTCGAAACCGCCCATCGGACCTGCCATGGCGTGCACCGGCACATACTTCAAATCGAGACGGTTGAAAATACGCTCGTAGGCGCCACGCTCGTCCATATACGCCTTGACAAGGCCTTCCTTGTCAAGCGTGAAGGAGTAGGCATCCTTCATGATGAATTCACGGCCACGAATCAGGCCTGCACGCGGACGGAATTCGTCACGATACTTGGTCTGAATCTGGTAGAGGGTAACCGGCAGATCCTTGTAGGAGGAGTACAGGTCCTTGACCAGCAGGGTGAACATTTCCTCATGGGTCGGCGCCAGCAGGTAGTCGGCCTCATGGCGATCCTTCAAACGGAAGATGTTGTCGCCATACTCTTCCCAACGATGGGTGGCCTCATACGGTTCACGCGGCAGCAGACCGGAGAAGTGAACTTCCTGGGCGTCGATCGAAGCCATTTCCTCACGGATGATGTTTTCGATCTTGTTCAGAACATTCAGGCCCAGCGGCAGCCAGGTCCAAATACCCGGAGCGGCCTTGCGCAGGTAGCAGGCGCGCTGCAGAAGCTTATCCGATACGACATCGGCATCGGCGGGATCCTCACGCAGAGTGCGCAGGAACATGGTGGACATACGAAGTGCTTTAGTCATATGCCCAAAACTACTCAGGCAAGGGGACGTAAGCCCAATCCAACCACCCGTTCACCGACGTATGGCAACGCACGGACGGAACGCAACAGTCATATCCGTCGAATCCCAAAAATCATCATACATGTCAAACAAGGCAATCGCATACTAGAACAGCGCGTCCTGCGCGAACTCGTCACCGTCGGGAACGGCAATGTTCTGCCGGAACGCGGCGATGCCATCATGAGCCAACATATCGGATGCCTGCGCCGAGGCGAGACGCAACTCACCATCCAATCGCACCGCATCGGGCGAAACCAAGAACATGCGTTCGTTCACACCGTTCAAATACAGGCCTTGCAGGCTTCCACACGAGACAGCGCCACATACCCCATGCCAGGCGCGAAAGTGCGCCGCAAATCCATCACCGCACGCTCGAGCGTCATACCTTGCGATTTGTGGATGGTGATCGCCCACGCGCAGCGCAACGGCACTTGGTTGACGCTGGCGAGCACTGTGTCGCCGTCCATCATTTCCCAGCAATTCGGCTTCATGGTAACGATATTGCCGTTTTCAAATTCAACGATCGGCCATCCGCCTTGTTTTCGGCGGCAAATCCGCGCACGGTGCCCAATGATCCGTTCACGAATTGGTGGTCGGTGTCGTTGCGTACGGCCATCACCGCAGCCCCGGTTTTGAGCTGCAAACGTTCGGGGGCAAGCATGTTCTTCTTCAAACGTTCCACCAGATTGACTGGTCCTGCGGCTTCGGCGAAATATTCGTGCGGCTCCTCGTTGATTTCGAACAGGCGCATGTCGTTGAGCGTGTCCGCCTGCTTGTTGACGGGAAACAGATTGACGGCCTGTTGACCAGGTTCGGGGATTGTGCCCAGTCTGGTGAGGAGCACATTGCGATCGTCGTCGTTCACGCAACCGTTGCGAATATCGGTCAATACGGTGAGCAGACTGCCGTCATCCTGACGATGCTGTTCGGTCAGGTAACAGATTGCGGGATTCAATTCCCGCCATACCAATGATTCGGTGACGAAACCATCTGGATTGAGTCCCGCTTTCGCATATCGTTCGCGGGAAGCCACGAATTCCGGGCTTGGTGTGACCAAATCGTGGTTGCGTCCACCCACACTCACTGGCGGAAGCTGGAAGAAATCGCCGGACAGCACCACTTGAAGCCCTCCGAACGGGCGTTGGTCACGTCGAATAATGCGGCACACCTGATCGACCATGTCGAACAGCCACGCATGCAACATGGAAACCTCATCGATGACGAGAATGTCAGCGCCCTGCAGCTTACGTTTGCGTCGGGTACGTATGGTTTTGATCAGATTGTCGGTGAGCGCGTTGGCAAGTCCGACACCGCTCCATGAATGAATGGTCTGCCCGTTGATATGCGTGGCCGCGATACCGGTGGACGCCGTCACCGACACCGCCGCACCTTCGGCACGGGCCTGACGCACGAACTCATTGAGCACGTAGGTCTTGCCAGCACCCGGCGCACCCGTCAGGAAGACGCTCGCGCCACTTTGCAGAATCGCCAATGCCTCAGCCTGCCGCATGCCGCACCGCCTTTCCTGTTCAATCGACCATCAATTCGAAGAAACGGCTTCCTTACGCAATCAGTTTGTCGACAACCTGAAGCACCCCGTGATCGGCATTGGATGGAGCCACAAAATGCGCGGCTTGTTTCAACGCGGGGTGCGCATTGCCCATGGCGAACGACCACTGCCCTGCCGAAAGCATCTGCAAATCGTTGAGATAATCGCCAAATACCGCCGTTTGGGCCGCAGTGACGCCAAGCACGCGCTGCAACGCTTCGACGCCCTGTTTCTTATTGGTTGTAGCATTCATGATGTCGACCCACAGTTTGCCGGAAACCACCACCTGATAATCGTTCTTCAGTGGCGTCAGCTTTTCCGCGGCCATCGCTTCGGCATCGTCGAAATCGAGAATCGCCAGTTTGAGCATGGTGTCGCTTTCGCCGTTTGATGCGATCACATCTTCAAGCACGCTATGCAGATCGTCCACAATCTCCAGTGCCGCATAATATTTGCCGACTTCGTCAAGGAACGGCTTGTCCGTGCGCTGCACGTATGCCGTGCGCAGGCCACAAAGCACCAATCCCATATTGGATTCGCCAGCCGCGGCAGAAGCGTTCACCGTGTCGATGGTCCAGCGGGTCACATCGGTATCGACGCCGTGCACTTCGGCGATATTACCGTCAATGGCCACGACATTGCCGTTTTCCGCGATATACGAAAGTTCGCCGCCGTCAAGCACCTGCGCCGCCTTATCGGCGAACATGGCACGTAAGGTAGCGTACTGGCGTCCGGAGGCCGGCACGAATTCAACGCCTCGCGAGCGCAACCGAGCAAGCATCGGCCAGAAACCTTGCGGAATCTCGCTATGCTCATCAAGCAGGGTGCCGTCCATATCGGCAACCACCAAGCGAATGTCTTGCGGGATTTCGATGCTGGTCCAATCGGCTGCGCTCACTGGAGTCCTTTCCATGTTTTCGTTGGAATATCAGATTTTCCAACGATTGTGCGATATGTGGAATCAGTTGTTGTTCAAAATGCTGGTTGCCACGATCTGATCGGCGATCGCCTTGCTTCGGCTGCGTCAGGACCGGGCGCCGCTGCCATGAACGCCTTACGGTAGTAGCGCAGTTCGTCCAGGGATTCGATGATGTCGGCGAGCGCGCGATGTCCGCCATTCTTCGGCGGACGGTTGTTGTATACGGCCGGATACCAGCGGCGGGCAAGCTCTTTGAACGTGCTCACGTCGATTACACGGTAGTGCAGGTGTTCCATGAGATTCGGCATATAACGGTCGAGGAATTTTTTGTCTGATCCGATGGAGTTGCCTGCGAGCAGCGGCTTGACGCCGTCTGGGGTGAAGCGGGCCACGTATTCGGTGACTTTCCGTTCGGCCTCTTCGATGCTCAGGCCGTTCTCCCATTCGTTGATGAGTCCGGAACGGGTGTGCATGGCACGCACAAAGTCGTTCATATTGGCAACGGCCGCATCAGACGGCTTGATCACGAAATCAATACCCTCGTCAAGCACGTTGAGGTCAAAATCCGTCGGTACCACGGAGATCTCGCACAGTTCATCGTGGAAAATATCCAAGCCGGTCATTTCGCAATCGATCCAAATCAGTCGCGAACCTTTCGCCGTATACGTTTCGCCGTCATGTGCGTCAACCATTTTGCCTCGTTTCCTTTGCGTGTGCGCGTGCCGCTTGGCACGCTTCAGCTGAACATTCGAAGATACCGCGAGGTAGGGAGATTGGAAGGCCCACGCACTGGGAAGTCACGTTTGTTTTTCGCGATTTGCTTCGTAATCAATACCGCTACTTGGCGATAGGGCGACGTTCGGTTATAAATATTCACGTTGCAGATATGAGTAAAGCCTCTTACTTTCGGTCTTTTCCGAGAAGTAAGAGGCTTTTACCGATTTTGATTACTGGAATTCAGCAATCACTGGCGGCCGGAGTAGTTCGGAGCTTCGGCGGTCATGACGATGTCGTGCGGATGGGATTCGCGCAAGCCAGCGTCGGTGATACGGATGAAACGGCCACGTTCCGGCATTTCGGCGATGTTGTGAGCGCCGATGTAGAACATGGACTGGTGCAGGCCACCGATCATCTGGTACAGCACTGCGTTCAGCGGTCCGCGGTACGGCACTTCGCCTTCAACGCCTTCCGGAACGACCTTGTCGTTAGAGGTGACGTCGGCCTGGAAGTAGCGATCCTTGGAGTAGGACTTCTTGCCACGCGGAGCCATGGCGCCGAGGAGCCCATGCCACGGTACAGCTTGTACTGCTTGCCGTGCAGCAGCACCTTCTCACCCGGAGCTTCCTCGCAGCTGCGAGGGTGCCGCCGAGCATGACGGTGGAGGCACCGGCAACCAGAGCCTTGGCGATGTCGCCGGAGTAGTGAATGCCACCGTCGGCGATGCACGGCACGCCAGCGGCACGGCAGGCCTGAGCGGCCTCGTACACTGCGGTGAGCTGCGGCACACCGACACCGGCCACCACGCGGGTGGTGCAGATGGAGCCTGGGCCCACGCCGACCTTGACTGCGTCAACACCGGCGTCGATCATGGCCTGAGCGCTGACGGGTGGCCACGTTACCGCCGATGATGTCAACGCCCTTGAACGCGGAATCGGACTTCAGACGGCGAATCATGTCGAGAGCCAGCTTGGCCTCACCGTTGGCGGTGTCGACTACGAGCACGTCCACGCCGGCTTCCATCAGAGCGGAAGCACGGTTGTAGGCGTCACCCAGGAAGCCGATGCCGGCGGCAACGCGCAGACGACCCTGTTCGTCCTTGGTGGCGTCCGGATACTGCTCGGTCTTCACGAAGTCCTTCACGGTGATCAAGCCGGTGAGGCGGCCTTCATCGTCAACCAGCGGCAGCTTCTCGACCTTGTGCTTGGCCAGCAGGTCGTGGGCGTCTTCCTTGGAGATGTTGGACGGGCCGGTGATGAGGTTCTCGCGGGTCATGACCTCGGAAACCTTGAGCCGGTCGTAATCCTCGGAGGCGATGAAACGCATGTCGCGGTTGGTGATGATGCCGACGAGCTTGTTGTCGTTGTCAACGACCGGCAGACCGGAGATATGGAAACGGCCGCACAGCTTGTCGAGATCAGCCAGCGTCACATCCGGGCTGACGGTCAACGGATCGTTGATCATACCGGATTCGGAGCGCTTGACGATGTCAACCTGAGCGGCTTGGTCGTCGATGGAAAGATTGCGGTGCAGCACGCCGATGCCGCCATTACGAGCCATGGCAATGGCCATGTCGGACTCGGTGACGGTGTCCATTGCGGCGGAGATCGCCGGGACCTTCATCGTGATGTTGCGGGTCAGATGGGTGGTGGTGTCCACTTCGGACGGAATGACATCCGTCTCGTTCGGCAGCAGCAGCACATCGTCATAGGCGAGGCCAAGCTGTGCGAAAATCGGAGGAAGTGGAGCGTACGTGGAATCTGCATTCATATCAGGAATTGTAGCCATAGACCCACTATATGAACGCGGGCTGACTTACCGCGACACGGCAGAACAAGCGGCAAACAAGGGTGTTACGAAAGTTAACTAATACCGCAAGGCAAAGCGTTTAATCAGTTTTTCCGACGCTCCGACGACCGCACCGACGCATGTCCGCCGCCATCCGCAGCATCCTCCTCCAGCATCTCGGGAATCCTATGCTTCACATACGGATACATGGTGGCGACGGTCAGCACCACGGCCGCAATCAGGAATCCAACAAGCACGTATTGGGCCTTGAAAAACAGCGTCATAATCGAGCCGAATGCGATCAGTGCCGCCCAACCCCACAGAATCAGCACAGCCCCCTGCACGGAATGACCGATGCGCAGCATGCGATGATGCAAGTGCATGCGTCCGGATGCATCGGAGACTGTCCCTTGCGCAAGCGGCGCACAATCGCAAGACACATGTCGAGAATCGGCAGGAACAATACCAGAATCGGCAGCAGAATCGGCATGAACACCGGCAAGTAAATGCTGGCATGAATACTGGCCGGGTCAAGGCGGCCCGTCATCACAATCGACGCGCACGTGATCAAATAGCCGAGCAGCATGGAACCGGAGTCTCCCATGAACAGCTTCGCCGGATGCCAGTTGTGCATCAAAAAGCCCACGCACATGCCGACCATGGCAATGTCGATCAATGTCGCCATCGAAGCGTACGAAGGCGAGTTGCGGGCGATGATGTATGAATAAATGGCGAATGCGATGCCGCCGATCGCCACAATGCCCGATGACAGACCGTCCAACCCATCCACGAAATTGACCGCATTGATGGACGCGACGATCAAAAACGCGGTGATGGCCATCGACAGGCTCGGCGACGCCGTCACCAACGAGCCAAGCGGAAGCGAAATGATCTGCAGACCGCCCCATGCCACGAACACGGAAATCAACAGCTGACCGGCAAGCTTGAGCATCCAATCAAGATCCCACAAGTCGTCAGCCATGCCAAGCAGACTGATCATAATGCGCCGGCGAGAATCACCCACGCCTGTTGCGATTGCGCGAACAATCCTTGAATGAACGGAATGCGGGATGCGAACAGCATCGACACGGTGAAACCGATCAGCATGCCCAAACCACCCAGTCGCGGTGTCGGAATGGTATGCACGTCTCGCGCACGCACTTCGCCGACGGCGCCGATCTCAATGGCGATATGGCGAATCAACGGCGTGATCAAATAGGTGACGCCGCCAGCAATCGCAGCAATGAACAGATAGATTCTCATACGCCCAAAGCACCGCCATTCAACGTCAAGGCCTTTCGGATAACCGGCTCGTGAATCACTCCCTCTCGAAGAATCGCAATGCCATCACGCCCATGAGGGTCAGCCGCCACAACCGTGGAAGCCACATGACCGGGAGTCGCTCCCCCGTCCAAATACAAATCAACCGCATCGCCAAGCGCCTGCACGGCCTCGTCAACGGTTTGCGCACTTTCATCGCCGGAACGGTTGGCACTGGTGGCGGCCAACGGTCCGGTAGCGCGCAGCACACGCAAGGCGGCCGCGGAATTCGGAATGCGCACGCCTGCGTGACCTTGCCGGTGGCGGGATCGGTACGTACCGTGGCGAGCGTGCAATCGTCATCGGCCACGGCGATCGGAGAGAACGCGCCCGGCATGAACATGGCGGACAGGCGGTTCAGCGGCACCGGCAGATCCAAATGCAGCTTCTCCATGCTTTCAATAGACGGCAATAGCACTTGCAACGACTTGTATTTCGGGCGTTGCTTCGCCGCGAACACCTTGCGGATCGCCTCAATGTTGCGCGGATCGCACGCAACGCCGTAGACCGTGTCCGTAGGAATCACAATCAATCCGCCGTCACGTACGATTTCGACAGCCTGGGCAAGGGATTCGTCTGAAATAGCGCGAATCTCGCTCATGACACCTCCCTTTTCGGCTTGCTGACCCCACCATTGTAAGGCAGGATTCTTCAACTGCGTTGAAACTGACCTTATGCGCCCAGATACGCCTTGCGCACCTGCTCGTTGTCCATCAGCTCCTTGGCGTCGCCTTCCATGGTGATGCGCCCGGTTTCGAGCACATACGCACGATCGGCGATCGACAGGGCCATATTCGCGTTCTGTTCGACCAGCAGTACGGTAATGCCTGATCGTGCAGCTTGCGAATAATGGCGAAGATCTCTTTGACGAGTTTCGGAGACAGACCCATCGACGGCTCGTCCATCAGAATCGTGTTCGGGTGGCTCATCAGGCGCGGCCCATCGCCAGCATCTGCTGTTCGCCGCCGGAAAGCGTGCCCGCCTTCTGGTTGCGGCGTTCCTTCAGGCGTGGGAACATGTCGAACACCATGGCAAGATCGTCCGCCATGTGAGACCGGTCTTTGAGACTGAACGCGCCCATTTCAAGGTTTTCCTGCACGCTCATGCGCGTGAACACGTGGCGTCCTCGGGAATATGCGCCATGCCGAGGGTCACGATCTTATTGTTCGGCGTTTTCAGCAGGTCCACGCCGTTGAACAGCACCTCGCCGGAAACCGCCGGAGTAAGACCTGTGATGGTATGCAATGTCGTGGTTTTGCCAGCACCGTTCGCACCGATCAGCGACACGATCTCGCCGTCGTTCACCGTCAGACTGATGTTTTTGACCGCTTCGATGGCACCGTAGGAGACGGAAAGATTCTTGATCTGCAGCATCAGGCGTCCTTCCTTTCGGTCGTTTCAGACGTTTCGACGGCATTGTTTTCAGCATCGTCCGCACCAAGATATGCGGAGATGACCTGCGGATTGTTGGCGATTTCCTCTGGCGTTCCGGAGGCGATGGTACGCCCGTAATCAAGCACTTGAATACGCTGGCACACGTTCATCACCAGGCTCATATCATGTTCGATCAGCAGAATGGCGATGCCGAAACGGTCGCGGATCGTGTTGATGCAGTTCAGCAGATCCTCGGTTTCCGTAGGATTCATGCCTGCCGCAGGCTCGTCAAGCAACAGCAGTTTCATGCCGGTCGCCAACGCTCGTGCGATTTCCAGCTTACGTTGCGCTCCATACGGCAGATTCGCGGCTTCGGTTTCGGCCAATCCTTCCAGTCCGAAAATACGCAGCAGGTCTATGGCTTTGGCATGCATGTCGCGTTCCTGCTTCCAGAAGGTCGGCGTGCGGAAGATCGCACCGCCCAGCCGGTAGGTGAAGGATTCGTTGAACGCCACAAGCACGTTCTCTTCGACCGTCATTTGATCGAACAGTCGAATGTTTTGGAAGGTTCTTGCGATTCCCGCACGCACGACCTGATACGTTTTCTTGCCGTTCATGCGTTTGCCGTCGAGGAAGAACTCACCTTCCGTGGCTGGTAAACGCCGGTCAGCAGGTTGAACACAGTGGTCTTGCCTGCGCCGTTCGGCCCGATCAGACCGACAAGTTCGCCCGCATTGATGGTCATGTTGAAGTCGGATACGGCTTTGAGGCCTCCGAAGGTGATGCCGAGATGCTCGGCCTTCAGAATCGGCTCGCTCATGCCTGCACCTCCTTGTCTTCGCTGGATGTGTTGATTTCGCTAGATGCGGTAGTCTCGCCGGTTTCCTTGGTTTTCTTAGATGCCGATTGAGACGCACCCGATTTGCCGTGCATCTTCACGCGTACCGGATAGAACCACTTGTTGACGAATTTCGGCAGCGAGAACTCCCAATTGCCGAACAATCCCTGCGGACGGAACACCATGATGATCACCAGCACCACCGAATACACGAGCATGCGGTATGCGGAGAACGCACGCAGCAATTCCGGCAAAATCGTCAGACCAACCGCGGCGACAATGGAACCCGTCAGCGAACCCATACCGCCGAACACCACCATGATCACGTAATTGATCGACTGCAGCCAACCGGCCATGCTTGGCGTGAGCGCACCGATATATTGCGCGAAAATACCACCCGCAATACCCGCGAAGAACGCGGAAATCGCAAAAACGAGCACTTTCATATAGGTGATGTTGATGCCGGAAGCGCCAGCCGCGATCTCATCATCACGAATCGCCTTGACCGCACGACCATAACGGGAACGCGCGAACATGAACAACAGCACCACGGTCACGACGGTGATACAGAACACCACATACAGATTGGCGAGACGGTCGATGCGATCAGTGCCTGCCCCTGCTGGCCGTCCGCAAGTCCCTTGCGCCGGCCACTTTCAGATTCTGGATGATCACACGAATGATCTCACCGAAACCAAGCGTGATAATCGCAAGATAATCGCCGTGCAGTCGTAATGCCGGAATGCCGACCAAGATGCCGAAGATGCAGGCAACCACACCACCCGCGAAGGTGACGAGCAGGAATCGTAGCGTCGCATCCATCTGCACGCCGTTGGCGACGAGTAACTTGCTGAGCAAAGCCGCCGAATAGGCCCGATCGCCTCGAATCCGCAGCAGCCGAGCGTAAGCTGTCCGAGCACACCGATCGTCAGATTCAACGACGTGGTCATGATCACCGCAATGCAGCAAGTCATGAGAATACCCTTGACATACAGGGAAATAGCGCCCGTTTCACATACCGCAACAAGAATGCCGAACAGCACAAGCACGCCAATGGCACACAATGCATACGATTGCTTCGTGGAAAGCATTGATTTCTTCATAATCACACCTTCTCGCTTTCCGGCTCGCCCATCAGACCGGACGGCTTGACCAGCAGCACGATGATGAGAATGCCGAACACAATGGCGTCGGAGAACGCGACGTGATCACACCGGCCGTAATCGTACCGATATACGCTTGGTAAGACTCTCGGCCACGCCGATCAGCAAGCCACCGACCATAGCGCCCGGAATGGAACCGATGCCGCCAAGCACCGCGGCGACGAACGCTTTCAAGCCCAGCATGGCACCCATCATCGGAGAGACCTGCGGGTAGGAAATGCAGTACATAAGCGCCGCCACCGCAGCCAGGCCGGAGCCGATGGCGAAGGTCAACGTGATGGTGGAGTTCACGTTGATGCCCATCAGAATCGACGCTTCCTTGTCTTCGGACACCGCACGCATGGCCTTGCCCTGCTTGGTGAGGGAGACGAACAGCTGCAACGCGACCATGATGGCGATGCCGAGCAGCACCGTTATGATGGTCGCTCCGTCGATTTTGAGTTTGCCAAGCACCAGCGTTGGAATTTCAACGATGGTTGGCACGGTCTGATAATCAGCGCCGAACAGCGCCTGGGAGCCGTTTTCAAGCAGCAGGCTCATGGCGATCGCAGTGATCAGCGCCGTCATATTATTGCCTTTTTCACGCACCGGCTTGTACGCGGCCCTTTCCACGATAATACCCACCGCCACGCACACAAGCACCGCCGGAATCACGGCGAACCATGCGGGCAGACCGCAGGCGATAATGAACGGAATGGTAAGCATCAGCGCGTAGGAGCCGACCATGATGAAGTCGCCGTGCGCGAAATTGATCAGTCGGATGATGCCGTACACCATGGTGTAGCCGAGGGCCACAAGCGAATACACGCTGCCGATTTTCAGACCGTTGAAGATCTGACCGATGAACATAATGACCGAATCGCTCATCATCCCTCCTTTCTTGTTGTTTCGTCAGTTGAAGTCTTGTTTTTCTTGATTCCTCGCGTTTTTTCGCTATTTCGCCGGCTGGATGGTGTCTTTGTATGTCGGTTCGCCGTCGCTCATTTCCAGCACAATCACCGATTTCTTCGGAGAACCATGCTTGTCGAGCGTGAATGCGCCGGTCACGCCGGAGAAGCTCATACCTGCGATGGCGTTGCGAATATCGGCACGAGTGGCGTTTTCACCGGCTTGTTCGATGGCCCGCTTGAACATGTAGACGGAATCGTAACCGAGCGCGGTGAAGGTGTTCGGCGATTCGCCGTTATTGGCCTTCTTGTATGAGGTGATGAACTGCTGCACCTTCGTGTTGGACTTGTCATCCGGCGAATAATGCGTGGTGTACAGCACCTTGTTGTAGTTCGCTTTGTTTCCCGTGGTTTTGAGGCCGTCGTAGCCGTCGGGGCCCATGATGTAGCCCTCATAGCCGACCGCTCGCGCTGTGGCACAATGTACGGGCCAACCGTGGAATAGTAGTACGGCGCATATAGGAATTCCGCACCAGAAGCTTCGATTTTCTGCAGCTGCGACGAGTATTCGGTATCGTCGGCGCTAGAGGAATTCTCTTCCGCCACCACGTCGAGTCCGTTCTTCTTCGCCGCCGCAACAAAAGCCTTGCCCACACCAGACGAATACGGATCGCCCGTGCCATACAGCACGGCCACTTTCTTGACCTTCAATGTTTCGGCCGCATACTTGGCGGCGATCTCGCCCTGGTAGGAGTCCTTGAAGCAGGTGCGGAACAGGTATCCGCCCGTTTCCACGGAATCGGCGGTTGCGGCCGGAGCGATGGTCGGCATCTGGTTCTGGTCGGCGAGCGGCGCGACGGCACCGGAGGTTGACGAAATGGTCGGTCCGAGCACGGCGATCACGTTCTTGTCGCCGGCCAGACGGTTAAAGGCGTTGGACGCCTCGATCACATCACCCTTGTCGTCCATGGATTCCAGTTTGATCTGTTTGCCGAAGATTCCCCCATCGGCGTTGATTTCCTTGACCGCCAGTTTGAACCCGTTCACTTCGCTTCGCCATAGGCTGCGGCTGCACCGGAATTGGTGGTGACCGAGCCGATGGTGATCACATCGTTATCCGCGATGGTGGCGCTCTCATTACTGGTGGCGTACATGTTGCCGCCCGAACAGGCTGTAACACTCACTCCCATAACCGCCGCAAGACAGAGTGCGGCCAGTTTTTCGGCATTCTTGATTTTCACTGCCGTTCCTTCTCTTCCTGTCAGCGCAACCGGACGCCTCATCTTGTGGATGCTTCCGCAACCGGTATGCTTACCGCTGAACTGGTCTAATGCAATGGTCGGACTTCCAACTGGAACTCTATTGCAACAGAAAACCACGTTCCCCTGGAAAAATCTCTTATTCTGAGACGCGTTGCATCACTGCTTTTTCGCGGTCATGTATCGCGGGCGACCTGTGTAATCGTTATGCACCATCACATTGCTGAATCCATATGACAGCGCGAATGCAGACAATCGTTCACCTTGCGTAATATCGTGTTCCATTACCAGCAAACCGCCGTTTTTCAGCAGTTTTGCGGCACGGGCGATAATGCGTTCCGGAATAAGCGTGCCATCTGCGGAACCGCCGTATAGCGCAAGATCGGATCGTAGTCGCGTACTTCCGGTTGCTGCGGAATATCCGCAAGAGGCACATACGGAGGATTGGTGAGCACGATATCGATCGTGCCGTCCAGCTGGTTCAGCGTCGGCGTTTGCGTGGCATCAGCGATTTCCAGATGATAGTTGCTGGCGATGCTGGGGTACTTTTTGCGGTTTCGTTGAGATTGACGCGGGTCCATTGCGCGGTTTGCTCGCTTTTTTCGACCGCCCACACCTCGCTGCCGGGCACTTCCGTCACGAATGACAGGCCGATTGCGCCGCTTCCCGCGCACAGATCGACCACTTTCGCCGAATACATGCCGTGCTTGGTGATCCAGTCGACACCTTCCTGCACCACGAGTTCGGTTTCCTGACGCGGAATGAACACGCCCGGACCAACCTTCAGATCGAGGTAGCGGAAGGGCGCGTGGCCGGTGATATGTTGCAGCGGTTCACGCTTGGACCTGCGATCCACCATGGTGTGGAATCGCTTCAACGCAGCGTCTTCACCGCTCTGCTTCGCGCCTTGCTTCGCCAGTTCGGATGTTTCGCTTCCCATCAGCATGGCCTTGTCGACGGTCTGCAGGTCGACGCCGAATACTTCGGCGGCCAATAATTTGGCATCGTGCTCCGGAGTGTCAACACCGGACGCACGCAACATGGCCGAAGCGGATCGCACGAGTTCGAATACGGTAGCCATCGGCCGCCTTTACTTCTGATGGGCCAAGCGATCGGCTTCGTCAGCCTGAATGTCGCTGTCGATCACAGCCTGCAGATCGCCGTCAAGCACGGCGTCAAGGTTGTACGCCTTGTAGTTCGTGCGATGATCGACGATACGGTTCTCCGGGAAATTGTAGGTGCGGATTCGTTCGGAACGATCCAGCGAACGCACCTGGGAGTGACGCATGTCTGCGGCCTGTGCGGCTTCCTCCTCGTGCTTCATGGCGAGCAGGCGGCTCTTCAACACGCGCAGTGCGGCCGCACGATTCTGGATCTGGCTCTTCTCATCCTGCATGCTCACCACGATGCCAGTCGGAATGTGGGTCATACGAACTGCGGAATATGTGGTGTTCACGGACTGGCCGCCCGGGCCAGAGCTCATGAAGATGTCGATTTTCAGATCTTTCTGATCGATTTCGATCTCATCGTCATCTTCATCGGCTTCCGGGAATACAATGACGCCCGCTGCGGACGTCTGAATACGACCCTGCGATTCGGTGACGGGGATACGCTGCACGCGATGCACGCCACCCTCGTATTTGAGGGATGCCCATACGCCGTCTTCCGGAGCGGGAGTGCCCTTGGCGCGGATGGCGAGCTGCACGTCTTTGACGCCGCCCAGTTCGGTGGTGTTTTCGCTTTGCAGGGTGACGGTCCAACCGCGCTTTTCCGCATATCGCATGTACATGCGTAGCAGATCGCCGGCGAACAACGCGGCTTCCTCGCCGCCGGTGCCCGCCTTGATTTCCATGATCGTATCGCGCGCATCATCGGGATCGCGCGGAATCAACGCGGTGCGCAGTTTCTCCTCAACTGCCGGAAGCTCGCTCTCCAAACGTTTCGCTTCTTCCGCGAAATCCGGATCTTCGGAAGCCATTTCCTTGGCTGCCTCCAGATCGTCTTTCACCTGCTTGTATGCGGTGTATGCGGAAACGATGACGCCCAACTCGGCGTGACGACGTCCCAGCTTACGCATCTTATCCGGATCCGACGCGACTTCCGGCTCGGCCATCTGCTGTTCGATATTATGATATTCCTCAAGTGCGGTAACTGCCGCGGGGAACTGCTCGTCTGCCAATGTACGCCTTTTCTATCTGCTTATAAATCTGCGCTTCAGCGTGAACGCTTCGCTGAACTCCACTCAACCTGTCCATCATATAAGGTGCCTTGGAAACGCTGCCGAAGCGCGGTATTTCGCAGGCATCCCACGCATCTTACGAATATCCCGATCGCATGCACGCCAGCGCATGCGCATCCGTCGCATAATGAAAAACGCCAGCCCACAATCGGACTGGCGTTTTTCATTGCCTAAGCAATAAGACTCACTTGGCCTTCTTGCCGTAACGCTTCTCGAAGCGTGCCACGCGACCACCGGTGTCGAGGATCTTCTGCTTGCCGGTGTAGAACGGGTGGCAACTGGAGCACACGTCGACGGTCATGTGATCGCCGCTGTAGGTGGAACGGGTGACGAAGGTGTTGCCGCAAGAGCAGGTGACCTGCACTGCGTGGTAATCAGGATGGATACCCTGCTTCATAGTTTGTCTCCTAGAGATTCGGGGGACCCGGGTCGCTGAGCCCCTATGGCAGAGCGTGAACCGGATAACCTTGCAGAGTATATCAGAAGCCTTGACTTTGTGAAAGAGTGGGGCGTCACGGGCTTGAACCGTGGACCGGCGGATTATGAGTCCGATGCTCTAACCGACTGAGCTAACGCCCCACGTTGCAACATGCGAACATGCCAACTTGGCAAGTTTAACAAATGGGTGGACTAGTTTTGCTTCATGAAACGCAGCGGATTGTCGATAAAGCGTCGCAAACCGATTTCCGCAGCGCCCATCAAGGCCGGACGATCGACGATATCCGCCACAAGCACGCTTGCCTCGACTTCCGGATACGCCAGCACTTGCGGGCGTACCATGCGTTCGATTCTGCGAATCAGTTCAGGTTCGAAACGCGCCCACAAGCCGCCGAGCATCACCACGTCGACGTCACAGACATTGATGGTCGATGCGATTACGGAAGCCATGGCCTCCAATGCTTTTTCCACAACGGCCACGGTCTGCGCATCGCGCTGGTGCCAGCGGTCGATCAATTCGTCGATGGCGCTGCGGGTCGCGGCGGCATCGCTGCTGGCGATTCCGGCCGCGCTCACCATGGAACGCCTGCCCGCATACACTTCAAGGCAGCCGCGACGGCCGCAACGGCAGACGGGACCGCGCATGTCAACGGAAACATGGCCCAATTCGCCACCGAAACCGTGATCACCGCTCACCACACGCCCTTCGCGGATCACCGCACCGCCGATACCCACGTCGGTCGACATGTAAAGAAACGAATCCGTCGGCTTGATCCGCCCAGAATCCTTACGCTGCGTGGCATAGCCGGGAACCTGTGCCAACGCGGCGGCATTGGCCTCGTTGCAGGCAACAGGATCAAGTCGCTTGACCACATCGAACTGCTTGAGATCCAAACGTTCCCAACCGAGATTGCGCGCGCCAAGCAATCGCATATCATCGGTGACGAGACCCGGCAATGCCAAACCGGTACCGGCAAGCACATAACCTTTCTTGGCAAGCGCTTCTTCCTGCTGCAAAGCCAGTTCGTCGAGACGGGCGAAAATCGCCCGCTCGTCGGCGTTGGCCATGTCGGCGTCGACCCACTGCTCCCCCACAACGGAACCGTCAAGATCGAGCACCACCACGCCATAACCGTCGGTGTTGGCCTGCAATCCCATGCCGCACAGCGTCCACCTTTGATTTCAAGCGGAATGCTGGGGCGCCCATACAGCGATTGGCCGGAAGGCGCGCCTTCCACCAGAATCTCATTGTCGAGCATCAACGACACCAATACCGACATGGCCGCTTTGGTCAATCCGGTTTTCTTGGCAAGATCGGCGCGACTCATTGGTTCGGTGGCACGCAACAGCGAGTCGAGCACCACGGAAAGATTATGGTTTCGCAAATCGTCTTGATTGATACTCCGTAGTGAAGCCATGGTTCCCTCCTCTTTGACGCGTCTTTGCCGAAAAAGCGCACCGTCTCTATAGTCAAATCACTTTATGATGGTACACTAGACATTATAGTTCATTCATCTAACTAAATGAGGTGGCGGACCGTGCGAATTCCTTGCACTTCGTTGCGCCAGCTCACTGCAAGGAGACACAATGACTCGAACTCTCGTGGCCGCGTCGACACCTCGACCCAGTCCTGCAAAGTGCGCGTGACCGACGCCGAAACCGGTGAAATGGTGCGCTTTGGCCAGGCCAAACACCCCAATGGCACGTCTATTGACCCGAAATTCTGGTGGGACGCGTTCCTCGAGGCAGCCCAGCAGGCCGGCGGACTTGACGATGTTGAAGCACTGGCCGTTGGCGGTCAGCAGCACGGCATGGTGATTCTCGACCAGCAAGGCAACGTGATTCGCGACGCCATGCTGTGGAACGATATAAGCTCGGCGCCGCAGGCCGCGGCCCTCATCGAAAAGATGGGCGAGGCTCCCGCCGAAGAAGGCGAACCGGAAGATGTGATCGCGCGTGGTAAGCAGCGTTGGGTCAAGGCCGTTGGCTCCTCCCCCGTTGCTTCCTTCACGCTAACCAAGGTGGCGTGGGTGGCTGAAAACGAACCGGGAAACGCTAAGAAGATCGCCGCGATCTGCCTGCCGCACGATTGGCTGAGCTGGCGTATCGCCGGCTACGGCCCGGTCGCAGAAGGCGAGGACGCACACTTGGAAGCGCTGTTCACCGACCGTTCCGACGCTTCCGGCACCATCTATTACGATGCCGCTTCCAACGAATACCGCCGCGATCTGATCGCCATGGTGCTTGAGCCAGCGGAAGGTGCCGAAGCGGCACGCGAGCATGCCGACGCAATCATGCTGCCGACCGTGCTTGGACCGCACGATGCCGCCGCAGCCAAGGCAAGCCCGGAAATCGCCGGCAAGAACGTTGAGGGTGGTTGTATCATCGCACCGGGCGGCGGCGACAACGCCATGGCGTCCCTCGGACTTGGCATGAGCGTGGGTGACGTTTCCGTTTCATTGGGCACTTCCGGCGTGGCAGCAGCCATTTCCGAAAATCCGACCTACGATTTGACCGGTGCCGTTTCCGGCTTCGCCGACTGCACCGGCACTACCTGCACTGGCCTGCACCATCAACGGATCGCGCATTCTTGACGCCGGCCGTGCAGCCCTCGGCGTCGACTACGACGAACTCGCATCCCTGGCATTCGCTTCCGAACCGGGCGCCGGCGGTATTACGCTGGTGCCGTATTTCGACGGCGAACGCACGCCGAACCGTCCGGACGCGACCGCAACCCTTTCCGGCATGACGCTGGCCAACACCACACGCGAGAACATGGCCCGCGCGTTCGTCGAGGGCTTGCTGTGCTCCCAGCGCGACTGCCTAGAGCTTATCCGTTCGCTTGGCGCTGAGATTTCCCGCATTCTGCTTATCGGCGGCGGCGCGAAGTCCAAGGCAATCCGCACGCTCGCGCCGAGCGTGTTCGGCATGGACGTGACCCGCCCGACCACCGACGAGTATGTTGCCATCGGCGCCGCCCGTCAGGCCGCTGGGTGCTGTCCGGCGAAACGGAACCGCCAGCATGGCCGCTCACCATCGACGGCGTGGAAACCGGCGAACCGACCGAAGCCGTGTACGAGGCTACGCAAGGCCCGCGCTGATCAATCAGCATAAATCGCACTAAATCAACGCAAAATGGGTGCCGTCACAACCAACCGCAACGGCACCCATTTTCGTCTCAAACAAAATCGTGCGATATTCCGATCAAATCGTGAGGTCAAAACTGAAATCGTGCGACAACACGTCTAGCAGTAGGGCAACACGCGAATTCGCTCTGAGGGAACACCGTAACCCAACGTCAGACGACACCCTCGACATCGGCGAAGGCGGGATCGCGTTCGGGAATCTCGCGGATTACATGCGCCGGATTGCCGACTGCGATCGAATTGGCGGGAATGTCTCGTGTAACCACAGAACCCGCGCCGATAATGGAATTCGAGCCAATCGTGACGCCAGGCGTGACCGTAACGTTCGCACCAAACCACACGTTGTCACCAATCGTCACCGGCGAAGCATGTTCCAGCCAGCCAGTCGCGTTGTCGCATCCAAGGCATGATTCGGCGTGGCAATGGTACAACGCGGGCCGATCAGGCAATCCTCGCCAAGCGTTACATATCCGCCGCCGCACACCATGAAATCCTTGTTCAAGAACGTGCCGCGGCCAATGGTCAGGCCGATGCCATAATCCACATTGAACGGCGGCGTGAATTGTACGCCCTCCCCCGCGTCGGGGAACGAGCTCGTGGAACAGGCGGTAGGCCTCGTCAGGATCATCGAAGAAGATGCGGTTGATCGTGGCGCAGGTACGCATGGCCTCGCCAGTAAACTTCGGCAGCGACTTCGATTTGCGGTATTGCGTCGGCTTGCCGGCGAACAGCCTAGTCAGATCCTCGTCGGACGCGATCTGCGTCTCCGTCTCCTTCGTCATACCCGTCTCCTTCGTCACGATTTCCACCACACTATAGTGAACGCTCACACTATACTATATTCATCTACTTGACCTGGCATACGACATACTATCCGATGTATCGTGCATCCGCCGAGCAGCATGTATCGTTGGCCATTGGGTCCGCATGCCGGACATTCGGGCAATCCGGAACCGTTCGGATCGCCTGTCGCCGCGAAATTCGTCCAATACCGAATCATGACACGAGACAAATCGTAATGTGCCAACGGGAAGGCTTGGCATAGGGGATGCCACGAAACACGGTAATTACAGAGTCCGTATCGGAGAATCCATCGACGAGTCCTTGTCGAAGCGCGACCTGTCTACGCATGAATCCCCTTATCATCGTCCGTGGCAATGTCAGGCGGAACGGCGGAATCAGCATGCCGTCGCCGTCGCATATGAGTCCGGATTCCGGATTGTTGCTCCACGCGTACCGCACCTCATCTGGCCTGCGCGCCGTCATGCGCGCCACGATATCACAGCCGTCCAGCCATGCCTCGGCCCGCGCGGATGTGGCGCAGTCGCGCCATAGAAATTCGATTTCCTGGGGAGCGTCACCGTCCAACGTCATCAGCCGGCGGCTCTCCGATCGGATCCGCTCGTCCGAGCGACTCCGCCACACACAGTGCATCCGCAACAGATCTCCGCAGACCTCGATGGTTTCCACGGCCGGTTGAGGCTGAGCCTGGCGACCGTATACCAAATCCATCGCGGCATTGAACACGCGATCCGCGACGAGCTTCTTGTCATACGGATGCAGATCGTTGCTCTCGCCGGCGTCAAGCGTCACCACCGTCGCAACGTTTTCAAGTTCGTTCGCGACGTTCCACTCCTGTTCGCGGATGAGTGGCCAGCTCCATCCTCAATGGCGTCGATGTCGAATTTTGGAAGCTGGACGATCAGAAACGGCATATCCGGCTGATGCCATTTGACGCGCCACAATTGAATCATGGCCTTCAGCTCGTCACCATATTGCATGGCGCGATCGCCGGTATTCGATTCGCCCTGATACCACAGCACGGCCCGCACCGCATATGGAAAACACGGGGCGAGCATGGCGTTGTACAGGCCGGTCGGCTTCCATCTGACGAAATCCTCGAATGGGCAATCGCGGTCGGCTTCGGCGGTCACGGCATACTGCCAAATGCCGGACAGGTCGAAGACATCGTCTCCGATGGTCAGTGTCATCCGTTTG
>ENA-OQAS01000206-OQAS01000206.1-human-gut-metagenome-genome-assembly--contig:-NODE-206-length-31406-cov-3.848013_pt1 | contig 31406 bp, 49 predicted proteins | sample MGYA00242733_ERZ504523 | MGnify/ENA primary metagenome ERZ504523 (study PRJEB26092, sample SAMD00036239) | human gut metagenome | host: Homo sapiens | study: EMG produced TPA metagenomics assembly of...
CATCACCACAAGCACCACACGTCTGCAAGCTGAACGGCGATCTGCGCCTGGGATGCGATGGCGGATTCGATACCTTCGACGTCGGCTTCCCAGCCACCGGTATCAACCAGCTTGAAATCGGTGCCGGCCCATTCGGCATCGTAGCTCACACGGTCTCGAGTCACGCCGGGAGTGTCTTCCACCACAGCAGCGCGACGGCCGAGAATACGGTTCACCAGCGTGGACTTGCCGACATTAGGGCGCCCAACGACGGCAAGCACGCCAACCGGCTTCGGGCCGGACCGGCGTTCGCCGCCAACGAACGACGATCCATCGATCAGTCCTTCATCGCCCTCATCCAACTCATAATCGTCAAGATGGAAGCGTACTGGCGATACTGCTGCTCTTCGATGGCATCGTCGACAATGCGCACAAGCACATCAAGCGTTTCGCCGAAATTCAAATCGGAATTATCGACGGTCAGCACGCCTTCCGCGGCAGATGTGAAATTCGTGACCTTGGAATCAGCTGCATCTCGCGCCGCAACATTTTCTGATCCGACACCATCAGTTGACTGACCGGAACGACGAGCCTGTCGCACCTCTTCACGGGCGGTGAGCAGCACACGCACTTCAGCATCCGGCGCAACAACCGTAGTGATGTCACGGCCTTCGGCGACCACTCCGGCACCCTCAGAAAAAGAGTCAGACGCAGCTTCGCGTGCGATGTACGCGCGTTGAGCGGCAATCAGCACGTGACGGACGGGAATGATGTTCGACACCTTGGACACATGGATGACACTTCGGAGGAACGAATAACGTCGCTGATGTCTTCGCCGTCGGCGTATACCTTCGAATCGTCTGGATCGACGCTGATGTCGAAATGACTTCGGTAAAGAACTCTCCCACGGTTTCGGTGACCAGTTGTTCATCGATCGTCTCCGCGTCAAGGTCAATGCCCTTGTTCATGCACCACCATGCGCAGGCACGATACATGGCACCGGTATCGAGGTAAGCGAAACCGTAATATTTGGCAACGCCTTGGATGTGGAAGACTTGCCGACGCCCGCAGGTCCATCAATCGCTACGCGAATCACAGGCCCACCGCCTTGGACAGGGAACGCACCTCGGTCTGCGAAAGCACACGGTACGATCCGGATTTCAGATCGCCAAGCTTAATCGGGCCGATCTGGGTGCGTACCAGACGCTTGACCGGGAATCCGATCGAACCGAAAATGCGACGGACGATACGGTTCTTGCCGGAATGCAGCACAACCTTGACCAGCGTGCTGTCGCGGCTGGCATCAAGAATCGCGCAACGGTCGAGCTTGATCCAACCATCGTCGAGCTGCACGCCTGTAGTGACCAGTCGGCGGCACACCTGACCGCTGATGCGACCTTCCAACGTGGCGATGTAGGTCTTCTCAACCTCGTACTTGGGGTGCATGACGTGCTGGCTGAGCTCGCATCGTTCGTCATGAGAATCAGGCCTTCGGAATCATAATCCAGACGGCCCATGTGGAAAATGCGGTCATACTTGTCGCCGACGATATCGCTCAGGGTGTAGCGTCCCTTCGGATCCTCCATGGCGCTCAGCACACGCTTCGGCTTGTTCAAAGCGAGCGTGACATGATTGGGATTCACGCGAACACGGGAGCCGTCCACACGGACTTCCTGATGTTTCGGATCGACGCGAGTGCCCAATTCGGTAACAAGCTCGCCGTCGATTTCGACACGTCCTTCAGTAATGATCTCTTCACATTTGCGACGGGATCCGAATCCTGCCTGAGCAAGAAGCTTCTGCAGACGGATACCTTCATTATCGTGTGTGTGCGCCTTCGCGGCGCGGGAATATGCGTTTGGCATCGTTCTCCCAACGTGGCCGGATAATACTTATAGGGACTGCTGGTACTATGGCAGTCGTTTGGCGATTTCCCAAAATCGCAACTTGTCCACTATATGACAGAGGAAAGACTATGACTGCTGTTGAAGCAACGCCCATAACCAAGGAAGAACAAAGCAAGCCGTTGGCACTTCGTGTCGGAGCGGAACTTGTGGGAAGCTTCATCATTTGCTTCGCGATTTATGCGATCTGCTCGCTTGGTTCCGCGGTGTATGGCATTAACATGGCGTTCATCACCCTGTTGACGGGCATCGTATACGCCGCCGTCACCGTAATCTTCGGTTCCATTTCCGGAGCACAGTTCAATCCGGCCGTATCCGTCGCCGCCATGCTCACTGGCAAAACCCACGTGCTTGATGGCATTCTGTACATCATTGCCCAAGTGCTCGGCGGTATCGGCGCGGGTGCCGCTATCCGGTTCCTTCTGCCGACTTCCGAGCAGGTGACATTCAAGATCTGGATGACACCAACGGTCAACGGTTTCGATAAGAATTCCGTCTCCTACTCCACCCTCGGCAATTATGGAGTGACCCTCGGCATCACTCTGGCCATCGCCGTTGAAGTCGTCGCAGGTATCATTATCGTTGCCTCCGCACTGCGCACCACGGACGGACACGGCGAGTCCAAAACAAACCACGCCGTTGCCATGGGCCTTCCTACGGCATCGGCACCGCTATCACCTATCCGGTGACCGGAGCCGCACTGAATCCGGCACGTGCCACGGGCATTGCCATTTTCGCACAGAATCAAGGACTGAATGAAGAGCCGCTGCAACAGCTGTGGGTCTTCTGGATTTGCCCTGTTCTTGCCGCTGCAGTTGTTGCTCTCGTCGTCATCGTCGCGGCATGATTGGTACGAAGAAGAACGTGCCGGATACTGTCGAGACAATCGATGAGGTCGAAGGCAATACCGTTCTTGGCGAAGCATCAGTTGCCGACGGGAACGATGGTGAGCAGGATGAACAGTCCTACGCCCAAGCCAATGCCGATGAAAGCGTCGAAAGCAACTGACCGAACCTTCCATGGACTGCGCTCACGCAATGCCAGTCTGACCAGTCCAGTCGCTATGGCCGTCACCGCAATCGCAGCGGTGGCGGCTTTTGTATATCCTGCGACCGCAAGCACCGTCGCAACAATCACTACCGCGGCGACGATCCATTCGAACCACGGTTTGCCCTCATGATCTTCGGAAACGTAAGGATGGCTCATTCCGGGGCCTTTCATCTTGCTTGCTGTACAACAACCGTAATCATAATAAAACGTGGCGTCCGAAACCAATACGGAATCGGACGCCACGTTGGCCGATACCCTCACATGAGAGGCGGCGTATCAGTGGAAGAAGTGACGGGTGCCGGTCACATACATGGTGACGCCGGCCTTACGAGCCGCTTCGAACACTTCCTCGTCGCGAATGGAACCGCCCGGCTGAACAATAGCCTTAACGCCTGCATTGATGAGAATTTCCGCACCATCCGCGAATGGGAAGAACGCGTCGGATGCAGCGACAGCGCCCTTGGTGCGGTTTGCGCCATCAGCCAGCGTGTTGGCGCGTTCGACGGACAGGTTCGCGGAATCGACACGATTCACCTGACCCATGCCAATGCCAACAGTGGCCTGATCGTGGGCGATCAGGATAGCGTTCGACTTGACACAGCGGATGGCCCGCCAAGCGAAAACCAGATCCTTGACGGTCTGCTCATCAGCAGGCTCGCCGGAAACCAGTTTCCAAGCGTTCGGATCGTCGCCCGGAGCATCGATAAGATCCGTGGACTGCACCAACAGACCGCCGTCGATCTGACGGAACTGCGTCTTGGACTTCGGCGGCTCGGAAACCTTCAGAATGCGCAGGTTCTTTTTCTTGGTCTGCAGCAGTTCGAGAGCGTCGGCATCATAGTCGGGAGCAACAATCACCTCGGTGAAAATCGGGCGGACGCTTTCCGCCATTTCCATGGTGACCTTGCTGTTCGCGGCGATCACACCGCCATAGGCGCTCATCGGATCACAGGCATGTGCCTTCTTGTGCGCTTCCGCAACAGTGGCGCCAACGGCGAGGCCGCACGGATTGTTGTGCTTGACCACGGCGACGGCAATCTGGGGAGCAAAATCCCATACGGCACGCCAAGCAGCATCAGCATCAACATAGTTGTTGTAGCTCATCGGCTTGCCACCGAGCTGTTCGGCATGCGCGAAACCATCCTGGTTCAGCGGATCCAGATACAGCGCGGCCTGCTGGTGGGGATTCTCACCGTAACGCAGCACGTGGGCACGGTCCCAAGTACGAGTGAATGCGGCCGGGAACTTGGTCTCATTCACTTCCGGCTCGTCTTCGGCGGTTGGCTGCTCAACGGTCAAAGGCTTCGGCCAGTGCTTTGCAGTCCACTCGTTAATGGTGGCATCGTAGGCGGCAGTATGGGCGACGCCTTGCCGGCCAGCCAAGACGTTCTTCGAGAGAGAAGCCCTCTCCGTTTTCGATGCGCGCAGCTACCAGTGCGTAATCGTTCGGATCGGTGATGATGGCCACAGTGGCGCTGTTCTTGGCCGCACCGCGAACCATGGACGGACCACCGATGTCGATCTTCTCGATGGTGGCAGCCTCATCCGCGCCAGAACGAACCGTATCGGCGAATGGATACAGGTTGACGACCACCAGATCAAACGGCTTGATGCCGAACTTTTCCAGCTGTGCCGCGTGGTCCTCATTGGTCATGTCAGCGAGAATGCCGCGTGGATATGCGGGTCGAGGGTTTTGACGCGACCGTCAAGGCACTCCGGAAAGCCGGTTACTTCCGAGACTTCCGTCACCTTGACGCCAAGTTCCGCAAGACGCTTCGCAGTGGAACCAGTGGAAACCACTTCAGTGCCGGCCTTGATGAACGCTTCGGCAAGCACCTCGATGCCTTCCTTATGGAAGACCGATACCAGAGCTCGCCGTATCGGTCGATTCGTTGTTGTCACCCTGATCCTCCTTGTTATTGATGGTTGAGGTCACTGTGCGGGCCGCATTGGCGACCTCACGATTATCTGATTCAAGAGCCGCAGTGGACGCACCACTCCTGCTCTCGCGGACACGCTTTACTATCCAGCGTATTCCAAAAAACATGGATACGGCCACCAAAGTCAGCAGCCATGACGAAAACAGTCCCACGGCAGTAGGCTGTCCAATCTACGGGTCGATGAAATCACGTCGACGCCGATGTGCGCAAGATGTTTTGAGCCCAACGCTCCACTGGAGATGGCAAAAAGCAGACTCGAACATACCGATACAACGGTGCAGGAAATGCAGAACGCTCCCGCTGGATAGGCAAAGCCAAGCACTACCCTCTTGACATCAATCTGCTGATCGGAGTTGCCTACTCTGATATGAAAGCCCTTGTTGAACAGCATGACCACCATGCCCGCGGCACAAGCTAAAGCCAAAGGAACGCACATCAACGCGATCCGAATCCAATTCGTTTCAATCGCTTGAGGAAGCAAACCGAATATCGGCAGAGACGGCAATGCCGACCCCTGACCGCTCCACATGGTGAATTCCGCTAGATCGCCAATCGAAAAACCGGCCCCGAATACCCAGGAAATAGCCCAAATCGCGATATTTGGAATCCAAGCGATCATGGCGATCGTGGTGAGGATGCGAGAACCGTTCTGCATTCCCGATAGCTCATACAACTTCACCATGGCCGACTGGTTGCTGAATGCCCAGTACAAGACCACAATCAGTCCAATGACCAGATAGACCGTGATCAACAACACACCCAAGGCAACACCAATGGTGACGGTTTTACGGACCGGAGACGAAACATGCTCGCTGATCCAATCCAAATCTCGTTTGGTCAGTGGTGATTCGGGAATCGCGGCAATGGCATAGCCAAGTACAAAGACGATCGCTGTTTTCACAGCAACCACGCCCGTCGTATCAACGAGTTTGATGTCAAGGCTATTGGCGAAGAACACATTGATCAACACCCAGCCTATGGTTCCTGCCACGCATCCGGACAGACTCGTTCCGACGCGTTTGGCGAGCGATGCGATAAGAGCGATCAGCAAAACCGTAAGCAGCAACGGCATAATCGTCAAAGTGATGGATCCGGTTTTGAAACCGCTCCCTTGGCTGAGAAGCACAACCGCCTCGGTCAAGGAAACAGAGAAGGCGGAGAGATTGTCGCCGCCTTCTTCCATGGAAATAACCAGAAGCATCAGCGCAATGTAGCAGCCAAGGGCACCGGTATAGACGACCATGGACAATGCCGCTACGGCAAGCCCCTTCAACCAATACTTCAGGTTCGCCATCATATCGACTTGGAAGCGAGCACCTCGCGCATGATTTCAGCGGTCTGCCCCGGAGTGCGTCCGACACGAATGCCCACGGCTTCGAGCGCTTCCTTCTTATCTTGCGCAGTTCCCTTGCCTCCGGAAACGATGGCACCAGCGTGGCCCATCTGCTTGCCTTCCGGCGCGGTGAAGCCTGCAATGTAGGCGACAACCGGCTTGGTCATATGCTCGGATGCCCACTTGGCCGCATCCTGTTCGGCACTACCGCCGATTTCACCGATCATCACGACAGCCTTGGTGGCATCATCGTTTTCGAACGCCTCAAGCGCCTCCTGCAACGTAGTGCCGACGATAGGGTCGCCGCCAGCACCCAAACATGCGGTAAAACCAATGTCAGACAACTCTCCCATCAGTGATAGGTGAGCGTACCGGACTTAGACACCAAACCCAAAGGTCCACGGGAGACGATGCCGTCCGGAATAATGCCAAGATTGCAACCATTCACACCTTCCGTAGAAGGCAAGGTAAGCAGACCAGGGCAGTTCGGACCGACAATACGCACATCCTTGCGCAATGCGAGTTCAACAAAGTACGCGCTATCGGCAACAGGAATGCCTTCGGTGATGACAACAATCAGCTTGATGCCGGCTTCAATGGCTTCGACCACGGCATCCTTGGCGAAACGCGGCGGCACGAACACGACGCTCGCTTGGGCGCCGGTGACTTCCACGGCTTCGGCGCAATTGCCGAACACACGCAACGTAACATCCTCGCCGTCTTTGGCCGCGGGGAAATTGACTTCCTGGCCGGCCTTGCGGGCGTGACGCCGCCGACGATATTGGTGCCGGCCTTCAGCATGCGGGCGGTATGGGTCATACCCTGATGTCCGGTCATACCCTGCACGATGACAGGTGCGCCATCCTCAATGAAAAGCGTCATTTCAGCGAACCTCCTTGCCATTGGCCGCAAGACGCGCGGCCTGCTGTGCGGCTTCTTCCATGGTCTGCGCAACATGCAGATTGACACGATCGGCCTGAGCCAGAATATGTAGACCTTCTGCCGCCGCGTTGCCGTCGAAACGGACTACCAGAGGCTTGGAACTGCCAAGCTTGTCAAGGCTTCCAGAATGCCCTTGGCAACTTGCTCGCAGGATGTGATGCCACCGTACACGTTGATCAACACCGATTCGACTTGCGGGTCGGACAGCACGATCTCCAAACTGCCGCACATCACTTCGGCGGACGCACCACCACCGATATCAAGGAAGTTTGCCGGTTTGACATTGGTGCCCTGATCTTCTCCAGCTCCGGAAACCGCGTCAAGTGAGCTCATCACCAAACCAGCACCGTTGCCAATGACACCGACGGAACCTGAAGGTGCACATAGTGCAGACCATGCTCTCGCGCCTTCTGCTCAAACGGATCCACATGCACTAGGTCAGCGAAGCGCTTCCAGCCATCATGACGGAACGCAGCATTGTCATCTAAAGAAATCTTGGCGTCCAGGGCGCACAATGTCTTGGAAGACTCGTCATCCGGATCGCCGATCTTGGCAAGCGGATTGATTTCCACAAGCGTGGCGTCGTTCTCTTTGAAGCACTGCCACATCTTCAGCAGAATCTGTGCTGCCTGGTTGACGTCAGCATGATAGAAGCCAATGCTTTCCGCCATCTTGGTCGCAGCCTCGATATCGAAATCCTCCAGAGCGTCGATATGCAGACGCTTCACAGATTCCGGGTGTTCCTTGGCGATCTCCTCGACCTCGGTTCCACCATTCGCAGTAGCGAGCACGTCAAAATCGCGAGACGAACGATCCACGGAAATAGAGACATAATACTCGTGAAGAATGTTCTTTGCCTCGGCCACCAACACGCCGCTGACCTTGTGCTTGTGAATGGTCATCGGCAGGATGTCTTCGGATGCAAGAATGGCCTCATCACGATTCTTCGCCAGCTTGACGCCACCAGCCTGACCGCGGTGGCAATCTTCACCTGAGCCTTAATCACGTTGGGGTAGCCAATCTGCTCGGCAGCCTCAGCCACTTCGTGAGAGTCTGCGCGAACACTGCCTTAGCGTGGAATACCCTGCTCTTCAAGCAGTTCCCTAGCCTGGTACTCATAGAGATCCATGGATTCTTTTCCCTTGATGCTATTGGTTATTTACGAAGAATGTACTTAACTCACGCAGCATGGTGATCAGTGAACTTGTCGGGCAGTCTCCCAGCGATGCCATGCCACCAATGCCGACAAGCTCCATGACGAAGCTGAAACCTGCCACCGTGCCGCCACACTTTTCGATCAACGAAGCAGCCGCACGCGCTGTTCCTCCAGTGGCAATCAGATCATCAACGACAAGCACACGAGATCCCTCATGCACGATATTCGTCTCGATTTCGACGGTGGCCTGCCCATATTCAAGGTCATAGCTTTCGCTAACGGTTTCCGGAGGAAGCTTGCCAGCCTTGCGCACTGCGATGAAGCCCTTGCCCAGGCGCGCTGCCAACGCAGGACCAAAAAGGAATCCGCGGGCTTCCAAACCTGCGATGATATCGAATTCATCGGCAGCGACCGGCAACGCGGCTTCGAGTGCGTCAAGTAGCAATCCGAAGGCACGCGCATCTGCCAGAACAGGCATGAAATCACGAAAAAGAATACCTTCCTTGGGGAATCCCGGAATGGTGCGAATCTTTGAAACAAGGTACTCGGCGTTTTCGTTTCCAATCTTGCTAAGACCGGAAACGGTAATATCCGACGATGCCATGACTGTATTGTCCTTCTTTTGTAGTGCTACGGCACTTTGCATTATAGGTTTCCGTCAGGAATAAAATCGGCGAAAACCTCAAAATGAGATTTTCGCCGATGCCTTAATGAGCTTGTCAGCTGTTCTTCTGCTCGGTCTCAGTCTGTGCCGCTTCGATTTCGCCTTCAATCGGCTCCTGAGCAGCCTGATCTTCGTCTGTGGAATCGGTGGGAAGAGGATTACCGTTTTCATCGACCTCATCGTCGTGTACGTACGCAGGACGCACGTATTCGCGGCTGATGGCGTTGAAACCGAAACGAATCTGAGAGCCTTCGGAATCGATGACGATCTCCTCGTATTCGGTATCGACGGAAACAACCTTGCCGATCACACCACCAATGGTGATGACCTCAGTGCCCGGCTGCAGGTTGGCACGGAAATCCTGACGCTCGGCCTGCTGCTGCTTAGCCTTCTTGGACTGCCAGAACATCATGCCAAACATGACGACAATGATGACGATAAGAAAAATGTAATCCAAAGCACAACTCCTTGGGATGGACGCTCGAACAGGACTCTATGTCCAGAACACCGAGTCTAAGCTAGCTTGCTGACATCAACCTGAGATTCGTCAGAAGTCAAGCCGAGATGATCCCATGCCTTGCGCGTCGCCACACGCCCTTTCGGGGTGCGCACGAGGAATCCTTCTCGGACCAGATACGGCTCGCACACCGTTTCCACGGTCTCCGATTCCTCACCGACCATGGCTGACAGGTTGTTCAGACCGACCGGACCGCCGTTGAAATTGGTGACAATGGCTTTCAATACCGCAATATCCAAACGATCCAAGCCCTCGGTATCAATCTGGTACAGTGCCAACGCCTCCTTGACATCGTCCGGATGCACAGTTTCTAAATCGTGCACAATGGCCCAATCCCTTACGCGGCGAAGCAATCGGTTGGCGATACGCGGCGTGCCCCTTGAACGCATGGCAAGCTGATGGGCCGCTCCCCCTTCGAGACTGATGCCCAGCACCGAAGAGGATCGTTCGATGAGCTTTTCAAGCTCCTCATGCGGATAAAAGTCAAGATGCGCGGTAAAACCAAAACGAGCCCTCAACGGTGATGGCAGCATGCCTTCGCGAGTGGTGGCGCCAATCACCGTGAATCTCGGCAAAGTAAGGGGAATGGAGGAAGCGCCCGGCCCTTTGCCCACCATCACATCAACACGGAAATCCTCCATGGCGATATACAGCAGCTCCTCGGCCGCTCGTGGAAGGCGGTGGATCTCGTCGATGAACAGCACCTCCCCTGCGTCAAGGAGCTTAGAATCGAGGCCAAATCACCAGCATGCTGGATAGCAGGTCCGGAAGTGACTCGAATCGGCACTCCAAGCTCGTTGGCTACAATCATGGCCAACGTGGTTTTTCCCAAGCCCGGAGGCCCCGCCAGCAGGATGTGGTCAGGGGGAACGTCACGTTTACGGGCAGCATCCAAAAACAGCTGCAATTGCGCCTTGAGTCTTGGCTGTCCAATAAAACCATCGAGGACGTGAGGACGCAGTTCCTCATCGCTTACCGGCTCGTTGCCGACAGGCGACGCGGAAACCATGCGAAGCGATTCCTCATTGGCACCGGTATTCGACTGTTCGAATGCGACGTCGTTCGTCATGATGATGCGTTTCACCTACCTCGGTCAAGAGAAGCCAATGCAAGTTTGAGCACGCGGGCACATCATCGTCCCTCAATGGAACATTGATATGATTGCTCTCGCAGACTGTCTGCACGGCATGCAAGGCATCCTGCTGACGCCACCCTAGTGACATCAGACCTTCCACGACCTGTTCCGAACCGGCATCTTCCGCAGAACGAACCTCTTTGGAAGACCCCTCGATCTGACTGAGATCGATGGACCCCTTGAGTTCGAGAATAATCTTCTGTGCACCCTTCTTGCCTAGACCAGGCGCCTTCGCCAGCGCGGTGGCATCCCCGTCCGCCACAGCTTTCGCCAAACGTTCCGGAGGCAACGTCGAAAGCAAGGAAAGCGCGACTTTCGGACCAATTCCGCTGACCTTCTGTAATTGCAAAAACATGCGTTTCGAAGCAAGCGAGGAAAACCCATACAATGTAATCGCATCCTGCGAAACATTCAATGACGTGTATACCTTCACCGTCTGCCCAGCGTGCATGGACGCCAAATCCGCCGAAGGCATACGGGTCTCATATCCCACTCCCCCGACCTCAATAATCGCCGAAGCGGCGTCAATGAAATCGACCTGGCCATGCAACATGCCTATCATGCCGTCAACCTCCCGCATACAACTATAGAACATCTGTTCGATAGTCTACATTCCCCTACGGACGCCGCGTTGTCGCGCCGCCTTCTGTGAGCCAGAGCCATTGACGCTGTGCATCGGTCAAGTGTTGTTCACGCTCTCCCCCTGTAACGCGCCTGCGGGGCGAAGCGCATGACAAATCGCTATAGCCAACGCATCGGCGGCATCGGCGGCTTAGGCAAGGTATTGAGCCCCAGAATACGGGCGACCATGCGTTCCATCTGAATCTTTTCGGCCTTGCCGTTGCCGGTAATCGCCATTTTTGATTCAGTGGGCGTATGCAAGGCGACGGGAATGCCCCTCTGGGCCGCAGCAGCATGGCCAGTCCGGCGGCCTGTGCAGTCCCCAGTACGGTGTTGCGATTCTCCTGTGCAAACACACGCTCGATGGACACCGTATCCGGTGCGAACCGTTCGATCTTTTCCACCAAACCGTTATAGATGGCTAACAGACGTAAGTCCTGCGACATTTTCGGATCGGAACGTACCACGTCCACATGAATAAAAGAAAGCCGGCGGTATGCGCCGGCTTCGATCACGCCGACCCCGCAGCGAGTCAGCCCGGGGTCGACGCCAAGAATAATCACGCTTGATTACTCCTCGTCAAGCTGAGCCATGACCTCGTCAGAGGCGGTCCAGTTGGAGTAGATGTTCTGCACGTCGTCCAGATCATCGAGGTTGTCGATCAGCTTGGACACCTTCTGGGCATCTTCGAGAGTCAATTCGACCTCGTTCTTCGGCATCATGACCAGATCAGCGGAATCATAATCGAATCCAGCGTCCTGAAGGGCCTTACGAACGTCGATCATCTCGGACGGACCGGTGACGACAGTGAACACGTCGCCGTCGTCCGTAACATCTTCAGCGCCAGCTTCTGCGGCCTTCTCAAACAGATCATCAAAATCGACGCCCTCGGCCGGAACGATGATCTGGCCCTTGCGCTCGAAGTTGAAGCTCACGGAACCGGAGGTAGCCAAAGAGCCATTGCCCTTGGTCAGGGTGGAACGCACTTCGGCGGCCGCACGGTTACGGTTATCGGTAAGGCATTCAATGATCAGACCGACGCTGCGGGAGCGTAACCCTCATAGACGATATCTTCATAATTGGCACCGCCGGCTTCTTCACCAGAGCCACGCTTAACTGCGCGCTTGATGTTATCGGCAGGCATGGAAGCTTCTTGGCCTTGTAGATGGCGTCGTACAGGGACGGATTGCCGTCAGGATCGCCACCACCCATACGTGCTGCGATCTCGATGTTCTTGATCAGCTTGGCGAACAGCTTGCCACGCTTTGCGTCGATGGCGGCCTTCTTGTGCTTGGTGGTCGCCACTTGGAATGACCTGACATAATGCTCCTAGGCAGGTTGCGGATGTTTCAAACGAAACGATTCTAAAGCGGTTCTAAGACAAAGCGCCCGACATACGTATGTCAGGCGCGTCAACGGCCGTTTCATGCAGCCGGTTCACAACTGATACGTCTTATGACCGACGGCCATCTGGCGACGAGCCTCAAGAATGCGTTGGAATACGGTAATGAGTCCCAAAACCGCAAGCAATACCATGGCGATGGCCAGCCATAACCCTTGGTGCGTGAGCCCGGTAATCGCCATGCCCACCAGAATGATGACCAATCTGTCGGCACGCGTTGCAATGCCGTTTTTCACTTCGAAACCGACGGATTCGGCACGGGCGCGCGCATACGACGTCACGAACGACGTCATCATCGACACCATGCTGCGGCGATACCAATCCAACTAATGTAATCCGGGCTTGACCGGTTGATGTCATACCACCAATCGGCATGCAGGATGAAGAAGATGACCACTCCGGCAAGCAATGCCCAATCAGCGATACGATCCAATGTGGAATCCAAAAAAGCACCGAATTGGGTGCCTCCCGTGGTCAGCTTCGCAATCGAACCGTCCAGGGAATCGGCCAGCACCAGCAATGTCAGTACTACGGCTCCAGCGAAAAGCCATCCTGTGATACCAGTGACGAAGGCAACCACAATGGTTCCGATAGTGCCTATGACCGTCACCGTATTTGCGGTCAAACCAATGGATATCAACGCTTTGGCAAGCGGCTCTATGAGTTTTTTGAATGGTGCGCGAAGATGTTCTAGCACGCGGATTCCTGTTCCTAGAAAACGAAAAGGGCGCGCAAGCGTCAATATGATGCTCGTGCGCCCTTATATGACCCATAATCTTATAAGACCGAATGCACGCGAATCGGCTCAGTCTGCGATGGCGGCCTTGAAGTCGTCGACGTTGTTGACCTGAACACGCTTCTTGAGCACGGTCATGATCTGCGCCTTGGCTTCATCGACCGGCACTCCGTTGAGCTGGCTGCCATCACGGAAGCGGAAGCTCACCGCATTGTTGTTCATGTCTTCCTCGCCAACGATGAGGATGAACGGCACCTTCGATTTGGATGCGTTGCGGATCTTCTTGCCGAAACGATCGTCGGACATGTCGATTTCACAACGAACCGTTTCTTCTTCGAGGCTGGCGATGAACTGCTGCAGGTGTGGGGCGAATTCGTCGGCAACGGGCACGCCAAGCACCTGGACAGGAGCGAGCCACGCCGGGAAAGCACCGGCATAATGCTCCAGCAACACGGCGAAGAAACGCTCAATGGAGCCGAACAGTGCACGGTGAATCATCACCGGACGCTGGTGGGTGCCATCGGCAGCGATGTACTCCAAGCCGAAACGTTCCGGAAGGTTGAAGTCAAGCTGGATGGTGGACACCTGCCACGTACGGCCGATGGCATCGCGAGCCTGCACGGAGATCTTCGGACCATAGAACTGCGCCGCATGGATCGTCAACCAGTTCAAGTCCGGATTCCTTGGCGACTTCAGCCAACGTATTGGTGGCCTCTTCCCAGATTTCGTCGGAGCGACGTACTTGTGCGGATCCTTGGTGGACAGCTCCAGATAGAAGTCGTCCAAACCAAAGTCCTTCAACAGACCAAGCACGAAGGTCAGCAGGTTCTTCAGCTCGTCCTTCATCTGCTCGCGGGTGCAGTAGATGTGGGAATCGTCTTGAGTCAAGCCGCGCACACGGGTCAGACCATGCACTTCGCCGGACTTTTCGTAGCGGTACACCGTGCCGAATTCAAACAGACGCAACGGCAACTCACGGTAGGAACGCTGACGGGATTTGAAGATCAGATTGTGCATCGGGCAGTTCATCGGCTTCAGGTAGTAGTCGAAGCCCTGCTTGACAACGTTGCCGTTCTCATCCTTTTCCTCGTCCAAACGCATTGCCGGATACATGCCATCCTTGTACCAATGCAGGTGGCCGGAAGTCTCATACAGACCGCCCTTGGTGATGTGCGGAGTCTGCACGAAGCTGTAGTGTGCTTGCGATGCATTTCGCGGGAGTAATCCTCCATCGCATTGATCACGGCAGCGCCCTTCGGATGGAACACAGCCAGGCCCGGACCGATCTCATCCGGGAAGGAGAACAGATCCATTTCCGCGCCAAGCTTGCGGTGGTCACGCTTGGCGGCCTCCTCAAGGCGGGTTTGATATGCCTTGAGGTCCTCCTTAGTGGCGAAAGCGCACCATAAATGCGCTGCAGCATCGGATTGGCTTCGCTGCCACGCCAATATGCGGCTGCGGAACGCTCGATCTTGAACGCCTTGATATAGCGGGTGTTCGGCAGGTGCGGTCCGCGGCACAGATCCTTCCACACCACATTGCCGTCACGGTCGACATTGTCGTAGAAGCTCAGTTCCTTGCCGCTGATTTCGGTGGCGGCCTCCGGATCGAGGTGGGCTTCCTTATCTTTGATCAGCTCTAGCTTGTACGGCTGATCGGACTCTTCTGCCAGAGCCTCCTCTTCGGTCACCACGCGGCGGCGGAAGGACTGGGAGGACTTGATAATGCGCTGCATGCGCTTTTCGATCTCTTTGAGATCGTCAGGAGTGAACGGAGTCTCGACATCGAAATCGTAATAGAAACCGTCTTTGATGACCGGGCCGACGCCGAGCTTGGCATCAGGACGGATCTCCTGCACGGCCTGTGCCATAACGTGGGTTGCGGAGTGACGCATGATGGCCAGGCCATCTTCGCTGTCCAATGCAATAGGTTCCACGACGTCGCGTCGTGCAGTTCGGTATACAGGTCGCGGGGTTCGCCGTTAAGACGCACTGCGATGATATTCTTGTCTTCCGCGAAGAGCTGGACGCCAGTCTGATCTGCTGCCACCTCCTTCGCTTCGCCGTTGAGTGTAATGGAGATGGTCTGTTCAGCATGAGTTGTCCTTTGCTATCGGGGTCCGCGGTACTAATGTGCAGGCCTGGACTGTATGTCAACGATGAACAAGATAGGGTTGAGTGCAGACATCGGCACGCTGAAAGCGTGAACAGCATGCTACAGCGCGATTATATTTTAACGGATCGTATTTGATGCTATTCGACGACATGCGCGTACGTGTATTGTGGCGCGCTTCGTGTCGACGCGATCTCCACCTTATCGGATGGCACGATCGACACGGTGGCTCCGTATTTCACTTTCAAACGTGAACCGACGCCTCCAGCGAGATTGACCGCGTTCTGCAGATTGTCGCTGTCTCCAATCGCCCTGATGATGAACGGCGCCTTGATATTCGTACCGTCGCAATCGAGACCGTCCGCCGTATCGCTGATGTATGTACTGGTAATCACGCGAATATCGTTGATTTCAATGACTTCCGCGCCGCTATTGCGTAGTTCCTCAAGTAGGGTGAATAAAATCGACGCGTCAATATCTCGCTTTGATCCTTTGGAAATACGGATGACCACGCCTTCGCCGGATACTGGTAAGCGCCCGGAAAGAATGCCATTCGATTCAGCGTTCTGCCTGGCGATTTCCGCTGCCTTCTCGTTCTTGTCGGCGGTATCCTTCAGAGAGTCAAGCTGATTGGATAGTTCGCTTTTACGCTGTTCGAGCTTTTGCACCTGCGTACTCGTCTCGCTAATAAGCTTGGTCAGCTCGTCCTCGCTCATCGTCTCATATGTGGAGGTCGTGTTGTTCAGCTGGATAGCGTAGCTGAAGCCCAGCAACGCGCAAAGCACGGTTACGAGCACGCTGGAGTACAGGCGCGCGCGAGTGGCCTTCGCATTCAGCGAAACCCTCTTCGGTTTGCGCCTGACCACTGGGAATGATCCGGTCTGGGTGCTGTCGTTGTTTTGGTCTTTGACGATCTGCTCGTGGATCTTGGAGAGCATGTCCTTGTTGTCATCGTCACGTCTGCTCATATCACGTCATCCTTTGAAGATGAAACGTCGGATGGATGACACATTGGTGAAGATTCGAATGCCGAGCACGACGATGACCGCGGTCTGCAGCTGGGAACCGACGCCAAGCTGGTTGCCTAGGAAAACCAACAATGTTGCCGTAATAACATTCGAGAAGAAGGAAATCACGAAGACCTTATCGGAAAGCTACGCTGAAAATAGGCTCGGGCGGCACCGAGCAGCGCATCGAGCGCCGCCAGCACCATAATCGCAGATACGGTTGAAGCGCAATGGGAATGTCCGGCCGGACGAACACGCCAATGACCACGCCTATGATAAGTCCCAAGACCGCTGCCATTACTTGACCTTCCTTGCATATGTCACTTCGCCGGTCACCGCCGCGTCCAGCGTAATCGACTTGCTTCTGCTCACCTGCGGATAGATACCGGCTTCTTTGAAATCATCGTACAAACGTTGTTGCGTTTTCTTGCTCACCGCATTGGCAAGCGCACTGGAATTGCCGATCGCCTCGATGCGATAGGGGCTTTGCACGGAGTTGACGCCGATAAGGATCGTCGTCCCTGCCGTTCGTATGGAAGTCTGCACACCGAGACGATACCCGTTAATGGCGATCGCCTCCGCACCGGACTGCCAAAGCAGCGAGACAAGCACCTGCAGATCGGAATCCGTGACCACACGGACTTGGCTGCCGTTTTCCCTTGGCAGTGACGAATCCGCGTTGTCTCCGCTCACCGATATTGGATTGGCGATGGTGAGCGTGATGCCTTCGCCTTGCACAGGAAGTACGCCATTGACCATTTCGTCATCCTGTATGGTCTGGTTCAGAGACCAGTTCGACACGGATTTCGATTCCTCCTCAACCTGGGCTCGCAGCGCGTTCACGTCTTTGGTGAGGGTTTCGACGTTTTTCGTTTGATCAGATAACTGACTTGACAGTTGCTTGCGTACTTCCTTACGTGGATCGGTACTCAGCTGTCGGACGAACACGCTTCCCGCCGTGCCTACGGCAATGCAGATGAGAAACACCAACACACGGGTAAACCAGACCGAAAACATCGACGGTGTTTTGGTGGCCAGTCTCGAATCCGTATACATCACATCCATCGGACGGTTGGTCAGGTCGTCGATGAGCCGCAGCGAATCATCGTCCAGATTCCGCCCTCTTCGTGAAGTGGATGCAACAGTGTCGGGCTGCACATGATGCGAAGTCAGCCCGGCGAAGGACGCCGAGAAAACGGCGCGCCGCTTCGTAGGCGTATTCTCCGGAGACACCGGGAACGACGCACGTTCCGGAGCATCATGCATCATGTGAGTTAATCCTTATCGTTCTTCAGAAGCTGGATTCCCTGACGTATGTAAATATAGCCGGCAAGCCAGTACAATCCCACACCCCATATGCCGGTGGCGAGACCACACAAATGCAAAGTATCCGTAGCCGAATTAGACCAGATATCTGCGAAAATCAAGGCGACAATGGCAATCATCAGCATGGCGGTGCCTGCTTTTCCAACGAAATGCACCGGCAGCGGACCGTAATCACGCTGCGCCAAAATCAGTACAAGAATCGCCATGATCAAATCTCGCAATCCGACGACGATCAGCATCCACCATGGAATGATGTCAGCGACTCCAAGCGCGAGAATACTGCAGAAAATCAATAATCTGTCTGCAATAGGATCGAGGATCTGCCCGATTTTGCTCACCTGATTGAACGAGCGTGCAATCAGACCATCCAAGCCATCGGACACCGCCGACAGCGCAAGCACAATCAATGCAAGCACCATCTCATGGCGAGAGACCAATACCGAGATGAAGGGAATCGAAATGATTCGCAACAGGCTGATAAGGTTCGGAACCGTGAAATAGATATCCCGCGTTCCGGACTGTACTGTTTTTGATAATCAGTTTGCTCATACTTCGAGCAATATTACATTCTCGAGGCCTGCAAAGCGGTGACGATTATGCCACGAGCACCAACTTCATACAACTGGTCCATGAGTTGGTTGACCTTGCCTCGGCACAACGACACGCACGGCCGCCCACTGCTTGTCATGAAGCGGGGAAACCGTCGGGCTTTCGAATCCAGGCGTGATGTCCACAGCCGCGGAAACCTTCTCGACTGGAATATCGTAATCCATGAGCACGTAACGCTGAGCAGTGAGCACGCCCTGCAGACGACGGCTAAGAATCGTCAAACGATCATCATCTTCAGCAAGACGCGGGGAACGAATGAGCACAGCTTCAGAATGCAACAGCGGTTCCGCGAAAATACGCAGGCCGGCGTTACGGAGCGTGGTGCCCGTGGATACCACGTCGGCGATCAAATCAGCCACACCGAGTTGCACTGACGATTCGACGGCACCATCAAGGTGTACGGTTTCAGCGTTGATGCCATGCTCAGCCAGATAATCATGCACAAGCTTGTCGAAACTGGTGGCGACGCGCTTGCCTTCGATATCTTCGAGCTTGCTAATCGGAGAATCATTGGGGGCTGCAAAACGGAACGTTGAAGCGCCAAAGCCAAGCTCCATATGCTCCTTGGCATCCGTACCGGAGTTGAGCAGCAGATCATGACCGGTAATGCGACGTCGATGGTGCCTCGGCCAACGTAGACAGCGATATCGAGCGGACGCAGGTAGAACAGCTCCACGTCATTGTCGGGATCCTCCACAACCAGCTGACGCGGATTGCTCCTCAGGCGATAGCGGCCTCGGCCAGCATGTTCCATGCAGGTTCGGACAGCATGCCCTTGTTGGGCACGGCGATTCTCAGCATTTTCCCTCCCAAAAAGGCCACGCCTCCTATGGCACGGCCAAAAACTCACAGATTCTTGTAGATGTCTTCGAGTGTGATGCCTCGGTCGATCATCATGACCTGCAGATGGTAGATGAGCTGGCTCATCTCTTCCGCAGTACGATCGGCGCCTTCGTACTCAGCTGCGATCCAGGTTTCGCCCGCCTCTTCGACAATCTTCTTGCCGATGAAATGCGTGCCCTTGCCCAGTTCGTCGACAGTCAACGAGCCAGCCTGCTTGGCTGCGGCCTTCTCGCTCAATTCAGCAAAGAGGGATTCAAAAGTCTTCATTATTCGTATCTATCCTCGAAATATTGGTAGGTTCAGGCCTTGAATGCGGCTTCAGCCTTCTCACGGATGGAATCAATGGCTTCCGCAGGATCCTCGGCACCATACACGGCGGAACCTGCGACCAGTACGTCGGCACCGGCCTCGGCTACAATGTGCGCGGTCTTCGGGCTGACACCGCCATCGACCTGAATCTTGGTGGCGAGGCCGCGACGGGTAATCTCGTCACGCAGACGACGTACCTTGGCCATCTGGTTGTCAAGGAACTTCTGGCCACCGAAGCCGGGCTCGACGGTCATGATAAGAATCATGTCGAATTCGTCGAGAATATCGAAAATCGGCTCGACAGGTTCGGCCGGACGCACCGCGAAGCAAGCCTTGCAACCCATCTCGCGCAGCTGGCGCGCCAGACGCACCGGAGCGTGGGTTGCCCCCATGTGGAAGCTTACGGATGCAGCGCCCAACTTGGCATATTCGGGTGCCCAACGATCCGGGTCCTCGATCATCAGATGCACGTCGACCGGAAGATCGGTGACTTCGCAGATACGAGCCACAATCGGCTCGCCCAAGGTCAGATTCGGAACGATGATGATCCATCACGTCGACGTGAACGAGATCTGCATTGGAGATGGCCTTGAGGTCGCGCTCAAGGTTGCAGAAATCAGCGGACAGGATGCTTGGTGCGATTTGAATAGTCATGGCTCTTATTCTATGAAAGGTAATCGACTTGCTGTTATTTGATGCCGGGCTGCTTGTCGGTATTCGAGACAGTTTCGGCATCGTTGGTTTTGATTTCATCAACCGTTTGCTCGGGGAAAGACACCACGGAATCCGAAGAATCCTCCGATTCACCGTTTTCAAGACGCTGCTCGATTTCGGTGACGGTACGAAGCTTCTCCGCCAACAGGTCAGTGTCTTTGCCCATTTGCTGCACGACGATGAATGACACCGCGCCGAGCACGAACACCGCCATGGAGACCCACACATTGATGCGCACGCCCAAGAATTCGTGCGCATAATCGATACGCAGGGATTCAATCCAAGTGCGTCCCAGGGTGTACCACATGATGTACACGGCAAACAGGGAACCTGCCTTGAGTTTCTTCATGGCTTTGGAACCGATGTATACGATAATCGCGGCGCCGATGAGGTTCCAGATCATCTCGTACAAGAACGTCGGATGGAACAGCGTGCCACTCGGGCATGTGGCTCCGTCATAGCACTGTTCGCTATGCCCGATGGCAGTGCCTTCCATGTTGAGTTTCAGACCCCATGGAAGCGTTGTCGGAGCGCCATACAGTTCCTGGTTGAACCAGTTGCCCAAACGCCCAACAGCCTGTGCTACCAACAATCCCGGGGCGATGGCGTCGGCCAGCAAGGCCATTGGATAATGCTTGTGTCTGCACCAAGCCCATGCGGCCAACGCTCCAAGCAGCACTCCGCCCCAGATGCCAAGTCCGCCATTCCAAATGCGGAACATTTCCGCCCAGTCGCCATCCGGTCCGAAGAAACGTTCAGGCGTGGTGATGATGTGATAAAGTCGTGCGCCGATAATGCCCGCAGGTACGCTGACCAGAGTGATATCAAGCACTTGGTCGAAATTGCCACCCAACTTTTTCCAACGTGTGGTGGTTATCCATACTGCAAGGACGATTCCCATCAAAATGCACAACGCATAGATATGAATCGTTACTGGACCGATGGAAAACTGCGAAATCGTTGGCGATGGAATGTATGCAAGTGTCATGGTTTCCTGATGGTAGTCCACGCATCCGATATGGTGCGTGGACCACCGAAATCGTCAGAATGGTTTACTTTGCGACACGCGCGTTATGGACGCCGTCCGCAAGCTCTTCGGCTTTGGCGGCCAACGCCTTGAGACCCGTGGCTCATCGACTGCGTTTTTCCCGGATTCGTCAAGCATGGTGTGCACCAATGCGGATCCGACGATGACGCCATCAGCGTATGAGCCGACTCGCGCGCCTTGTTCGGCGGTGGAACGCCGATGCCAACGCAGACGTTCTTCGCGCCGGCATTGCGCGTGCGTGCCACCAACTCTTCCGGAGAAGCATCGATGGTGGAACGTTCGCCAGTGACGCCCATACGGGCTGCCGCATAGACGAAGCCGCGAGCGTTGCCTGCCACGACCTTCAAACGGCTGTCGGTGGAGTCCGGGGACACGAGGAAGATTCGGTCAAGTCCATGACGGTCCGAAGCTTCGATCCATTCACCTGCCTCGTCTGGAATGAGATCCGGAGTAATCAGGCCGGCGCCACCGGCATTTTCAAAATTGCGTGCGAAACGTTCCACGCCGTAATGGTAGATGAGGTTCCAATAGCTCATCACCAGAGGGACTCCCCCGGCGTTGGCCACGGTTTCGACGGCTTTGAACACGTTCGCGATTTTCTCGCCGTTGTCAATGGCGATCTGCGAAGCCGCTTGGATGACGGGACCATCCATAACCGGATCGGAATACGGCAGACCAATCTCGACGGCATCGACGCCATGCTCAACCATGGTGCGGAATGCTTTCAACGAATAGTCAGAATCAGGGAATCCATATGGAAGATAACCGATGAATGCAGGCTTGTTCGCCGCTTTGAATTCATCGAACATGGCTTCCGTCGGACTCGGCTTATGGCTGATGCCGAGAGGCTGCCCGGACGGCGTGGTTACTGTTGCGTTCGTCATAATGGATACTCCTTCTTTCACTCGCCGTCCGCGTTATTGCCCTGGGCTCCATTGGCTTCGAGCGCTTTGGCTTGCTCGTCGGTCAGATAACCGAACCATTTGCCGGCAGTGTTCATATCCTTGTCCCCACGACCGGAAATGTTGATGATCATGACCGGATGCTCATATCCCTTGGCCTTGAGATCCTCAGCCGCCTTGTATGCGCCTGCAACGGCATGGGAACTTCGATCGCCGGAATAATGCCTTCGGTCTCGCAGAGATCCTTGAAAGCGCTCATGCTTCCTCATCGGTCGCCCAAGAATAATTGACACGTCCGATTTCCTTGAGCCATGCGTGCTCCGGGCCCACAGAGGCGTAGTCCAAACCAGCGGAGATGGAATACGTATCGAGGGTCTGGCCTTCGGAATTCTCAAGAAGATAGCTCTTGGCACCTTGGAACATACCCAGTTCACCGGTTCCCGGTGCGAAGCGAATGGCATGGCATCCGGATTCCGGACCATTGCCGCCTGCCTCATAGCCGTACAGGTTCACGCGTTCGTCATCAAGGAACGCATTCATGATGCCGATGGCATTGGAACCGCCACCGACGCATGCACAAACCGCATCCGGGTGATCGATACCATACCAATCCTGAAGCTGCTGCTTAGCTTCCTCGCCGATGATCTTCTGGAAATCGCGCACCATAGCCGGGAATGGATGCGGACCGGCAACAGTGCCCAGCAGGTAGTGAGTGTCTTTTACATTGGTAACCCAGTCACGAAGAGCCTCGTTGATGGCGTCCTTAAGGATGTGATCGCCCAAGGTGACTTCCACGACTTCCGCACCAAGCATGCGCATACGTGCAACGTTCAGGGCCTGACGACGCGCATCGATTTGGCCCATGTAGATACGGCACTTCAGTCCAAGCATGGCGCACACCGTAGCGGTGGCGACACCGTGCTGACCTGCACCGGTTTCAGCAATGACCCGAGTCTTGCCCATGCGCTTGACCAGCAGGGCCTGACCGAGTGCATTGTTGATCTTGTGCGCGCCAGTGTGGTTTAAATCCTCACGCTTGAGGAACACGCGGGCGTCAAGACCAGTCTTTTCCCTCAGACGCTCGGCAAAGCGCGGCGCATCGGTCAACGGTGACGGACGACCGACATACTGCTGGTTCAATCGAGCCAGTTCCTTATGAAATTCCGGATCAGCCTTGGCTTCCTCGTAGACACGTTCAAGCTCGTCAAGCGCTGTAATCAGCGCTTCCGGCACATAGCGTCCACCGAACTGACCGAAATACGGTCCTTCATGACTTGCCAACGGGGTTTGTTCGGATGCTTTCACTCTTGCTCCTGCCTTTACTAGTCGCTCCACAGCCTGTTCATGGTTGGATGCGGTTGCGACACCTTCGCCAACCAGCACCGCGTCGGCTCCGGCGCGGGCATAATCCTCAAGTTCCACCGATCCGAACACTCCAGATTCCGCTACGCGGATCACATCGTCCGGCAAATCGGCGGCAAGCTCGTTGTATTTGTTCACATCGACCTTGAGATCCTTGAGATTTCGTGCATTGATGCCGATGACTCGCGCTCCGGCATTGATCGCGCGCTGAATCTCCTCGCGAGTGTGCGTTTCGACCAGCACCGTCATATTGAGGCTATGCGCCAGTTCAAGCAAAGACTTGAGCTTGTCGTCATCCAACGCGGCAACAATCAGCAGCACCAAATCGGCGCCATGCGCCCGTGCCTCCCAAATCTGGTATTCCGTGACAATGAAATCCTTGCGCAACACTGGAATTTTCACGGCTGCACGGACCTTATCGAAATCGTCAAGCGATCCAAGGAATCGACGACCTTCGGTCAGCACGGAAATCGCGCTGGCACCTCCTTTTTCGTATTCCCTGGCCAATGCGGCAGGATCAGGAATGTCGCTAAGGTGCCCTTTCGATGGCGAAGCTTTTAATCTCCGCGATCACCGGAATGCCATCCGCTTTTTTCAGCCACTGTCGCGCATCAATAGGGGCCGGCGCTTCGAATGTCTGACGCTTCACCTCATCAAGGGAAATGTTCTGTTCACGTGCTCGTTGGTCTTCGACAGCTCCCGCCACCAGCTCATCGAGTACAGACATGGTGTTCCTTTCAGCATTTTACTCGATTGGTTAGCTTGATTTGACTCACAACTGGCGAAGCTGCGAGGCGATCTGCACCGCTTCGACGCTGGCCTCGGCCTTGTTGCGAGTCTCCTGCCACTCACTGGCCGGCACGGAATCAAGTACGATTCCGGCTCCGGCCTGCACGCTCGCTTCATGGTCGCGGATGAATGCCGTTCGAATGGCGATTGCCATATCGAGGTTGCCTGAAAAATCGAAATAGCCGACAGTGCGCCATAAATGCCACGATCTGCGGGCTCAAGCTCGTCGATGATTTCAATGGCACGTGGTTTTGGCGCACCGGAAAGCGTTCCGGCTGGGAATGCGACGTGAACACATCGAACGACGTCATGTCGGGGTTAACTCGCCCGGTAACGGTCGAACAGATGTGCATAATGTGGCTGAATCGTTTGATATCCATCAAGGATACGACTTCCACGCTTTCCGGAAGACATACACGGCTCAGATCATTGCGGGAAAGATCAACGAGCATGATGTGTTCGCTACGTTCTTTTGGATCGGCAAGCAGATCCTTGGCAAGTTGCTCGTCTTCCTCAATAGTGGTGCCACGAGGCCTCGAACCGGCAATCGGGAAGGTCATGGCATGGCCATTGTCCACTTTGATCAGCGTTTCCGGGCTGGATCCAATAACGTTGAAGTCACGCCCCTGCGCATCGGTTAACGACATGAAATACATGTATGGGCTGGGGTTGAGCGTACGAAGCACGCGGTACACGTCGAATGGATCGGCTGGCGAATCAATGTCAAGACGCTGGGAAATGACTACCTGGAACACGTCACCATCGATGATGTGCTGCTTGGCGATTTCAACGGAACGCTCATAATCGCTCTTCTCCGTACGGAAACGAAGCTCGGGCTGGCTAATGGTCTCATCCAACACATTGACGCGAGCTTCACCTTCGACAGGCGTGGCGGCCTTACGCTGCATATCATCCAATCGCGCCACCGCCTCGTCGTATGCCGCATCGGCACGGGTGGATCGATCGTCTACGTTCACCGCATTGGCGATCATCCATACCGATCCGGACACATGGTCGACCACAGCAATATCCGTGGCCAATGCCAGAACTGTTTCCGGCTGCCCGGTCTCGTTCGGCGCTCGGCACGCAAGGTCGGTTCCCAATGGCGAATCGCATCCCAACCGACGGTACCGACCAGACCACTGGTCAGGTTCGGCAGTCCTTCGACATGCGGCGCTTTCAGTGTTTTCAGCGCAGCATGCGCAACTTCCATCACATCGCCTTCGGTAGGCACGCCTGCGGGAACCTGACCCAACCAATCGGCCTTGCCGTTGTTGGAACGCAACTGAGCCATGGAATTCACACCGATGAAGCTGTATCTGTTCCACGTGCCGCCAAATTCCGCGGATTCAAGAATGAATGTGCCGGAACGTCCTGCAGCAAGGCGTTCATAGAATCCGACAGGAGTCAACGAATCAGCCAGAAGTCGGCGCACAATCGGAATCACACGATATCCCTGATCAGCCAATTCGTGGAATTGTTCGCGACTCGGCCAGGTGGCGCCCCACTTGAGTGCTTGTACGCTGCATTCACTCATCGCTGGCCCTCCTGTTCCTTGGTACGGTATCCTACGACCACGGGCAGTTGCCCGCCTTCTTCGAAGCAGGATCGTTTGCCGGTATGGCAGGCCGCTCCCACTTGATCGACTTCAACCAGAATGGCATCCCCATCGCAATCCAGTGCGAAGGACTTCACATACTGGGCATGTCCGGAAGTGTCTCCCTTGCGCCAGTACTCCTGCCTGGACCTCGACCAGAACGTGACGCGACCGGTCATCAGGGTGCGTCGTATGGCTTCGTCGTTCATGTAGCCGACCATCAGCACTTCTTTGGTGTCGAATTGCTGGATGACGGCTGCCACCAGTCCTTTATCGTCCCTCTTGAGACGTTCTGCGATTCGTGGGTCAAGAATAGTGCTGTTGTCGTATGCTTCGTTGGTCATGATGGTGTTATTGATTTGTTTCTTCGATTATTGATTACGTTATTCGCCTGTTTTGCGGTTTTCGGCTTTCATCGCACGGTATAGCCGGCGGCCTTGATGGCATCCTTGACTTCGCCGATGGTGACTTTGCCGTAATGGAAGATCGACGCGGCCAACACGGCATCCGCTCCGGCTTCGATCGCCGGGGGGAAATCGGCAGCCTTGCCCGCACCTCCGGAAGCGATGATCGGAATCTTCACTTCCTTACGCACGGCTTTAATCATTTCCAAGTCAAAACCCTGTTGGGTACCATCCGCGTCCATGGAATTCAGCAGGATCTCCCCCGCGCCCAACTCCTGAGCACGCTTGACCCACCAGATAGCGTCAATGCCGGTGGATTTGCGGCCTCCCATGGTGGTTACTTCAAAGCCCGACTGAGTGTGTCGCTCGCCCTGCTCACGGCGTGCATCGACGGATAATACGAGCACTTGGTTGCCGAATCGTTCTGCGACACGGCCAATCAGCGTCGGATCATTGATGGCCGCAGTGTTGACTCCTACCTTGTCAGCTCCGCAACGCAGCAGAGAATCCACATCTTCAGGGCACGTACGCCTCCACCCACGGTCAATGGGATGAAAATCTGTTCGGCAGTTCGACTCACCACATCGACCATGGTCTGCCGATGCGAGCTCGAAGCGGTCACATCGAGGAAAGTCAGTTCGTCGGCACCCTGACGGTAGTATTCCGCGGCAAGTTCAACCGGATCGCCGGCATCGCGAAGATTCTCGAAATGCACGCCCTTGACTACTCGTCCCGCATCAACATCAAGACATGGAATGACTCGGACTGCCAGTGACATGCTGTTTTACTCCTTCGCGCATAATCATGTGTGCAACGAATGCAAGAGTAACCGTTTTACGTTACGCATGTTCGTCGGAAGTCCGAGTAGCGGACAGAACAAGCATCTTTCCTTGAAATCTAATCTTGTTCCTTAGCTGCGAGCTGCCCGCATGCACCATCGATATCCTGCCCGCGTGTGTCTCGCAACGTCGCAGTAATGCCTGCTTTATGAAGGATATCAAGGAACTGCTGTTCATCCTCAGGCTTCGAAGCGGTCCATTTCGATCCTTCGATGGGATTGAGCGGAATCGGATTGACATGAGCCCAATTGTCACCGTAATGGTTCAATCGCTTAGCAAGTAATTTGGCATGCTCGGCTTGATCATTGATACCGCGCATCAGAGCATATTCGATGCTTACGCGACGTTTCGAAGCCAAGTAATAGTCATGTGCCGCATCAAGCACCTGCGTAGTATTGAAACGCTTGTTCATTGGAACGAGCTCGTCTCGCAACTCATCGCTCGGAGCGTGCAAGGACACGGCCAAACGCACCGGAATGCCTTCTGCCGTGAGTTTCTTGATACCTGGTACCACACCGACCGTGGAGACGGTGATGTTGCGTGCCGAAATGCCGAAACCTTCAGGTGGCATGGCGCTGATTTGGCGTACAGCGCTCAATACGGACTTGTAATTGCCCATAGGTTCGCCCATGCCCATGAACACGATGTTGCTCAGGCGCCCGAGACCACCAGCGACTTCGCCGTCGTGCATGGCTTTCGCGGCCACACGAACCTGTTCCAGAATCTCGCCTGCCGACATGTTTCTCGTCAGACCCAATTGACCTGTGGCACAGAACGGGCAGCCCATTCCACAGCCTACCTGGCTGGAAATGCATAAGGTGGTGCGGGTGGGATACCGCATGAGCACGGACTCAATAAGAGAACCGTCGAACAGACGCCATAGCGTTTTGATAGTAGTGCCCTCATCGGCACTTGACGGGTCACTTCGGTAATGAGCGTTGGGAAAAACGCCTCTGCGGCTTCGGCTCGTTTCGCTGCAGGAAAGTCAGAGAACTCTTCGGCAGCGACGTCGAAATGCCCATAGTAATGATTGGCAAGCTGCTTGACTCTGAATTTCGGAAGTCCAAGATCCTTGGCTTTCGCGATACGTTCGTCTTCAGTCATATCAGCAAAATGCAGCGGCGGCTTGCCTCGACGCGCATGATCTTTGGAAAGCACGTCGCGGAAGGCACCGGTAGTGCCTCCTGGAGTAATACCGGTTTCCGGCAAATCCTTCGTGGAATTCACGGAGTCGCTCATGCTTGTGTTTGCCTTTCTCACATTCCAGTTGCCCACAGCAGCACGCACACGAACGGCGCGCACAGCAGAATGGAATCCACACGATCCATCACGCCACCGTGTCCCTTAAGCAGGTGTCCCATGTCCTTGATGCCGATATCTCGCTTCAACATGGATGCGCACAAATCGCCAAACGTTCCGGCGATGCCGATCATGAAACCGGCCACGACAGGGACCCACCAGCGGGAAATCCACACATCCGACCCGTACGTGCAGAACATCACGGCAAAAGATCCGATCATGGAGAACAGAATGGAACCTGCAAGACCCTCCCACGATTTCTTCGGCGAAATGCGGGGGCTTAGCTTGTGCTTGCCCAGCCATGCCCCGGCGAACAAACCACCGGTATCGCTCAACGCGGGCATGAATACCATCATAATAGCATGCGCGACGGGATGATCATTGAATGTCAACGGCATGATGAGGCAGGAAGCCAGAAGCGGAATGTACAGCACGGTGAACATGGAGACCGCGACATGGCTCAGCCTGCTATGGCTTACCTCTCCCTGCTCATGGTTGAAGGAGGATTCAATCTTGCGCCTGCATCGGTGTGGGAAAGCTTATCCGCCACGGCCAGAGAGATGCGGCTGCCGAACGTCACTTAGCGCTGGCGCGATCGCTACGACCACCAAAGACACCAGCACGCATACCGTCATGGCGACGATATGACGTTCGCTGTAATAGGTGGACAGCAACGTCGCCGCCGAACATACCCACAACACCGCCACGGGAATATGAAGTCCCGCAGTGGCGAAATCGACGCGCAGCTCCCAAAGGGCAAGCACCATGAACAGCACAACCAGATAGACGAACAAGTCAATGCTGATCAGCAGACACGCCAAGATGAGGATGACGAGCACCGCCCCTGTGGCGATGGCCTGCGGCATATTACGCCCCGTCTTCTTGTTGATGGCGTTGATGGCCTCTTCGGTTTCTTTTTCGAGCTGTTCCTGATGTTCCATCATGTTCCCTGTCTGGCTGTGCGTCGATTCTTTTCAGGAGATGAAGGTCTCTCAGACCTCCATGATCTCCTTCTGCTTGGCTTCGAGCAGGGTATCAAGTTCATCAGTGGTCTGCTTGGTGATCTTGTCGAGCTCCTTGAGCAGACGATCGCCCTCGTCCTCACCCATCTCGCCGTCCTTGATGGCCTTGTCAAGGGATTCCTTGGCCTTGCGTCGGATGTTGCGCACTGCGACCTTGCCATCTTCGCCTTGCCCTTGGCGAGTTTGACATATTCCTTGCGACGTTCCTCGGTCAGCTCCGGCATGGTCAGGCGAATGACGTTGCCGTCGCGACGCGGGCTGGCGCCCAGATCGGAATCACGCAACGCCTTCTCGACGGCATTGGCCTGGGACGCGTCAAACGGAGTGACGGACAGGGTACGCGGTTCCGGCACGCCGATGGTGGCGACGGCCTTCAGCGGGGTCGAGCTCCATAATAATCAACGGTGATACCGTTGAGCAGCGCCGGATTCGCGCGGCCGGTACGAATGCCGGAGAAGTTCTCCTTGGTGGATTCCACGGACTTGGCCATCTGTGCTTGGCCTGTTCGACAATAGTTGCCATTTGTACTCCTTGTTGTTGGTTGTTTGATCGATATTCGACGTTGAATGTCGTTATTCAGCGAGTGTGGACTCCGCGGTGGAAACCATAGTTCCGATTTCCTCACCGAGAAGGGCGCGGGTCACATTGCCATTGCCTTCGAGCCCGAAAACACGGATGCGCTGCTTGTTGTCGCGGGCCATGGAAAGCGCGGATGCATCCATAACGGCGAGATTGTCGACGAGGGCACGATTATAGCTCAATGTGGCGAAACGCTTGGCGTTCTCGTCCTTACGAGGATCGGCGGTATAAACGCCGTCCACGCCGTTCTTGCCCATCAGCACCTCATCGCAATGGATTTCCAAAGAACGCTGAATGGACACAGTGTCAGTGGAGAAATACGGCATACCGGCACCAGCGCCGAAAATCACGACACGGCCCTTCTCCAGATGACGAATGGCCTTGAGCGGAATGTACGGCTCGGCGACCTGACCCATGGTGATGGCGGTCTGCACGCGCGTGGCCTGTCCCTCCTGCTCCAAGAAGTCCTGCAGAGCGAGGCAATTCATCACCGTGCCCAGCATGCCCATATAATCGCCGCGGGAGCGGTCGATTCCAGCCTGTTGAAGTTCCGCGCCGCGGAAGAAGTTGCCGCCTCCGACGACGATGGCGACCTGAACGCTGCTGCACCGCGGGAACGATTTCCTCAGCGATACGGCGGATGACGGACGTGTCAATGCCGACTTTGCCGCCGCCAAACGCCTCTCCGGATAGTTTGAGCAGCACTCTGCGTGGATTATCACCAGTGTTTTCGCCAGTCATGAAAAGCCTTTCTTGCCCGAGAACTCACGAAATTACCGCTCTCAAGAGTATCGGCAAACACAGACACCACACCGCAACGACACAGCGTCGAGAAGAAAACAAAGTTGCCATCACCCTGTGGATGATGGCCAACCTCATGGAATCTCTAGCGTCTAACGCACGGATCACCATTGAAGCCGAATTCACTCAGCTCGCCCTTGCCGACCTCGACACGAGCGAAAGCCACGCTGCGCCGCCGACTTCCTTGAACAGGTCGCCAACGGTCTTGGACGGATCCTTGACATAGGACTGCTCGAGCAGGACGTTCTCCTTGTAGAAGGCATTGAGACGGCCTTCCACGATCTTCGGAACGATCTTCTCCGGCTTGCCTTCGGCCAAGGACTTCTCGGTGGCCACGCGGCGCTCGGACTCGACCACATCGGCCGGAACGTCCTCGCGGGTCAGCCACTGGGCACCCATTGCGGAAATCTGCAGAGCGGCTTCGTGAGCCACAGCAGCGCCGGCCTCATCGGTGGCGATCATGGC
>ENA-OQAS01000207-OQAS01000207.1-human-gut-metagenome-genome-assembly--contig:-NODE-207-length-31381-cov-7.633231_pt1 | contig 31381 bp, 46 predicted proteins | sample MGYA00242733_ERZ504523 | MGnify/ENA primary metagenome ERZ504523 (study PRJEB26092, sample SAMD00036239) | human gut metagenome | host: Homo sapiens | study: EMG produced TPA metagenomics assembly of...
GCACCGTCGGAGAGCGACTCAACCACGATGTCCTCAATACCCAGGTCGTCGAGGCAGATGGCGACGGAGCAGACGTCGACGATGGAGTCGACGGCGCCCACCTCGTGGAACATGACGGTCTCGGGCGTTTTGCCGTGGGCCTTGGCCTCGGCGGCGGCGAGCGCGGTAAAGATGGCGAGCGCACGACGCTTGGCGCCATCGCTCAGCTGCGAGCCATCGATGATGCGGTGACGTCCGCCAAAGAACGGTGGTGATGGTGGTGGGCGTGATGGTGACCCTCGTGGCCATGACCGTGGCCCTCATGGTCATGCTCGTGACAGTGTTCGTGTTCGTGCTCGTCATGGTCATGATGGTGGTGCTCATGCTCGTGCATATGCTCGACAGCTGCTTCGTTGCCGTAGAGCCAGGCCATATCGTGATCATGGTTCTCGAGGCCCTCTGCAAGCTGGACGTCGAAATCGCAGGCGTCGATGCCGTGCTTGTTTACGCGCGTGACAGCGATCGTAAAGCCGTCGACCGGCAGCGTGGCGAGCTGTTCGCGCAGGTGCTCCTCGCTGGCGCCCAGGTCGAGCAGAGCCGCGACGGTCATATCGCCGCTGATGCCCGAGGTTCCGTCGATGATAAGCGTGTGCTGATGGTTGGACATAGAATGCTCCTTAACGGGCGCGGGATGTGCCGGCGCTCAGATGATTGATAAGACTTGCCTGGTAGGCGGCACCAAAGCCGTTGTCGATATTGACGACCGAAACGCCGCTGGCGCAGGAGTTGAGCATGGCGAGCAGCGCGCTACGCCGCCAAAACTCGCGCCGTAGCCCACGCTGGTGGGAACGGCGATGACCGGACAGCTCACCAGGCCGCCGATAACGCTCGCCAACGCGCCCTCCATGCCGGCGACGGCAATGATCACCTGCGCCTGAGCAAGTTCCTCGGCATGCGCGAGTAGGCGGTGCAGGCCGGCGACACCTACGTCGTAGAGGCGGTCGACCTCGTTGCCATAGAACTCGGCCGTCAATGCGGCTTCCTCGGCGACGGGCAGGTCGCTCGTGCCGGCGCAGGCGACAACGATGCATCCGTTTCCGGTAGGGGAGGGCTTGCCGCCCACGAGGGCGAGCTGTGCGTCCGGGACATATCCCAGGTCGATGTCGTTGCCGAGAAGCTCAGCGGTGCGCGCGGCTTTTTCGGCATCCAAGCGCGTGACCAGGATGCGCTCCTGGCCGGCATCGCGCAGCGCTTTGATAATGGCGGCAATCTGACCGGCGGTTTTACCGGCACCGTAGACAACCTCGCCGGCTCCCTGGCGCACCCCGCGCGAAAGATCGAGCTGCGCAAAGCCCAAATCGGCGGTCGGAGCCGTCTGGATGCGCGTGAGGGCGTCGGCAGGGGTGACTGCCCCGCCGGCAACATCGCTCAGCAATTGCTCAAGATCTCGCTTATCCATATATGTTCCCTTCGACGGCGCAAAGTCTAGCACTCAAAGGGTATGTTTCCGAACACTAAGACAAAATTGTTCGGAAACTATAGGACAGACTGATTCAATTGTTAGACGGATCGACTAGTCGCGCAGGATGATGTCCATGGCGAGCATCAGGTTGCGCTCGTCGATGGCAAACGGGGCGGCCTCGCGCGTCTTGGGCTTGGCACAAAACGCGATGCCCGTGCCCGCCGCCTGAATCATGGGGATGTCGTTGGCGCCGTCGCCAATAGCGACCGTGTGGGCCATGTCGACGCCGCACTCGACTGCCCAGTCCAGCAGCTGGATGAGCTTGGACTCCTTGGTCACAATGTCTGCCGCCAACTTACCGGTGAGCTTGCCGTCTACGACCTCCAGGCGGTTGGCCAGGCAAAAATCGATGCCCACGGCGGCCACGATCTTATCGGCGACCTCGTGAAAGCCGCCGCTTACCACGCCGACCTTCCAACTTGCTGTGCGCCGAGCGCACAAGCTCCAGCGCGCCGGGGGTAAACGTCACGCGCTCAAAGGTGCGCTCGAACACGCTCTCGTCCAAGCCGGCAAGCAGCCCCACGCGCTCCTCGAGCGCCTGCTTAAAGTCGAGCTCGCCGCGCATGGCGCGTTCGGTGATCCGCGCAACTTGCTCGCCCACGCCGGCCTCCTCGCCCAACAGGTCGATGACCTCCTGGTTGATGAGCGTGGAGTCGATATCCATAACGATGAGGCGTGCAGTCATGACGGGCCTTTCCGAGTGCAGTTGTATTGGGCACATTGTCGCACGCGGCGCGCCTTGGCGACGGCCGCGGTGCGTCAATTGTTTCGTCTCCGTCAAGTCTTTGGGCAAGAGCTACTTTTTCGCGGCACATCGACGCGGGTGCGATAAGATAGAACGCCATGTCCGGCTGCGCGGTTTACGCAGGCTGGGCAAATCTGTACGACGCCGCCCGGAACGACACGGGGCGGCACAGATCCATAAAGGAGGATCACTGGTATGAGCCAGACCCGTCCCATCGATGAGCATTCCATGCACACCCGTACCTGCGGCGAGCTTCGCTTCGAGAACGTGGGCGAAGAGGTCACCCTCACCGGTTGGGTGAGCCGTCGCCGCGACCACGGCGGCCTAATCTTTTGCGACCTTCGCGACCGCGAGGGCATCACGCAGCTCACCTTCGACCCCGAGCACTCCGATGGCGATGCCTTTAAGATCGCCGAGACCATGCGTCCCGAGTGGCCCATCAAGATTCACGCGTCGTGCGCGCCCGTGGCGAGGAGACCACCAACACCAAGCTCGCGACCGGCGAGATCGAGGTCCTGACCGACCACGCCGAGGTGCTCAACACGTCCGTCACCCCGCCGTTCCAGATCGAGGACGGCATCGAGACCAGCGAGGACACCCGCCTGCGCTATCGCTATCTGGACCTCCGCCGTCCCGAGATGATGGCCAATCTCAAGCTGCGCTCCGACTTACCTTTGCCATTCGCGAGGCGCTGCACAACCGTGAGTTCATGGAGGTCGAGACGCCCTCCCTGTTTAAGTCCACGCCCGAGGGCGCTCGCGACTTCATCGTTCCCAGCCGTATTCAGCCGGGCAACTTCTACGCCTTGCCGCAGTCCCCGCAGCTTCTGAAGCAGCTGCTCATGGTCGGTGGCGTCGAGCGCTACTACCAGGTTGCCAAGTGCTTCCGCGACGAGGACCTGCGCGCCGACCGTCAGCCCGAGTTCACTCAGGTCGATATCGAGATGTCCTTCGTGGACCAGAACGATGTCATGAGCGCGCTCGAGGAGGTCCTGGCCGACGCCTTCGGCCGCATGGGCGTCGAGATGCCCACCCCGCTGCGTCGCATGGACTACTGGGAGGCCATGGACACCTATGGCTCGGACAAGCCCGATACCCGCTATGGCATGCACCTGGTCGACCTGACCGACATCTTTGCCAACTCCAAGTTCAAGGTCTTTGCGACCGCCGCAAACGAGGAGGGCTCTGTCGTCAAGGCTATCAACGCCAAGGCGCCGGTGCCTGGGCACGTGCCAAGATCGATAAGCTCGCCGGCGTGGCCTCCACGTTTGGCGCCAAGGGCCTGGCCTGGATCGCCTTCCGCGAGGACGGCTCCATCAACAGCCCCATCGTCAAGTTCTTCTCGGACGAGGAGATGGCCGCTCTGCGCGAGCGCATGGACGTCGAGCCCGGCGACCTCGTGATGTTCGCCGCCGGCCCGCGCCTGCTCTCTGACGAGATCCTGGGCGGCATGCGTTCCCACATGGCCAACGCGCTCGAGATCAAGCGCGAGGGCCACGACTTCCTGTGGGTCGTCAACTTCCCGCTGTTCCACTGGATGAGGACCGCAAGGCCTACGCTGCCGAGCATCAGCCCTTCACCCTGCCGACCGAGACCGACATCGCCAAGATCGAGGCCGACCCGTTGGCAGCCGGTTCGTGCACCTACGACTTTGTCATGGACGGCTTTGAGGCCGGCGGCGGCGGTATGCGTATTCACAACGCCGAGATGCAGATGTCCATGCTCAAGCTCCTGGCTTTACCGAGGAGCGCGCCGAGTCTCAGTTTGGCTTCCTCATGGAGGCCCTCAAGTTTGGTGCGCCCCCGATGGGCGGCTTCGCCCTGGGCCTGGACCGCGTGTGCATGCTGCTCACCGGCTCCGACTCCATCCGCGACGTCATGGCGTTCCCCAAGACGGCCAGCGGCTCCGACCTCATGTCGGGCGCCCCGAGTGCCGTTTCCGCGCCCAGCTCAAGGACGTCAGCCTGCGCTTGATGTAGGCAAGCGGCTACCTATTGCCTGTAACGAGGGAAGGACGTGTGCTTCCCTCGTTTTTTGTGGGACGGGGGTGCGCCGGTAACGTACAATAACTACCACGTGGCTGGGTTTGCCGGCCGAATGTGCGATGCCGCGGGAGGGGACATGGTCGAGTTTACAAAGACGATTAAAGATCCGTTGGGATTGCATGCCCGCCCGGTTGCGCTGCTCTATGACATTATTGCCAAGCATCGTAGCGACGTATCGGTCAGCATCGGCGATCGCCATACCGACGGCCGCGATGTGATGGGGCTCATGGCTCTCTACGGCGAATGTGGCGAAGACATCGTGTTCCGCGTTTCGGGCGTGGATGAGGCCTCCTGCGTCACATCGATCAGAAACCTCTCGCTCTAACCTCAACAATGTGACAAGGGGACAGGCCCCTTTGTTGCATAAATTGGTATGACAAGGCACCGCAAAGAGATGGTCTTTGCGGTGCCTCTTTTGTTTCGTATAGGAAACTTTTTCGAAAACTGAATGGGGACCCTTCCAAAAAAGTTAACCACGTGCTAGTTTACTAAAGCGAACATAGACGTGGCTAACTTTTGCCATGTCGATGTTGAGGACGAACTGACGTTAGGAGCACACTCATGTCTTGCGGACCGCAGATGCCGGCCATGCCGCTTTCGATGGTGAAAGCGGGCGAAACCGTGCACGTGTCTCGTGTAAAGGGCAATGAGGACATGAAGCACCACCTCAAGGACCTCGGCTTTGTCGAGGGCAGTGAGGTTCACGTGGTGAGTTCGAGTGGCGCCAATATCATCGTCACCGTGCTGGGCGCACGCTTTGGTATCGATACCAAGGTCGCCATGCACATCATGACCGTCGGTTAGTTCGCAGCATTTCATAAAAGCTGAAAGGGGGAAAAGAATATGAAGACGTTGGGTGACGTTAAGGTGGGCGAGAGCTCTACCATCGTCAAGCTTCACGGTGAGGGCGCGCTGCGCCGCCACCTCATGGACCTGGGGCTCATCAAGGGCACTTCGTTCAAGGTCGTAAAGGTTGCACCGCTCGGTGATCCGGTCGAGATCAACGTGCGCGGCTACGAGCTTTCCATCCGCAAGGAGGAGGCTGCCGTCGTCGAGGTCCAGTAAGGGCCGACGGCGAATATTTCTGCAGATAAAGTTAGGATTTTCTAACTTAAACTTGCAACGTTGAAGCACATTATCCAGCCCGCGCGGAGAAAGCAGCGCAGGCACACAAGGAAGAAGGATTGAATGGCGGATTCTCAGATCCATGTCGCGCTGGCGGGTAACCCCAACTGCGGCAAGACCACGCTTTTCAACCTGATCACCGGCGCCAACGGCTACGTTGGCAACTGGCCCGGTGTCACGGTTGAGAAAAAGGAAGCCAAGCTCCTGAGCGACAAGAACGTTACCATCACGGACCTCCCCGGCATCTACTCGCTTTCCCCCTATAGCCCCGAGGAGCAGTGCTCGCGCGATTACCTCATGAGCGGCGAGCCCGATGTCGTCGTCCAGGTGGTCGACGCCACCAACCTCGAGCGCAACCTGTACCTAGCGCTTCAGGTTATCGAGACCGGCCTGCCCGTGGTCGTCGCCCTCAACATGGCCGACTTGGTCGAGAAGAACGGCGACAAGATCGACACGGACAAGCTCTCCAAGAAGCTCGGCTGCCCGGTCATGATGATCTCGGCCCTTAAGAACAGGGGCATCAACGAGCTGTTCGAGCAGGTCAAGAAGTCCGCTGCTTCCAAGGGCCAGGTGCCGGAGCACAAGTTCGACTCTTCTATCGAGGACGTTCTGACCCACATCGAGAACAACCTTCCGGCGAGCGCTCCCGCCAACAAGCGCCGCTATTACGCCGTCAAGCTGTTTGAGCGCGACGCGGACGCCTGCAAGCTCATCAACCTCACCAAGGAGAAGGCCGCTCGCGTCGAGCAGCTGGTCGCCCAGTGCGAGCAGGATTGCGACGACGACGCCGAGTCCATCATCACCGGCGAGCGCTATGGCGTGATTGCCACATTATCGACGAGTGCATGACCAAGCTCCCGCCAAGATGAGCACCTCCGAGAAGATCGACCGCGTGGTTACCAACCGTATCCTGGGCCTGCCGATCTTTGTTGTCATCATGTTCTGCGTGTACTACATCGCCGTTTCCACCCTGGGCGGCACGGTGACCGACTTTACCAACGACCAGCTCTTTGGCACCGACGGTTGGTATGTGCTCGGCCAGGCCGCGACGCCTACGACGCGGCTGTCGAGGCTGCGGGCGATGATGCCGACTCGGTCGACCCGGCGCAGTACGGCCCCTATGTTCCCGGTATTACCACCATGGTCCACGACGCGCTTGTGGCGGGCGGCACCGAGGACGGTGGCCTGGTCGATTCGCTGGTCTGCGACGGTATCGTCGGAGGCCTGGGCGCTATCTTCGGCTTCGTCCCGCAGATGTTCCTGCTGTTCGTCATGCTGTCCTTCCTGGAGGACTGCGGCTATATGGCCCGCGTCGCCTTCATCATGGACCGCGTGTTCCGCCGCTTTGGCCTGTCCGGTAAGTCCTTTATCCCCATGCTCGTGTCCTCGGGTTGCGGCGTCCCCGGCGTCATGGCCACCAAGACCATCGAGAACGAGAAGGACCGCCGCATGACGGTCATGACCACCACGTTCATTCCCTGTGGCGCTAAGCTGCCGATCATCGCCCTGCTCATGGGTTCTATCATCGGCGATTCTTCCACCACCGCCGCGTGGATTAGCCCGCTCTTCTACTTCCTGGGCGTCTTTGCCGTCATCGCCTCGGGCCTCATGCTCAAGAAGACCAAGCTCTTCGCCGGTCGCCCGACGCCGTTCGTTATGGAGCTCCCCGCCTACCACTTCCCGGCGATCCGCTCTTGGGCGCTGCACGTGTGGGAGCGCTGCTGGGCCTTTATCAAGAAGGCCGGCACGGTCATCTTTGCCTCCACTGTCGTGGTTTGGTTCCTGTCCAACTTTGGTAGCTACAACGGCTCCTTTGGCTTCCTGCCTGCGATGGACGGCATCCCCGAGGAGTTCATGGACTACTCCGTGCTCGCATGCTGGGCAACCTGGTCGCTTGGATCTTCGCCCCGCTCGGCTTTAGCACCTGGCAGGCAACCGCACTGACCGTCTCTGGCCTCGTCGCCAAGGAGAACGTCGTCGCCACCGCCGGCTCGCTGCTGTCCGTCGCCGACGCGGGCGAGACCGACCCGAGCCTGTGGACCGCGTTTGCCGGCATGTTCCCCACCATGGCGCTTGCGTGGCCTTCGGCGCCTTCAACCTGCTGTGCGCTCCGTGCTTTGCCGCCATTGGCACCATCCGCAACCAGATGGACTCTGGCAAGTGGACCGCGATTGCCATCGGCTACGAGTGCGCCTTCGCTTGGGTGATCGGCCTGTTCATCAACCAGTTCTACAACCTGCTTGTCCTTGGGCAGTTTGGTATCTGGACGGTTGTGGCCATTGTGCTGCTGGTTGCGATGCTCTTCCAGATTTTCCGACCCATGCCCAAGCATGCATGGACCGATGAGGACGAGACCAACACTGCTTCCGCCGCAGTTTCCGCTTAAGTCTGAATAAGGATTAACCCCTTTCCACGAGCCCGGGTGTCCCAGCGACACTCGGCTTTTTGGTGGGAGAGATGTGGCGTTTCCGCAGATAAAACCGACCAAAACAAACCTGTCCCTATTCGGTAGGTGGAGAATGGAGTAAAGTAAGTGATGGTTAACTAGAGGAGGCTTGCTATGGCACCTATCGATATTGTTGTACTGGCTGTTATCGGCGTTGCGTTTGTCGCGGTATGCGTGCGCGTCTACCGCAAGGGCACCTGCGCCGACTGCGCTCAGGGTGGCGTTTGCACGGGGCATTGCTCCAACAAAAGACGTGCGCCGCACTTAAGGGCGTGGACAAAATCGCCGAAGACTTGGGCCGCGGTATCAAATAAGGTCCAGATATCCAAGCGCCCCGCGAGCATCCGTTCGCGGGGTGTTTTTCGCTTTTGAGGGTGGGCGTGGTGAGTTGCTGAGTTATTTTGGGGTATCGTTAACTGGATTGTTTATTGGCAACTCATCTGCACCGGAGTGACCCCATGAGCGCTCGCGTAACCATGAAGGACATAGCCGCCGAGCTTGGCGTTTCCATCAATACCGTGCACAAGGCCCTTACGGGCAAGGCCGGCGTGAGCGAGTCCGTGCGCGCCAAGGTTAATACCAAGGCCGAGGAGATGGGCTATCACCGCAACACAAGTGCCTCGAGCCTGCGTCGTAAGGACATCAACCTGGTGTTTTGCCTGCCGTGTGCATCGCGTGAGGGTGCTTACTTCTATCGTTACCTGTGGGAAGGCTGCAATCGCTTTGAGCAGGAGGTCATCGACCAAGGCATTACTGTTGAGCGCGTCGAATTTGGCGTAGGCGGTTATGCCGATGCGCTCGAGCAAATCGATGAGCGCCTGCAAGTGGGCGAGAAGATCGATGGCTTGCTCGCCTATGCGCCGGGCGACGATCGTGCGACTGAGCTTTTGGGGCAGATCGCCGAGGCGGGCGTGACGATTGAGCTTGTCGACGGCGACCGTCCGCATTTGAATCGTTTGGGTGCGAGCTTGGCCGATTATTCGACGGCAGGCAGCCTTATGGCCGAGCAGGCGGCAAACCTGGTCCATGCTTCTGGGGCCGACGCCCGCGTGCTCCTTTTGACAGGCGACCCATATACCGATTCGCACTATCTAACCGCCCGCGCCTTCCACAATTACCTGCGCGAACGTGATATTCCATGGCAGGTTGAGGATCTTGCAGGTGCCCATGCGCAAGTCAAACAACTCGAGCATGAGCTCGAAAAGCGCTTGAGTGCGCCGGACGCCCCCGAACTTATCTGTAGCGTTTTTGCCGTTGGTTCCGAAGTGGTTGCCGACGCGCTCGTCTCGACCGGCAAGGCCGGTCAGGTCATGGTGATCGGCAACGACCTGTTTCCCGAAAGTGCTCTGGCCTTGCGCCGCGGTATCTTTACCAATATTGTCTATAAGGACCCGACGAGCCTGGCGTATCGCGGCGCTAAGACGCTGGGCGATTATCTGCTGTGGGGAAGGACCCCGACGGTGCCCGTCCAGAAGGGCGCCGTCGAGATGGTGTTTGGCAGCAACGTCGACCGCTACTGCGAACTTGCGGGAATTTAGTCGATTGGGCAGGTACCCCCTCTTGCGACGTGCATTTTTGGGAGTATTCAGCATTGGCATGCCTGAATGAGGCGCAGAACGACTGTTTTAAGTGCCGCCGGTGGCGTATTTCGCCATCGGCGGCACTTTTTATGCCGATCGGACGCAATGTGCGCATCAAATGGGGCGCCGAGGACGGCGCGCGGCGCGCTTCGATGCTGAATACTCCCAAAATGCACGGCGGGATATGACCCACCTGAGCAAAAGCGCTCAAGTTCGGTGTTCGGGGACGCCAACCGGTCCGCAATACATGCAAGTCACAGCTCCGGCAACCGTTGAACGGACAAAATCGACCGTTCACCCCATGGTGGTTAGGTGAACGTTCACCTTTTGAGTTGCAATGGATTAGTATAGTGAACGTTCACCTAAAGGATAACGAGCGCGCCGTGCGCCCGCCTTGCCAGCAAAGGGGCTGTTTGATGAAAAACTTTATGGACGATCAGGATTTCCTGCTGAGCACCAAGACCGGCGAGGAGCTGTTCCACAACTTTGCCAAGGGCATGCCCATCGTCGACTACCACTGCCACATTTCTCCCAAGGAGATCTGGGAGGACAAGCGTTTCGAGAACATCACCGAGGTTTGGCTGGGCGGCGACCACTACAAGTGGCGCCTGATGCGCGCCAACGGCGTCGACGAGCGTTTTATCACTGGCGACGCCCCTGCTCGCGAGAAGTTTCAAAAGTGGGCCGAGACTCTGGTCGCTGCGTTGGCAACCCCGTCTTTGAGTGGAGCCACCTGGAGCTTAAGCGCTACTTTGGCTACGAGGGCGTCCTCAACGGCAAGACCGCCCAGGAGGTCTGGGACCTTGCCAACGCTAAGCTCGCCGAGGCCAGCTTTACCTGCCGCAACCTGATCAAGCAGTCCAACGTCCGCATGATCTGCACTACCGACGATCCCGCCGACAGCTTTGAGTGGCACAAGAAAATTGCCGCCGACGACAGCTTTGACGTTCAGGTCGTTCCCGCCATGCGCCCCGATGCCGCTCTGCGCATCGAGCGCGGCCAGGAGTTTGCCGACTACTGCAAGCACCTCTCCGAGGTTGCCGGCGTTGAGGTAAGCGACTTCGAGGGCATGAAGGCCGCCATCTCCAAGCGCTACGACGTTGCTCACGAGCTGGGATGTCGCGCATCCGACCATGCACTCGACTACGTTATGTACGCCCCGGCTACCGCCGACGAGATCGAGGCCATCTTTGCCAAGGGTCTGGCTGCTGAGCCGCTTACCGAGGAAGAGATCCTCAAGTACAAGACTGCCTTTATGCAGTTCGTTGCCGGCGAGTATGTCCGTCTGGGCTGGGCCATGCAGCTGCACTTTGGCTGCAAGCGCGACAACAACCGCGCCATGTTTGCCAAGCTCGGCCCCGATACCGGCTACGATTGCATCTCCAACTACACGCCGTCCGACCAGCTTGCCGATTTCCTCAACTCCATTCAGGAGACCTGCGGCTTGCCCAAGACCATCCTGTACAGCCTGAACCCCATCGATAACACCATGATCGATACCGTGATGGGCTGCTTCCAGGAGGCTCCGACCGCCGGTAAGATCCAGAACGGTTCTGCCTGGTGGTTCAACGACAACGAGGTCGGTATGCGCGAGCAGCTCACGGCCCTGGCAAACGAGGGCGTGCTGGGCAACTTTGTGGGCATGCTTACCGACTCCCGCTCTTTCCTGTCCTATCCGCGCCACGAGTACTTCCGTCGCGTGCTGTGCAGCGTGATCGGCGAGTGGGTCGAGCAGGGCAAGTACCCGGCCGACATGGAGCTGCTGGGCAGTATCGTGCGCGACATCAGCTACAACAATGCGGTCCGCTACTTTGGCTTTGATCTGGATACCGTCGAGGCATAAGCCTGCATCGAATCACATTGAACACGGGAGCGCCGTTGCCACACACGGCGCCCCCGTTTTGCCTGCACGCTAACAGCTATCTAAGGAGAGACACAGATGGAGAACATCAGCTACGATGCGCTCGAGGAGATCGGTTACAAGGGCTATCTGCTGCCCAAGGACGCTCCCGAGAAGGTTCTACAGTTTGGCGAGGGCAATTTCCTGCGCGCCTTCGTCGACCGTTTCTTTGACATGGGCAACGAGGCCACCGGCTGGAACGGCAAGGTTGTCATGGTGCAGCCCATCAGCGGCGCCTTTGGCTTTGCCGATGGCATCAATGCTCAGGACGACCTGTACACCGTGTTGGTGCGCGGCAAGGAGAACGGCAACACGGTTGACGAGTCCCGCGTGATCAGCGCCTGCAGCCGCTGCATCAACCCGTACCGCGAGGACGACTACCGCGCATGATGGAGGTCGCCGTCTCCGACGATTTGGAGATTATCGTCTCCAACACCACCGAGGCCGGTATCGCCTACGACCCGTCCTGCAAGGCCGACGACATGCCGCCCGCGAGCTTCCCCGCCAAGCTTGCCCAGGTGCTCCACACCCGCTGGCCGCCGGCAAGCCGGGCGTCATCGTGCTCGCCTGCGAGCTCATCGATCACAACGGCGAGGAGCTGCTGCGCATCATGAACCAGTACGTGAGCGACTGGGGCTGGGAGGACGAGTTCTCGCAGTGGATGGCCAACGACTGCACCGTCTGCACCACGCTTGTCGACACTATCGTCCCCGGCCGCATCCGCGACCCCAAGGAGGCCGCTGCCGTGGCCGAGCGCCTGGGCTACGAGGATCCCTTCCTGGCCGTGCGCGAGCCCTTCCAGATGTGGGGCATCCAGGGCGACGAGTCGCTTGCCGAGAAGCTCCCCTTCGTGAAGGCCGGCCTGCCGGGTGTCTTTGTTACCCCCGATGTCACCCCGTACAAGAAGCGCAAGGTTCGCATCCTCAATGGCGCCCACACCGCCTTCGTCCCGGGCTCCTGGGTTGCCGGCTTTGACATCGTGCGCGATTGCATGCACGACGAGACCGTCCGCGGCTTCATGAACACCATGCTCTACGACGAGGTCATCCCGACGCTTGCCGCCGACCTGGACGTCGAGGACTGCAAGGCCTTTGCTGCCGCCGTCGAGAACCGCTTCGACAACCCGTTTATCGACCACGCGCTGCTCTCCATCTGCCTCAACTCCACGGCTAAGTGGCGTGCCCGCGACCTGCCTACGCTCAAGGACTACGCTGCCGAGACCGGCAACCTGCCCAAGTGCCTGGCGACGAGCTGGCCACGCTCATCTCCTTCTACACGCAGGAGCTCGTGTCCCGCGAGGGCGACGGCCTGCACCTGCGTCGCTCCGACGGCACCGAGTACACCGCTCAGGACGACGCCTTTGTGCTCGACTTCTACGCTGCCCACGCCGGCGCCGACGACGCCGAGCTGGTGCACGATGTGCTCTCCAACGAGCAAATGTGGGGCGAGGATCTTACGCAGATCGCCGGCCTGGAGGAGTTTGTCGTCAACGCTCTCGCCGTCGTGCGCTCCGAGGGCGTCAAGCAGGCGTTCGCGAACGCTCAGGCCTAAATCCTTCTGTACGCCCGCCGGGTAACTGGCGGGCGTCACTCGACTTCTGCTCAACCTGTAGTGTTAGGACTCTTTGTAATGAACACTATCCAGATCAATCCGGCCGACAACGTCATCGTTGCGCTGTCGCCGCTCGCCAAGGGTGCTGCCGTCGAGGTTCCCGGCGTGGGCGAGGTCGTTGCCGCGGAGGATATCCCGCAGGTCACAAGATGGCCGTGCGCGCCATTGCAGCCGGTGAGGATGTCATCAAGTACGGTCTTCCCATCGGCCACGTGACGAAGGACATTCAGCCCGGCCAGTGGCTGCACACGCACAACGTGAAGACCAACCTCTCGGGTGAGATCGAGTACGCCTACAATCCGACACATCCGGTCGTTGAGCCGGTCGAGGCCGAGACATTTATGGGCTTCCGCCGTGCCGACGGTCGTGCCGCCACACGCAATGAGCTTTGGATCATTCCCACCGTCGGTTGCGTCAACGAAGTCGCTCGTGCCATGTGCGAGCAGGCTCAGGACCTGGTCGAGGGCTCGTTGGAGGCGTCTATTACTTCCCGCATCCGTTCGGTTGCTCACAGACCGGCGCCGACCATGCCCAGACCCGTCGTCTGCTGGTGGCGCTGTCGCGTCACGCAAACGCCGCGGGCGTGCTGTTCTTGTCGCTCGGTTGCGAGAACTGCACGCATCAGCAGGTGCTCGACGAGCTCGGTGACTTCGATCACGAGCGCGTTCGTTTTCTCACCTGCCAGGATGTAGCCGACGAGCAGATCGAGGGCCACAAGATTCTGTCCGAGCTGGCTGACCTGGCCAAGCAGGCCAAGCGTGAGCCCATTCCGGCCTCAGAGCTGGTTATTGGTCTTAAGTGCGGCGGCTCTGACGGTCTTTCGGGCATTACCGCCAACCCCACGATCGGTCGCGTGAGCGATATGGTCGTCGCCCGTGGCGGCACGTCGGTGCTCACCGAAGTGCCCGAGATGTTTGGCGCGGAGAGCATCCTGCTCGATCGCTGCGAGAACGAGCAGGTCTTTAACGCTGCCTCTGACATGCTTAACGGTTTTAAGGATTACTTTATTAGCCATGGTGAGGTGGTCTACGAGAACCCGAGTCCCGGTAACAAGGACGGTGGCATCACCACGCTCGAGGACAAGAGTTGCGGCTGCGTGCAAAAGGGCGGCTCCGCACCCATCGTCGACGTGCTGCCGTATGCCGGTCAGGTCACCAAGCATGGCCTGAACATGCTGTGCGGCCCGGGCAACGACATGGTATCCACCACGGCGTTGACGGCTGCTGGCTGTCACGTGATTCTGTTCTCGACTGGACGCGGCACGCCGTTTGGTGCACCGGCGCCCACCCTCAAGGTGTTCACCAATCAGCGTCTGTGCGACCACAAGGCCAACTGGATGGACTTTAACGCCGGCGTGATTGCCACAGGCGAACGCACACTCGACGAGGCTGCCCGCGACCTGTATCAGCTGGTACTGGATACAGCGAGCGGTAAGCTAACGAGTGCCGAGCGCCGCGGCTGCCACGAGATCAGTATCTGGAAAGACGGCGTCTGCCTATAGAGAGATTCGCCATTCGTAGGGGTGGCGAATCTTTTGATCTCGATGACGGGGCTGCACAGTGGCTCCGTGCGAGGGAAGGGTTGCTACTGCGCGTTTGTGAGATGCTTTTCGGTACCCTTTTCCGCACTGTTGACGTATCTATGGTTATAAATTCGGGCAAATTGGTTTAAGAAGCCGATTTCGTCCAGGTCGATAGAGGGGAATTGCGTGGCTATCCACATCGTTGAGGAAGCAAATCGCTGTCTGGGCTGCAAAAAGGCGTTCTGTCAAATAAAGGGCTGTCCGGTGCAGACGCCCATTCCGCAGGTTATCGACCTCTTTAAGCAGCGCCGTCTGCAAGAGGCGGGCGAGCTACTGTTCCAGAACAATCCCATGAGTGCGGTCTGCTCCATGGTGTGCAATCATTCGGGCCAGTGCGAGGGCGCTTGCATTCAGGGCCGCAAGGGCGCGCCCGTGCATTTTTCGAGCATCGAGAACTATATCTCCACGGCGTATTTGGACCGCAAAGAGTGGAGACCCGCGCCGTCGCGCGGCAAGCAAGTCGCCGTGGTCGGCTCCGGCCCAGCCGGCATTACCGTGGCAATTAAGATGGCGCAGCTGGGTTGCGCCGTCACTGTTTTTGAGCAGCGGCCCGAGATCGGCGGCGTGCTGGAGTACGGTATCCCCGAGTTCCGTCTGCCGCGTTCGCTCGTGCAAAAGTACCGCCACGTGATGTGCTCGCTCGGCGTGCGCGTTCGCCCCTCGACCACCATCGGCGGTGCGCTCCACATCGACGACCTGCTGCGCGACGGTTACGATGCGGTCTTTGTTGGTACCGGCACCTGGCGAGCTCGAAAGCTGGGTATTCCCGGCGAGTCGCGCGGCAATGTGCTGTTTGGTATCGACTATCTGGTCGATCCCACGAGCGTGGCAATCGGGCAGAACGTGGCGGTTATCGGCGCCGGCAATGTGGCCATGGATGTTGCCCGCACGGCCCTGCGCTCGGGTGCTCGCAAGGTTACCGTGTACGCCCGATCGCGCCATATCTCTGCCATCGATGACGAGGTGGAGCTGACCGAGCTTGACGGTGCCGAGATTGTGTGCGGCAAGGCGATCTGCGCCATCGACGACAACGGTCCGGTGTTCGAGACGGCTATCTTTGACGAGGACAACAACGTGGTGGGCTACGAGGAAGAACTCGACACGTGTCCGCCGACACGGTTGTGATTGCGGCGTCTCAGGTGCCCAAGGACAAGCTCGTGCTTACAACGGGCGGTCTGGAGACCGACCATCGCGGCCTGCTTTCGGTCGACGAGTATGGCATGACTACCGTGCCTGGCGTCTTTGCCGCCGGCGACGTGGTCAACGGCCCGCTCACCGTGGTCCACGCCGTAGCTGGTGCCAAACTCGCCGTCGAAGGCATGATTGCTACCTGGGCCTCTAACTCCATCCCGCCCATCAGTTGCGGTGAAATACGGACTGTTTTGGCTGTCAAAGGCCTTATCTACTCCGTATTCCACCGCAACTTTTGTGGGGTGGGCTAGAGACGCTGCATGCGGTACCCGACACCCATGTGCGTCTGAATCATCTTGGGATGAGAGGGGTCTGCCTCGATCTTCTTGCGCAGGGTGCGCATGAACACGCGCAGGCTCGCCAGATCGCTGTCCCAGCTCGTGCCCCATATCTCGCGGGTGATGAAGGTGTGGGTGAGCACCTTGTCGACGTTTTTCGCCAGAAGGACGAGCAATTTGTACTCGGTTGGGGTGAGCGAGAGCTCGCGTCCGTCTTTCGTCGCGTATCCCGCGGCGTAGTCGATATGCAGCGGACCGTTGTCGAACGTGCTCGCTTCTGTCGACTCGCTCGACGCCATTGAGGAGCGCCTCAAATTCGCGCGGACGCGCGCGAGCAACTCATCCACAGAAAAGGGCTTGGTGAGGTAGTCGTCTGCCCCTGCGTCAAGTGCTGCAATCTTGTCGGAATCTTCGGTGCGCGCCGAAATGACGATAATGGGGACTGCCGACCAGCTTCGGATCTTCGTGATGACCTCGATACCGTCAATGTCGGGAAGGCCGAGGTCGAGCATGATGAGGCTGGGGCCGTGCGACACCGCATCCATGATGGCGGCCTGGCCGTTGCAAACCTTGCTCACGACATAGCCGTGGAGGTCAAGCGCGGTCGAAACGAGGTTTTGAACGGTCAGGTCATCTTCGACCAGGAGGATGCGTGGCTTAGCGGCATTATTCATGAATCTCGATCTCCTCAGCGGGCAGGGTAAAACGGAAGACGGCCCCATGGGGGTGGTTGTCGCGAACTTCGATGACGCCGCCATGTGCCTCCACGATGGAGCGGCAGAGCGACAGCCCAAGGCCGATGCTTCGACGCGAATCCACGGGCCGCGTATTGCCTGAGGTAAAGAAGCGCTCAAAGATATGAGGCTTGTCGCAGTCTGCCACACCCGGCCCATCGTCTGCGACGTCCACCACGACGAACGCGCCCTCGCGACGTGCGCTGACGGTGACAGTCGAGTCCTCGGGCGTGTATTTGAAGGCGTTCATGATGAGATTCGTAAGCACCTGCATGATGAGATGGACGTCGACGCGTACCAGCAGGATGTCGTCAGTGTGCTCGATGGTGACGGCATGTCCATGCGATGCTTGGGCGACATGGCTGAGGGCGGCTCGATGACCTCGTCGATGAGCTCGGATGTGAGGTTGAGGCGAATGGTGCCGTCCTCGACGCGTGTGATGGCGAGGAGGTTCTCCACGGTATCGATAAGCCAGAGGGAGTCATCGTAGATGGCATCGGCAAGATCGCAGCGTTGTTCGAGGCTGAGCCTCTCGTCGCTCTTCCGAAGGATTGCCGCAGATCCGGATATAGCCGTGAGGGGTGTCCTCAAATCGTGGCCGATGGAGCGCAAAAGGTTGGCGCGCAGCTGCTCGTTTTTCGCCAAGACCGCAGCCTCTTCGCGCTCTTGCGCCGCTCGGTCACTTTCGAGCGCCAAGCGCATTCACCTACGATAGATAGGACGATCGAATGCTCGAAGGCTTCGGTCTCGCGCCCCTCCAGGGCGATGCCGATGACACCGAATACCTTGTCGCCGGTGCGAACCGCGAGGTAGAGACAGCGCGCCTCAGGCAGGGTCCGCGTGCTTGCGCCCGCGCGCTTGTTGTTGGTGAAGGTCCAGGTTGCAACGGCGCGCTCGTAGTCGGTGAGCAGCGACGCGGATCGGTTTTCGGTGCCAGCGGACTCATAGAGCGCCTTGCCGAGCGTGCCGTGTTCGGCGGGGTAGAAGACCACGTCGAGTTTTAGCAGTTTGACGAGTTGGTTCATGGCGACGCGGGCGCACTCCTCCGCGCTATGGGCTTGCTGCAAGAGCTGGTTCGTTTCGAGGAGTACACGCGTTTTGAATGCGTTCTCGGCGGAGGTACGGGCGTTGTCGGCGATGCGCGCAGTTAACTCGCCGGCGACCATAGCGGTAGCGAACATGATGCCGAACGTGACCAGATAGCTTCGGTCGTAGCTGGCGAGCGAAAACAGAGGCGTGACGAAGCAGAAGTTGTAAAGCACTACAGAGAGCACGCTCGATACGATCGTGCAGATACGCCCCGTCGTGGTGACGGCGGTCAGCAGGGCCGTGAGGATATAGAGGGATATGATGCTGGAATCGGCAAATCCCAGATGGCGGAAAGCCGTGCCGATCGCCGTGGCGACAAGAGAGAGGGCCAGCGTGCGAAGCACGTTTCGGCTGCTGGGCGGCTGCAGGGCGAGCGCATGCCGGCGTCCTTTGGGCCGGGAGGGCGGAGTCGACTGGTCTGGAATGATGTAAATGTCGAGATTCGGGGCGAATGCTATGAGCTGTTCTACGAGAGATTTGCGGCCAAAGAGGGCCTGACGGACGCTGCTGTGCTCGCCCGTGCGTCCCATGACGATCTTCGAAATACCCGACAGGCGCGCGAACTCGGAGATCTGAAACGCGACGTCGTCGCCATAGACGGTTTCCATATGTGCTCCGAGCTGCTCGGCTAGGGCGATATTGGCTGCAAGCTTGGCGCGCTCATCATCGCTCATGGCTTGCGTGCGCGGGCTCTCTACGAACAGGCGACGAGCTCGCTGCGAAACGCTTTCGCCATGCGTGCGGCGGCACGGACGATGCGGGGATTGGTCGGCGCCGGGGAGACGCAGACTAAGATACGCTCCCTGGTGTAGTAGTCACGGTTTCCCAGCACGCGTGCGGCGTCTGTGAGGTGGCCGGTGCGATCGGCGCAGCGGCGCAGCGCGATTTCTCGGAGTGCGGTGAGGTTCTCAACGGTAAAAAAATGCTGTTGCGCTCGGTCGGCTTGTGCGGGACGGTAGACGAGACCGGCGCGAAGGCGCTCAAGTAGGTCTTCGGGCTCTATGTCGACGAGCTCGACCTGGTCGGCATCATCGAAGATACGGTCGGGGATTCGTTCGCTCACGACAACGCCGGTGATGGATGCAACCATGTCGTTTAGGCTCTCGATATGCTGAACGTTCACGGTCGTATAGACGTCGATGCCCGCATGTAGAAGTTCCTCGACGTCTTGATAGCGTTTGTCGTGGCGAGACCCCGGCGCATTTGTATGGGCGAGCTCGTCGACAAGGATGAGCTGAGGGGCGCGTTCGATAGCCGCATCTAGATCGAACTCGCTGAGCGCAATGCCGTTGTGCTCGATGAGTTTACAGGGCACGTTCTCAAGCCCTTGTGCAAGATGGGCGGTTGCCGGACGTTCGTGCGGCTCGATGTATCCCGCGACGACGTCGACACCTCGCCGCTTGGCGGCGTGGGCGGCTTGAAGCATCGCATAGGTTTTGCCTGTGCCAGCAGCGTAGCCAAAGAAAATCTTGAGGTGTCCCCGGCTGGTTCGAGTGTCATCGGCGACCTCGTCTTTCTCAATTGCCTTGAGGATGAGGTCTGGATTGACGCGAGTGTCCGATGCGTCGCGCTGCATAGCGTAGCCTTTCTGAAGCGTTGTCCATGCGTGCATACGCGGTGAAGACACCACTGTATGCTCGCGAGGTCGAGTATAGGCGCACTGCAGCTGCAATAGTGCTTTCTACCTGCATCTTTACGGCATCTTAAGGACGTGAGCCCCGGCCCTCACGCCTCTTTAATCCCTAGAAGCGTTTACTGTCCCCAGACGCTTGCGAGGGCAGGCGTCCGAGACATCGGACCGCGTGTGAAAGGGGCGGTAAATGGACATCCTCATTCCCATCATCGGAGTCGTCTGCATTGGACTTCTTATCTATTACATCTACATTCTGATGAGGAGTGATTCGTAAACTATGGACGCTGCGATTCAGTACATCTTGTACTTTGCCGTACTCGTCGTCCTGGCCGTTCCGCTCGGTCGGTTCATGGCCCATATCATGGATGGTGAGCATACGTTCCTGTCGCCTGTGATTGCTCCTGTGGAGCGTGGCGTCTATCGTCTGCTTCGCATCGACGCGGCAGAACAGATGGGGTGTAGGCGCTATCTGGCGAGCGTGCTGGTCTTTTCGGGGATCGGCCTCGTGACTCTTGTGGCACTCCAGGCGCTTCAGTCCTTCTTGCCAGGCAATCCCCAGCACCTGCCGGGTGTGTCATGGGACCTGTCGTTCAATACGGCTGCTTCCTTCATAACCAACACCAACTGGCAGTCCTACTCCGGTGAGACCACCCTGTCTTACCTTGTGCAGTTCATGGGTCTCACTGTGCAGAACTTCGTTTCCGCTGGCACCGGTATCGCGGTCATGTTCGCGCTGATCCGCGGCTTCCGTCAGGTCAAGGAGCAGGGTCTGGGTTCCTTCTGGGTCGACCTCACCCGCACCGTCCTGTATGTGCTCATCCCGCTGAACCTCGTGTTCGGCATCTGCCTGGCTGCCGGTGGCGTCATCTCCAACTTCCAGCCGGCTCAGAAGGCTGAGCTCGTAGAACCCGTCGCTGTTCAGCCTAATGCAGACGGCGGCTGGAGCGTCATCGACGGCGCCAGATTGAGGGCGACACGGTCAAGGTCGACGGCAAGGTTGTCGAGGGCGCGCGCGTGGTCACCGAGCAGTTCCTGCCCCAGGGTCCCGCGCTCCTCAGGTCGCCATCAAGCAGTCCGGCACCAACGGCGGCGGCTTCTTCGGCGTGAACTCCGCCCATCCGTATGAGAACCCAGTGCCTTCACCAACATCATCGAGATGACCAGCCTGCTGCTGATCCCGGCCGCTGTTGCTTCGCCTTCGGTATCGGCGTCAAGAACACCAAGCAGGGCAAGGCCATCTTTGCCGCCATGTTCATCCTGCTGGTGATCTTCACCGGCATCATCGCCGTCAACGAGCATGCGGGCACCCCGCAGCTGGCCGATGGCGGAGCGGTCAATATCGAGATGACCGACGGCCAGGCCGGCGGCAACATGGAGGGCAAGGAGAGCCGCTTCGGTATCGCCTCCTCTTCCACCTGGTCCGCTTTCACGACGGCTGCTTCCAACGGCTCGGTTAACTCCATGCACGACTCCTACACCCCGCTCGGCGGTTTGTCCAGATGCTCCAGATGGCTCTGGGCGAGGTCGTCTTCGGCGGCGTGGGCTGCGGCCTGTACGGCATGATCGGCTTCGCCATCCTCACAGTGTTCATCGCCGGCTCATGGTCGGACGCACACCCGAGTTCCTGGGCAAGAAGATCGAGCCGGGCGAGATGCGCTGGGCAGTTGTCCTGTGCCTGGCAACTCCGTTTGCCATTCTGGTGTGCTCGGCCATCGCCTGCATGGTGCCCGGTCTTGCCGACCAGCTCAACAATGGTGGCGCGCACGGCTTCTCCGAGGTGCTGTATGCCTTCACCTCATGCGGCGGCAACAACGGCTCGGCGTTTGCAGGCATGAACTGCAACATTCCCTGGATCAACGTCATGCTCGGCCTCGAGATGCTGTTCGCACGCTTCATGCCCATCATCGGTACGCTGACTATCGCCGGCTCGCTGGCCAAGAAGGGTAAGGTCGCCGAGAGCGCCGGTACCCTGTCTACCACCAACGGCATGTTCGTATTCCTGCTCGTGTTCATCGTTCTGCTGATCGGTGCCCTGAGCTTCTTCCCGGCCCTGGCGCTTGGCCCCGTTGCCGAGTTCTTCCAGATGATTGCGTAAAGGAGGGCGCAGATTTATGGCTATGCAAAAAGACATGATGGGCCGCGCGGTCCGCGACTCGTTTGCCAAGCTGGATCCTCGCGTCCAGATTCAAAACCCGGTCATGTTCCTGGTGTGGCTTTCCGCCGTCATGACCTCCGTCCTGGCCGTCGCTTCCATCTTCGGTGTGCAGGACGCGGGTGTGCCCACCTACTATGTGGTCGCCATCGCGGTCATCCTGTGGCTCACCGACCTGTTCTCGAACTTCGCCGAGGCGCTTGCCGAGGGCCGCGGTAAGCTCAGGCCGATTCCCTGCGTGCGGCCAAGAAGGATGTCGAGGCCCATCGCATCGAGTCCGTTGAGGACAAGGAGCACTTCACCGTCGTTCCCGGCACCGAGCTCACGCGCGGCGACCTGGTGATCGTACGCGCCGGCGAGCAGATTCCCGGCGACGGCGACGTCATCGAGGGCGCTGCTTCCGTTGACGAGTCCGCCATCACCGGCGAGTCCGCCCCCGTGGTCCGCGAGGCCGGCGGCGACCGCTCTGCCGTTACCGGCGGTACCACGGTGCTGTCCGACTGGATCATCGTCAAGATCTCCAGTGAGCCCGGCCAGAGCTTCCTGGACAAGATGATCGCGATGGTCGAGGGTGCCGCGCGCAAGAAGACCCCTAACGAGATCGCTCTGGAGATCTTCCTGGTGGCCCTCTCCATCGTCTTTATCCTGGTCACGCTGGCCCTGTATTGTTACTCCTGCTTCTCGGTCGGTCTTAACGACATGGACAACCCCACGGCCGTGACCACGCTCGTGGCGCTGCTCGTGTGCCTGGCTCCCACTACCATCGGCGCCCTTCTTTCCGCCATCGGCATCGCGGCATGAGCCGTCTGAACGAGGCCAACGTGCTGGCCATGTCCGGCCGCGCCATCGAGGCCGCCGGCGACGTCGACATCCTCATGCTCGACAAGACCGGCACCATCACCCTGGGTAACCGCCAAGCCGCCGAGTTCATCCCGGTCGACGGCATCGATCCCGCGGAGCTGGCCGATGCGCCCAGCTTTCCTCGCTGGCCGACGAGACCCCCGAGGGCCGCTCCATCGTCGTCCTCGCCAAGGAGCAGTTCGGTCTGCGCGGCCGCACACTCGAGGATAAGGGTATGGAGTTCATCCCGTTCACCGCGGCAACACGTATGTCCGGCGTGAACTACGAGGGCAATGAGATCCGCAAGGGCGCTGCCGATTCCGTGCGCACCTATGTGGAGGCAGCCGGCGGCGTGTTCTCAAAGGAGTGCGACGAGGCCGTCGAACGCATCGCCAAGGCCGGCGGCACCCCGCTGGTCGTGACCAAGAACTGCCGCGTGCTGGGCGTTGTGTACCTCAAGGACATCATCAAGTCCGGCGTTAAGGAGAAGTTCGCCGACCTGCGCAAGATGGGCATCAAGACCATCATGGTGACGGGCGACAACCCGCTCACGCCGCGGCAATCGCCGCCGAGGCCGGTGTTGATGACTTCCTGGCCGAGGCCACCCCTGAAGGCAAGCTCGAGAAGATCCGCGAGTTCCAGCGTGAGGGCCACCTGGTCGCCATGACCGGCGACGGCACCAACGACGCGCCCGCTCTGGCCCAGGCCGACGTCGCCGTGGCCATGAACACGGGCACCAGCTGCCAAGGAGGCCGGCAACATGGTCGACCTCGACTCCAGCCCCACCAAGCTCATCGAGGTCGTGCGTATCGGCAAGCAGCTGCTCATGACCCGCGGTTCGCTCACGACCTTCTCGGTGGCCAACGACATGGCGAAGTACTTCGCCATCATCCCGGCGCTGTTCTCTCCGATTTATCCGGGACTGGGCGCGCTCAACATCCTCGGTCTGGCAAGCCCGCTGTCCGCGGTTCTTTCGGCCATCATCTATAACGCGCTCGTTATCGTCGCGCTAATTCCGGCGGCCCTCAAGGGCGTCAAGTACCGCGAGGTTCCGTCCGGCCAGCTGTTGACCCACAACCTGCTCGTGTGGGGTCTGGGCGGCATCGTTGCCCCGTTCGTATTCATCAAGCTCATCGATATGCTGCTCGCGTTCTGCGGCATTATGTAAGTGGAGGTTTGTATGTTCAAAGGTGTTGCATCGCGCGCACTGGGCGTGTTCGCGCTGTTTACCGTTGTCTGCGGCCTGGGCTATACGCTCGTCGTGACCGGCATCGCCCAGGTTGCGTTCCCGTATCAGGCGAACGGTTCACTCATTACGGTCGACGGCAAGGTTGTGGGTTCCGAGCTCATCGGCCAGAACTTCGATGACGAAGCCACATGTGGGGTCGTATCCAGAACGTGTCAATCGTCGAAGGCGAAGGCGGCGAGCTCATGGCGTATGGTGCCCCGTCCAACCTGTCCCCGGCGAGTGAGGAGTATCGGCAGCTGATAGATGCGCGCGCGAAGAAGATCCGCGCCGCCAACCCCGATGCCGATATGGACGCTGTACCCGTCGACTTGGTGACGTGTTCGGGGTCCGGCCTCGACCCGGAGATCTCTCCGGATGCCGCCGAGTACCAGGTCCCGCGCCTTGCCAAGGCCACGGGCAAAAGTGAGGACGAGGTGCGCGACATCATCGCCGCGTGCACCAAGGGCCGTTTCCTCGGCATGTTCGGCGAGCCCACGGTCAATGTGCTCAAGGTGAACCTTATGCTGGACGGCGCGCTGTAGGTGAGGGAGTGGCGGATGAGGGCGTGACTGACTATCTGGGCCCTCAATTCCACCCCGCCCATCAGTTGCGGTGAATACGGACTGCTTTGCCTGTCAAAAGCCTCATCTACTCCGTATTCCACCGCAACTTTTTGTGAGGGTCGGGATTGAAGGTGGGGAGTGCGAGCGAGTGCGAATGCGGCGGATACTGATACGATAGGTACGTTAGCAACTGCCGCCGAGCGGCTCAAACGAAAGGAAGCCTGTATGGAGTCATCCGCCTACCCGATGCTCTTTAGCCCGATCAAGGTCGGTACGACCGAGGTCAAGAACCGCGTCTTTATGCCGCCGGTGTCCACCAACCTGGCCGATCATGCTATGTGACCGACGACTTGGTCGATCATTACCGTGCCCGTGCCAAGGGCGGCGTTGGCCTGATCATCACCGAGGTCGTGACGGTCGAGCCCACCTATACCTATCTGCCGGGTGACATGTGCTGCTACAACGATACGTTTATCCCCGGTTGGGAAAAGCTCGCCGCGGCCGTCCACGAGTACGGCTGCAAGATCATGCCGCAGCTCTTCCACCCCGCCTACATGGCCTTTAACATCCCGGGCACGCCGCGCCTGATTGCTCCGTCCTTTGTGGGCCCGTCTTATGCCCGCGAGGCACCGCGCCCCATCACGGTCGATGAGATTCACGAGCTTACGCATCAATTTGGCGACGCTGCCGTGCGTATGCAGAAGGCCGGTGTCGATGGCGTCGAGGTCCATGCGGCGCACGCCCACGGCATGCTCGGCGGTTTTTGACTCCGCTCTACAACAAGCGCACCGACGAGTACGGCGGCTCGCTCGACGCCGCATGCGTTTCCTGCTCGAAGTCATCGCCGAGATTCGCGAGCGCTGCGGCAAGGACTTTATCATCGCGTCCGCATTTCGGGCGATGAGTACACCGATGGCGGCCTGACCCTCAACGACATGATCTACGTCTCGCGTCGCCTGGAGAAGGCCGGTGTCGACATGATTCATGTGTCGGGCGGCACCACTATCAAGCGCGGCTCCGCGATTCCCGCCGCCGGTACGCAGCAGGCCTCGCACGCCGCCTGCTCGCGTGAGATTAAGAAGCACGTCAACATTCCCGTCGCCACCGTCGGCCGCATCAACGAGGCCTGGATCGCCGAGGAGCTGATCGAGGACGCGCTGCCGACATCTGCATGATGGGCCGCGCCAATCTGTGCGATGCCGAGTTCTGCAACAAGGCCGCTGCCGGCAACGCCGACGATATTCGCCCCTGCATTGGCTGCCTGCGCTCCTGAACGGCATTATGTTTGGCAAGCGCATCTCCTGCACCGTCAATCCCGATGTTGAGCGCGACGAGGCCGGCTACGAGCCTGCCGCCGAGGCTAAGAACGTGCTGGTTGTGGGCGCTGGTCCTGCGGGCATGGAGGCAGCCTACATTGCTGCCAAGCGCGGCCACAACGTAGTGCTCGTGGATAAGCAGGACGAGCCGGGTGGCGAGATGCGCATCGCGGCCGTTCCGCCGGCAAAGCAGGAACTCACCCGCGTGATCAAGTATCAGTACCGTCGCCTGGCCGAGGTCGGCGTGAAGTGCGTATTTGGCACCGAGCTTACTGCGAGGACATTCAGCGTGACTACGCGGGCTACGAGGTTGTCCTGGCTTATGGCGCCGAGCCCATCGCTCCGGCCTTTATGCAGGGCTTTAAGCAGGTTATGACAGCTGACGACCTGCTGGGTGGCAAGGCTTTCCCGGGCAAGAAGATTGTCATTGTGGGCGGCGGCACCGTCGGTTGCGAGACGGCCGACTACCTGGCCCCGCTGGTCAACGACCTGTCGCCGGCCAACCGCGATGTCACCGTCATCGAGATGACCAAGACGCTTGCCGCCAACGAGGGCGGTGCCGGTCGCGCGGTGCTCATCACGCGCATGCTCTCCAAGGGCGTCGCGTGCTGACCGAGGCCAAGGTGACCGAGATCACCGAGGACACTATCAGCTACGAAAAGGACGGCGAGGTCCACACCATCACCGGTGCCGATACGCTGGTGCTTGCCATGGGCTATCGTCCCAATACCAAGCTGGCCGATGACCTTGCCGCTGCCGGCGTTGCCACCCACGTGCTGGGCGATGCCCAGAAGTGTGGCAACATCCGCGATGCCATCGGCGATGGCTACAAGGTTGCCTGCGAGCTCTAGTCAGCCCCTTTGCACCAATCGATTGCAAAAAGCGGCGGCTGCCCTGTGTGTTGGGCAGCCGCCGCTTGCGTTTTGCCAAAGAAAGATTATTGTCGGGCCCTAAATGCCTTTTGTTTCTGCTCCCTCCGCAATCATGTTGCGGTTGTACACCAGATGCAAATACATCGCGTCGTGCGCCGCGGTGGGGTTGCGCGCGGCGATGGCATCGGCCACGCCACGGTGGGTGCGGATGGTCTCCTCGACGAGCCTTTTTTGCCCGTTACGTCGATAAAGAGGGGAACGGATGCCTTGAGCACACCCATCAGACGGGCAACGACGAGGTTGCCGCCATCCCAGGGCGGCTTCATGGAGTAGCGCACGTACGCATCGAATTTCTCCTCTCATAGATGCGTGGCGCAAAGAGCCCCGAGTTCATACGAGCTCGGGGCTCTTTTCGTCTAGATTGGGGACGCATAGCCGGACGAAAGCGTGTTGCGTTTGGCGTAAAACCATACGAAAGTGCAATTTGCGTCTTATTTCCGAACGTAAAGCAGACGAAAACCGTTTACGTCTGCTTTAAATCCGTATGAAAACGGTTTTCGTCTTGCAGGGCAGTTGCCGTTTCTACAGTTCAACTTCCAGTTCGGCTTTGTGTTCGTAGAGGTAGCCGCGCATGTAGGGGATGGCAAATGAGACCTTGCCGTACGAAGGAGCTCGATAATCGATTCTCTTAACAGGCGGCTGCGGACGGAGCTCACCTGTTGAGGCGTTTTGTTTAGGGCATCGGCAACCATGCTGGTCGAGCTCGTCTGCCCCAAAGACGCCATGCTCAGCAGATAAGCGATGCACGTGGGCGGAATGCGCTGCAGCGCGGGCTCAATCACCATGGCGCAGAAGCGTTCGCGTGCCGTTGCAATGCCACGCTCGGCTTCTTCTTCTCCAATAATCGCTGTATGTGCGCGTCTTGCCAACTGCCATGCGTAGTATCAACGAGTTGGATCATGAAAGGATAGCCTTGCGTTGCCTCGCAAGTTGGCCGGCAATACCTGGCTGCAACTCCATGCCAGACGCTTCAATGGTTTCCTCGAGGGAGTACGACACTTCGGTTACTGCCACAGCCTTCAGATCAAAGGGGAGGGCACGGCGCAAAAACGTAAGTGTCTTTCCGTTGATGATGCTTTCAATCATCGAAGGCAGCCCAGCAAAAACAAAGGCGATATCAAGGTCTTCGCCGATAACCTGCTGAATCGCAATGGAGAGCGTTCGGACCTCATCGAGCTCTGCGTCTTGAACCTCGTCGAGAGTGATGAGCAGGCCATTTCCATTCTTGGATATTGTCTGTCTCATGGCGTCGCGTAGCGATGGGCCGATTCGCTCAATATCTATGCTGCCGATGGATATGCCAGCTACGGTGGGCTCAAATCTGGCGTGTTTGGCCTGGAATTTGGGCTGCAGCTGTTCGAGAATGCGCTGGCAAAGTCCCTCGGTTGCGACCTCTTTTATGACCGTCCAGCCACGCTTTGCGCCAAACGTGAGCACTCGTCAAGGAGGACCGTCTTGCCCGTTCCACGGACGCCGGCTATGCGCATTAGGCGCCCCGGGGCACCAGGCCCGTTGACGAGGCCCTCATTGAATTCTTCGAGCACATCTTCGCGGCCGATAATCGTGGGAGGTGTTTTACCTGCTGTGGGCTTAAAAGGGTTTGTTTGCATGTGAGCCACCTTTGCTCAAGATATAGCAAGATATAGCAAAGTATAGCAAGATATAGCAAAGTATAGTGAGATATAGCAACGTATAGCGCTGTTTGCTGGTTCTTACGGTGGTGCTATTTCCCGAATGCCGCGCGCACAAAGCGCTGGGCGAACAGCTTATTAGCGATGTTGATGACATGGCCCAAGAACAGCGCCGAGATGGCGGTGGTCACGCCAAAGCCGCCCAGGTTGTGCATGAGCGCGAGCGACAGAACGAGAGACACGGCGACATGCGAGCAGTCGAACACGACTTTTACGTCGCCAAAGCGGCGTTTAATCTTTTCGGCAATGACCTGCACCAGGCCGTCGGGCGCGTTGGGGACAACGCCCATGTTGACGACGAGACTTACGCCAAATGCAGTGACAGCGAGGGAGAGCAGCATGGTCTCAACCTGTATGGGGAGTGCTGCGGGATGCAGCGGGTTGACCGCCATGAAGAAGTCGGTGAAGCCGCCGATGAGCGTTGAGAAGCACAGCTCGAGCAGGATGCGCGGCTGGAACTCGCGTCGCAGGATGGTGAATTGTGCCACGATGTAGGCGACATAGGTAGCAGTGATCCAAAAGCCGAGCGTCTTGCCCGTGAGCATGGATAGGGTTGTGGCAAAGCACGTGAGCGCGGCGACGCCCAGGCCGGATGCCGTCTGGAGACTCATGCCGAGTGCTAGTACTGCAACGCCCGCCAGATACATCAGCATCCTGATGACGGTATGGAACCAATCGATCTTCTCGCCATTCATGATGATGAGCGGTCGCATGTTGCTACCCGTCCTTTCGGTTGTGTGAAAAAACTGACCCGGACCGGCAAAAGAGGGTTATCGGAGGCACTGCTGTTAAAGCAGAAAAGCCGGCCCCACGGTCAGTTGTCTAGGAAGTGTCTCGCTGTGCCGGAATGGGACTGAAGAGCCAGCGAGACGGGAGGAAAGCAAATGACATTGCGTGGGCAATAGGATGCCAAGATGGTAGGGTGCGTCTTAGCATCCTATTGCTCACGCTCGACGAAATCGGTTTCGTTTGAGCCTTAGTATACGCACGGGATTCTATTTGCAAAGAGAAAAACAATAAAAAGTGAACGTTCACCTAATCGTAACAACTCGTTGGCTGTATCATGGCGGTAGTCGATACGAAACCGATTTCGTATCGACTACGCATGCGTTGTATCTGTCCATTATCTGGTGGTGTAAACGAGGGGTTACGCCTGCCGCAAAAGCGGCATTCATCATTGTCCAGATCGAAAGGATCACCATGGAACAGCATACCGATTGCTCGTACTGCATGTGCGGGACCGACAACACGCTCGTCGATGCCTTTGGCATCCCCATGCTTGACCTGCCTGCCAGCAAGCTCATCTTGTTTAAGGAGCAGAGTCATAAGGGCCGCGTAATCGTGGCCTCCAAGCAGCACGTCGATGACATCTCCTGCATGTCCGAGGAAGACGCCGCCGCCTTTATGGCCGATGTCCGCCACGTCGCGGCAGCGCTGCACAAGGCGTTCAATCCCGACAAGATTAACTTTGGTGCCTACGGCGACACCATGCATCACCTGCACGTGCATATCGTCCCCAAGTACAAGGACGACCCGTTTGAGTTTGGCGACGTGTTTGCCATGAACCCCGGTCGCGTCACGCTCGAGTCGGCTCAGTACGACGAGATCGCCCAGGCAATTGTCGCAACCTGTAAGCGAGTAAAAGCTGCTATTTCGAATAGAAGCACTTGGCTTCATTGCCAGTTAAAAGGAGCTTATCTATGAATGCAGGAGTTGTTTCACTCCTTTGGGTGCTGGTGGGCGTAGTCCTGCTGGTCGCCATGATCGTTAAGTTTAAAATCAACAGCATCATTGCGCTTATTCTTTCCGCCATTTTTATCGCCCTTGCCGACGGCATCTCTGTGGGCGACCTTGTCACCACCATGGAAGATGGACTGGGCGGAACGCTTAAGTCGCTTGCGCTGATCATTATCTTTGGCGCAGCCATCGGAAAACTGATGACCGATTCGGGTGCCTCGCAGCAGATTGCCGACACTATCGTTGACAAGCTCGGTATTAAGCTGCTGCCTGTTGCGCTTCTGATCATCGGCGTTATCTTTGGTATGAGCATGTTCTACGAGGTGGCGTTCCTTATCGTTACGCCGCTCGTTATCAGCATCGCCAAAGAGGCCGACATCCCCTATATGCGCCTGATTATCCCGCTGTTTCTGGTACACGATGGGCCATTCTCTTTTTCCGCCGCAGCCTGGTCCTATGGCGCTGGTGAGTGCCTTTGGTGCCGAGGTTCCGCCGGTCTACATCTTTGGTCTGATCGTCACGATTCCGACACTTATCTGCTCTGGTCTTTTGCTGTGCCATTTCATCCCCGGTCTCGATGACATGCCGCTTGGCAATGTTATGAAGCCGGCGGAGCGCAGGCCCGCGGACGAGCTTCCGCCGTTCTGGCTTTCCATTCTGGTGCCGCTGTTCCCGGCAATCATCATGATTGGGGCTTCGATTATCAAGAACACGGTGGGCGAGGGTTGCTTTGCATACGATCTTGCCAGCTGCATCGGTAGCGCAGATATCACTATGCTCATCACGATGATTCTTGCCATGGTTGCGTATGGTTATATGCGCGGCATGGATGGCGGAGAGATCTCTAGCTCTATGTCCGATGCTATCAAGGGCGTCGCGAACGTGCTGCTCGTTATCGGTGCCGGCGGCATCATGAAGCAGGTCATCATTACTTCTGGCGTTGGCGCGACGCTTGCCGACATGGTGAGCCTCATGCCGGTGTCGCCGCTGATTTTGGCTTGGGTGATCACGGTGGTCCTGCGCCTGCTCACCGGCCAGGGCACCGTCTCGGCCATCACCGCCGCCGGCGTCGTGGCGCCTATGGTTACGCAGTTTGGCATCAACCCGGTGCTTGCAGTACTGGTCTGCGCCTGCGCATCCAATACCATCACGCCTATGTATGACGGCGGCTACCTGCTGTTCCAGCAGTCGTTTGGCCTGTCGATGAAGGATACCTATAAGACATGGGGCCTGTTGGAGCTCGTCAACTCCGTTGTCGGCCTCATCATGGTTCTAATCCTGAGCCTGTTTATCTAGCGAGAAACGCATAAGACAAGCGTGTCTCACCGCAAGCCGCGGACAGTTGCTATCAAACTGTCCGCGGGCCTTGCTTTTTATACCAACGGCATGTCGCACCGTCCCCCCCATAAGTTGCGGTGGAATAGTTCCTGTTTTTGCTGTCTGAAGCTTTGAACAGGAACTATT
>ENA-OQAS01000208-OQAS01000208.1-human-gut-metagenome-genome-assembly--contig:-NODE-208-length-31292-cov-5.461383_pt1 | contig 31292 bp, 40 predicted proteins | sample MGYA00242733_ERZ504523 | MGnify/ENA primary metagenome ERZ504523 (study PRJEB26092, sample SAMD00036239) | human gut metagenome | host: Homo sapiens | study: EMG produced TPA metagenomics assembly of...
ATTACTGCCCGTGCGGGTCGCTCCCTCATTCCGGGAGGGTCTTTCCATGTGCGCGGAGATTTACCATACGCTGAAGCAGCTCCTGAAGGAGCAGGGATACTCGACTTCTGTCGGCGATGAGGGCGGCTTTGCGCCGGATTTAAAGGATTCCGATGAAGCACTGCAGCTCATTGGTCAATGCGGTCCAGAAAGCCGGCTATGCGCCCGGAAACGACGTGATGATCGCGATCGATGCGGCGGCAAGCGAGCTCTACGAGGAGAGCAGGAACGTCTACTACTTTCCCGGGGAATCCCGTCAGTGCGGAAAGACAGTATTTCGGGATACCGCAGAAATGGTTGCCTACTATGAGGAACTGATCGAAAAATACCCGATCGTATCCATCGAAGACGGGCTGTGCGAGGACGATTTCGAAGGCTGGAAACAGATGACGGAAGCGCTCGGGAACAGAGTACAGCTGGTCGGGGATGATCTGTTTGTGACGAATGTAAGAAGGCTTTCCTGCGGCATTGCACTTGGCACGGCAAATGCGGTTCTGATCAAGGTAAACCAGATCGGAACGCTCTCTGAGGCGCTGGATGCGGTGGAGATGGCGCAGAGAGCAGGGTACCGCGCCGTCATTTCCCACCGGTCCGGAGAGACAGAGGATGATTTTCTGGCAGACCTTGCCGTCGCGACAGGCGCCGGCCAGATCAAAACCGGAGCACCGTGCCGGTCGGAGCGGAATGCGAAATACAATGAGCTTCTCCGCATCGAGGAACGCCTCGGTGAGGAAGCGAAATACCGGAATCCGTTCCCGCAAAAGGGAACCGGCGTAAGAGAATGGTGAAAAACGGCGTAAAATAGGCAAATAACAGTTGAAATCGTTCTTCCGCTATGGTAAAATAATATAAATTGGCCGTAGGAGGTGTAATTGTGGAAATTTTAAGAACGATTTTGACAGTCATTTATGTCATTGATTGTATTGCTTTAACCGTTGTTGTATTGATGCAGGAAGGAAAACAGCAGGGTCTCGGTGCTATCGCAGGTATCTCAGACACTTACTGGGGAAGAAACAAAAGCCGTTCTGCAGAAGGAACTCTGATCCGTGCAACAAAAATCATGGCAGTTCTGTTTATTGTACTGTCGGTTGTATTAAACATGAATTTTTAGCAAAGTAAAGACATCCTTATTCCCACGAGAAGGCGTAAGGGTGTCTTTTTCTACAAAGAGGAGATAATAGATGAAAGATAATAAGAAGAAAAAAGATCGGAGGAAATATCCGCAGGGCAGCGCGGCGTCCCATGCAGGACAGAACAGCGGGAACCATGGCGGTCATGCGGGCCATCCGCGTTCCAGAAGTTCGAAACTGCTGAAAAACCGCAAGACGCTGCTCATGGATCTCGTAAGCTCGAAAAACTATGAGCCGATGCGTCTGAAAGACATTGCCATGCTGCTGCAGGTGCCGAAAGCAAAACGGTCGGAGCTTGCGGAGGTTATGGAAATCCTGGTAAAAGAAGGAAAAATCGATGTGATCTCCGACGGCCGTTACCAGAAGAGCCGCGGTGCATCCACAACGACGGAAAAACGGGAAAAAAGAGACCGCCGCGCCGGAGAGCAGGCAGAAGAGGACGCGATGACCGATTCCGCAGAAAGAATGGAAAGGACGGCGACACAGAGAAGAAGCCGCGTATCCAGACTGTCGATATCCAGGCAGTCGTGGACGCTTACCAGATCCCGGAGGAGTTCCCGGCACGCGTGATCACACAGGCAGAAAAATGCCCGGAGGAAGTAATTCCAAACGATTACAACGGCCGCCTCGATCTGAAAAGCTGGCAGATGGTGACAATCGACGGCGAGGATGCCAAAGACCTCGATGACGCAGTATCCGTCACAAAAGCGGGCGATACGTGGACGCTTGGCGTTCATATCGCTGATGTCAGCAACTATGTGCAGGAAAATTCCGCCCTCGACCGTGAGGCGTTAAAGCGCGGCACCAGTGTCTATCTGCCGGACCGCGTCATTCCGATGCTGCCGAAGCGTCTGTCAAACGGCATCTGTTCCCTGAATGAAGGACAGGAGCGCCTGGCACTCTCCTGTATTATGACGATCAACGAGAAAGGCCGTGTGATCGGCCATCAGATCGCTGAGACGGTGATCCGCGTGGACCGCCGCATGACCTACACCGCCGTCAATGCAATCCTGACCGAGCCGGAAGCACATCCGGAGCTGCTGGAGGAATATCATGAGCTGGTTCCGATGTTCCGCCAGATGCAGGAACTGTCTGCACTGATCCGGAGCTGTCGGAAAGAACGCGGAGCAATTGATTTTGAATTCCCGGAGAGCAAAGTAATTCTTGATGCAGAAGGGACGCCGGTGGAGATCCGCCCGTATCCGTCGAACGTGGCAATACGGATAATCGAGGACTTCATGCTGATGGCGAACGAGACCGTGGCAGAGGAATACTGCACACGCGAAATCCCGTTCTTATACCGGACGCATGACAAGCCGGACGGAGACCGCATGGAGGCAACGCTGACGCTGATCCGTGAACAGGGCATCAAAGTCGAAAAGCGTTCCCATGAGATTACGCCGGGTGAGGTGCAGAAGATTCTCACCAGCATCGAGGGAACCCCGGAAGAGCCGTTGATCAGCCGCCTGCTGCTCCGGTCGATGGCAAGAGCCATTTATACCCCGGAATGCAGCGGCCACTTCGGACTGGCAGCGTCATATTACTGCCATTTTACCTCACCAATCCGCCGTTACCCGGATCTGCAGATCCACCGTATTATCAAGGATGATCTGCGGGGACGTCTCGACAAGGGCGGCAGAATCGGCAAATATTCGTCCATTTTGCAGCATGTGGCGGAGCAGTCGAGTGCGATGGAGCAGCGTGCTGCAGAGGCAGAAAGAGAGGCTGTGAAACTGAAGAAAGCCGAATATATGCTGGAGCATGTCGGCGAAGAGTACGACGGCGTCATTTCCGGCGTGACCGGCTGGGGCTTCTATGTAGAGCTGCCAAATACCGTCGAGGGACTCGTTCACATTATGACACTCAAAGACGATTATTACAATTTCGATGAAGAAAATTACCGTCTGGTCGGAGAGCAGCACGGAAGAGTATTCCGCCTTGGTGAGCCGGTGCGTGTCCGTGTCCGAAACGCCGAGCCTGCCAACCGGACAATCGATTTTACGTATGTAGAAAAAGAAACCGAGACAGAATAAATCCTTGGAGGAAAAAGTTATGGCAAAACAAAAAGGAAATCGAATGATTGCCAACAATAAAAAGGCATATCATGACTATTTTATCGAGGATAAATACGAGGCCGGCATCTCCCTTGCCGGTACCGAGGTAAAATCCCTCCGCATGGGAAAATGCAGCATCAAGGAGTCCTTCATCCGCATTGAACGCGATGAGGTCTTCATCTACGGCATGCACATCAGCCGTACGAAAAGGGCAACATTTTCAACAAAGATCCGCTGCGCATCCGAAAACTGCTGCTGCATGACTATGAAATCCGCAAACTTGAGGCGCAGATCAAGGAAAAAGGATATACACTCGTTCCCCTGCAGGTGTACTTCAAGGGAAGCCTGGTCAAAGTGGAGATCGGTCTGGCACGCGGTAAAAAACTGTACGACAAGCGGCAGGACATCGCGAAGAAAGACCAGAGACGCGAGGCAGAGAGAGACTTAAAGTCAAAAATCTGTAGTAAAGCGGATATTCGAAATCCGCTTCGTTACTTGCGGGGCGGATTTTTGAAGTCGGAAAAATTCTTGACAAAAAGTGCAGGAAAAGGATATAATACAATATACGGCAGTTGAGAGAAAAGTTTCACTGCACCGGGACGATCTGTTTGCGTCCCCGTATCAAAGAAAAGCGTCTGTAGAACCAGCACGGGCTTGTACTGGTTTCGACGGGGGTTTTGAAGTTTGGGAAGCCATTCGTGGACTCCGGGACCGCGTCATCAACCTGGAACCTAAATTTAAACGCAGACGATAATTACGTAGCGTACGCTGCCTAAGTGCGGCGTTGTCAGCTGAATAGTTTTCCGCGGCTATTCTCCTGGCATCAAACAGATGCGGAGCACTTCGTTTCCAAAGCTTTGCGGAGATGGAAGATTTTATGAAGCTACCGAAGCGGCAAGCCTGTCATCCGGCGTGCCGATGGGGGAATCTTTAATAGAATGACTGTAATGGGAGATGCCTGAATGAATAGGCTTTCGGACAGGGGTTCGATTCCCCTCAGGTCCATACCTGAAAAACCGCTAAAATCCAGTGTTTTAGCGGTTTTTTTGTACATTTTTGATGGAAAAACAGGGCAAAATGCCGCTTTAGACCGTTTCAGACCGTTTAAAACCGCATGAATTTTGGTCAAAAAAGAAAGGAAAAATTCGAAATTTTGTCAAACTTTATCTTTATTCGCACTGTTAAGAACGTAAAAGAGACCGTTTCAAAGTGCTGCAGGCACATGAAGTAGAGATACTTGATGTGCCTGCTTTTTGTACAATAGGAAAGTTCGACTTCCGTCGAACTCTTGATAAAAAGAGCCTGCACAAAGGCGGGCATGGCAAACAGACGATAGATTAAAAGAAGTCAATGTAAAAGCCTTCTTCAAATTCATCCTCATCAAGATCGTCATCTTCGGTAAGAAAATAGTGCATATGCACTATTTAAAAACGGTGGCTCCTTATAACAAAGATTTCTGTTCACAATATAAAAAAATATCCAGCAGGTTAACTTTTGAAGCGGTAAAACAAATGCTTAAGGATGTTTTGAGTTGGTAAGGGACTAATAGATTCTGTACTTTTCGCCCTATGATTGAATCTGATCATGCGCGAGAAAAGGAAAATAATAGAATTGACAGACTTGAAAAAATGAATTACGATTTTTAAAAGTACTGCATTGCTTGAATGAGAATTATATGTTAAGGTAACAGATATAAAGAGAACTTTAAGCATTGATTTATTAAAATAAACACGGATAGCGAGGTGTATTTATGACCATAGAAGAAATTCTTGCAGGAGAATCCAAAAACGTAGAATTCAAAGAGAACCTGCCGGAAAAGAGCATCAAATATATGAAGTCTGTGGTTGCCTTTGCAAATGGAACCGGAGTTTATTGGTGGAGAAGTTGACTTGCGTATCAATATCTATCGAGGACAAAACGATACAAATAACGCCAGAATCAACGCCAAGAAAACAAAAAATGGCGTTAATGATATAAAAAATGGCATTGATGGCGTTAAAATATCACGAACGAAGGAACAGGTTCAGATAGAAAAACTGTTACAGGCTATAGAAAAGAACCCATTTGCAACCCAGGCGTATTATGCGGAACAGATCGGTGTGTCCAAAAGAACTGTTTCACGAATATTTGTTTCTTTACAGCAAAATGGTGTGTTGGTACAAAATGGAACAAACAGAAAATCGAATTGGGTAATCATAAAGTAGGAGAAACAGAAGAATGCAAATATTGGTCGATGCAGATGCCTGTCCGGTAATTGAGACGGTTGAGAAAATTGCAAAAGAGCATTGTGTTCCGGTAACACTGTTGTGCGATACCAATCATGATTTGATATTTGATATCGGATTATAGCGAAATAGTCGTGGTTGGTGATGGAGCAGATGCTGTGGATTATGAACTGATCCGTGTCTGTCATAAAGGCGATATTGTCGTATCGCAGGATTATGGTGTGACGGCGATAGCGTTGGGAAGAGGTTCTTATGCGATTCATCATTCTGGTAAATGGTACACGAATAAGAATATCGATTAGATGCTCATGGAGCGTTATTTAAACAACGAAGTGAAAAAATACCCGCATCATCGTGTCAGAAGGACAAAGAAGCGAAAAAAAGGCGGATACTGAGGGATTTGAACAGTCTTTTGAAAAAATGTTAGGGATGATACAGGAGAAAGAAGGAAAAGAGTTTAGAAGATAAAATTATCAGAGAGTGAAATAAAGTGATTTGATAATATTAGGAGATATGCCCGGATGCTATTTTTCAAAAAGGAAAAAGTGTCAGGGCATTTTTATGTGCAAAACTAATAAAAATAATTCTGAAAATATAGTAAAAATAAGCATATTGTCAAATGAAACGGAGGATATATAATAAAATATAGAAATATAAGCGGTGAGAAAAATTGAAAGGAAAAGTGCCTATGAAAAAACTCGGAAAATATGGTAAAAAGGTATTCTGCGTGGTAATTGGAATGCTATGTGCAGCAGCGATTGGCGCCTGTGGAAGCACACAAAGTGGGTCCCAAGATGAAAAAGATGTGAGAAATGATATTTCTGTCTATGAAGAGGGAGCTGATTTGGAAGGAACGCTTACATATGGAACCTTATTTATTGAGCCGCAGACCCAGCATATGATTGATTTATTTATGAAGGAGCATCCAGGCGTAAAAATTGAAACAAAGGTTGTTTTTGACAATGATGTTACGGATGAACAGTATAATGAAGGCTTAAATACCTTGCTTACAGAACTTGCATCGGATCAACGGGCGGATATTTATGATGCAACGTATTTACCATCGGAAATTAAGACGAAAGGCAGCGGCTATTTCGAGGACTTAAATCAGTATATTGATGCAGATCCTAATTTTAACAGAGATGATTATTACGATAATATCCTGCGAGCAGCAGAAGTCGATGGAAAACTGTATCAAATTCCGGAAGGTTTTTATTATGTTATGCTTCGGTTGAATAGAAACATAACGGATGAACTGAATTATGAAGTCCCGGACGAAATGGATATCAATGATTTATATGAGTTATATCAGCAGGCCAAGCCAATTGCAGATGATGATTTTACGATTGATGTACAAAACAATATTTACGTGTTTCTGCCGATGACAGAGGACAGAGCTTATTTGAAGAAGGAAGAAGTAAATTTTGATTCAGAAAATTATGTGGATTTTCTGAGAAAAATGCAGGAACTGTATCAATATCAACCATCCTATGCGACCCATGCATTCACGGATATTAAAAGCTTTTCCGGAAAGAGTGTCCTGCTGAATACATTTACAAATTTACTCGAAGGTTCTCCGAGCGGAATGTTTGAAGAAACCGATACGGCAACAAAACCGATCCTGTTGAAATCAACGGATGGAAAAATTCCTTTCTTGAGATTGGTGAGGACTTTTCCATGAGTTCAGGCTGCAAAGATAAAGCGCTTGCATGGGAATTTATCAAATTCTGCATTGGTCAGAAACAATTTGAGTTCGAAGATGCAAACAGTGATTCTTACTACAGAAATTTCTTTACCTATGGCAGTATGCTGAACAAAGAAAACACACGGCAGCTTGTTGCGTATCAATTGGAAAATGATGACGACACAGCAGAAAAATGGGAAGCATACAATGAAAAAGTTTCTGCAAAAGCTTTTCGGGATTTACAGTTAGACAGTATTTTGACTGAAATTCGAAACGAATGTATGGAGCAGAAAATCACCCCAGAGGAATGTGCGAAGCTTTTTCAGCAAAGAGCAGAGCTTTATGTTAATGAGTAGAAGCTGTCCTTAATCCATGGAATCAGGTATATGAAATGAAAAAACGAAATTTTATTTATATGTGTTTTATCCTTCCAAGTTTTATCGGGATCATGGCTTTTTACATCGTGCCGTTTCTTCTGTCCTTGTATTTTGCAGTGATTGACAACATGATGAACAAGGAATGGGTGGGTCTTAAAAACTTTAAACTGTTATTCGAAAATGAGTTATTCCTTTCAGCACTCCGTAATACCGGAATTTTTTGCGGGATTGCAATACCGCTGGGAATGGCGATTGCTTTGCTTCTGGTACTGGTTTTGAAAAAGCAGAGGAGAGGTCGAATTCTTCTTATCCTGCTCCTGATCCCATTAATCGTTCCATCTGGAACGGTGATTGCTTTCTGGAAATATTTGTTTGAGAGAAATGGTTTTCTGGATGGGTTTTTACAGCTTTTTGGAAAAAACATGTTCGATATTGAGAATTCCAGATGGGCCATTTTGATTATTATCCTGATGTATCTGTGGAAAAATATCAGTTTTTCGATTGTCCTTTTCTGGTCCGGGATAAACTGGATTCCGCAGATCTATCATGAGCAGTGCCAGCTGGATGGAGCTACAGGGCGGCAGGAATTCCAATATATTACATGGATCTTATTAAAACCAACGACGTTAGTTGTGCTGTTGATGTCGATCGTGAATTCTTTTAAGGTTTTTAAAGAGATCTATATGCTGTATGGGGCCTATCCATCACCGTATGTTTATATGCTGCAGCACTATATGAATAACCAGTTTTTGTCACTTAATATGCAGAAACTGTCAGCTGCAGCATGGTGTATGTTTCTCATACTGGGAATCTTTCTGGGCATCATTTATCGGGTCCAGAGGAAGAATCTGGATTATTTGTAAAGATCTTTTGTGGGTGATTTTATGAAAAAGAGATATTCGAATTTTTTCGAAAAGCTGATCTGCATGGGAGCTGTCATTTTGGCAGTCATTCCGTTGTTGTTTGTGGCTGGAAAGTCGGTACAAGTTCCAGAAGAGTATCTTATATTGCTCTTTAAGAGACCTTTGTATTTGCGGATGATGTGGAATTCCCTGATTATTACTATTCCGGTTTTGATTGGACAGCTTTTGCTTGCACCGCTTGCCGCATACGGCTTTTGGCAATGCAGGTGGAAATACAAGGAGATTTTGTTCTATCTTTACATGATTGTCATGCTTATGCCGCTGCAGCTGACTTTAGTGCCAAATTATTTAGTGGCGAATTGGCTGGGCATTCAAAATTCGTCCTTGGCAATTATTCTTCCGGCAATGTTTCAGCCATTGGGGGTATTTCTGATTCGTCAGCAGATACAGGATTTTCCGCAGGAACGTTAGAAGCAGCCAGACTGGACGGAGCCAGCGAATACAGAATTTATCGTTCCATTGTAAAGCCTAATTTGAGTTCAGCCATTGCTGCTGCATTAATCCTGATTTTTATTGACAATTGGAATATTGTAGACCAGGCGGTCATTTTTTGAGAGAGCCATATCAGCAGCCGTTATCCGTGTATCTTTGCCAGATTTTAGAGGAACAGCCGGATATCTTTTATGCAGCGTCCGTTTTTTACGCAGTACCAGTTTTATTGATATTCTTAATGGGACAGGACTATTTGATACAGGGAATCAGTATGTCCGGTGTGAAAGCGTAGAGGGGAAGAAAGTACGATGAAGTTCAAAAAAATAAGTATAGGGTTAATCGCTCTGTGGTTTCTGTTTTTAACTGCCGCAACGTTTTGGTCGGTCAAAGAAGAGAACAAAACGCTTCCTTCCGTCTGGACAGAGGAGGCACAGGAAGGCAGCATTGAGTATGAATTTCCAGTTGATTTGGAAGTAAGCGCAGCTGATCAGGCAATTGGCTATATCAGCGTGTATGATAACGTTCCGGAATCTTTGCTGCAGGAGGGCAGAGATCTTCTGGTTGGAAAAGTGTGTTCTGTCATTCGAAGGATGATTTGTATGAGCTTACGGTAGATCTGTATGAAAAACATTCGATTGGTGAAAACGTTGAGGGAAAAATCGAAATCACTTCTGAAGATGTTTTTCCAAAAGTGATCACACGGCAGGCGATTCATGAAGGAGACTTTGGAAAAACGTGTGTCTATTATATTAAGCGTCAGAAGGGAGCCTGGGGGTATGAAAATATTCTGGAAGAAAAAGCTGTGACATGTTTTCCAAATAGAAATTCAGATTTCGTGGTACTTTTATCAGAAGTAGACGAACCGATGGTCGTAAGCACATCAGAACTGACAAATGGAGAACGGGTGAAATTAACAGAAAAAGATTAAGGAAAAGAATACAGCCTCACTACCGGGACTTTCAGGGGTGAGGCTGTTTCATTATGTTCTATGCATGTGCCGATTTATACAGGCTTTAAAACACATTGTCATCCGAATAATGCGTCATGATACCTTTCGCATTGTAGCCCAATATATTCCGTAACTTATCAATTGCATTTGCTTCTATATATTGATTATGCCATAACCGCTTCATAAGAACTACGGTCCTAATCGTAAGAACTGGAAACATTGTGAATGACAATGAAAAATGTACGACTATCACCAAAGCCGGAAGCCTAGAAACAGGAGATGCGACCTTGACCGGCATTTTAATGGCGCTGGTGGCAGGATTTTTCGGTGTGCTGGAAGAAACCGTCCGCAGAAAAAACGCCAGTAATGCGGTGGTAATTTAAAAAATATGGAAACAAGGAACGATATAGCTTAACGGCTATGCCGTTCTTTGTTTTTTACTTAAGTACATGTTAGAAATTCCCTGGTATCTGACAATCACACATTATTTTTACGTAATTTAATGTGTGTTCGTCGCTTTACAGTTGATAATCACACATTATTTCAATATAATATAATGTGTGATTGTCAAAGAGGGGTGAGAAACATGAATGTTAAGGAGAAAATCGAAGAACTGCGAGAAGCGTCAGAGGACGGTACGATTACCGCAGCGCAAGTAACAGAAGCCGGACTGCACCGCAGCGTTTTACAGAAGTTTGTCAAGAGCGGCGAGATATACCGCTTCGGGCGTGGCCTGTATGTGTGGAGCGACGTATGGGAGGATGATTCTACCTTTTACAGCGAAAGTATGGGCGCGGAATTTATTCGCACGATACTGCTTTGTATCTGCGGGGCTATTCGGATCGTACCCCGGCAAAATATACGATGACCTTTCCCAAAGGCTACAATGCTTCATCCTTGAAACGGGAAAATCTAATTGTCAAGCGCGTTGTGCCGGAGAACTATGAACTTGGCAGAATTGAAATGAAATCCCCATCCGGCAATCCAATTCGTGTTTACAATTTGGAACGGACGCTGTGTGACATCCTGCGCGGCAGCGGCAGTGATATACAGATTGTCGGAGAAGCTATGAAACGCTATGCAGCATCCAAGGATAAGAACATTCACAGACTGATGCAGTACGCAGATCAGCTTCGTGTGAAGCCCAAGGTGCTGCGATATATGGAGGTTTTGCTATAGACTGTTTCAGACCGAAAAAAATGGGGTCAAAATCGCGGTCGAAAATTAAGGGGAAAAGGAAAAATTTTCCATAAAAAAGTTGATTATCTGATAGAAAAATGAAAAGGGGAGCAGATATGCAGTTACTAATCAAACAACGTGTATTTTCCTGGTCAGACACGTATGATATCTATGACGAGCAGGGGAACCAAAAGTATTTTGTGAAAAATGAATTTATCTCGCTGGGACACCGTCTGCATGTGTACGATGCGGCGCATAATGAAATTGGGTTTATCAAACAGAAATTATTTTGCTTTCTTCCGACTTTCGAAATTGAATGGAACGGGCAGTTAATGGGACATATCGAAAAACGTTTTGCACTGTTCGCCCCAAATACGATGTAGATTTCATGGGATGGCGTGCAGAAGGTGACTTCATGGGATGGGATTACGATGTATATGAAGCCTGCAGTGCAGTCGTCCACGTACATAAAAAACTTCTGAGCTGGGGTGACATGTATGTCATCGAATATGATAATCCGAGCAATGAAATTCCGGCATTATTACTGGTGCTGGCGATCGATGCGGCAAACTGTTCACAAAATAATGGATAGCTGGCAGTGTCTGGAATGGCGTCAGGGAGATGCGGATATGAGAACTTTGGGAAATATTCTGTGGTTTATATTTGGAGGCATGTTCGGCGGACTTGCATGGATTTTTGCAGGATGCATCTGGTGTATTACGATTGTTGGAATTCCGTTTGGACGGCAGTTTTTCAAGATGGCAAGGCTTTCGTTTATGCCATTTGGCACGAGTGTAATTGGATAAAAGGTGTATGGAAAAAGATCGGGTTACCGGTCTTTTTCTATGCGTATCATGAGGCGGCCATTCCTTTGATGCAAATAGAAACATGATAAAAGTATTGCGCAGCAGAATAAAGTATGATACCATAAATTTACAGAAAAAATAAAGAAACGATAGAATATTCAGTATTAATTAAAAAATCAGGAAACAGAAGGGGGGAAGTTTATGAAGATAAGACAGACAATCTTTTTATTACCTTTGTTTTTGCTGGCGGGCTGCGCATCTGCAGGAGGATCACAGAGCAGAGATCTGGATTTAAAGGAACTCTGTACAGAGGAGCAGGTTTTCCAGTATGCGGATTTTGAATGGGGAACGGATTCGGAACAGCTTTTCAAACAGAGCTCCCTGAAGTTTGATGAAAAAGATCTGGGACAGGGTGATGAGAGCAGCACAAAGACATACGAGAGCAAAGAAAAATTTTCCCTGGAAAATGCAGAATCTAACATGGATCTGGAATTTTCGGACGGTCAGCTGAGTCAGGTTTCCTTTACTTTTGACATCGAACAGGATGCCAATACATGGATTCAGAAAGAAGTAGACGAACTGAATTCTTTATACGGCGGAGGAATTGCAACTGGACTCGGAAATCAGATTTATCAGTGGCAGGGGGAGCAGGATACGGTTCTGCAGCTGACGGCTTTTACGGAAGGGGATGAAAGCGCAACCGTTATCTTAAGCGTGGCATCGATGGAATACTCGATTGGATCATAAAATTGACAGATACGGGCGCATCAGACGGCAATGTCTGGTGCGCCTGCTTTTTTGTGAAAAAACTTTCCAAAGCTTTTAAAAGCCAGAAAGATAGAATGACAAAAGTGTCACAGATGTGATATAGTAATAGAATAATGTGAAAAAGAGAAGGATTTGACAAAAGAGATGGAGTTAGGAAATTTTCAGAAATCAGTAGATTCAGATGAAATCAAAACAATGGCATTTGAAATCATCGGAGAACCGGTGAAAGCGGTTTCACGCATCTGCGAGCAGTGGGGCGAGGCGGAAGATGAAGTGCGGGAGTACGATGTGTATGTGATCGAGACAGATGCAGGAAAATATACACTGAAGAAAACCGGCAGCAAAGAAGCGCAGATTTATGCGCAGTATCTGTCAAAAGGAGAGTTTCACGTACCGCAGTATGTCGGCATGCGGCAGGCAGAGGATGCGGACTGGATCTGCATGAAGTATGTAGAAGGAAACGACATGCGGGATATGACGGACGAGACAACAGAAAAAGCGGCAGAAACCTTAAGTAAAATTCAGTCGTATTTCTGGACACCGTCGATGGACAAAGCGCCGGAAAATGAAGTGGAGCAGAGATTTGTCGAATACTGGAAACGCGTTCTGCGCCGAGCATCGTCCGTAGCGGATGATCCAATTCTGCGGAAAGTGTATCAGATGTTCCTGGACCGCCAGCTGACTTGTCCATGTACAATGTCAAACGGTGATTTCCTGCAGTGGAATGTGATCTATGACGGCGAAAATGTTGTCATGATTGACTGGGGATTTGGTGGAATGATGCCGTATTCTCTGGACATTGCAAGATTCCTGGCACATGCGACCGAGACACGGAGTACTTTCCCGTTCTACATGAACGATGCACAGAAAGAGCTGTTTCTGGATCGGATGTATGAAGCGTTAAAGACAAAGATTTCACGCGAACAGTTCAATCTGGATGTGAAGCTGGCCACGCTGAATGAGTATATCGAGTTTGTGGAAGCAGAAGAGGACGAAGACGGCTGGTATCTGGAGCATGCACAGGCGCTGGCAGAGGAACTTCTCAATTTGTAAAAAAACGGATTGCATTTATCTGTAAGTTGTCCTATAATAGGGAACAGAAAATAAAAAGAAAGAGCACCATTGGTGTAAAGGTGAGGGAATGTTTCTGCGATAATCGACTTTAAGAAAAACACAAAGAATGGACAGCCTGGAAAACAGGCCTGTTTTTCGTGTACGCTTAAAGACGAGAATCGCTGAATCATTTCCCTTTTTTATGAGAATAGAACAGGGATATTTTTTGCGGGTCTGTTTTGCGTACGCAGGACAGGCTCGTTTTGCGTAAAAAAGCAGAAAAGAGGCTGCCGGAGCAAAGGGGGCTTCTGTATGATGCAGATAAAAAAATTAACACTGACACATAAAAAAGATCTGCGGGTGATTCTCGAAGATTTTCAGCTTGTACTGAATGACGGTGATAAGGCCGTTATCATTGGAGAGGAGGGAAACGGAAAATCGACGCTGCTGAAGTGGATGTACGATCCCGCACTGACGGAAGATTACATCGAATCCACAGGCGAGCGCATCATCGGAAAGGAGCGGCTTGGATATCTGCCGCAGGAACTTCCGGAGGCGGAGAAAACGAAGACGGTGTATGAGTATTTCTATGAAAAAGAAAAGTTCTGGGATCAGACACCGAAGGATCTGGCGGTGCTGGCAAGAAAATTTGGTCTGACGGAAGAGTTTTTCTATCGGGATCAGCAGATGAGTGAGCTTTCCGGCGGCGAGAAGGTGAAAGCGCAGATGATGCGTCTTCTCATGGAGGATGTCACGGTCCTTCTGCTGGATGAGCCGTCAAATGATATTGATCTTGCGACACTGGAACTTCTGGAGAAACTGATCCGCGAATGGGAGCATATTGTTGTTTTTATTTCGCACGATGAAACGCTGATTGAAAACACGGCAAATATGGTCATTCATATTGAACAGATTGTGCGGAAGACAAAATCGAGATACACGGTTGCGAAACTTCCCTATCGGACGTATGTAGAGGAGCGCCTGCAGAATTTCGAGCGCCAGGAACAGAAGGCGCAGAGTGACAGGAGAGAGAAAGCGCTGCGCGATGAGAAATACCGAAAGGTATACCAGAGCGTGCAGAACGCCTTGAACAACTGTTCCCGTCAGGCACCGTCCGTGGCGAAAAATCTGAAGGACAAAATGCATACCGTAAAGGCGATGAACCGCAGATTTGAAAAAGAAGATGCCAGCATGACAGAAATGCCGGAGCAGGAGGAAGCGATTTACTTCCAGCTTGGAGGAGCAGAGGCAGCCATGCCCGCCGGGAAAACGGTCATCGAATACCGTCTTCCGAAACTGGAAACGCCGGATGGAGAGCGGGTTTTGGCGGAAAATATCACCTTAAAGATAAGAGGACCGGAAAAAATATGCATTGTCGGCCCGAACGGGGCAGGCAAGACAACACTGCTGAAAAAGATTGCGACAGAGTTGAAAGCACGGGAAGATCTCCGCGTAGATTACATGCCGCAGAATTATGAGGATCAGCTGGATCTTTCCATGACGCCGGTCGATTTTCTGGATTCCACCGGGGAGAAGAGTGAGAGGACGAAGATTCGGACGTATCTCGGATCGCTGAAATACACGGCAGACGAGATGGATCACCCCATCCGCGAACTGTCCGGCGGCCAGAAGGCAAAAGTATTGCTTCTGAAAATGAGCCTTGGCAATGCCAATGTGCTGATTCTGGATGAACCAACCCGAAACTTTTCACCTCTGTCCGGACCGGTGATAAGAAAGATGCTCCGCGAATTTCCAGGCGCCATCATCAGCATTTCGCATGACAGGAAGTATATCGGGGAGGTGTGCGGGAAGGAGTATCTGCTGGAAAAAGACGGACTCAGACTGATCAGAGAAGAAAAATAAAGATATCCGATAACGAAATACGACGGTGGCTGGCCGTCGTATTTTTCCGTAGAGAGATTATGTTTGTCTTAAGAGAAGGTTTCGCAGCAGATTCTGTTCCGGTGAAGTCGGGAAAAATGTTAATTTTATATTGAATTAGGTCGGGAAAAATGTTAAATTAGAGTAAGAATAACCCGGGAAAAATGTGAAATAATAAATAGAGAAATGGAGGAAGGTCAACATGCGTCGATTTGCAATGGATAAACTATTAGACTGGAAGAAAAAAAGTAACAGAAAACCACTGATTTTAATGGGAGCCCGGCAGGTTGGTAAAACGTGGTTAATGAAAGAATTTGGTAAGACATATTATGAAAAAACCGCCTACATTTCTTTTTACAATAATCAGAGAATGCAGGCGGTTTTCGATACGGATTTCGATATAAAACGTATTATTATGAACCTCAATATTGAATCAGGCGTAACGATCACCCCAGAGAATACATTGATTGTTCTGGATGAAATTCAAAATGCACCGAAAGCGTTGGAATCTTTGAAATATTTTTGCGAAGAAGCACCGGAATATCATGTAATAGCAGCAGGTTCACTTCTTGGCGTGGCGCTTCATGAGGGAATATCCTATCCGGTGGGAAAAGTAGATTTACTGGATTTATATCCATTCAATTTTAGAGAATTCCTGTGCGCTATGGACGAAGAAGGGCTGGAAAGTGCATTGGAAACAAAGGATTACAATTTAATTGACAATTTTGCGGATAAATATTTGTTCTGGCTGAAAAATTATTATTATACAGGCGGCATGCCAGCAGTTGTAGATGCATTTCGCTTGAATAAAGATTATGCAGAAGTACGACAGATACAGAGTGATATTGTACGGCAGTATGAGGGTGATTTTGGAAAGCATATTAAAGCAAAAGTTCTCCCAAGAATACGAATGGTATGGGATTCTATTCCGATGCAGCTGGCGAAGGAGAATAAAAAATTTTTCTTTGGACAGATAAAGAAAGGAGCCAGAAGCAGCGAATTTGAAATAGCAATTCAGTGGCTTCTGGATTGTGGATTAGTATATAAAGTCAACCGGGTAAATGAGCCTCATATGCCGCTGAAGGCGTATAAAAATATGAATGCATATAAATTATTCGTACTGGATGTAGGACTGCTCGGAGCAATGAGTGAACTGCCAGCAGAATCCATATTGGAGGGTAACGATATTTTTGTTGAATTTAAAGGCGCGCTTACAGAACAGTACGTTCTGCAGCAGTTGATTTCAGATACCCCTTATACGCCATATTATTATGGAAATGAAAAAGCAACTTTCGAGCAGGATTTTCTGATTCAGAAGGCAAAGAGTATTGTGCCGATTGAAGTAAAGGCGGAACAGAACATTCGATCCCATAGTCTTAAAACATATTGCGAAAAGTTCCAGCCGGAAGAAGCAGTTCGATTTTCAACATTGAAGTATAAAGAGCAGGAGTGGATGGTAAATATACCATTATACGCTGTTTGCAACTTATAAATTAAAACAGCTATAAATCCCACGAAAGAAGGTGATCCCCATGCCATTTAAAATCATCCGAAACGACATCACAAAAGTTCATGCCGATGCGATCGTCAACACAGCCAACCCTTAGCCAATTTATGTGAAAACGTATCAGAGGGGCGGTTACTTTAATCAAAGCCAGACATTCCACCCGTTTTACCAGCCGGAGCAGATCAAAAAGGAAGAACTGGACAAAATTCTCGAAGCCGACAGCATCGCTGATGACAGCACAATCCAGAATGCTTTTTACGATGCCCCGACAGTTGTCTATCTGTTTGCACCGTATACCTACCCAAACGACGCACAGGACTGCTGCGTTGCAAAATCATTTACGATCAGGCAGAATAAACCGAAAAATCCCGGGGAAATATGTGAACTTCCGGGGTTCATTTTGGATGGAAATATTCTTGCAATTTTACAGCGCAGTTATTATAATAAAGACAAGTTCTGCGGTAAACTCATTTTTCGCAGAAAACGCCAGAAGCGGAGGCTGACGTTCAAAAAACAAAAAAGGAGCGTAAGAGAAATGGCAAAAATTTTAATCAGCTTCCAAATATTTACAGGGCGCAGGGGAAATGAAAAACATCGGAACATATGCTGCAAAATGCGGAAAGAAAGCACTGGTTCTGATCAGCCAGGGAGGCTACAGACGGATCGGAACAATGATCGAAGAAAGCTTTGCGGGAAGCGACTGCAACGTTGTTTTTGATTATTTCAACGGCGAGTGCTGTGAGAGTGAGATCAACCGTCTGGTTGCTATCGTGAAAGAAAAAGGCTGTGATCTGGTCATCGGTGTCGGCGGAGGCAAAATTTTTGATACCGCAAAAGCAGTTGCCTACTACGCAGAAACACCAGTATTCATCTGCCCGACCATTGCATCGACCGATGCACCGTGCAGCGCACTGTCTGTTGTATACACAGAAGAGGGTGTATTCGAGAGATACCTCTTCCTTCCGGCAAACCCGAACCTGGTTCTGATGGACACTGACATCATCGTAAAATCTCCAGTCCGCCTGACCGTAGCCGGAATGGGTGATGCACTTGCCACCTATTTTGAAGCAAGAGCCTGCCAGAGAAGCGGAGCTACTTCCTGCGCCGGTGGAAAAACAACCGAGGCAGCGATGGCACTCGCGAAACTCTGCTTTGACACTCTGATGGAAGAAGGTGTAAAAGCCAAAATCGCTCTTGAAGCCGGCGTATGCACCCCGGCAGTCGAGAAAGTCATCGAGGCCAACACCCTCCTTTCCGGAATCGGTTTTGAAAGCGCAGGTCTTGCAGGAGCCCACGCCATCCACAACGGCTTCACCGTACTCGAAGAGTGCCATCACATGTACCACGGTGAAAAAGTAGCCTTCGGAACCCTGACTCAGCTCGTCCTGGAAAACGTACCGCTCGATGAACTCGAAGACATCATCTTATGGTGCATCGAAGTCGGTCTCCCAGTCACCTTGGCTGAACTCGGTGCCGGAAACGTAACCGACGACCAGCTCATGGAAGTAGCCAAAACCGCATGCGCAGAGACCGACACCCTCCACAACATGCCATTCGAAGTAACCCCGGAGACCGTCTTCGCCGCCATTAAAGCAGCCGACGCCTACGGTAGATACTATCTCGACGAAGAAGAATAACCCGTATGAAAAAAGATCTCCTGCCAACCCCAGGAGATCTTTTTATACCCAATTTAATCAATACAAAAAATAGAAGTTTCCAACTCCCTTCCTATATGTTAAAATAAACTCACCCCATTTCACAGAAAAAACATAAACCCATGCTAAAGTAAAATGGTAAAAATATCAAACATAAAAACACAACGAGATCAGGAAAAAGCACGAGCGGGCGGGCAGCCGTTTTTTTTCCGTCCGTCAAATAAAGGAGACTTTCAATCATGGACAAATTAAAAATCCTAGTAGTAGACGACGAAAGCCGTATGCGCAAACTCGTCAAAGATTTCTTAGTAAAAGCCGGATACGACGTCATCGAAGCAGGTGACGGCGAACAGGCCGTAGACACCTTCTACGCCCAGAAAGACATCGCCCTCATCATCCTCGACGTCATGATGCCCAAAATGGACGGCTGGCAGGTCTGCCGCGAAATCCGCCAGAACTCCAAAGTCCCGATCATCATGCTCACCGCCAAAAGCGAAGAACGCGATGAACTCCTCGGCTTTGACCTCGGCGTAGACGAATACATCTCAAAACCATTCTCCCCGAAAATCCTCGTCGCCCGCGTCGAAGCCATCCTGCGCCGCAGCGGCAAAACCGGCGAAGACGACGTATTAGAAGCCGGCGGCATCCGCATCGACAAAGCCGCCCACATGGCATCCATTGACGGAAAACCAATGGAGTTAAGCTACAAAGAATTTGAACTCCTCACCTACTTCCTCGAAAACCAGGGAATCGCCCTCTCCAGAGAAAAAATCCTGAACAACGTCTGGAACTACGACTACTACGGCGACGCCCGCACCATCGACACCCACGTCAAAAAACTTCGCAGCAAAATGGGCGACAAAGGCGATTTAATCAAGACCATCTGGGGCATGGGCTATAAATTCGAGGCGGACGAATCATGAACGGAACAGAAAAACAAAATGAGACTTCCATGGAGATACCTGCAGAAGATTCTCGTGTGACAATGGGAAACCAGACGGAGAAAAAGCACCGGTTTCACTTGAAAATGCCACAAAAGGGAAGAAAACACTCCGTCAAAAAACGAATTGCCTACACTTTTATTGCGACCATGGCAGCTACCCTGCTTATCATCGGCCTGATCAATTACTTCTTTCTCGGGTCCTTTTATATCCGGGATAAAGAACACATTCTGGCAGAGAGCTTTCAGAAACTGAATGCGACAGGCGGAGACAGCGACGATATCCCTGATACCTTCGAGCAGTTCTGCGTTACCAACAACCTGAAAGTCATTATCACCGGACCGGAGCTCAGCAGCTTCGTCTATTCCAACGCAACCGACCGCCAGAGCCTCCAGACCCTGATCTTCGGCCTGATCAGCGGAAACGAGCAGGCAAATACCAAAGTCGTTGACAGCAAAGACAACTATCAGATCCAGAAATTCTACGACAGCCACGCCGATGCCGAGTATCTGCAGATCATCGGCTGGTTTGACAATGGAAACTGCTACTTTGCAAGATGCCCGCTGGAGAGCATCACGGATGCGGTCGGCCTTTCCAACCAGTTTTACCTCTTTATCGGCATTCCGATCATCATCATCGGTGCATTGTGATCTGGATCATCACCCGCCAGATCGTCCGTCCGGTGCAGGAGCTGACCGAAATTTCGAAAAAAATGGCAGCCCTTGACTTCGATGCCCGCTACGTGAGCGGCGGAAAAGACGAGATCGGCGAGCTTGGAAACAACTTCAATGTCATGTCCGAACAGCTTGAGCAGGCGATTTCCGAGCTGAAAAGTGCGAACGTTGAGCTGCAGAAAGATATTGACAAAAAAACGCAGATTGATGAAATGCGCCGCGAGTTTCTCTCAAATGTCACACATGAGCTGAAAACCCCGATCGCTCTGATTCAGGGTTATGCGGAAGGCCTGAAAGACAACATCAACGACGATGAGGAAAGCCGCGAGTTCTACTGCGATGTCATCATCGACGAGGCGGCAAAGATGAACGAGATGGTCAAAAAACTCCTGAACCTGAATCAACTCGAGTTCGGTGAGGATCAGGTCAATATGGAACGGTTCGATCTGAACGCCGTGATCAAAGGCGTGCTGCAGTCCTCCGACATCCTGATCCGCCAGAAAGAGGCAAAAGTGCTCTTTACCGGCGGCGACCCGCTCTATGTCTGGGGCGATGAATTCAAAGTCGAGGAGGTTATCACCAACTATCTGACGAATGCCCTCAACCATCTGGACTACGACCACACGATTGAGATCACCTGCAAAAAAGAAGGGAATGTCGTAAAGACAACCGTTTTCAATACCGGGGACCCGATCCCGGAGGAGGATCTCGACAAGGTATGGGTGAAATTCTTCAAGGTGGACAAAGCGAGAACAAGGGAATACGGCGGAAGCGGCATCGGCCTTTCCATCGTAAAAGCCATTATGGATTCCTTCCAGCAGCAGTGCGGCTGCCAGAATTACGACAACGGTGTGGCATTCTGGTTCACACTGGAGGCAGATGGAAAAACGGAAGAAGCATGATTGCAAAAAGCGTGCCAGAAAAAGGAAATACAGCCTTTTCCTGGTGCGCTTTTCTTGCATAAAGGAAAAAGATGGTGTAGAATAATAGCACAAACGGTCGAAAAGAGAGGGAGAGAAGAGATGGCGGATTCCAACAGTACAAAGAGTGCGCTTGCAGATGCAATGAAAAAATTGATGGTATGCAAGTCTTTTGCGAAAATCAGTATTTCAGATCTCTGCGAGGAATGCGGTCTGAACCGGAAAAGCTTTTATTATCATTTTAAAGATAAATACGATCTGGTAAACTGGATCTTTTATGTGGACTTTCTGACAAACATGGGCGGAAAGAACTTTGAGAATGAATGGGATGTGCTGGTGGCGGTCTGCAATATTTTCTATCAGAATAAAGCATTTTACCAGAGTGCCCTGAGGATCGAAGGCAGAACAGTTTTAAGGATTACTTTTACGAGATGCTCGAGCCGGTCATGGCGTTTTTTGTACAGGATCTCTTTCAGGTACAGAATCAGAAACTGTTTGTAACGTTCTTCTGTGATGCCTTCCTGACCGCGGTTCTGCGCTGGTTTCCATGGAAAGCGAGCTGGAACCGGAAACGTTTGTCGAAGAACTGAAAGAAGTGATATGCAGATCATCAGAAAAAATAGCAGCCAAAGCGGAACCAAAGAAATAAAATTCCGCTTTGGCTGTACTTTTATGCATCTGCGAGCAGTTCACGGTAAAATATATTCCGAAGAGACAACTCTTCAAAGGAAACGGTGGGCGTATCGAGTGTGCGGGCCATGTGATCCGGCAGAAGCAGCAGATACGCCGGATTGGCGGTGATAATCTGCTCAATTTTGCGGGAGTCTTCCTGCACTTCGATCGGGAAGAATGGCTGTATGGGGGTGAAGCGGTACTGTTGAACAACATCGGAAACAGCCCGGATACTTTCTTTTGAGCACGAATCATCTGCGACCAGAAAGAAAAAGACACTCTGTTCCATCTGGGAATACAGGTGGTCAAAAGAGAGCAGATAAGCGGCAGCATCTGCATCCTGATAGACTTTGTGCATACCGAACAGCGTTTTCTGACGGCGCAGGGCTTTTGCCATGGAAGCCGTTGAGGGGGCATCAATTGGAAGAGAAACCATCAGGTTCGGGCAGGATAAAAGCAGTTTCTGCTGTTTTTCGGTAAGCGGCGTATCGGAAAGAAACCAGAGAAACGCGCATTCCGGATGCGACTGGATAACGGCAAGGTAGGATTCCATATCCTCATGATGATCCATGGAGCGGAGCTGATAAGAGTAGATGCCGTATGTCAGACCGGTTCTGACCACGGATGCAAAAACGAGGAATCGTAAGTGTCCGGGATGCGGCTGTCGAGACGGAGCTTGACAACCCAGGGAACAGCAAAGGAAAGTTCTTTCTGCTTCTGGCGCAGAATCTGCGCACCGTAGGTAAAACTGTTGTAGCCGATGTTGATGCCGAACTGACGAAGCGCTTCCGGATCGTTGCTGCGCAGCAGAAAGTCGATCGCCTGATAATACGGGCTTTCATCGTTGCGCAGAAGATCCTGAAAAATGGCAAAAATCTGATTCTGAAAGCGGCCGCGGGAAAATTGGCGGCCAAGATCGCAGAGCTTGCGGACGCTGCGTTTCGGATCTGCGTCCATCTCCACCATCGCGCGTGCAACTGTTGTGTCGATCAGTGCGCGGGTGATGTCCTGTGAATTCATAATGTGTTCCTCCGATCAAGTAAAATAAGCTGTTTTTATCATAGCAAAAAGAACACGGTAAAAACAGGGACAAAGAACAGGAATTGTCTAAAAACTCCATTCTTTAAGGAAAATTTACCAGATCTTCAGAAGAAATTTCTTTTTCTTTTGTGGAAAAAGTGGTAAAATAAAGTTAGATGGTACAAACTATCGATTCTGCCGCGCCAAAAACGCGGCGGAACCATCCGAAACGATTCCAGAAAAATAGGAAAAACGAAATGGTTTTCGAACATGGAAGATAAAAGGAGCGTTTTGCATGAAATTTGATATGCACTGCCACACAAAAGAGGGTTCGATGGATGGAAAAGTCATGATTGAGGAGTACATCCGAACACTGAAACGAAAAGGATTTGGAGGAATGTTGGTATCCGACCACGATTCCTATGACGGATACCGCGAGTGGAAGAATGCCATCAAGGGAAGAGCACACCAGGATTTTGTGGTATTAAAAGGTGTTGAGTACGATACGTGCGACTGCGGCCACATTCTTGTGATTATGCCGTTCGGCGTAAAATTAAAAATTCTGGAGCTGCGCGCCTGCCGGGATCGATCCTTGTCAAGATCGTCCATGCGTACGGCGGAATTTTAGGACCGGCGCATCCGTACGGCGAAAAATTTATGAGCATGATCAGCACGAATGAACGGAAGAAAAAGTATCAGCAGCGGATTGCCCAGCTTCTCCCGCAGTTCGATTTTGTTGAAATTTTCAATGCGTGTGAAAGCGCGGAGACGAACGCAAAAGCGAAACGGCTGGCGGAGAAATTCAATAAGCCCGGCTTTGGTGGAAGCGATGCGCACCGGCTGGACTGCATCGGAAAAGCGTACACCGAGCTGCCGGATACCATCAGAAGTGAGGATGATCTGATCGCTACGTAAAAACGTGCCCGCAGATCGAATGCGGCGGCGAACATTACAACGGAACGACGAAAGACCGGATCGGCCGCCTGAACATGGTGCTTGTGGATTCGTTCTATTTCTACAACAAACTTGCAAATGGCTGGCGCTGGCGGAAGCGGAGACGTGAGCTGTTTGATATCATAGAGAAAAAACTCTGATGAATGCCTGGCAAAAAGCGTGCCGGAAACGTTTCGTTCGGCACGCTTTTTCCTGCCCTGTATTTGAATCGAAAAAGAGAGGAAACATACGTATGCTTGCAATATTTCTTGCGCCGGTCTACATACTGGCAAATGTATTTACCGCCTACTGGCTGCTGCGGTGGATGAAGGAGGTGCATCCTCTGTTCCGCCATCCGGCCGTGCTGGGTGTCATTTTGGTGCTGTATGCATTTTTTGCACTTTCCCTGCTGACGAGCTTTCTGATCAAAAGAGATCCCGTTCACCGGATTTTAAAGGTCATCAGCAACTGCTGGCTCGGCATGTATCTGTATTTTCTTGGCTTCACCGCGATTCTGGTGCTGCTGCGCTTCATTTTTGCGCATACGGTACTGACGAAAACTTGGCTGTATTCTCCGATGGGATTGAAAGCGGTCGGCCTTGGCGCGATCCTTTTTGTGACGGGAATGTGCATCTATGGAATGGTGCATGCAGTCCATATTTACACGACACGATATGAGGTTCCATCGAAAAAGGATGCACATCTGAAAATTGCGCTCGTCGCAGATCTTCATCTGGGGTACAGCATCGGCAGTCATCAGATGGAAGAGATGGTGGAAAAAATCAACGCTGAGGAGCCGGATGTCGTTGTGATTGCCGGGGATATTTTTGATAATGAGTACGATGCCATCTATGAGCCGGACCGCGTGGCGGATCTTCTGGCGGGCTTAAAGAGCCGGTACGGCACGTACGCCTGCTACGGCAACCACGATCTCGATGAGAAGATTCTCGCGGGCTTTACGTTTGAGACGAAGGAGGAGCGCGTCGCCGACCGCCGGTTCGGTGAGTTCCTGGACCGCGCGAAGATTCATCTGCTGGAGGATGATGTGGTTTGTATCGATGATGCCTTTTATCTGGCGGGCCGAAAAGATCCCGACCGGATCCGCAAAACGCAGGAGACACGCGACACGCCGTCCGAACTGCTTACCGGACTGGACCAGTCGCTTCCAGTTTTTGTGATTGACCACCAGCCGTCGGAGCTGACCGAGCTGGCAGAGGCAGGCGCAGACCTTGATCTTGGCGGCCATACGCATGACGGACAGCTCTTCCCAGGAAATATCCTTACCGGCCTGATGTGGGAGAATGCCTGCGGGATGAAGAAAGTCGGAGACATGTACAGCATCGTCACATCCGGCGTGGGTCTCTGGGGACCGCCGATGCGGATCGGGACGAAAGCGGAAGTGGTGATCATCAATTACGGAAAATAAGGGTTGACAAAACCGGAACGCAGAATTATAATACAACAAAACTACGAAACAGAGGTTATCAACGATGAACGAGATGCACAGCGTACAGATGCACAGGGACGACGATTGATAGCGCTTGTATCAAAGTGAAGACTACTATACTTCACAGGTACAGGCGCTGATTGTGTTGTACCTGTGTGGAAGATAAGGCAAAGGGAAACCACACTGGGAGAAAAAGAAATACCCCGTGTGGTTTTTCTTTGCCATTTTTATCCATGCGGGAATGACTTGAAATTTACATCAGAGAAGGGTTGTGATCGTATGGGACATACAGATTATGTCCATATGGATTTTCTGCTGATTTTGCGGCGATAAAGAAAAATCAGAACAGAAAGGCAGAAAAGACTATGAAGACAGAAATGAATACCGTAAAGTAAGAAAAACAGAGGAACTCGAAGCAGAGCAGTTAGGAGCACACATCGGCGAAATCGTGCGGCTGCATGGAAGCATTTACAAAATCCGAAAAATGAGCTCATTTGCATTTGTGCTGCTTCGGACGAAACGGCAGATGGTACAGTGCGTGTACGAGCCGGCGTATGCCCGGTTTGCATTGGAGGAATTAAAAGAAGAGGCGTGTGTCCGGTTTACCGCGGAGGTGATCCGTGAAGAGCGTTCCAGAAGCGGGTATGACCTGCATCTGTTAGACGTGGAAATCCTCTCCGAGCCGGAAGAAGTACCGCCGGTTGTCATCAACCAGAAGCGGGTCAACACTTCCATCGAGAACCTGCTGGACTATCGCCCAATTACGCTGCGCAACGAAAAAGAGCGCGCGATTTTCCAGATCCAGGCAAAGATCTGTCAGGCGTTCCGCGAATTTCTGGATGGACAGCACTTCACCGAAATCCACACACCGAAGCTCGTAGCGGCGGGAGCCGAGGGCGGAGCTAATATCTTCTCTTTGTCGTATTTCGGCGAACAGGCATATCTGGCGCAGAGCCCGCAGTTTTACAAGCAGATGATGGTCGGCGTCTTCGAGCGTGTCTACGAGATCGCACCGGTCTTCCGGGCGGAGAAGCACGACACGGCGCGTCATCTGAACGAATATACAAGCGTGGACTTTGAGATGGGCTATATCGAGAATTTTGAGGACATCATGGCGATGGAGCAGGAAATGCTGCGGTACACATTTGGACGGCTGCAGGAGACATGCGGAGCGGAGCTTTCGCTTTTAAAAGCAGAGGTGCCGGTGATCACGGAGATTCCGAGAATCCGTTTTTCCGAGGCGAAAGAGCTGGTGAGCCGCGTATACAAAAGAGCCTTTTCGGAGAAACTGGACTTTGAACCGGAGGAGGAAAAACTGCTGTGCGAATACGTGAAGAAAACGACAGGCAGTGACTTCGTATTTGTGACACATTATCCAAGCGCCAAGCGCCCGTTCTACGCGATGGACAGCAGAGAAAACCCGGCAGAGACGGAAAGCTTTGACCTTCTGTTCCGCGGCCTTGAAGTGACGACCGGCGGCCAGCGCATCCACAATTACCGGGAGCAGGTGGAAAAGATCGAAAGCCGCGGCATGCATGTGGAAGCGTTTGAGAGCTATCTAATGATGCACCGCTGCGGCATGCCTCCGCACGGCGGTCTCGGTCTTGGGCTGGAGCGGTTTACGGCACGGCTTCTCGGATTTGAAAATGTGCGGAACGCATCCCTGTTTCCAAGAGACATTCACCGTCTGATTCCGTAAACCAGAAGAGTGTAAAAAACTCCGGCGAAGCTGTGGCGCAGATCCACGGGCTTAGCCGGAGTTTCATAAGATTTCCCTCCCTTTTGAAAGATAGCGTAACCGTTTGGATATTTCTATTATACACCAGGGGAGTGAAAATGACAAATTGTTTATTGCAGATAGGATTGCTGTATAAAAGTCAGAATTTTTGCAGAAATGAGCCTTGTAAAGCGTCCGAAAATAGGCTATACTAAACAAGGTTTGGCTGCCGGCAGAATCTGGCAGTATCGGCAAATATTGGAAAAAAGAAAGACGGGAGTTTCCCGGTTTGAGGATAGGAAAATATGAAATTATATGACATTTCCGGAGAGCAGTTTTCCGCAATGGACGCGCCGCGTCATCTGATGACGGAGGAAGGAACGGCGCAGACGACGCTCGATCGGTCACTTGGCATCTGTCAGGTGGCGGAGCTTGAGGGAAAAGTGACAAGAGAAGTGCTCGAGGAGGTCATGGAAGAGGACTGTGAACGTCTTCTGATCCGCGGCGATGCGCAGATTACACGCGATGGGGCAGATTACCTGGCAGAGAAAAAATTGGTGCTGCTCGGTGTGGAGCAGGAAACTGTCGGAAATGAGACATCGGGGAATGATGTTCATCAGCAGCTGCTGAAAAAAGGTACGGTGATTGTCGAAAATCTGAATCTGGAGAAAGTGACCTCGGGTCATTATTTTCTTGTGGCTGCTCCGGTCAAAAAGAAACACCAGTACGGCGGACCGATCCGCGCGGTCTGATCGAAAATTAGAAAATGCTTTGTGTGAATCTGAAAATGCAATGTAAAATATAACGGAAAGAGAAAAACAGGAAAAAGTGTTCCCTTGTGGGACACTTTTTTTGATGTGTCCAAAACGAGGGAATTTTGGGTTGTATTTTCCAAATATGGAGAATATAATGGGAAAAAGCCAGGATGTGGTATTCAAAACCAGATCAATTCCGGGCGAAAATATTAAACTATTACAAAGGAGATCGTGAACAATGGATGCAAAAATGAAAGTAGAAAGAGCCGCTGCAGGCGCTGCGATCGATGGTGTTTTAAAATATGTGAATCACGGAGACGACAGAACAAAAGCGCTGTTGAATCTGACGGATTTTGTACAGAAATTTACCGGAAATATGTTTGCGGAGAAAACCTTCGACAACATCCGCACCATGCTGCAGAATCCGGACAACAAATGGTACAGTATGTCAACCGCGGACTGGACGAGCTGGATCCGCAGGTGATCAAAATGACTGCTTTGAACCTGGGATTCCAGGCAGCTTTCGTCGGAACGAAACAGATCCGTATGAACCGTGAAAAATACAACTGCAACATCCCATGGACGATGCTGATGGACCCGACAAGTGCCTGTAACCTGCACTGCACCGGATGCTGGGCAGCAGAATACGGCCACAAGCTGAATCTTTCCTATGAGAAACTTTCTGATATCATAAGCCAGGGAAAAGAGCTGGGAACCTACTTCTACATGTTCACCGGCGGCGAACCGCTTGTGCGCAAAAAAGACATCCTGCGTCTGGCAGAAGAGCATCATGACTGTGAATTCCACTGCTTCACCAATGGAACCCTGATCGACGAGGAGTTCTGTGAGGCGGTTCAGAAGCTCGGCAATATCTCCTTCTCCCTGTCTCTGGAAGGCTTCGAGGAGGTCAACGACGGACGCCGCGGCGAGGGTATTTTCGATAAGTTCTGGCAGCATGGATCTGATGAAAAAACACGGTCTGCTTTTTGGTACTTCCATCTGCTACACAAGAGCAAACCTCGAGACCGTTACAAGTGACGAGTTCCTGGATCTTTTGATCGAGCACGGATGCCGTTACAGCTGGTATTTCCACTTCATGCCGGTCGGCATGGACGCTGCACCGGAGCTGATGCCGACGGTTGAGCAGAGAAAATATATCTATCACAGACTGCGTGAGATCCGTTCCGATAAGAGCGACAAACAGATCTTTGTTATGGACTTCCAGAACGACGGTGAGTTCGTCGGAGGCTGTATCGCAGGAGGAAGAAACTACTGCCATATCAATGCAAACGGCGATGTGGAGCCGTGTGTTTTCATCCATTACTCCGGCGCCAACATCAACGAAGTTTCCCTGATCGAAGCACTGCAGCAGCCGCTGTTCCAGGCATACCGCGATGGACAGCCGTTCAACCGCAACCACCTGCGCCCATGTCCGATGCTCGAAAATCCGGAACTGCTGCGTGAGATGGTAGAGAAGACCGGCGCGAAGTCAACCGACCTGCAGTCTCCGGAGAGCGCAGAGCATCTGTGCGGAAAATGTGACCTGTATGCTGCTGAGTGGAAAAAAGCCGCAGACGAGCTGTGGCAGAGAATCCGCATCACAAACAGAGATATGAGAACTATAAGAAAGAGAACCTGGACGAGGAGGCAAAAGCTTCCACAGAGGAAATTCTTTCCGGAATCCGCGGATAATGCGATGCATGAACTGAATCAATGACAGAAATAAGACGCCGGGAAACGGGATAAAGCCTGTTTTCCGGTGTCTTTATGTTTCAATTCAATTCAATCTATAGCAAGACCCGAAAATAATGCAAAAAAGGCAGTGCTGCAGAGCGCGAATTTTTTGCATTATTTGGGGATTACTATAAGTCCGACAGGTCTTGCAGAAAAAAGGCAGATCCCGTATACTGGTAGAAGCAAAAAGATATTTTAACGACAGAGAGGATTAAAAAATAGAAGATGAACGATTCATTTTTACAGGAACAGGGCGTGAGCGGGGCGTTAATTGAGAGCGTGCGGAGATTCCGCGAGAGCTATCCGGTGGCGGAGGGCTTAGAGAACCGCATGAGTACGCCGGAAATCCCGTTTTTGGAAAAGAGATTCTGGAGATGGCAATTGCCGCGCTGCTGCAGGGCGAAAATCTGCTGCTGACCGGCGAGAAGGCAACGGGAAAAAACGTGCTGGCAGAGACACTGGCGTATGTTTTCGGAAGACCGACGTACAACGTTTCCTTCCATGTAAACACAGGAAGTGCCGAGCTGATCGGAACCGATACGTTCCAGAACCAGGAGGTCACACTCCGGAAGGGCAGCATTTACCGCTGTGCAGAGGAAGGCGGTTTTGGCATTCTCGATGAGATCAACATGGCGAAAAACGATGCAGTCAGTGTTCTTCACGCCGCGCTCGACTACCGCCGCATTATCGATGTGCCGGGCTACGATAAAATTCCGCTTCACCCGGCGGCGCGGATGATCGGAACGATGAACTACGGCTATGCGGGAACGAGAGAGCTGAACGAGGCGCTGGTGTCCCGCTTTCTGGTGATTGACATGCCGTCGCTTACGGAAGAGACACTGTTTTATCTGATGCAGTCAAAATTCCCGGATCTGAAACCGGCGGCACGCGATGCGCTGGCCGGTCTTTACCTCGATCTGCAGAAAAAGGCAAAACAGGCGGAAATCACCACGCGTGCGCTCGACCTCCGCGGCCTGTTCGGAGCGATCGGTACGATGCGCCAGGGGCTGTCCCCGTATCTTGCGGTGCAGATCGGCATTGTCAATAAATGCTTTGACCTGTTTGAAAAAGAGATCGTGCGGGATGTTGTGCGCACGCGGATTCCGGAAGAGTGGACGCCGCAGGATATTTTTTAGAGGAAATACGTATGGTGACAGAGGAAACATTAAAAACGCATGAGATGGAGCTGGAGAGCCGGATCCGCAATCTCGTCTGGACCGTCAGCGGCGACTACACGCTGAAGCTGAACCCGGACGTGGAGCGGTATGCGAAAGAGCCGGATACGGTGCTGTACGATACGATCCGCCAGGGTGCCTTTTCGTGTTACTTTGATCGGGAAGCCTACAGCCTGTATCTGGTGAAGAAGGTTTACAGCGGCGCAGCGGAGGGAGAACTGATGATGCTCGCCCAGCTGGTGACGGAGGAGGCCGTATCGAAGCGGCTCGAAAGCGAGCGCCCCGGTGTCAAGGGCTTTCGAAGGAGAGCAGCGGAGGAAATACTGGACCACTCGTTTGAATCTTTATCCAAAAATGAGACAGGCGCCTGAAACTGGAGTATCTGCGCGGAAGAAGAGAGGAGGACGAGGGGAAAAGCCTTCATACTCGGGAAAAACGCGGGAGTGGATGGAGCTGCTGAAGCACGCATCCGAAACAGCGGATACAATGGAACTAATTCGGGTGACGGACGAGCTGTACAATAAGGTCGTCGATCCCGCATTTGTGAAAAGCACGGTGATCTTGCCTCGGTTCTTGCGGTAACGATCGAGGAGCTCACCGAGTATTCCTGGAAGGATTTCCTTTCGGAAGAGCTGTATGAGG
>ENA-OQAS01000209-OQAS01000209.1-human-gut-metagenome-genome-assembly--contig:-NODE-209-length-31246-cov-4.826633_pt1 | contig 31246 bp, 36 predicted proteins | sample MGYA00242733_ERZ504523 | MGnify/ENA primary metagenome ERZ504523 (study PRJEB26092, sample SAMD00036239) | human gut metagenome | host: Homo sapiens | study: EMG produced TPA metagenomics assembly of...
CGCCCAACGGCACGAACGGCACGTAGAACGGCACAGTGCCCCACTTGACCTGGTCGGCACGCACGTCTTTCAGCCAGCTTTTCAGGAACCCGTATACGTCATACAAATAAGCCGCGGTAGGCACGAACAGGCAGATGTCTCCCGTCCAACCCATGCGTTCGTCGCGTTGCGGGCAGTCGGTTGGAATGGACACGAAGTTGGAACGCATCGACCATACGGCGTTCTCGTGCAAACGGTTGAGCAGCGGATTCGATGTGGTCAGTTCGCCGGTGCGTTCCATCACGGAATGGTAGACGCGGCAATCCATGTCGGCTGCGGTCAGTTCTCCTGCGAAACCTTCGATCTGTGCATAGCGGAAGCCGTGCATCGCGAATCGTGGCTCCCACCAAGCGTCGGAACCGTTGGAAGTGTACACATCGCACTGCTGGCCTCTGCGCAAGGTTCGCGTGGCGATGGATCCGTCCGGTTCCAACACTTCCACATGACGTAACGTCACGCTTTGTTCTGCTTCAAGATCGCGCATGTGCAGGCGGATGCGCTGCGAACAGTTCTGTCCGAAGTCAACCAGCCATATGCCACGACCATCTTCCGTGTTGCCGATGCGTTCGACGCTGACCGGCTCATGCGATTCATGCGCGCGCACCGGCGATGTTTCAGGATTTTCAATACGTGCCGGGTCATACATGACTTCCGCGACCGGCTGCCAGGAGCTGTCGTCGAATCCTGGTTTCGACCATCCCGGCTGTTCCAGTCGAGCGTCATATCGTTCGCCTTCGCACAGATCCGAGCAGACGATCGGTCCGAGCGTCGCCTTCCATTGGCGGTCCCATGCGTTGGAATATATGTTCTGCATACTGCCGTCGGCATATTCGACCTCAAGTTGCGCGAATACGGCAATACGATCGCCATAGAAGTTGGAGTAACCGCCATCGAAGCCGAGCGTCCGCGGTACCATCCGTCACCGAGCCAGAATCCCAATGCGTTGGCACCGGACTGCAGTTCGTCGGTCACATCGTAGGTGAAGCATTCCACGCGCTGGTTGTAGTTGCTCCAGCCTGGTACGAGCGCGTCATTGCCGACTTTGACGCCGTTGATTTCGGCTTCCACAAGACCGAGTGCGCTTAGATATAGGCGTGCGCGTTTGGGTTGTTCCTTCAGTTCGACTTCGGTGCGCACTAATGGCAGGTGACGATGGTCAGTTTCGGATTCGCTCCACGATGGTCCGACGAAATCGGCGACATGCTCATGTTCTTCCAATAGTCCGACTTCGAAATGCAGGGTTGCGCTCGGTTTGCCCAATGGCTGGTGACTTGCCGAAACGGCCTGCATGGTGGCGAACACTTCTTCGCGTGAGGCGAGCGGCGCGAACTGCCATGGAATAAGCACGGAAGTGTCAGTGGGCAGGTAGGTGCGTTCTTCCACAGGTTGTCCGCCGGGAACACGTCGTGTCACTTTGAGCAGGATCTGCGCGTCGATTGGCAGCATGCCGGAGCACACCCATGTCATGCGTGGGGCTGCGGTGGCGATGCCGAGCGCATCTCCCGGGTAGTGTTCCACGGTGAAGCTGATGATGTCAAGATCCGAAGCCAGCGTACTGGGCACAATCTGCGATCAGTAATGGCCATGATGACCCCTTTGTCTACAAAAATAATAGATCACTTGTTTGTGATGGTGGGAAGCCAAAGTCCGAGCCATGCCGCAAGGAGAGAGAAACGAACGGCGACGATGGCTGGGACTTGGCTGGCAATCGCAAGGTATTGCATAACTGACTTGCGATTGGAGATATTGAGTTGTTATGTGATTGCTGTTGCTAATCAGGCTGCGATCTTGCGTGCCTGACGTTCTTCGTCGGTGCCGTACTTCTTCTGAGCACGGATCATGATGGTACCGGCGATGCCTTCGATGATTACGATGCCGAAGAAGCACCACATAGTGGTCTGAATGGTTTCAGGAAGCACCAGAGCCGGGGTGATGAGCGCGAACAGGCCACAGCACAGGCGGGAGAAGCCGTTGATGAAGCCCTGGATGGAGGCGCGAATCTCGATCGGGAAGGATTCCTGGGTCCACACCTTGTACAGTGCTTCGCCTGCCAGCGGGGATCCGAGGTTCATGAAGCTGTCGCGCCGACGATGACCCATAGGTTCGCACCTCCCATGGCCATGGCGGCCATGGCGATCAGCGAGATCACGATGCCTGCGAAGAACGCCTTGTTACGATATTTGCCGCCTGCGATGGACGCGAACACGATGTTGAGCACGAGCGTCACGAAGTTGAGGATGATGCCCAAGCCGGTGGCCAGGGACTGGGCGGCTCCGGCCTTGGAGAACATGTAGGTCTGGAACTGGCCCCACGTGTTGGCAAGCAGGTTCCAGCCGACGTAGAAGATCACGATGGCAAGGAAGTAGGTGAGCAGCACCTTCTTGTCGGCGCCGAACAGCACCTTGGTCACGGAAACCTTGCCGTTGCCTACAATAGCCGGACGTGCGGCGTCACGAACGTCGGCAGCTTCATGGAAGCGGCGGAAGGTCGGAGAAAGCAGTCGCCACAGCCATGCGATCACAGCGAATACTGTGAGGATGGCGAACACCACACGACCACCGGTGGCACCCTGCATGGCGGAAACCAGGAACGCGCAAATGAAGGAGATGAACACACCCACCTGCCAGAACACCTGGGTGGTGGAGACGAGCTGTGCGGCGGTGGCCTCGTCTGGAGCATCATGGGAGACGATGGTCATGGAAACCGGCAGATCCGCGCCGGAAGCCAAACCTGCAATGATCAGGCCGATCAGCAGTACGGTGAAGTTCGGGGCGAACACGCAGATGGCGGCACCGATGGCGTAGAACAGGTTGATCCAGTTGAAAAACAGCACGCGGCCGATCTTGTCGGCCAAGCGGCCTCCGAACAGCGAGCCGAAGGCGATGGCGAAGGTCAGAATACCGGAAAGCAGGCCGACCTGCGTGGTATCGAGTCCAAGGCCTTCCTGCCAGACCACAATGGTTGCCGACAGACCGACGATGATGCCGGATCCCAGCATCGATCCGATGCCTGCGGCGAAGGCGAGCGGCATGTATTCGCCCAATCCTTTGCCCTTCTTGGTTGAAGTATTCATTGCTCTTTCCTTACTTTTTCATACTTGCATGCGTTTTTTCACACAAGTATGTCCTTCTTTTTTCAAATTGTTTTCACTGCGTTTTCAAATTGCCGAGGCATCTCCTTTGATCTGTCCAGCATTCAGAAAACACTGCGATTCCATTGTTTTATACACCAGAACATCCTGCCGTCCTCAGCAGCACCTCCAGTGATGTTGTAGTTGAAATACTACATTCGTTTTGAAAATTTCAAAATCGATCGCGCGTCAATATACAATTTCAAAAGAGAGCGCGTAGACTATTGATACATCAAGGAATAACCGGTTTATGTACGAACAGGAGCAATCTCATGCCAGCAGCAAAACGTGTGGGCGTTTCCGACATCGCCAAACATGCCGGCGTCTCCATCGGCACCGTATCCAACTATCTCAACTACCCCGAACGCGTATCGGACACCTTAAAAGAGAAAATCGGCGCAAGCATCAACGAACTGGGCTACACCCCCCGCAGAAACACGCTTCTCCCCCAGCGAGAGAACGCCGGACCGCGCCTCATCGGCTATATCATGACCGATATCGAACATTCCCTGTTCACCTTCATCCATGAAGGAGCGCAGGAGGTCTGCGAAGAAAACGACCTGCAGCTTATCGCCTTGAACGCATCATCCGACGCGCAACGGCAAAACGAACTGGTGAAAACACTCATCGACATGAACGTGGCCGGAATTCTGCTCAGCACCATATCCGACTCCCCCGAAGACGTGGCCGCGGCACGAGCGGCCAACATTCCCATCATCCTGCTCGACCATACCAATCCCCGTCACGCCGATCAGGTGTGCTGCGTGCTTGAAAACAATATGGCGGCCGGCAGATCGCAGCCGATGAACTCATTCGCATCGGATGCAGCCGCATCGCGTTCGCCGCACACTCATTCGACTATGAATCCGTACAAGATCGGCAGATGGGCGTCGAAAAACCATTGCGCGCACGCATGGAAGCACGCAATTGGAACTCATCAATTCCAAAGGTCTGATGTTTGAAGACGGCTACCAGCTCGGCCTGGACATCATCGACACAATGAAGCGTAGCGGCCTGAACGCCATTCCAGACGGCATCATTACCGTCTCGGATGCGCTTGCCGCCGGCGTGCTGTCGGCATTCCATGACCATAACGGCCCACGGGTTCCAGAAGATGTTTGCGTCATCGGCATGGAGGGGGCACGGTTGGAGACCAAATGCCCCATGTCGCTGACCGTAGTGAACGCGCCCGCTATCGACATGGGGCGCAAGGCCATGGCGCAGATGCTCGACTACATCGACAATCCCGCCGCACATGTGCACAGCACCACGCTTATCGAGCCGACTCTAATCCGACGCGAATCCACACGCGCATAATCGCATGCGGAACACTGTTAGCACAGCCCAACTCGACGCAACACAACGGCAAGGTGGGTCTCCTTACCTGGCGAAACCCACCCTTACTACTATTCTGCAGCGTTTGAAAATTTCAAACCATCAGACTGCGGCACGGGACTTGTCTTGCAAGTCACCGAATACCGGTGTGGCCGAACCAAGCCAGTCGCGCTGTTCCTCATTGCCCATGGCATTACCTCCTACCGCCATTCATCGTCGAAGCGGCATATCATTCAGGCTCCGCATCCTCACGGAGCAACCTCACGGAATGATAGACTTTGCCCCGAGGGCAAGGTCAACACGAACAGTGAAGCCCACGACAAGGAGACAATACGTGGCCGGCGATGATGACGAGCTGCTGACGATTGGCGAAGTGGCCAAATTGGACGGCATCACCGCCAAGGCGTTGCGCTATTACGATGCGCATAACATCTTGAAACCAGCCGCAGTAGATCCGGCTACCGGCTACCGGCTACCGACTACCGACTACCGATACTACACCCCGATCAAATGCTTGACGTCGATGTGATGCGTATCTGCATCGCCGCCGGCGTGCCATTGGATTCGTTGGAGAAATTCCGTTTCGAAGACGGTTCGCTTGATTGGCGAGCGTTACTTGCCGCAGCGCAGTCGCAGGTGGATGAGCGCATTCAGCAATTACGACGATTGCAGACGTCAATCACCGATTATTCCGGGGAATTGGTACGCAAGGCCTTCTCCCCCGAAGATGGGTTGGTGCGTGCCGATTTGCTGCCGACTTGGCTGGTTGCACGACCTTGCCTCTACGGTAATGTTTGCGATATAAGACGATATTTACGCATAATGACGTCGTTGCGTACCTTGATTCGCGATGCGCAGGCACCGCATTTGCTGCGCAGAGGCATACTGTTGGATTTGGTGGAATGCAAGGCGTTCGCTTTTCAACAGTTCGCGCCAACGCAGCGCATGCTTGATATTTTCCATTCCGGCGATCGTTCGCAAGTAACCTACGATTACCACTTTCCCACTGGAACCGTTGTTATCAATCCTCCCGGAGGTCCTGCGGAAAGTCGCGTAATCGAGCGTGAATCGTTGGCGCAATGCTTTGAGGATGGCATGGCGTTGGCTGAATCGCTCGACGCTGAGGATTGGCCGCATGTCACCATGACTGAGATTTGGGGCAGTCATGCCCCAAATGGTTCGGCTTGCAGCTACTCCTGAGCAGCTTCACCGAGAAGCGGAACATGAGCAACGCCAGAATCTCACCGCATACGGCCATGCCGAAGAACACCCACATGCTGGTGGAGAAGCCAGCCACATAAGCGTCAGCCTGCTGCATGCCGGCATTCACGTTGGCGGCCGAGAATTCGGAAATCAACGTGGATGCCACAGCCGTGCCGATGGCGCCTGCGAGCTGCTGCATGGTATTCATCACCGCGGAACCGTCGGCGTTCATGGAAGACGGCAACTGGTTCAACGCATGCGCCTGATCGGGCACCAGCACGAATCCGGAAGCGGCCATGAACAGCGCGTATGCCACGGCAATGGCTCCTTCGTGCGAGCCGCCAAGCATCATCGCCACATCCATCACCGCCACGCCAACAAAACCGCAGGCGATGAACTTCGGCGGGAAATGCTCTTTCAACGCGCCGCCGATCAGTGGAGCCGACACCGCGCCAATCACAGCGCCCGGCAGCAAAATCAAAGCGGCCGTCATCGACGTATGCCCCAATCCTCGCTGCAGCAGAATCGGCAGCAAGAAGTTCACACCAAGCACACCGCCGGAAGACATGAGCAGAATCACCATGCCGAGCGTGAATCCCGAATATGCAAACGTGCGCACTTCCACCAACGGATGAGCCATACGCAACTGCAATACGGCGAACACCGCCAACACCACAATGGCACCGATAAGCACACTCCAGAATCGCCAATCGCCATTCCATTGCGCGAAGAAACTGGCCGCAACAATAATGCCGGCCAAGCCAACAGCCACCAACAGCAGTGATGGCACCGACAGATAGCCCTTCTCACCGTGACGGATGTCAGGCACGGTAGCCGCGCCAAGCACGAACGAAATCACCAGGAACGGAATCATGGCATAGAAAATCCAATGCCAGTTCAGGAATTCCATCACCAATCCGCCGAACACCGGCCCGATGGCCGGAGCCGCGCACGTCACCAAACTCACCAACCCAAGCATCATGCCGCGCTTGTGGAATGGAGCCTTGTCGAGAATGATATTGGTCAGCAGCGGCAGGGAAACACCCGTGCCGAGCGCATGATCAGTCGTGCGGCAAGCAGCATCGGAAGTTCAATGCGAGCGCGCCGACGAGCGTTCCCACGGAAAACAGCGCGATGGCCATAACAAACAACGCTTTGGTCGGGAATTTGCGCACCATGAACGGTGACGTCGGAATGGCCACGGAAAGCAACAGCAGATACCCGGTGGTCAGCCATTGCACCACGTCGGCGGAAATCGCAAACTCTTCCATCAACGCCGAATATGCGATGTTCAGCGAAGTTTCCGACAGAATGCCGAGGAAGGTGAGAATGGCGAGCGTCACCACCACGATGGTGAGTTTGCCTTCGCTCATACACTTGTCGTTGATTGCGCCGCTTTGTACGCCGTTGATGGCGGAAACCGTGCCGTTTTCGGCATGTTCGATGGGTATGTCTGATGGTGCGTTCCTCTTATCCGTAGACACTCTGCTCCTTCGATAGAAAGGTTGTGTAATAGTTTTTGCTTCGAAATTGTCGACGATATTCGCATGCCGGCGCGGCTACAGTTTGCGCCGGCACACACCACACATTACGTAAGGCAGAACATTATGTAAGGCAGAAATGTTACGTGAAATTGCATGAGCCGCCTACGATCAGCATTTCGTAGGCGGCTCATATCAGTCTGGCGTGTCGATTATCGAGTTCTGCGACACGGTTTATTTTGGTTGCTTATGCGACGGTGAAGGTGGTGCGCTTCAGGTCTTCGCGACGGCTGGAGTGACCGATAAGCACTTCGAATTCGCCCGGCTCAACGATTCGGTTAGCTTCAGAATCGACGATGGTGCAATCGGAAACCGGAATATCGAAGGCAACGGTCTCGCTTTCGCCCGGTTCGAGTTCCACACGCTGGAATGCTTTGAGTTCACGATCCGTCCAGCTGTAAGAGGTCACGATGTCGCCGATGTAGAGCTGCACTACTTCCGTGCCCTTGCGATCGCCCGTATTGGTGAGGGTGATTTCGGCATGCACGGTGTCGGTTTCGGCGAACATGCCGGATTCCGGAACATTGGTGACGGTCGGCTCTCCGTATTCGAACGTGGTGTAGCTCAGACCTTCGCCGAATGCGAATGCCGGATTCTGTGTGAGGTCGGCGTAGCGGTTGCCGTGCTGGCCGCGAATCTGGTTGTAGTAGACCGGCAGCTGACCTGCGTGACGTGGGAAGGTGATCGGCAGGCGTCCGCTCGGCTCGGTTTCGCCGAGGATGATTTCGGCGATGGCCTGGCCGCCCTTCATGCCCGGGCTTGGAGCCCACAGCAGAGCGAAGTGCCTTCGGCCGGTGTTTCGTCAACAATCACACCGTTGGTACCGATCACGGATGCCGGCAGCACCTGCGGCTTGGAGCTGACGAGTACCACCACGAACGGCTTGCCGGTTTCGCGAGCCACGTTCGACAGCGCGTCGATCAGTGCATTCTGGCCGCCGAGCAGTTCAAGCGTAGCGGTGGAGCAGCCTTCACCAATGGCTTGAATCACATCACCCACCACAGCCACGATCAGGTCGCTTTGGCGAGCGTTTTCCACGGCTTCATCGAGCAGTGCGCGGTCGAGCTTGGCGGAAACGCCGATCTTCGGGCGAGGCTGGCCATCCGGGTAGAACTCGCCTTCCGGATCAGGCACCAAATCCACGATATTGGCACCGCGGGAGTACACGACCTCGCAGCCTTCCGGAGAGAGCTGCTTGAAGCCATCAAGCACGGTGGTGATCATCTCGCGCGGGTGGCCGTCAGGCATCCAGTTGATCTGACCGGAGCTGCCCGCCCAGTCGCCCAGCTGAGTTTGCGCATCGTCGGCAAGCGGACCAACGACCGCGATACGCTTCGCGCCAGCCGCATTGAACGGCAGCGAACCATTGTTCTTCAGCAATGCCACGGCTTCGCGAGCCACTTCGAGATTGAGCTGCTGGTGTTCTTCGGAGCCGATCACCGCATTGATGCGTTCCTGATCAGGCAGACGCGGATCTTCGAACAGTCCAAGACGGAACTTTAGTGCGAGAATACGAGCCACGGCGGCATCAATCAACGATTCGTCAAGCAGACCGGTCTTCACGGCTTCGATCGCACCCTCGTAGAACTTCGGGGTGGTCATCACCAAGTCGTTGCCGGACTTGACCGCGTCAGCGGCGGCCTGCACATAGTCCGGCTTAACCTTCTGCTCCCATACGGAACGGCCGACGTTGTCCCAATCGGTGATAAGCGTGCCCTGATAGTTCCAAGCGCCACGCAGCCTGTCGGAAAGCAGCCACTTGTTGAAGGTGACCGGCACGCCTTCGATGGATTCGTAGCCAAGCATGAAGGTGCCACAGCCTTCCTTGGCCACGCGTTCGAACGGCGGCAGGAACCAGGATTCCAGCTTGCGGTGGCTCAGATCGGCTTCGGAAGCGTCACGGCCTCCCTGGGTTTCGGAATAGCCCGCGAAATGCTTGGCGCATGCGAGAATCGCGTCTTTGGCAAGCGGCTCGCCCGCTTGGCACCACCCTGATAGCCTTTGACGATGGACGATGCCATTTCGCCGATCAGGTACGGGTCCTCGCCAAAGGTTTCGCCCACGCGACCCCAACGGGTGTCTCGCGCGATGCACAGCACCGGAGAGAACGTCCAATGCACGCCGGTAGTCGACACTTCCTCGGCGGTGGCACGGCCCGCGGCCTGCACTTTTTCGGAATCCCACGTGGTCGCCATGCCCAATTGTTCCGGGAAAATGGTGGCTCCCGGCCAGAAGGAATAGCCGTGAATGCAGTCGTCACCGATCACCAGCGGAATGCCGAGACGGGTTTTGGTGTTCACCGTTTCCACGGCTTTCGGCAGGTCGGAGGGTGAGGTGTGCAGAATGGAACCAACATGCTTGTTGACGATTAGATCGTCCAAGTCGCCGCTTCGCGCGTCAAGTTGCATCATCTGTCCGACTTTTTCCTCAAGGGTCATACGGCCAAGCAGATCGGCGATGCGTTCCTCAGTGGGAAGTTCCGGATTCTTATAGGCAGATTCGCAGTGTTTTCAATGGTTTCGGTCATGGGATTGCTCACTTTCCTCATTGAAGCGATTTCCTTTAATTACCATTGGTAGTTTAACACGATGCAGGCACGCACGCAACTCAACATGACCATACCAACACAGAAGGCGAGAAGCCCGTCAGCCCCCTCGCCTTCTCACACGAATACATGCAATGCAATCTTAAATAATCAGCGATATGCATCCCATAATGGAGCGGGAAACAGCATGTTTTCCATCTGAGCCCACTCTTTGCACAAATCAACTTCAGGTTCACGCAACCACCATAATTGCACGCCATCCATGATTTCCATGGCCTTACGCACCACCGGACGCATACTCGACTTCCACGAACCCAATTGCGGAGGAATCAGCCAAGGATATCGCGAATAATGCTCCCAAATATCGTCCATACGGGCAGTGAATTCATCATGCAACGGATGATCAGGATTCAACGACTCCGCAGAAAGCACGGTAAACAACTGCACCATCATGCGACGACGCGAATTATGCCGCACCAAATAACGCAAATACGCAGGAAACAGCGGCGCAGTAGGATCACTGCCAGGCATACCTGATGCAAAGAAATCCTCAGGAGTGCCCGTCTCACCGTAATACTCGTTGAACACCATGGCCAGCATATTGTCTTTATTGCCCACATACCGAAGCACACCCTGCTTGGAGATGCCAACACGATCAGCCACATCCTGAATGGAAATACCGTTGAACCCACGCTCGCTGATCAGCTGCACCGCGGCATCCAGCACTTCCTCACGCCGCTCCTGCGGTGATTTTCGGATACGTTTCGGAGTCTCTTCCTCTGCCATGATTCCGAGTCTAATGCACCTTATGTCGATTGCCGTTGATTGACTGACTATGGCATGTCATCGTGAGAGGTATCCGCCCGAATCCATCCATGACGCCATACGCGAGTCAGATCCCACGCCTCAAGATTGCCGCCGTTGCGAGGATCCCGCGGCGGTTTCCCTTCGCCACTACCCGGTTTCGCGGAGCGCGCAAGCTGGTAGCTCCAATAGATCTGTCCCGCCGACACGTCCCATGCCGCGCGTTGCAATCGTGACACTTGGCGGTATGCAGCCGATCGGTTTTGGCTGTGTAGGGCCCACTGATTCTCCACGCACCACTCGCCCACCAGCACGGGAATACGACGAGCCGCCGAACGAATGGCGATGCCACTCGCGCCCACCAGCATCCGGTACAGCCATGGCAGTCGCCGCGATCGCAGGTACAGCCGGCGTGCCGGTCCCGAAAACAACGGATCCTCCATCGCGATGAGATACTGATGGGTGTCGAGCATGACGTTGCGCATGCCAGCACGACGAAACCAACCGCCCCAGCGGAGTAGTCGGAAACCGTCATGGAATACGATCACGGTTTCCGGACGCAGCACGGCGCGCAACCGGGCGTAAGCGTCGCGGTAGAAGCGCTTCAGAAACCGCAGTGAGACATACGTGCTACCGGAAGCCTCATGAGAGTCTTTCGCCGTGTTCGACGTGCTATGGAACACCGACCAGCTCACTGGTTCGTTGAGTACTTCGATGCTGTGCAGGGCCGGTTCGTCGCGGTATCGGCGAGCCAATCGCTCCAGCACGTTCAGCGTGTACTCCACCAAGTCCGTATTCTGCGCCCATTTGCACACACCCGTCAGACCGCCGTTGTCGAAACCATTCTGCGATTCGGGAACGGTATGCAGGTCAATCATAATCTTCAATCCCGTCTCCCGCGCCCAACGGAACGCGCGGTCGAGGTACGTGATGCAGCCCGGATGCCCGGGCCAGTCGCCGAAGATGAAATACGGTATGGGAATGCGTACGAGGTTGATTCCGTGACCGACGATAATACGGAAATCCTCCAGGGTGATGTAGGTTTCGCGGTGCCGGCGCAGTTCCTCGGCGAAATTCCGTTCGGACCAGAGGGATACGTGCGTGCGGTGCATCCAGATTTCATCGTCTTCGGCGCTGCGGGTGAACGGTTTCGGATCCATCCATTTCTCCAGCACCAGCCAGTTGCCGAGGTTCACGCCGTCGATTCGCTCATCGATGCCTAGCACCATGCGTCTCACCGCCCTTACGCTCGGGGGTTGCCCGACTTTTCGTTTCCGTCCATCACAACCCATGGCAAAACCCATTCGGCCCAATGGGCCAAGGAACCGTGCGTCATTCGCAACGTTCCTTGGTCCATTGTATGTGCCCTGCGAGCGGCCACACGGCCGCCCGGAATCGGATCACGACCGGATCAGGGTCGTTGAATGATCGTGGTGGCCGCCCGGGCGGGATCAGTCGACAGGCTTCGTTTCGTCCGCCTCATAATCGAAGAAATCAAAATCGGCGGTCTTCTCATGCAGCGAAGCATCAGTGACGGCAATACCGACCATAGTGCCGGTGAACTCACCGAACTTGCAGTATTCGTCAGAGAACGTGGTGGTATCGAAATCCGGACCGATCTTGGTCCAATTCTCGCCATCATAACCCCATTCGAACCAAGTGCGACGGCCCTCAATGTTCAAACGGAAGTAAATCGGCTTATCTTCCACGGCAACACGAGTGTCAAGCATTTCCGTCTTTTCGCCGTTTTCGAGACGCACGATCGAAATCGCGCTGCCGCCAAGCGTCTGCGAATAATACTTGCGCAGGAAAATGTTATTCATGTTGTCGTAGTAGATGGTCAAGCCAGCGCTGTGCTGGTAGACTTCCGGCTCGAACTCCATCTTGGTGGTCACCGTGGCATACACGCTCGTCAGCTTGCGAGTAAGCAGGCTCGTACGATTCAGCGAGGCAAGCGATTCTTCACCGCGAACACGCAGCCAGCCCGGGCGTTCCGTAGCATTCGCAAACGTGCTCGGCATCTGACGCGGCGAGTAATACCAGTTGCCCAATTCGCCGCCATCAAAGTCATCAAAGTTCGGAATCTCCGGCATCGGCACATCCGGCAGATTCGGTTCCTCAACCTCAATCTTCGCCAGATTGGAACCGTCAGCCATACGCAGCCAGCCATCAGACGTCCACTGCATCTTCTGGATAGCGGTTTCACGGCCAAGCGTGCAACGCAATTCCGGCACGAACGGACGGCTCGTCAAATGCACCAGATAGGTTTCGCCGTTCGGCAGGTCAACATACGAGCCATGCCCGGACTTTTGCAGCACGGAATCCGGGTTGAAATAGCGCGGCTTCAGATGATCGTCATCGGCACGCTCGTTCGACTCCTTCGGCTGTGACGTAACCAGCGGGCCATTCGGATCCGGCTCGTACGGACCCACACATTGCGGGAACGCCCCATGGTCACGGAATGGTTGTAGCCAGTACCGCCCTCAGCGCACATAATGTAATACCAGCCGTCACGCTTGGTCAGATGCGGAGCCTCAATGCAGCCACGATCAGTAGTACCACGCCAAATACGCTTCGGATAGCCAACCACATGCTTGGTTTCCGGATCATATTCCACGCAGCAGATCACACCCGGCTTCTCGTAGCCTTCGCGGGTCTCCCACTCCAAGCTGACGATGTACTTCTTGCCATCATCGTCATGCAGAATGGACGCATCGAAACCGGAGGAAGTCAAATACACCGGCTCGCTCCACGGGCCTTCAATATTCTTCGACTTAATAAGATAATTATTCACGTCGAAATAGCGTGCATTCATGGAATTCATAACACCATAAATCACGTAGAACATGTCCTCTTCCTCACAATACGTGAGGCAAGGAGCCCAAATGCCCTTAGCGCTCGGCAGCTTGGTAAGGTTCGGATTCGTATCATCGGTAAGCACATGGGTGAGCAATTCCCAATGCTTCATGTCCTTCGAATGGTAGATCGGAATGCCTGGGAACCATTCGAATGTGGAAACGGCAACATAATAGTCGTCACCTTTACGGCAAATGGCCGGATCAGGATTGAAGCCTTTAAAAATAGGATTCTGCAGCATTATCTCTCCTTTGATTTCTGCTTTTCTTTTTTCGTTTTTTACTTATTGCGATTTTGCTTTAGTTATTGCGGCGCCCGCCGCTTACTGCAGTGTTATTTGGTTACTGCAGTGTCCGCCGGAGTCTGCGATGCTCTATTGCTGACACGCTCCAAGGCCGCTCTGGCCAGTCTTACGGTCTTCAACAGAGCATCGCAGACTCCGGCTCTAACGCTTTTGCGTTACGTTGCGTTACACTTACGTTGTGTTACGCAAGTTGATGTTTTTAGTGAGTTTTTCCTTTTTTAAAGGATGGGAGGGAGGGGGAACCAGGATTGGGCTATGCAGTGGCCTAGGTCCAAGAGTCCCAGCCGATCCAGCCAGGGGTGTTGACCGTGTCGGTGAGCAGCTTGTAGTTCCAGTAGTAGAAGCCGCTGCCGTTGCTCCATGCTTCAAGCTGCGACTTGGCAACGCCTTGGTAGAGCGCACGCTTTTCTTCGGCACTGAGCGTTTCCGCCTGCGCACCTTCCTCGCCGTTGAGCACGCTCTGGCCGCCGTGGGTGTCCACACCACAGCCGACCGAGTTGAACAGGCACCACTCGCCCACAATCACCGGGAAGTATTCGCTCATTTCGGCGACCATCGGAGCGTACGTGTTGCGCACGAAATCGTCGTAGCCTTCCACGGTCTGCGGGCAACCCATCATTTCCGCGGCCATCAAGTACTGGTGGGTGTCGAGGATCACGTTTTCGAACTCTGACGCAAGCTTGCCATCTGCGCCACGCATGAAGTCCTTCCACTGTTCGATATCGAATCCATCATGGAATACCACAGCCTTATCAGTCGGCAAAGCACCCTTGTCGACGTCGCGCAGGCGACGATATGCGGTGATGTAGAAGTTCTTGAGCCAGTCGAATTCAATCGGACCGGTGCCTTCCGCAAGTTCGGCATCGACGGCCTTGTATCGTTCGGTCACGTTCATCATCGGCCAGGACGTGGTGGTGTTCGGCTCGTTGATGATTTCAATGCCCATCAGCGCTTCCCTATTGCCATAACGCTTGGCAAGACGCTCGAGCACACTAAGCACGAATTCAACCTCTTCCGGCAGTTGTGCCCACTTGCACACGCCGGAGATGCCGCCATTGTCGAAACCGTTCTGGCTCATCGGAGCGGTATGCAAATCAATAAGAATTGTCAAACCGTATTTTTCAGCCCAGTTGAAAGCCTTATCAAGTTCATCAATACACCCAATGAACGGTGCTCGATCGCCGAAGATGAAATACGGTACCGGAATTCGTACGGAATTCAATCCCCATGATTTGATGGTGGCGAAGTCGCGTTCGTTGATGTATTCGGCGCGATGCGTTTTGATGCGTGCCTCATAGACGGCCGGGTCGAGCTGCGTCGGCAGATAATATTCGTCGTCGGCGGTAGTGCCATCGAACAATGCCGGGTTCATCCACTTTTCCAGAACCAGCCAGTTACCCAGGTTCACGCCCTTGATGTAATTGAGACCCATATGCACTCCTTCGTACGTTTTCACCATAGTTTCTATTACTTAGTAACTACTTAGTTAAATGATAATACATTTTTCTTCTCTGCGCAACTTGTAACGAAAAAGCGTTTGCCCACGGCGACCAGTAACCAATCACCACAGACAAACGCCCTGCAACACAACACCGGCTTGCGAAGGTGGCAGGAAGAGAAGGGAAAATCCACCACCCGGCATTCAACAAACCGTTGCCACAGCCAAGCTGACGCGTTACGCACACATCCGCGTCAGCCAGGCAACTCCCCGTCAGTCCAACACGAATGCGTTAAACAAAAACGGAGCAAGCGTCACCTTGATACCATGATCGACATTGCAAGGATCAGCAAATTCAAAACCCTCGGCATCGTCACAAATCCTTCGGATTCATCAATTTGCAATTGTTCGCTTCCTTACGGAAAACCCCGGACCCGATCGAGAAGGGGAAAACGACGGATCCGGGGCAATCATTCAAGGAAGGATTACTTACTTGACCTTCTTGATGGCCATGATGAAGAAGCAGCCGATGATGGCCAGGGCGATGGCGGTCGGGAAGGCGAAGTTATAGCCGAGGGACACCACGATGGTGGACATGACGACCGGGCCGCACATCTGGCCAAGGGTGGTGCCCATGTTCAGAATGCCCAGATCCTTGCCAGCTTCTTCCTTGTTCGGCAGCACGTCGACGAGCAGAGCCTGGTCGACTGCGTAGTAGACGGCGTAGCGAGGCCAGCGATGCCCGCGAACAGGTACATGCCCAAGGTGGACGGAATCAGCCACGGCATGGCGATGCCGATAGCGAAGAGCACGGAAGCTACGACAACCGGACCTTACGGCGGCCGATGAGATCAGAAACCGGTCCAGAGATAAAGGAGCCGACCAGAGACATGACCATCATGATCATGGAGACGACGGACACGGTGACGGCTGATTCCTTAACGGACTGGCCGATGTAGTTCTGGATGATGTAGAGCTGGTAGACGTTGATCATCTGGTAGCTCATGAGCATGCAGAAACGGCCGGCGAAAGCCTTGTAGAAGTCGTGGGCGCCAGCGAACTTCGGCGGGCGGAAGGATACGAGGATGTCCTTGAAAGAGCCTCTTCCTTCGGCAGGAAGTCAGCGGAACGTTCCTTGGGCAGAATGATCACCGCAACGATACCGCCGAGGAACATGAGCACGCCTGCAACAGCAAAGCCGACAGTCAGGTTCTCGATGAAGAATGCACCGATCATGGTACCAATCGGGGCGCCGATCGTGGAGCCTGCACCATAGAAGGCTGACATAGTGCCACGGATGCCGGACGGCACGCGGTCAGACAGCACGGCGACCAGCGGGGCAATCATGCAGTTGAGGCCGAACATGCAGGCGCAGTAGAAGATGGTGAGCAGCACCGCGTTATGCGTGGTGCCGGTCAGGAACAGGGTGACGCCACCGAGCACCGCACCGAAAACGATCCACGGAGTACGACGACCGAACCTGGAGCGGGAACGATCCACGGAGTACGAGACCGAACCTGGAGCGGGAACGATCGGAGAAGTTGCCGAACATCAGGTTAGAAACCAGGGACGCCACTGCGGTGAACGCATTGACGATACCGACGAGGGCGTCCGGATCGGCGCCTTCGATGGTCTTGTAGTGCATCGGCAGCAGCACGGCGGAGACGATGCCGAGGCCTGACATCCACAGGATGCCGAACACCAGGAAGCCAGCGCCGAAGCGGATGGTGTTGACCTTGCTCAGCGACTTGCCGGTTTCAGGAGACAGCGACGGATCCTTGTCCGCGGCTGCGATGTTGGCGTTGTACGCCACCAAACGCTCCTCTTTGCTTGCGATTGCTTCACTCATGAAACTCTCTCCTTCGATTCATGTTTCAGTAGTGTTTTTGTTGTGTGACACGGACTGCCCCGCCCAGTCAATTAACTACCAATCAGTAATTAACGTATTTGTTACCGTAAATCATTTCTGCCAAAAGCGCAAGTCAATCGTGTTCGATTTGTTGATTTTGCGAATCCGACACCATGATTCCATGTTTAGTTTTACTCTTAAGCAGAATCTCGGTTTTTTATTACCTAGTAACTGCTTAGTTAAAGCGTATTACAATCTTTTTTATCTGTCACTTCTCAGCGTGTCCCAACGTTTCTGCCACACTTCCTCTCCTCCGTACTGTAACTTAGTAAGTACAAGAAAAGGAGAGAGCATGCGCCGCCGAATCGAAGATAAACGCAGGAAACGAATGAGCGCCGAAGATCGCAGAAAAGCGATACTCGAAACCACCGTTTCATTCATCTCCCAATTCGGCTTCTGGGGATTCACCATTCGCGACGTGGCACAAGCTCAGAACATCACCGAAGCAGCCTCCTTTACTACTTCAAATCCAAAGAACAACTCCTTGAAGAAACCCTCAAATACGCCGACCGCACCAACCAAATCGCCATTGCAGAGCATCTTGGCGTTGAAGGCGTGACCGGCGAAGTTTTGCAAGACGGCATCGCATACCATTGCGCTCTCGGACTCAAGGCCATCTCCACAGGAACCGTGGAAACCAACGCAGACCGACCCGAAATGGTTCGTCTCTACACTCTGCTCGAAAGCGAGGCCCTAAGCAAAGACCATCCGGTGCACAAGTATTTCGAACAGCGCGAAATCAATCTGCTGAAGGAATACACGTTCGCAGCCAAACGAGATGACGTCGCCTATCCGGAACGCACCGCACTGCAGGTGCTATCCGCCATGGAAGGGTTGCAATTGCGGTGGCTCAACGGATCTCAAGATGTCGATTTCGTTGGGGAATGGAAGGCCCTGATCGACCTTCTCATTCCCTAAACGTTCTCTTTGCGGCGATTTCAGCCTGCGATCACCACAACATTCCAGCGGCCGATTGCCAATGGATCACCCTCCTTGACGGCTGTACCCTCCTTCAGTACGACTTCAGCAGTTGCAGCCTCATCAATATTGCCGTCGGTGGCGATGACGACCGGAGCGACCACCACTTCACCTGCAACCGGGCTTGCAACGGTAACTTCGTCGGCGGAATAATTGAGCAGATACGTCACGTTCTCGCCGAGGGCATTCACACCCTGACGAACCGAGATCTGGCCCGCGAGCGCGGTTCCGGCAACGGCAACACCAGCATGTTCCACAGCCTCGCGCATAACCGCACGAATGGAATCGGCGTCAAGCAGCGTAGCAATCCACTCGGCATCGCCCTTGCCGAATGCGTGACGGGTGACCGCGGCGTAATCCTTCCAAGCATAGTGGCCGTAGGATGCGAGCACCTCAGTATCAGCGTCGGCGTTCAACAGTTCGATCAGCGACTGAGCATCGGTGGACGCGGTTTCGGCGAGCGCACCTGCGAATTCCACGGAAACGTGGCCATTCGGGCGGGTGAACTGGCTGTAAGTCATGCCGAACACGTCGGTGAGATTGTGCGGAGCGCGGTCGGCCCAAACGGTCACTTCGTCATCGGATACGAAAGAACGCATGGTGGAAACCAAGTGGCCACCATTTTCAACGAACGTACGCAAGCGATCCGTAGTTTCCTGAGACGTGCAGTAGAGCGCCGGAGTCACGATCATCTCATACTTGGCGAGGCGTTCGGCCGGAGCATCGGACGGCACGAAATCGCATTCGACGTTGAGCTCGAACAGCGCGTCGTACACGTTGCGCACCACGTCGTTGTACTTGAGGTTGCCGCCGAACGGGAAGCCCGCTTCGATGAGGAACCAGTCGAGCGCGGTGAGCGACTCGTTGCTGACCATGATGGCCACCTTGTTCTGCTTCTTCAGGTGAACGAGGCGCTCCCCCACTTCCGGCTTGCCGATTTCGTGTCCGAACACGCCTGCCTCGCGGTAGGTCGGGTTCGGTTCGAGGTCGTGGCTCAGCAGACCCTTCCAGTAGGTTTCGAACGAATTGTGGATGGAATGCCAGTGCCAGTATTCCACCATGTCAGCGCCGGAGGCAAGTGCGAGTAAGCCTGCAGACGAAGCTGTCCCGGGAACGGAACCCAGCCATGCTGACCCTGCGCTTCGGTTTCGAGCACGAGGAAGTTCTTGCCGTCCTTGGTGGAACGAGTCATATCGCCGCCGAATGCGATTTCCTTACCGGTCAGATCGTCTTCGGTCGGATGGTAGATGTCGACGCCGGTGATGTCCACTGCGGTCGCGGCCTTGAAGTGGTCGACGGCCGCTGCACGCCGAAGGAATAGCCACGCCATTCGAAATCGAAATTGTGGGTGATGAACTGGTCGTCATGAGCGTATTCGCGCACAATATCGGACTGCCACTGCAGGAAGGCACGCACCTGATCGCGACGGAACTTGTCGAATTCGCCGCCGAGGGACTCGTTAATCGTAGCGGTCACATCCGGGAAGTCCTCCCAGGAATTGATGCGGTTCGACCAGTAGTCAAGACCGAAGCGATGGTTCAGCTCGTTCAGATCGCCATCGAACTTCTCATACAGATACTTGATGAATAGGCGCTGCATGTCGTTGGACACGGAATCGTAGTACTTGGTTTCGTTATCGACCTGGTAGCCGATCACTGCCGGATGGTCGGCAACGTGGGAGATCAGCTTGCGGATCACGCGTTCACCGTAGAAACGGTAGGTGGCATTGACGATGTCCATGATCTGGCGTGCGCCATACTTGCCTTCACCGTTCGGGGTGACCGCGAGCACGCTCGGGTCAAGCTTGACGAGCCAGCTCGGCACTGCGTAGGTCGGTGTGCCTACGATGACGTCGATGCCGCGCGCTGTGCTGCGTCGAGTGCGCGGTCAACGTAAGTGAAGTCGAATACGCCCGGCTGCGGTTCGCAGGTGCTCCACGTGGATTCGGCGATGCGAATGACGTTCAGCCCCGCTTCCTTCATCATCCTCATGTCTTCATCGACGCGGTCGATGCCTTTCATCATGAGGTACTCGTCGTAATATGCGGCACCGAAAAGAATGTGATCTGCCTCGTAACGACTCACGGATCCTCCATCGTCTTCATTGACTTGTTACTAGTTATTACTGTTTCTACGTCTAAGGCTGTTCTTTTGCGGTATCCCCGAGTTTTTCTCAAGTATCCGTATCTAACAACCATTAGATATAAAAAATATAAACCTTCCCGATTCAGCTGTCAAGAACTGCAAAATTTCAGGCGTGTCTTACCTAACAACCATTAGATACAGCGTTTTCCCCTTGACCAAAACCAACCAATCACCGCAATCCACACAAAACGCTATCCCAGCGGGCAAATCCCTCCAGCCGCTGGAGCAATTTTCCCGCGAACACGCCTCCTAAACGTCCCGATCCCTCCAGTCACTGGAGGAATCCTCTCTCCCCAAAGCCTCCCCAGCGACCCCAAAACATCCAGCGTGGAAGAATCCTCCCGCCCAAAATCCGATCAGCGACCCAAAACATCCAGTCACTGGAGGAAACAGGACAATCAACAGCGTTTCAGCGGACAAATCCCTCCAGTCACTGGAAGAATTGGGACGCAAAAGGCTATCCACCACAGCTCGCAAGAAAACTGCACACGGCTTAGCGGTAGCGTCCCAGACAGGTGAGGGGAAGATCATCTTTTCGAAGGCAAGCCATTCATCGTAGAAATCGATGGGAGGCTTACGCATCCAACGCAGTTGAATGCCGTCCATCGCTTCCAAGCTTTGACGCACCATCGCACGCATATTCTCCCAACCGCCGATTTCAGGCGGCAATTTCCATGTGTACTGGGAATAGTGTTCCCACACGTATTTCGGACGATTCTCGAAATAGTCGTGCAACGGATGATCCTCACTGAACGACTCAGTTTCTAACACCATGTATAGCTGCAGCAAGCTGCGTCGGCTCGCATTGTAACGTACCAAAAAACGCAAGTACGCGGGAAACAGCATGCCTTCCGGATCACTGCCGGGTAGTCCCGACGCAGCGAAATCAGCCGGAGTGCCCTCCTGATCGTAATTGTCGGTGACCAGCAGCGACAGCAACCGTTCCTTGTTGCCGATGTAATGCAGCAATCCAGGCTGGCTCATGCCAATCGCATCAGCAATATCTTTCAACGATGTACCGTAATACCCCTTTTCCCCGATAAGACGGCTCGCCGCAGCGACGATTTCCCGCTTACGCTCCTCAGGTGTTTTACGAACACGTTTCTTCCCCTCATTAGCCATATGGACAGTGTACTATCTACTACCCATTAGACAGGCGGAAATCATATCAAACCACAACATTCCCACTCGCCACATAAAAACGGGCCGACCTTCAACAGACCAGCCCTGAATTACATTCAAAACCACTTCGAGATCACATTCAGTCAGCCTCGGCCAACCAAAAATATTCGAAAAACAGTTTTACTTCTGGAACACGTCAGGATGCTTCGGATCGCCAGGTTCGTCGGCAAGCACACCTTCGAGTCCTAAGAATTCCTGCCAGAATTCCAGCGAATTGCCATACGGAGCGGCCTGGTGGCCACGCGCCTGCAGGTTCGCCTTCGCCTCAAGCACGTCTTCCTCGCGAATGCCGTCGAAATACGATTCGAGACGCTCACGATTCGCCGGATCATAGAACAGCGATCCGATGATTTCCGTCAACCGTTCCGCACGCGCCACAGGCAGCGAATCCCAGTGACGGAATTCAATGAAGTTCTTCAAACGCACATCGTTGAAATGCGTGGAAATCACATGATTGATTTCGTATGCGTTGAGTTCTCGATCAGGATACACGTCGTTCGCGTTCTCATAGAATGCAGGATGATGTAGATCAGTTCCGGGAGTTTCCAACGCTTCCGGAGTGTGCGTCAGATCAGCGAACATCATCGGCGTGCTCAGCACGTCAACCGCATAATCCTCCCAACCGAAGCGAGGATCAAACAGTCCCGGAATAACGTTCGTACGCTGGAAATCCAAATAATCCCACATGCGCTGGCGCAGCAGCGGATACGGATTCTCCCGCCCCTCGAAGTACGGGGTGTTACGGAAGAACCATGCAAGAATCGGACCGATCACCGTACCCAAACGCAACTTGGAAATCGCATCCTCTTCCGAAACATAGTCAATGCTGATCTGCGTCGAAGCGGAGCAGCGCATCATGCACGGACCAAACTGGCCGACACGACCCAAATACGCGGTCATCGCCTTGTAACGGTCTTTCGGATTGACGGGAATGTCGGCATAGCCGGACTTCGGCTGGTATCCGTAATTAACCAAGCGGAAGCCAAGCTCGTCAAGCACCGGATCGACTTCGCGGCGGAACGCTCCGTAAATCGTGCGCAGATCCTCCGGCTTGTGCAGAATACCCAGCGAACATTCCAGCTGGCCACCCGGCTCAAGCGACACGGAAATACCTTCGCGCCCAAGGCCAACAAGCCTGCCGTTCTCCCAGTATTCCTTGCTTTCGTCGTAATACGGGCGAATGCGGTTCAGCAACGCCTCGATGCCGTTCTCCTCGTAATAGTTCACGCGGTATCATCGCTGTTATGCACCGGCAGATGCTCGATTTCCACGCCGAAACCGCCGGTTCCGCGCTCTTGGCAGCCTGATTCGAAGAATTTGACCAGACTTTCCACATGCTTCGGATTCGGCTCAGTAAGCAGGTGTGCGTAAGAAATTCGTGGTGCTGTCATGTTGGCAATCCTACCGAAACTCATTGATGAGCACGGCGCGATTGCTATACGAAAAACTGATAGCCAACTCTTGCGTATCCCGAATCGAGTACACATTTTCAATTACAACAGACATGCTCTGCAAGACCGACCAATAATAATTAACAGCTGTCAATAAAGTCAGAAGCAATTACCACTATTTGGAGAATTGTTTGTATATATCAATAAAAATACCGACGCTGAAGATGTTGTCCGCGTCGGTATTTTGGTCAATTCCAGTCAGTGCTTATTGATTTATCTGCCTATGATCAGGCGACTTTTTTGCTTTGCGTCGTCTCACCCTGTTGCGCGGCCTTGTGAGCCTTCTTGGCGGCTGCGATCATCAGTTGATGCGGTTGAGCTGGTTCGCTTCGGATGCTCCCGGATCGTAATCGATGGACACGATGTTGGCTTCCGGATGCAGTCGGCGGATCTTGCCGAACATGCCTCGGCCGGTCACGTGGTTCGGCAGGCAGGCGAACGGCTGCGCACAAATCACGTTCGGACAGCCGGATTCGATGAGCTCAAGGATTTCCGCAGTCAGCAGCCAGCCTTCACCAGCCTGCACACCCACGGAAGTGACCTCGTCGGCCTTCTTCACGAGTTCCGGCATCGGCAGGTCCTGGGAGAACTTGCCGTGTGCTAAATCGATCGCCTTGTGCACAGGAGCGTTGTACATGTCAAGCGCCTTGCGCATCAGCGCGTAGCCAAGCTTGTTGCCGCCCATGCCGAGGTAATGCTCGTTCCAGTCGGAAATGTATGGGCGGGTGGTCATGAATTCCATGATGCCCGGCACCACAGCCTCGCAATTCTGCGATTCAATAACGTCGACCACATGGTTGTTGGCGTCCGGCTGGTACTTGACGAGGATTTCGCCCACCACACCGACGCGCACCTTGCGCGGCTCGTCCTTCAACGGCAGCGCGTCGAAGGATTTCACAATCTCCTTAACGAGCGTCTGATACGGCAGATACCCCTTGCCGATGAACTTGCGTGCCGTCTTGGAATGGCCGTGGTGTTCGAGCGTTTCACGCACGATGGTGTCCCACGTGTGGTACAGCTGATTCGCACTGCCTGGCGTCACCTCGTACGGGCGTACGCGATACAGGCATTTCATCAGCAGATCACCGATAATCAGCGCCTTGATGACACGATGCAACAATGCCGGAGTGGCGGTGAAGCCCGGATTGTCTTCGATGCCCTGCGTGGAAATGGCGATCACTGGAATCTGCGGATAGCCAGCATCGACCAATGCCTTGCGGATCAGGCCGAAATAGTTTGTGGCTCGGCACATGCCGCCGGTCTGTGTGATGGCGAGCGCGGTGTGTTCCGGATCGTATTTGCCGTCCAAAATCGCGTCCACGAGCTGACCGATAACCATGATGGCCGGGTAGCAGGCGTCGTTGTTGACGTATTTCAGACCGGTTTCCACGTTTTCGCGGCTGGCGTGTTCGAGAATGTCGAACTTGTAACCGCCGGAACGGATCACGGATTCCACCAAGGAGAAGTGGATCGGCTCATCTGCGGAGCCACGATGGTGTAGTCCTTCATGTCTTTGCCGAATGGCACGCGGTTGGCGTACTTCGACATGGTGGCGGAATTGTGCGCGGATTTCTTCGCTTCGCCGATGCCGTTTTCCGCGGCACGCCTGGATGCGGCTTTGACGGCTTCGGTAAGTTTCGGATTGGCTTTCATCACGGTGTCAAGCATGACTTGAGTCCCGGAGTCGGCGCCTCAGACCCGGTCTTGCGGAATTCGCCCTGCTTGTTAGGCGCACTGTCTTGCTTGTTGGGCATGACTGCGGCGATTCCGCGCTGCTTGTTGCGTTCGCGTTCTTCGACGGCTGCCTTGAGCGAGCGCAGTCGGATTTTTGCCGCTCCCAAGTTGGAGACTTCGTCGATCTTCAGCATGGTGTACACGTCGGCCTTGTCGGCGAGGATTTCGCCCACCTGGTCGGTGGTGATGGCGTCGAGACCGCAGCCGAAGGAGTTGAGCTGTACGAGTTCAAGTCCCGGATAGGAGGCCACGAAGTTTGCCGCCGAGTACAGGCGTGTGGTAGGCCCACTGGTTGGTGACGCGCAACGGCATTTTGGTGACCTTGCGGTCTTCCACATGACGGAAGCGTCCGCGTTCTTCTTGCGCGGATCGTCTTCGTCCGCGGCGAGGAAATCACTCAGGTTGAGCTTCTCCCCCGGCTGCAGTTCGCAGATCGAATCTTCAGACAATACCACCATGCCGAGCGAGCAGATGGTTTCCGGAATGCCATGGTTGACTTCCGGATCGATGTGGTACGGGCGGCCTGCGAGCACGATGCCTCGGCAGTCGTGTTCCTTCATGTAGGCGAGTGCTTGAGGCCTTCCATCTGCACATCGTGCTTGAAGACTTCGTTTTCGGCATAGGCCGCTTTGACTGCGGTTTCGGCTTCTTCACGGGTCACGTTGGCCCAAGCGAATTCTTCGACGATACGGTCGACCATGAGTTCATGGTTGGCCATGTTGAAGTATGGGCGCATGTAACGGATGCCCTCTTCGCGCAGTTCCGGCATGTTTGCGCCGATGACCACGGGATAGTTGGCTACTACCGGGCAGTTGTAGTGGTTGTCGGTGTTGGGTACCAGGTTCTCTTCGTAGCTGACGCACGGATAGAAGATGGTTTTCACACCCTTGCTCAGCAGCCATTTGATGTGTCCGTGCACAAGTTTGGCCGGATAGCAGATGTTTTCGGATGCGATGGATTCGATGCCTGTTTCGAACAGTTCATGCGAGCTTCGTCCGGAAATCATCACTTTGAAGCCCAGCGAGGTGAGCAGTGTGAACCAGAACGGATAGTTTTCGTACATGTTGAGTACGCGCGGAATGCCGATTTCGCCGCGGGTTGCGTTTTTGTCGGTGAGTCTGCGGTAGGCGAAGCAACGCTTGTACTTGTAATCGTAGAGGTTCGGGCGATCAGAACGCTTCTTTTTCGCGTCTCCGCCTCGTTCGCAGCGGTTGCCGGTCACGTAACGGGATCCGTCTTGGAAGGTGGTGATGGTGAGCTTGCAGTGGTTTTGGCACAGTTTGCACACGTCTCGTTCGGAGGTCATCGACAGGTTATCGAGTTCTTCGCCGCTCAAAATGTTCGATGCGGTATGGCGTACGCCTGCGACCACCGCCTCTTTGGTGTCGGTGGTATCGACGTCTTCGTCTTCCGCTTCGTCGGCATAGTGCATGCGTGCGGTCAGTGCGGCACCGTATGCGCCCATGAGTCCTGCGATGTTCGGTCGGGTCACTTCACGTTCTGTGAGCAGTTCGAATGCGCGAAGCACGGCGTCGTTGAGGAACGTGCCGCCCTGCACTACCACGGTGTCGCCAAGTTCGCCGGAATCACGCAGCTTGATTACCTTGTAGAGGGCGTTGCGCACTACGGAATAGCACAGGCCTGCGGCGATGTCTTCGATGGACGCGCCTTCCTTTTGCGCCTGCTTCACGGACGAGTTCATGAACACGGTGCATCGGGAGCCCAAATCGACCGGATGGGTGGAGTTGAGCGCCGCTTGGGTGAATTCCTGAATGGTCAGGCCCATGGAAATGGCGAACGTTTGCAGGAACGATCCGCAGCCGGACGAGCATGCTTCGTTCACTGCGATGGAGTCGATCACGCCATCGTTGATGGCGAGATATTTCATGTCTTGGCCGCCGATATCGATGACGGCGGTGACGCCCGGGCTTACCATTTCGGCACCGCGATAGTGAGCCATGGTTTCCACTACGCCTTCGTCGAGGTGCAGGCCGGTGGTGATGAGGCCTTCGCCGTAGCCGGTCGCACAGGATCGTGCGATCCATGCGCCTTCAGGTAGTTCGGCTTGGATTTTTTTGACGATTTGTACGGCTGCCGTCAGAGGGCTGCCTTCGTTGGTCGCATAAGAGGACCATACGATTTCTCGATCGTCGTTCACCAACGTCGCTTTGATGGTGGTGGAACCGGCGTCTATGCCAGGAAGTGCGGTCCTTGGGCTCCTTCGAGCGTGCCTTGATGGATATGCTCGCGATGATGTCGTTCGTTGAATGCGGTGCGATCCGCTTCGGTAGCGAACAGCGGAGGCATGGTCGGAGTGTTGGACGGCAGGTTTTCCAGTTCGTCCAGTCGTGCCAGAAGGTCGGCGCAGGTTCGTGCTTCGTAATGCTTAGTCAAGGTCGTCACCATCCTGATCGGCCTGCAATGCGGCACCGTATGCCACATACAGGTGAGCGTCGGTCGGAACAATGAATTCGTCCACTTTGCCGTCGAGCGCCCGCTTGAACGCGGCTCTCAGTTCGGACATGAAGAACAACGGACCACCCAGGAAGATCACGGTTCCGTGAATCGGGCGTCCGGAGGCAAGGCCTGCAATGGTCTGCGTGGCCACTGCGGTGAAGATCGATGCAGCCAGATCCGGCTTGGCCGCACCATCGTTGATAAGCGGCTGCAAATCGGTTTTGGCGAACACGCCGCAACGTGATGCGATCGGATATAGGGTTTCGTATTGCGTGGCCATTTCGTTCAGGCCAGCGGCGTCGGTGTCGAGCAGTGTTGCCATCTGGTCGATGAATGCGCCGGTACCGCCTGCGCAGGAACCGTTCATACGCTGTTCCGGAGTCGGCTTGAGATACGTGATTTTCGCATCCTCGCCACCAAGTTCGATGATCACGTCAGCCTGCGGATATTCCTTGTCGATGGCTTCGGTTTCGGCGATGACTTCCTGAACGAAGGGCACGTCGAGGCTGTCTGCGAGGGCAAGACCGCCTGAACCGGTGATGGCCAGGCGAATCGGCTCGTCGCCTCGGCCAAGCTTTTCCAGCTCCTGGTGGATGTCGGCCAATAGTCCGGCCACGGTGCGCGCACGTTCGCGTGGTGACGCCGATAATCGGAGAACAGCGCGTCCGCGAGCGCGTCGGACTGATCGAGCACCACCGCCTTCACAGTAGTGGAACCGATATCAAGACCTACACGCAACGGCTTTGTGCCGTGCGTTTCGGTCACGGCTTCTGCTGCTTCAACCATGTCTCAACCTCTATCGTTCTATCCGCCGGGCTGCATTCCATGGCAGGCATGGAAGCCCCTACCCCGGGTTATCCAATCATGTAATCGTAGTCTGTGCCCACGCCTAAGTCTTTGTAAATGCTCGCAATCAGCATAAAATGCACGACACAGCGCACAAATTAGACAACTAATCCAGTCAACGTGCCTAATTATGTATCTGGACGCTCGACGAATGTCGAGATCGCAAACCCTTCCAAGCATTTCCATGTCAGGATGCGCTGCCTTCCCCTGCAGAACGGTCTTTGCCGTATATTTCGGGAATGAATCGTGTTTGATCATGTAATTTCGGCCAAATCACCACTTGTCCGCTTTCCAGTGATTTCGGCACGTCGATGATGCGTTGGTTGCTGCTTCCGCGGAATTGCAGCAGGGAATCATGTAATTCTTTGATATAACGGCCATCCACGAGAATGTCGATCAGTTCGAGCAGCTCGCGCTTGTCGGGGCTTTCGCCTTCGCGCATGAGCTCTTCCCACGTGTAGCCGGTCCAGCACCAAATATCTTTGGTATTACCGAACCGTTCGCGTATTTTGCGCGCAAGGGGCAACAGCACGCCCGTGTTGAGCAATGGTTCGCCTCCGAGGAAGGTGATGCCTTGCACATACGATTGGCTTAAGTCATCCATGATTTGTGCTTCGAGCTTGTCGTTGTATTCGTGGCCGGCTTGGAAATCCCAGATTGACGTGTTGTAGCATTCCTCGCAATGGAACGGGCAGCCGGACACGTACAGCGAGCATCGGATGCCTTCTCCATCGGTCATGAGGAACCGTTTGTAGTCGGCGATCATATTGCGGCTCATGCGGTTGGTCCATTGCCCTGCTTTGGGATTGTTGGAACGAGTTGTGGGGATGAAAGGTCCGCGATTGGTTTCGTCCGCCGCAAAGTCACGACGTTGAATTGCTGGATTCGCGCTGCTGATCATACGTTGTCCCTTCACGTTTTGCCGTTACGTCGCGTTTTTGCGATTGCTGCTTGCCTCATGATTGTCACAGAATGAAAGAGGGTGGAAACCCACCCTCTTTCATATTTCGTTTATGTTTGCTACCGACGCGGCCCTTACTTGGCTTCCTCGAACCATTCACGTTCGGAACCGTCACTCAAGGTGACATGACCGGTTTCGCCGCTCATATGCTTGACGCGGTGCGCGATCTCCTCGTGACGTCCATGCACCATCGGCGCTGCACCGGGTTGCCCAAGTAGCCGCAGGTGCGCTTGGTCACGTTGCAGTGGTCCGGGTCGGAGTTGCCGCACTCCGGCACTTGAAACCTTCCTCAGTGGGCTCGAAGTCGCCTTGGAATCCGCAATCGTAGCAGCGGTCGATCGGCGTGTTCGTGCCAGGTAGCCGATGCCGATGTTGTAGGCGTAATCCCACACCGCTTCGAGTGCCTTGGGGTTGGACTGCAGGCACGGGAACTCGCAGTAGTTGATGAAGCCGCCGGACGCGTAGTACGGGAAGTCCTTCTCGTAGTTGAGCTTTTCCATTGGGGTTGGCTGCAGCCAGACCGGGTAGTGGAAGGAGTTGGTGTAGAAGTCGTGGTCGGTCACGCCTTCCACTTCGCCGAACTTCTCGTGGTCCATACGGTTGAAGCGGTCGGTGAGGGATTCGGCCGGCGTGGAGTACACGGAATAGTGGTAGCCTTCCGCGTCGCTCCATTCCTTGCACAGCTCGTTCATGCGCTTGACGATGGACAGTGCGAATTCCTTGCCTTGCGGATCCCAGCCGTGATCGCGCATCCAGTTCTTGCCGTAGAACACGCTGGTCGCCTCATACAGGCCAATGTAGCCCAGGGAAACGGTGGCACGTTCGTTGCGGAACAGCTGGTCGACGCTGTCGTTGGCGCCGAGTCGACCGAAAGCTCCGAAACGGAACAGGGTCGGCGCATTGACCGGCGCGGCCTGCTTGCAACGCATGATACGGAATTGCAATGCCTGATGAGCCACGGCCATACGCTCGTCGAAGATCTTCCAGAAGCGATCCTTGTCGCCGTGGGATTCCAGTGCGATGCGCGGAACGTTCACGGTGAGACGCCAAGTTCATGCGTCCGTCTTCCACGTCCTTGCCGGTCGCCGGATCAATCCAACCCTGCAAGAAGGAACGGCAGCCCATCGGGGCTTTGAAGGAGCCGGTGATCTTCACGATGTTCTCGTAGAAGATCACGTCCGGATACATGCGCTTGGTGGCGCATTCGAGGGCGAGCTGCTTCAAATCGTAGTTCGGATCGCCCGGATCGGCGTTCACACCATGCTTGATGGTGAACACGAGCTTCGGGAAAATGGCGGTGTGATGTTCGGAACCGAGGCCGCGGATACGGTTCAGGAAGATGGCACGCTGAATCTCGCGGGCGAACCAGTCAGTGCCCAAACCAAAGCCAACGGTCACGAACGGGGTCTGGCCATTCGACACACGATTGGAGTTGATCTGGTATTCCATGGTCTGCATGCGTCGTAGATGGCCTTGCGGGTCTGGATCTTCGCCCACACCTCACGCAACTGCTGCAAACGGCTGGCATCCTTGTTGAACGGCTCGTCCATCGGCAGGGCCGGACGGTCCTTTTCGAAATGCAGACGCTTCGGTTCGACATCCTTGGCCAAGCGCACCTGACGTTCGGCGATTTCGATCGGCAGGTCGTCAGGCATGATCTCGTGGGCCTGCTCAAGGAACTTGTCGTAATCCTTGCGCGCGTATTCGACGAAGTGCTCGTCGGCACGGTTGGCGGTCTGGCCACCATACTGGCTGGATGCCACGTCCTTCATGATCTGGGTGATCTGCGTGGCGGCGATGGAAATGCTGTTCGGCGATCCCATCGGCGCGTTGCCGAGAGTGAAACCGTTGGCGAGCATATCCCAGTAGTTCGGCAGCGAGCAGTTGGATTGTGCGGTGAACGGCGAGTAGTCGGCGTCATGGAAGTGGATGTCACCCTTCATATGGGCGTTGGAGACCGCATCCGGCAGCATGGAGAAGGCGGACGCCTTGGACACCGCGCCCGCCAGCAGATCGCGCTGGGTGGAGTAGACGTTGGAATCCTTGTTGGCGTTCTCGCGCACCAGAGCCTCGTCACGGTTCACCAGACGCTTGACGGCTTCGTTGATGTCGGTGCTTGGCACGTTCGATGTCTTTGTTCAGACGGTAGTTGGTGTACGTGCGCGCCACATCATACAGGTGATCTTCGATCAGGCCGTGTTCAACGAGATTCTGGATGTCTTCGATCTTGGCGGGACCGTTGTAACGGTCCTTGATTTCGGCCTCGACCTGATTGGCGATGTCGCGAATCAGCCGTTCCTCCTGAGGACCGATTTTCTTCGAGGTCGGCGAAAAGCCGATTTCACCGCGCTGATGATGTTGATCGGATCAAAATCGACCACACGCCCGT
>ENA-OQAS01000210-OQAS01000210.1-human-gut-metagenome-genome-assembly--contig:-NODE-210-length-31185-cov-3.891075_pt1 | contig 31185 bp, 42 predicted proteins | sample MGYA00242733_ERZ504523 | MGnify/ENA primary metagenome ERZ504523 (study PRJEB26092, sample SAMD00036239) | human gut metagenome | host: Homo sapiens | study: EMG produced TPA metagenomics assembly of...
CCCGGTTTATCCGGTTTATGTAGACTCCAACGTAATGGCAGGCCGTGCCGGTGACTACGACGCAGCAACCGAGCGTTTCACGAATGTGATTTACATGCCGTGTACCGCAGAAAACAACTTCACCCCGGAGCTCCCGAAAGAAACCCCGGATCTGATTTATCTGTGCTTCCCGAACAACCCGACCGGCGCTATGGTTTCCAAAGCGAGCTGCAGAAATGGTTGATTATGCAAATAAAGTAGGAGCCATCATCCTGTATGATGCTGCATACGAGGCATATATCTCAGAAAAAGACATTCCGCATTCCATCTATGAGTGCGAGGGTGCAAGAACATGTGCCATCGAAATGCGCAGCTTCTCCAAGAACGCAGGCTTTACCGGTATGCGTCTTGGATTCACCGTTATCCCGAAAGACATCAAATCCGGCGATGTGACTCTGCACAGCCTGTGGGCACGCCGTCACGGAACGAAATACAACGGAGCTCCGTACATCATCCAGAGAGCCGGCGAGGCTGTTTACTCTCCGGAAGGAAAAGCACAGTTAAAAGAGCAGGTTGCTTACTACATGAAGAACGCAAAAGTCATCTACGACGGATTAAAAGGCGCAGGCTACACCGTATCCGGCGGCGTCAACGCTCCGTATATCTGGCTGAAAACACCGGGAAATATGACTTCCTGGGAGTTCTTTGATCACCTGCTTGCAGACGCAAACGTAGTCGGAACACCAGGATCAGGCTTCGGCCCGAGCGGAGAAGGCTACTTCCGTCTGACTGCATTCGGTACGTATGAGAATACAGTAGAGGCAGTGGAGAGAATCAAAAAACTGTAAATTGTGTGCGAAATACCAATAAAACGGAATTTCTGCGCAATTTTATAAACACGCGAAAAAAATAATTTTGTATAGATAAAATTCATGAAAAATGCATTAGAATTTATATAAAATCCGTAAAAATTAGGTGTTTACAAATGCAAAACTGCTGTGCTATAATGCACAGTATGAAAAAGGCAGTGAAGGAAACTCCGTATGCGGAATCTGACAGGAAGCCGATGTCACCGACTGAGAGCATCAGCATGGAGGAAACATACAATGGGGAACATTCCGGAGCCGGTCTGCTGAACATGAGATCCGAACAGGAAATCAAGTAGGCAGATCCGTGATACGCGTTAAGTATAAATGAGTGGGCGTTTTCCCCCGGAAAACCGGAGAGAAAAACGCAATGCGGGTGGTACCGCGGGAACATAAAATATCCCGTCCCGGAACAGTAGTTAAAAAACTGTTCCGGGACTTTTTATTTGAAAAAGCAATCCGGGACAGGTGAGAAAGAGAGGAGAACAAGACATGGAATTTATGACAGGCGTAAAGAAAAAAGAAGACATCTCCGTAAAAACTCTGCTGGAGACACCGGAAGGCACAGAAGTAAAACTCGAAGGAGCCGTACACATCATCCGTGACATGGGCGAGGTTGCCTTTGTCATCTTAAGAAAGAGCGAGGGACTCGTTCAGTGTGTGTACGAAGAAGGAAGTGTTGACTTCCCGCTGAAAGATCTGAAAGAGGAATCGGCAGTTGCCGTAACCGGAACGGTCAAAAAAGAGGACCGCGCACCGGGCGGCGTCGAAGTCAGGCTGCAGACCATCACCGTTCTTTCCGAGCCGACCGAGCCAATGCCGCTCGCAGTCAACAAATGGAAAATGAACACCTCCCTTGAAGCAATGCTGAACATGCGGCCGATCGCTCTTCGAAACGTCAGAGAGCGTGCAAAATTCCGCATCCAGGAAGGCGTGGTACGGGCGTCCGTGATTTCCTTCATTCCCAGGGATTCACCGAAATCCATACACCGAAGATCGGCGCGAAAGGCGCTGAAGGCGGCGCAAACATCTTCAAGTTGGAATATTTCCACCGCCCGGCTGTCCTGGCACAGAGCCCGCAGTTCTACAAACAGATGCTTGTCGGCGTGTTTGACCGTGTCTTTGAAGTCGGACCGGTTTTCCGTGCAGAGAAACACAACACGAAACGTCATCTGAACGAATATACCAGCCTTGACTTTGAGATGGGCTACATCGAGGATTACACCGACATCATGGCAATGGAAACCGGATTTTTACAGTACATGGTGGAACTCCTCAAAAAGGATTATGCAAAAGAGCTGGAAATTTTTGAAGGTTCAGCTTCCAAAGACAGAAGAAATTCCGACGGTACCGTTTGCAAAAGCGAAAGAGCTGGTAGCCGAGAAATATAACAGAAAGATCCGCAACCCATTCGACCTTGAGCCTGAGGAGGAGCTACTGATCGGCCGGTATTTTAAAGAGGAATACGATGCAGACTTCGTATTTGTCACAGAGTATCCATCGAAAAAAAGACCTTTCTATGCAATGGATGACCCGGAAGATACGAGATACACGAAAAGCTTTGACCTTTTGTTCCATGGAATGGAAATTACAACCGGAGGCCAGCGTATCCATGATTACAAAATGCTTTCTGAAAAGATTGCAGCCCGCGGAATGACAGAAGAGGGCATGGAGCAGTACTTAAGTGCCTTCAAACACGGTATGCCGCCGCACGGAGGTCTTGGTATTGGTCTGGAACGTCTTACAATGAAGCTGATCGGTGAGGACAACGTCCGCGAGACGACCCTGTTCCCGAGAGATCTTACAAGACTGGAGCCGTAAGCGGATCCTGCCGGAAAACAGAAAAAAGGAGAACGAGTGAAATGGCAAATGTGATTTCAGATGAAACGATGGAATATGTCGGCATCCTGGCAAAGCTGGAATTAAAGGATGAGGAAAAAGAATCCGCACGGCAGGATATGCAGAAGATGCTGGACTATGTGGATAAATTAAACGAGCTGGATACAAGCAAAGTAGAACCGATGACACATATCTTCGAGATGGGAAATGTATTCCGCGAGGATGAGGTGACGAACGGCGACGACCGTGATGAAATGCTTGCCAACGCACCGGAAGTCAAAGAGGGCCAGTACAAGGTTCCGAAAACGGTAGAATAGCAGGAGGACGAAAGAGATGGAAATCAAAGATATGACAGCAGTACAGCTTTCTGCCGCAATCAAAGAAGGAAAAATCACCGTATCGGACGCTGTGGAAGCGTCCCTTGCGGCAGTCAGAGCATCGGAAGCGTCGATTCATGCATTCCTTCTTGTTGATGAAGAGGGCGCGCGTGCGCGTGCGGCAGAGGTGCAGAAAAAAATTGACGCAGGAGAACTTAACGGACCGCTTGCCGGTGTTCCGGTTGCGATCAAGGACAACATCTGTACGAAAGGCCTTGCGACGACGTGTGCGTCAAAAATTCTGCAGAACTTTGTTCCGACGTATGATGCAGAGGTTATCACACGGCTCGAAGAGGCGGGAGCCGTTATCATCGGAAAGACAAACATGGATGAGTTTGCGATGGGAAGTACGACAGAGACTTCCGCGTACGGCGTGACGAAAAATCCATGGAACACCGAACACGTTCCAGGCGGTTCCTCCGGCGGTTCCTGCGCAGCCGTTGCAGCAGGAGAAGTACCGATGGCACTTGGCTCCGATACCGGCGGATCGATCCGTCAGCCGAGTTCCTTCTGCGGCGTAACCGGCATGAAACCGACGTACGGCACCGTTTCCCGTTACGGACTGATCGCTTATGGTTCCTCCCTCGACCAGATCGGACCGGTCGCAAAGGATGTGACAGACTGTGCAGCACTGCTGCAGACGGTCGCTTCGTATGATGCAAAAGATGCGACATCGATGAAACGCGACGATTACGATTTCATGAGCGCTTTAAAAGAAGATGTCTCCGATCTGAAAATCGGTATTCCGAACAGCTGCTTCGGCGAAGGCCTGGATCCGCAGGTGAAGGAATCCATTTTAAAAGCTGCCGATGTCCTGAAGGCACGCGGAGCAGAAGTAGAGTATTTCGATCTCGACCTCATTGATTATGCCATTCCGGCTTACTACGTTATTGCATCCGCTGAGGCAAGCTCCAACCTGGAACGCTTCGACGGCGTGAAATACGGTTTCCGTGCCAAAGAGTACGAAGGACTCCACGATATGTATAAGAAGAGCCGTTCTGAGGGCTTCGGTCCAGAGGTGAAACGACGGATTATGCTGGGAAGCTTCGTCTTAAGCTCCGGTTACTACGATGCGTATTATCTGAAAGCACTGCGCACGAAAGCCCTGATTAAAAAAGAGTTTGACCGCGCATTTGAAAAATACGATATGATTTTAAGCCCGGCAGCACCATCGACCGCACCGCGTCTCGGGGAATCGCTTTCCGATCCGCTGCAGATGTATCTGGGCGATATTTACACCGTATCCGTCAACCTCGCCGGCCTTCCGGGCATCACCGTTCCGTGCGGCATGGATGACAAGGGGCTTCCGATCGGCATGCAGCTTATCGGAGACTGTTTCTCAGAGAAAAAACTGTTCCGTGCAGCATACACCTATGAGCAGGCACGCGGTGCATTCGGACAGCCAGAAAAATTGTAAGGAGGAAGCAAAACAATGTCAAAACAGTATGAAACCGTCATCGGACTTGAAGTACATGTGGAGCTTGCGACGCGAACAAAAATTTTCTGCGGCTGCTCTACCGCATTCGGCGGTGCGCCGAACACCCACACCTGCCCGGTCTGCACCGGTATGCCGGGATCCCTTCCGGTATTAAATAAGAAGGTTGTCGATTACGCCTGCGCGTCGGACTGGCTGCAAACTGCAAAATCAACCAGCTCTGCAAATTCGACCGGAAGAACTATTTCTACCCGGACAACCCGCAGAACTATCAGATTTCCCAGCTGTATCTGCCGATCTGCCACGATGGATATGTGGAGATCGACACCGCAGCGGGAAAGAAGAAAATTGGCATCCACGAGATCCATATGGAGGAAGATGCAGGAAAGCTGATTCACGATGAGTGGGAGGACTGTTCTCTCGTCGATTACAACCGAAGCGGCGTTCCGCTGATCGAGATCGTCTCCGAGCCGGATATGAGATCCGCGGAGGAAGTTATCGCTTATCTGGAAAAACTGCGTATGATGATTCAGTATCTCGGCGCATCCGACTGCAAACTGCAGGAGGGCTCGATGCGTGCCGATGTCAACCTTTCGGTCCGTGAGGTCGGAAGTGAGAAATTCGGAACACGTACCGAGATGAAGAACCTGAACTCCTTTAAGGCCATCGGAAGAGCGATCGAGGGAGAGCGTGCAAGACAGATCGAGCTGATCGAGGAAGGAAAAGCCGTTGTCCAGGAGACCCGCCGCTGGGACGACAACAAAGAGTATTCCTACGCGATGCGTTCGAAAGAGGATGCGAAGGATTACCGCTACTTCCCGGACCCGGATCTGCCGCCGGTGCACATTTCCGACGAGTGGATCGACCGCATTGTGAAATCCATGCCGGAATTCCAGCCGGAAAAACAGGCACGCTACGTGGAGCAGTACGGACTGCCGCAGTACGATGCGGGCATTCTGACCGGTTCCAAGAAGCTGTCCGATCTCTTTGAGGAGACGACGGCGCTCTGCGGCAAACCGAAAAAAGTGGCAAACTGGCTGATGGGCGAGACCTTACGTCTCTTAAAGGAGAACGGCCAGGAGCCGGAGGATCTGCAGTTTTCACCGAAGCATCTGGCATCCCTGATCGAACTGGCAGAAGCCGGATCGGTCAACAACCAGGTGGCAAAAGAGGTATTTGAGCAGATCTTTGCAGAGGATGTCGATCCGGAAGCATACGTCGAGGAGCACGGACTGAAAACCGTAAACGACACCGGCCTTCTGGAAGAAACCGCGAGAAAAGTTCTGGAAAACAACCCTGGCCCGGTAGAGCAGTACAAATCCGGAAAGACAAAAGTCCTTGGATTTCTGGTCGGCCAGGTCATGAAAGAAATGAAAGGCAAAGCAACCCGGCAGCAGCAGGAGAGCTGCTGCAGAAGCTGCTGTCTGAATAAAGAAAACAAAATTGCACGAATGGAGGCCTGGAAATGGTCTCCATTTTTCTGCCCGAAAAATCAAAGAAAATGCATAATCTGCATCCTTTTGGGAAATTCTTTATAAAGAAACCGGAAGAGATAAAAAGACGATACAAAATCCGGAAAAAGGAGGTTTCTTTACATGAAAGGACTGGATTACACCGCACTCACCGTTGCAATCATCGGAGCCGTCAACTGGGGCTTGATCGGATTCTTCCGCCTCGACCTCGTCGCCCTGATCTTCGGAAACATGACGTGGCTGAGCCGCATCATCTACGCGGTTGTCGGCATCTGCGGCCTCTACCTGATCTCCGTCTACGGAAGAATTTCCGACCACGTACTGGGACAGGCGTAAGAACAGGAACCCTCTCATATACGCAGAGAAAGGCGGTATGAGAGGGTTTTCTTCTGCCGTTTTAGGAAGGACAAAACAAATATTGCGGCCCTCTGTATGGTTTTGAGCAGGATATGATCAGAAAAAGAAAAAATACCGGATGCTTCTGGTGCAGCTTTCCTGTGCCGTTGCTCTGGCGAGTGATGCCGCAGCGTGGGCATTCCGCGGAAGTCCGGGGAGTCTGGAAAGAGGTATTGTGTATGTGAGTAACTATCTGGTTTGAATGTGATAGATCTTGCTGAATGGATTGCCCTTGCAGCAATTTTTTATCAGCTGGTTTTGAACAGGTATTTTATGCAACGGATCTGGATTGTTTCGTTGTGCTGGAACAGGATGGTGACACTCTGTTTTTACAAAGCGTGGTCTGCAAGAAAAAGACGGCGATGAAGAAAATCTTAAAAAGAATCATTATGAAAAAAGAAACCGGGAAATTTGCGAGAAACATCAAAACGGAAGCAGAGTTTCCGAACTCGCAGAGGAATATGCTTTATCGGAAAAGAGCATTCAGCGGATCCTGCGCTGCACAGCAGCAGACGGAAAAAATACGGACTGAATACAAAAACGGAAAGACAGCCATGGAAGAACCCCCGGTCTGTCTTTTGTATTTCTGTTGCTTTTTTTTCCGTTTTTCCTTGCATTTCAGAAAGATGCTGTTATAATAAGGGAAAGTGAATAAATATACATTACATGAGGAGAGAAGGAGATTATTATGAAAATGAATTTTGCAAAAAAGCAACAGCACTTGCAATGTCCGTTTTGTTTGCTGTTTCGATGGCAGGCTGCGGAAGTTCTGCATCTACCGCAAAGAAAGTAGAAGTAACATCCGTAGAGGATCTGGCAGATCTGAAGATTGGTGTACAGACCGGAACAACAGGTGATTCTCAGGCGAGCGATGCCGTTAATGCAGATTCCCAGATGCAGCGTTACAACAAAGGCGCCGATGCTATTCAGGCACTGAAAAACGGAAAGATTGACTGTGTTGTCATCGATTCCCTGCCGGCAGAAAAATTCGTTGCAGCAAACGATGATCTGAAAATTGTAGAAGGCATTTTTTGATACCGAAGAGTACGCGATGTGCTTCAAAAAAGGAAATGAGTTAAGAGACGAGTTCAACACTGCATTGGCAGAGCTGAAAGAGGACGGAACTCTTGATGAGATCATGAGCAACTACATTGGTGATGAAGTCGGCCAGCATCCGTATGAGTCCCCGGCAGACGTGGACCGTTCCAACGGAACGCTTACCATGCAACCAACGCTGAGTTCGAGCCGTGGGAGTACAAAGAGGGAAATGATATCGTTGGTATCGATGCCGACATTTCCAAGGCAATCTGCGACAAGCTTGGTTATGAGCTGAAAATCGAGGATATGTCATTTGAAACCATCCTTGCATCTGTCAACAGTGGAAAAGCAGACTTCGGCGCAGCCGGAATGACCGTTACTCCAGAACGGGAAGAAAGCGTTGATTTCACGGATACTTATGCAGATGCAACACAGGTTGTCATTGTCAGAAAGTAATAACATAGTGATAAGGACTGCGAGAGTACGAAGTACGGGGCAATCTGGAATCAGGGGATAGAAACGAGCGGCTGTCCGCCAGACAAAAGGCGCGGCCGTTCGTTTTTCGATTGCGCTGTAAGGAAACTGCCGGTTGCAGATCCCGCAGTTAAAAACACAAAGGAGAGATGTGTCATATGGAAAATTTACATCATCAGTTCAACCGCTACTTTGTAGACAATGGTGCTACAGAATGGTGGCTGACCGGTCTGAAGACGACACTGCTTGTCACGGTGCTTGCGCTGTGCATCGGTGTTGTGCTCGGACTTCTTATCGCACTGATCCGCTCGACACACGAGCAGACCGGTAAATTAAAACTTCTGAACATCGTTGCGCGCGTCTATCTGACGATCATCCGCGGAACGCCGTCCATGATTCAGATTCTGTTTTTCTATTCCGTTATTTTTGCAACCGTAAACCTGAACAATATCGTGATCGGCGGAATTGCATTCGGTATTAACTCCGGTGCGTACGTTGCCGAGATCTTCCGTTCCGGAATCATGTCTGTGGATAAAGGACAGACGGAAGCGGGACGAAGCCTTGGTTTAAATTCGGCACAGACCATGCGTCTGATTATCATTCCGCAGGCGTTTAAAAATGTTCTTCCGGCGCTGATCAACGAGATGATCGTGCTGTTGAAAGAGACCGCCATCATCGGCTATATTGGAACCATCGATATTACAAAAGCAGCAACTCTGGTACAGAGCCGTACGTACGATGCGCTGGTTCCGCTTCTCTCCGCAGCGATCTTTTATCTGATTCTTGTTATGATTCTGACCTATTTCATGGGCAAACTGGAAAGGAGACTGCGTAAGAGTGACCACTAACGAAAAAGTATTAATTAAAGTTGAAAATCTGCAGAAGAGCTTCGAGGATAATAAAGTTTTAGATGGAATCAGCACAGAGATCCGTCAGGGAGAAGTTGTCGCCGTTATCGGTCCTTCCGGTTCCGGAAAATCGACGTTTCTGCGCTCCTTAAACCGTCTGGAAATTCCAACCGGCGGAAAAATTTACTTCGAGGGCGTTGACATCACGGCGCCGGAAACTGACATTGACCATGTGCGTCAGAAGATCGGAATGGTATTCCAGCAGTTCAATCTGTTTCCGCACAAAACCGTTAAGGAAAATATCTTGCTCGCTCCGGTGACATTAAAACTAATGACACCGGAAGAAGCAGAGAAAAAAGCGATGGAGCTTCTGACCCGTGTCGGACTGCCGGACAAAGCAGATGCCTATCCGGGAAGCCTTTCCGGCGGACAGAAGCAGCGAATCGCCATCGCGCGCGCCCTTGCGATGAATCCGGATGTCATGCTGTTTGACGAACCGACTTCTGCACTCGATCCGGAGATGGTAGGAGAGGTTCTTGAAATTATGAAGGAACTTGCTGAATCAGGCATGACGATGGTTGTCGTAACGCATGAAATGGGTTTTGCAAGAGAAGTGGCAACCCGCGTGGTCTTTATCAACGAGGGAAATATTCAGGAGGAGAATACGCCGCAGGAGTTCTTCGCAAATCCGCAGCATCCCCGGCTCAAAGAGTTTTTATCGAAAGTATTATAATAAAAAACGCTGCTCTGTATCATCAAAACACAGAACAGCGTTTTTGCATCTTATTTGGAAATCGTGCGGGTGGCTTCTTTCAGCCACTCTTTTTCGTCCCCTTCCAGATAAGGAGAAATCTTCTCATACACTTCTTTGTGGTAATTATTCAGCAGCTCGACATCTTTCTCCGTCATATACTGCGTATCGATACCGTCGAGGTCGATCGGAACCATGGTAACGAACTCAAAGCGCATGAACTGGCCATACATGTTCTTTTCTGCTTTGCGGCAGAGCATCAGGTTCTCGGTACGGATACCGTGGCTTCCTTCAATATAGATACCTGGTTCGTCGGAGGTCAGCATACCTTCCTCGAGAACGGCATTTTCCATGCGCTCCGGAACCATTTTCCAGCGGAAACCGTTTGGACGCTCATGGACATTTAAGAGATAGCCGACGCCGTGGCCGGTTCCGTGATTGAAGTCAAGACCTCTCTCCCAGAATGCCTGTCTTGCAAGGTAATCAAGGTTGATACCGATGCAGCCGTGGAGGAATTTTGCATTTCCAAGACGAAGGGTTCCCATCGCAGTGATGGTGAAATGTTCTTTTTCTTCCTCGGTCAGCGGTCCAACTACGATTGTTCTGGTAATATCGGTCGTTCCCTCATAATACTGTCCGCCGGAGTCCACCAGGTACATGCCTTTTGGCTGCAGAACAGAGAAATCGTCTTTCGTTGCCTGATAATGGCACATAGCAGCATTCGGGCCGTAAGCGGAAATCGTTCCGAAGCTTGGCTCAATAAAGCCTTCCTGCTCCTTCCGGAAGGATTCCAGTTTTTCAGCAACGGAAACCTCATCCATTGGGATTTTACCGATATTCTTCTTTAGCCAGTATACGAAACGGGTAACGGCAACGCCGTCTTTGATGTGGGCTTTTCGGATGTTTTCCATCTCAACCGGTGTTTTGACTGCTTTTAAAGAAGAAGCCGGGTTCATGACATTGACAATTGTATTGCTACCCATGACACTCTGGCAGATCGTGTAGTTGACTTTGGCTTTCTCCAGAAGAATGGTTTTTCCTGTGATGCCGGAAACAAAATCATAAACAGCATCGTATGGATGAAGGGAAATGCCAAGATCAGCAAGATACTGTTTTACTTTCTCATTTAAGGTTTCTTCCTGAATGAACAGATGACTCTCGGTTTCTGTCAGTACGAGATAGGAGAGGACAACCGGGTTGCATGGAATATCGTTTCCACGGATATTCAGCATCCAGGCGATATCATCCAGTGCAGTCAGAATATGCACTTCGGCACCGTTCTCTTTCATCTTTTCGCGTACTTTTGCAAGACGCTCCGCAGCGGATTCACCGGTATATTTTGCATCAAGGATCCACACGGGTTCTGCGGAAAGTGCCGGGCGGTCCGACCAGATCTCACCGATCAGGTCGCTTCGATAGGAAAGAAAACGCTCCGGAAGTGTTTTCTCCAGTGCTTCGCCGAGCATTTCATTGACAACGCGGCCGTCAAAACCAATGGTCATGCCCTCTTTTGTATTGGCCGCCAGGTATTCCTCTACCGTCGGAACGCCTTCCTGGCCCATTTTCATTAAGGTAACGCCGGTTCCGGCAAGTTCTTTGGCTGCCTGTACGAAGTAGCGGCCATCGGTCCAGAGGCACGCTTCGTCCTGCGTAATCACAGCAGTTCCGGCAGAACCGGTAAAACCGGTAATATACGTTCTTGCTTTAAAGTAAGTTCCTACATATTCGGATTCATGATAATCGGCGGTCGGAACCAGATAAGCGTCCACGCCGTATGCTCTCATTTTTTCACGGAGAGCAGCTAATCTTTCTGGTATCATAGTTTTTTCCTCATCTTTCTTTTCGAAAATAATGTCGGCATTTTTAAATGGGATGCCAACGTTTTTATTCTATCACATTTTCCAAATCTGTCAAAGTGATGATTGAGAATTTGTCTCACTGTTTTCCTGTTTTTGCGAAAATTTTTGTGCATTTGGAGATTTTTCCTATTTTTCAAGAGCTTTTTTGTACCATTTTCTGCACAAAAGAAGTAAGATAGGAAGAAAGAAAAAGCGTGGTGAAACTACGCGAAGAAGCAGAAACTATGTAAGAAAGGGGGACATACTGTAATGCATACAATATGTCTGAAAGACAACTGGACATTAACTGTCCTCGGAAAAAATGTTTACGATATTCCGGAGACTCCAATTGAGACAAAGGTTCCGTCTACCGTTTACGGCACACTTCTGGAAAAAGGTCTGATCCCGGATCCGTTTTATCGTGACAATGAACTCGACGCACTGAAACTGATGGAGAACGATTTCGCATACGAGACAGAAATCGTGATCGGAGAGGAAGACAGAAAAGCGGACCGCCTGTTTTACATTTCGACGGAATTGATACGATCGCGGATGTTTATCTGAATGGAGAGAAAATCGGCTCCGCAGACAACATGAACCGTGTCTGGGAGTACGATATTACCGATCTTGTTGCAGGTGATGCAGCCGATACCGTATATCAGGTAAAAGTGATTCTGCATTCCCCGACCAAATTCATTGCGGAAGAAGATACAAAATGCCCGGTTGGCGGATCCTCCGATGCAATGCCGGGATTCCCGCATATCCGTAAAGCAGCGTGCATGTACGGCTGGGACTGGGGCCCGCGTCTTCCAGATGCAGGACTGTTCCGTGAAGCTTCCGTTCTCGCAGTAAAAACTGCCCGTCTGGCACAGGTATTTGTAGGCCAGGAGCATCACGTAACCGGAAAAACGGTTCACGGAACGTTGTTGATTCTGTTCGCCTGACGGCAGATGCCGAGATCGAGTGGATGCCGGGAGTTACCGACGGAAACGTAAAAATTGTCATGACGGTTACTTCTCCGGATGGAAAAACCGTTCTGACCGCAGAAAGCAGCAGCATCGATCCGCTGACCCATTCAGCACCGGCAAAGAATCTGACTGGTCTTACGTGTGAGCTTCGCAGCAACCATGTACAGGCTTCTCTTACCGTAGAAAATCCGGAGCTGTGGTGGCCGAACGGTTACGGCGCACAGGCACTGTATCAGGTAAAGGTAGCGCTTGTTGCAGAGGATACCCTGGATACCTGGGAGAAGAAAATGGGTCTTCGCACCATCACGGTCAATACCGATCCGATGGAAGATGAAGTTTATGATGAGCACATGACCGGACAGGCACCAGATTACGACGACGGCGACAACATGGTTATGACAAACGGTGAAAAGAAAATCATCATCACCGATAAAGCAGCAAAGACAGTAAAAGGCCGCAACTTTGCATATGAAATCAACGGACTGCAGATTTTCGCGATGGGCGCGGATTACATTCCGGAGGATAATATTTTAACCCGCCAGACGAGAGAACGTACCGATCTGCTGTTAAAATCCGCACAGGAAGCAAACTTCAATTCCCTGCGTATATGGGGCGGCGGATACTTCCTCGATGACTTCTTCTATGATGTCTGCGATGAGAGAGGACTTCTGATCTGGCATGACTTCATGTTTGCCTGCGCTTCCTACGAGCTGTCAGATCACTTTGAGGAGAATATCTCTACAGAAATCCGTCAGAATGTACGCAGACTTCGTTCTCATGCAAGTATCGCTCTGTGGTGCGGAAACAATGAGATGGAGACACAGTATGAAATGCTGGCATGGCCGAAATCCAAGAAACAGTATTACGATTATATCCATCTGTATGAGTACATCATTCCGAACATCGTCAAAGAAGAGGATCCGGAGAAATTCTACTGGCCGTCATCCCCGTCTTCAGGTGGAAATTACGAAAACAGCAATGCGGAAAATGTCGGCGATACCCATTACTGGGGCGTATGGCACGGAAGCGAGCCGTTTACCGCTTATCGTTCCCACCATTACCGTTTCCTGTCCGAGTTCGGATTCCAGTCCTTCCCGTCCCTGCAGACTGTAAAACGGTTTACGGAAGACGCGACCGCAACATCTTCTCACGCGTCATGGAAATGCACCAGAGAAATACGGCTGCCAACGGAAAGATCCTGAACTATATCTCACAGACCTATCTGTATCCGAAGAATTTCGATGAGCTTCTTTACTGCTCACAGCTTCTTCAGCAGATGCCATCCGTTACGGCGTAGAGCATTTCCGCCGCTTCGTGGTACCTGCATGGGTGCTGTTGTATGGCAGCTGAACGATATCTGGCCGGTAGCATCCTGGGCAAGCGTCGATTACTACGGAAACTGGAAAGCCCTGCAGTACGCAGAGAAGAAGATGTTCGCACCGGTTCTGCTTTCCTGTGAGGAGCATGGAGAGATCGATCAGAAACCGTTTGTCAACACCCTGCCGCATCCAATCGATGTCAGTGCAGACCTTCACGTTGCGAATGAGACGGGTGAGCCGATTGTTGGAACCGTAAAATGGTCTCTGCGCCGTCCGGATTCTTCCGTAGTCAAAGAGGGAACCTTCGAGGTCAACGCACCGGCCTACGGCGGACAGTGATGCCGCATCTTGATTTCAACGGTCAGGATCCGCTGGAAGTTCATCTGACGTATGAGCTGGTTGTCGATGGAAACGTCGTATCTTCCGGATCGACGCTGTTCTGCGCACCGAAGCATTACCATTTCGCAGATCCGAAACTTTCTGTATCGGTAGACGGCGATACCGTAACCGTAACGGCAGAGAACTTCGCAAAATCTGTCAGCGTAGAGACCGAAAACGGTGTGCTTCGTCTGGACGATAACTTCGTTGATATGGAAGCAGGAACAAAGACCTTCCGTATTATGCCGACCGCAGACTTCACCGCCAAGGGAACCGGCGTATCGGGCGCATACCGCGTACGAAGCGTATACGAGACAGCAGAACGATAAGGCATGGAAAAAGGCACGCAAAATGAATGCGTGCCCTTTTCTGCAAAATAACGTTATTTATTTTTTCTGCCTGGATTTTTCTGGCCTGTTTCGGTGTGATTCCTTTTATTTTTTTATAACACCGGATGAAATAGCTGCAGTCCGGATAGCCGACTTCTCTGGCAATAAAAGAAACATCGTGACTGGAAAAAGCAGCATGTTTTCTGCCGCATTGATTCGGGTTGCCGTAATATATTCTTTGCAGGTCATATTGTAGCGGCGGTAAAAATTCATGGAAAATGTGGAGTGCGACATGTTGCACATGGCGGCAAGTTTCTCTACGGTCAGTTCTTCAAAATAATGGGAATCAATGTATTCGGAAATCAGGTCAAAACTGATTTCGTAGGAAGGATGCACGCCGGGAGACGGAAAAGAAGTCCCGCTTTTTTGCCAGTTCCGTACAAAACGGCTGATGATTTTCCGAAGATCCGCTGTAAGAATCATGGAATAGCCAAGCTCTTTATCCCGGTATTCCTTAAGAATATCCGAAAAAAGAGGAAAAAGGTCCATTTTCCGTACCTGCTCCGGAGAAAAAATACAGGGGCAGCGGAACGTGTGGAGGCCGTGCAGAATCGAACGCAGATCCAGCTCATCCGTCTTGCAGGTGGGCAGAAGATTGGGGTCAAATTTAATCACATCATACTGCACCGGAACAGACCCTTTTGCAAGCGCGATGGAATGAACGCATTTGGGCGGAAAAAGGATCACGGATCCTTCTGTTCCGATGGATGTCACATTATCAAGGGAAACCTCAATTTCTCCTTTCAGAACGTAGAGAAGTTCTACATAATAGTGCCAGTGAGCAGGAATCGGAAGGGAGTCCCGCGTGCTGTCAAAAAGAAAAGCCTCATAAGGAGAGGCGATGGGGTCGATATATTCATATAAGTTATTCATAGATGTCTCACTTTTCGTTCGTAGTGGATGTTCCATACTGACTGTGGATGGAAACAAACTTCTTTTAGTATATAGTGATTTTATATGATTTGCAAGAAAGAATGAAGAAAGGAAAGGTTACAAGATTATCATCATGCAAAAAACAACAAATGATATGACGCAGGGCAACAGCATGAAGCTGATTTTTCAGTTTTTCCTGCCGATTCTGATCGGAAATCTTTTTCAGCAGCTTTACAGCTTTGTGGATTCCATGGTCGTTGGAAAGGGGATCGGAGATGTGGCTCTGGCAGCGGTTGGAAATACCAGTTCGGTACATTTTTGATTCTCGGCTTTGCATGGGGCTTACCGGAGGACTTGGGATCTGTATTTCCCACTCCTTTGGAGCGAATGATATCGAAAAACTGCGGAAAGAAATTGCGATGTCGGTTTATATCTGCCTTGCCATTGGAATTGTAATTACGGTGGGCAGTCTGTTTTGGATGCGCCGTCTGTTTGTCTTTCTCCAGACACCGGAGGATATGATGACAGACACTCTGGTTTATTTTGGAACCATTCTGGCGGGCAGTACCGTTACCATTTTTAATAACTTTGCCATGACGCTGCTCCGGTCCGTCGGAAACAGTAAAGTGCCGCTGGCTTCTATGATTGTTTCGTCGGTGGTCAATATTGTGCTGGATCTTCTATTTGTATTTCCGTTTGGCATGGGCGTGTTTGGAGCGGCGCTTGCAACGGTCCTGGCGCAGGTAGTTTCTGCCCTTTACTGTTTGGTATATATCCGGCGCGCCGCAGAACTGCTTCCGCGGAAAACAGACTGGAGGGCAGATGGTGTACTTCTTGGCGCACTCGTTGGAAAAGGCCTGCCGGTAGCTGTGATGAATTCTGTAACTGCGGTGGGCGGTATGGTCCTTCAGGTTTTTGTCAATCAGATGGGAACGGCTTATGTCGCAGCTTATGCTGCATGTATGAAGGTGTGCGGTCTGTTCGAGCAGCCGGGTATAACACTTGGACTTGCACTTCTGACTTTTACAGGACAAAATTATGGAGCCGGAAAATACGACCGGATCAAACAGGGAGTCAGGGCAGGTGTCGTGCTTTCTGTCCTTGTCAATCTTCCTTTTGCAGCACTGGAAATTTTCTGCCCGAAGTTTCTGGCATCCCTGATGCTGAATGATGCGACAGTCATTTCCTATACCTGTATCTTTCTGCCGGTTACCGGAGTTGCCCTGTTCGCCCTTGGCTGGCTGTTTGTCTTCCGAAACGCCTGCCAGGGAATGGGAAAAACAGTTCTGCCGATGGTGTCCGGGATTGTGGAGGTTGCCATGCGCGTCATGGTTGTGCTGCTTTTAGCACCGCGCCTTGCGTTCCGCGGAGTGGCATTCGCAGAAATTTCCGCATGGGTCGGAGCTGGAGTTATGCTTATGATTACCTACTTTTTTATCAGAGGCGGCTCTCCGGGAAAACTCCAGATGTGAGAGGATAAAAGGAGAAGTTATATATAAAAACCCTGCCTGCACAGCTTTGTAACATAGTCTTTTCAAAGACTGAAAAACTGTGCGGGCAGGGTCTTTTGGTTAAACAAGCGTTCCCATATAGTAGAAGCCGCGGCATTCGTCCAGGGAAACGTTCTGCAGCGTTCCGATCATCGAAGCATCTCCCGGGAAATGAACCAGCGTATTGTTGCTCATACGGCCGGTGACAAGAGAAGCGTCCTGCTCATTGATACTTTCCACCAGAACTTCCTGTACGGTATGAAGATGTCTTGCGGTTACCTCGCGGGAAATTTCCTGAACCTCGGCAAGAAGACGGTCAAAACGGTCTTTTACAACATCCGCCGGGATCTGGTCTTCCATGGCAGCTGCCGGTGTTCCGGTTCTTCTGGAATACTGGAAGGTAAACGCGCTGTCGTAACGAACGCGGCGGACCACATCCAGTGTTTCCAGAAAATCTTCTTCGGTCTCACCAGGGAAACCAACGATAATATCTGTTGTCAGAGAAATATCCGGCACTTTTGCGCGGATTCGGTCTACCAGGTCGAGATACTGCTCTTTGGTATAACGGCGGTTCATCAGTTTTAAGATACGGCTGCTTCCGGACTGGAGCGGAAGATGAAGATGGAGGCAGACCTTCTCGCAGTCGCGCATTGCATCGATCAGTTCTTCCGAGAGATCCTTTGGATGTGAGGTCATGAAACGGATGCGTTTCAGCCCTTCAATCTGATTTGCCTTGCGCAGAAGCTGTGCAACGTCATCGGCTCCTCGAGATTCTTTCCGTAGGAATTGACATTCTGACCAAGCAGCATGATTTCAACAACGCCGTCTGCAACGAGGCGTTTGATCTCTGCGATGATTTCCTCCGGCTTCCGGCTGCGTTCGCGGCCGCGCACATACGGTACGATACAGTAGCTGCAGAAGTTATTGCAGCCGAACATAATATTAACACCCGACTTGAACGGATATTTGCGGTCAACCGGGAGATTTTCCACGATTTTGTCGGTATCTTTCCAGATATCAATCACCATGCGGTCCTCTGTCATGCACCGGACAAGATACTCGGCAAAGCGGTAGATATTATGCGTTCCAAAAATCAGGTTGACGAAATGGTAGCTTTTTTTGAGTTTTTCGACAACAAGCGGCTCCTGCATCATGCATCCGCAGAGGGAAATAATCATGCCCGGATTTTTCTTTTTGTACTTGCCAAGCTGTCCAAGACGACCGTAGACACGCAGATTTGCGTTTTCACGGACGGTACAGGTGTTGTAAACAACAAAATCGGCATCTTCGGTCTCCACAATGTGGTAGCCGACGGTTTCCAGAATTCCCTCCAGTTTTTCGGAATCGCGGGCGTTCATCTGGCAGCCGAAGGTTGTGATGCAGGCAGTCAGATACTCTTTTCCGTTTTGTTTTGCACGCTCCGGTACGAGCTGCTGTTTTAAAAGTGCCATAAAGTAATACTGACGCTGCGGTTCTGTCTCCGGCGCCGGAACAGTAATGTCAACATTTGCAAGATCAATACCGGAAACCTCGGCATCCGGAACGTTTCTGAGATCTATCTTCATAAATGAAACCCTTTCTTTTTCAATATAAAATGCTAAGTACAGTAATAATGAGACGGTATAAAATGCCGTGAAAAAAAGACCCGTACAGCCGGATCTTCTTTTTATTTTAGCGTATCTGATACAAAATAGCAAGAAAAACAAGATTGAAAACAGTAAAAATCAGGATATATTTTTTGCGGCAGGAAGCGTCTGCGGCCGTAATCTGGCGATAGGAGATAAGGCTTGCCATAGATGCAATTAAAGTCCCGAGGCCGCCGAGGTTGGTTCCTACAATCAGTTCCGGGATTTCTTTTGTATATCCGGAAAGCAGCATGGCGGCAGGAACATTGCTGATGATCTGGCTTGTGAGGACGGAAAGAAGCCGTTCGTGTCCGGTAATCATCTGTTCCAGATAAATACGAAGCGCTGCCATTTGTTTCATGTTTCCAATAAAAAGAAAGAAAAACACAAAAGTGAACAAAAGAGAGTAGTCTGCTCTGCGGTAAAGGCTGCGGTTCACCAGGCAGATCCCGGCAATCGTGATCAGAAGCAGAATACTATGCGGGAGAAGTTTGGCAACCGTAAGAATACAGCAGAAAAAAAGAGCTGCAAAAACTGCGATTTGCCGCGGATGAGTAATCGCTTTTTTCCCCAGGGAAACGGAAATTTTTTTCCGGAGAAAAACAGAAAAATGCAGATCAGAAAAAGAACTGCAGCACCCAGAGTATAAGGCAGCATCATAAGCAGAAACTGCAAAAGGGAAAGTCCGGAAAGCGAATACAGATAAAGATTCTGCGGATTGCCGATAGGAGTAAACATACTGCCAAGGTTTGCAGCCATGGTCATAAAGGTGACAAGAAGTATTTTTTTCTGCTCCATATGGCACATTCGCAGAAGCAGAATGCCAAACGGAACAAAGGTAATCAGAGCGACATCATTGGTAATCAGCATGCTGCAGAAAAAGCACAGGGAAATCAGAAGCAGAGCAACCATCCGTTCTGAGTTTACATGCCGGAGAAGACTGGTGCCAAGCCAGTCAAATACGCCACATTCCCGCAGGCCCGCGACAATCAGCATCAGACAGAACAGCAGGATCAGAGTATGAAAATCCAGATAGCCAAGATACTGTGGACCGGGAGGACAGAAAAAGCAGGAAAGCACTGCAAGAAAAAAAGAGACGGTAAGCACTGCATCTTTTTGAAAAAAGGAAATCAGTTTTTTTATCATAAAAATCATCCTTTCATGAATAAGCAGGACTGATGTTGGAAGATCGAGATGAAAAATCAGGCTGCATATTTCGGATACCGCAGATTATTATATAAAAGATATGGAAAAGATGCAAGAAAAAGGTCCGAAACCGAAAAAAATGCGGTTTTTCAAAAAATCGACAAATTTTTCCAGCCAATTCTTGACAATCAACAAAAATCGCGTTAAAATTGCTCCAGTCGTGTAAAAGCAAATTCTGAGAAAAGAAAAAGTAAATGCAGACAAATCGTTTTCAGAGAGCTGCCGGAAAGGTGCGAGACAGCAACGAATCTGGATTGAAAATCATCTTGGAGAAGGAAAGCCCAACGAATCGGCCGTGTATCGTACTATGTGCCGGAATTCCAGTAGGTTTTCACGGGAGTTTCCCGTTACAGAAACCGCGTATGCTTGTGCGTTGTATTCGTGCTTGTTTCAAAGAAGAGACAAGGGTGGTTGCGGGAAAAGAACAGTTCCGTCCCTCGTTGAGGGGCGGATTTTTTGTTTGTCAGCTGCAAATTCACCCCGGTAATACAGCCTGGCAAAGAATAGATCCTGCTGGAACATTGTACCTGACAGCGGGAAAAGGGAGGAAACATATGAAAGTGTACAAAAAATCATGAATGGACTGGCATTTGTTGAGAAACTGGTTCTCGTGCTGTCCACGATCCTGATTGTTGTGCTTACGGTGGGAAACGTTCTTTCCCGTAAGGTACTGCATCAGTCCTGGTCATTTACCGAAGAGCTTGTCGTTGCGGTATTTGTCCTGATTACACTTCTCGCAGCAGCGCTTGCTGCCCGTGACGGAGAACTGGTCAATCTTTCTTTGCTGCCGGACCGTCTTTCTGCGAAGGCGAGAAGAATCCTGCTGGTTGTCAACACAGCATTTAGTGTTGCCTTTACCGTAGTTCTGTTTAAATACGGCATGGACAAGGTTCTGACCCAGCTTGCCAACGGAAAGAGAACGTTCGTTTTAAACTGGCCGGAATGGATTTTCTGGTCTTTCGTACCGATCGGCGCAGCCTGCATGACGCTGCACATGATCGAATATCTGATTGATACATTCGTAAAAGCAAAAGAGGAGGGACAGAAAAAATGATCAGTGCAATTCTTTTTCTTTCATTCTTTGTTTTTCTGATCCTTGGTATCCCGATTGGCATCTGCCTTGGTCTGTCTTCGATCTGCGCGATCCTGTACTCCGGTACATCCCTGACCATCGTAGCAACCAATATGTATTCCGGTATCAGTAAATTTTTGCTCCTTGCCATTCCGTTCTTTGTACTGTCCGGAAACATTATGGCAAAAGCGGGCATTTCCAAACGACTGATTCGTTTCGTCGACACCTGCGTCGGCCATAAAAAGGGCGGTATCGCGATCGTATGCGTTATCGTAGCCTGCTTCTTTGGCGCGATTTCCGGTTCCGGTCCGGCAACCGTAGCAGCACTTGGCATGGTTCTGATCCCTGCCATGATTGAGCGCGGCGGATTTTCTGCTCCGTTTTCCACGGCCCTGATGGCGACGTCGAGTTCGATTGCGATCGTCATACCGCCGAGTATTGCATTCGTTGTTTATGCATCCATCACAGGCGTATCCATTGCCGATATGTTCACAGCAGGTATCGTTCCTGGTATTCTGATGGGTGTGGCCCTTGTCATCGTTGTTCTTCTGGAGGCAAAGAAACACAACATTCAGCCGACCCAGAAAAAAGCAACAGCCAAAGAAAGATGGGATGCTTTTAAAGATGCTTTCTGGGGATTCTTAATGCCGGTCATCATCCTTGGCGGTATCTATGGAAGTGTTTTCACCCCGACCGAGGCAGCTGCCGTTTCCGTTGTATACGGTCTGTTTGTCGGAATCTTTATTTATAAAGAGATCAAACTGAAAGACCTGTGGGATCTGATGGTAGATTCTGCCAAAACAACCGGTGGAATTATGCTGATCGTCGCAAGTGCTTCTCTGTTCTCCTTTGTCTGCACAAAGTTTGGTATTGCGCAGGCAGCGTCGGATCTGCTTGGAGCGTTGCTCATAACCAGTTTGTATTCCTTCTGATTGTCAATATCATTTTCCTGATTGCAGGATGCTTTATCGATGCAAACTCTGCGATGTACATTTTCATCCCGATTATGCTTCCGGTCTGCAAAGCCCTTGGCTATGACCTGGTAGCATTCGGTATCGTGGCAACCGTCAACCTGGCCATCGGACAGGTAACTCCGCCGGTTGGTGTCAACCTGTTTGTTGCCATTTCCGTAAAACTGAAAAAAGGAATGGAAGTTACCATTCAGCAGATTTCCAAAGCCGTTATGCCAATGATCGCAGCATCGGTAACAGTTCTGCTTCTGATTACGTATGTTCCGCAGATTTCCACGTTCCTTCCAAAAGCACTGGCAAAAGACGGAGCTTATACCGGAACGGTAGCTGCAGCAACGAATTCCGATACTTCCAGTGGCGATGGTGCGGATGGCAGCACAGCAGGAAATTCCTCCGGCAATGAGGATTACAATGATATCGCTGATTACAGTGACCTTGGATGGGAAGAGCAGACCTGGAACTTTACCTGCTCCACCACCGAGACCAGTACCTGGGCAGAAGGCGGACGTAAGTTCGGCGAGCTCATGGAAAAAGCAACCGGCGGCAAGATCAAAGTCAATGTATACGCCGCAGACCAGCTGACCAACGGAAACCAGTCCGAGGGAATCCAGGCACTGATGAACGGAGACCCGGTACAGATTTCGATGCACAGCAATCTGATTTACTCTGCGTTTGACCCGAGATTTAACGTCGTATCTCTTCCGTTCCTGTTTGATTCGGTAGAAGATGCGGATGCAAAACTGGACGGCAAAGCAGGCGAAAAATTAAAAGCAATCCTCGATGAGTACGGCCTGCACTGTATGGGAATCGCCGAGAACGGTTTCCGCCAGCTGACCAACAGCAAGCAGGAAGTCAAAACTGTCGATGACATGAAAAACCTGAAAATCCGTGTCGCAGGAAGTAACCTGCTGATGGAGTGCTACAAACGCTGGGGCGCCGATGCGACCAACATGAACTGGTCCGAGACCTACACCGCCCTGCAGCAGAAAACCGTAGAAGGCCAGGAGAATCCGCTGCGGCTATCGACGCAGCCAGCGTACAGGAAGTACAGCCGTACTGCTCGATGTGGAATGCGATTTATGACTGCCTGTTCTTCTGCATTAACGGAGATATCTATAACAATCTGACTCCGGAACAGCAGAAAGTTGTCGATGAGCCGGACAGAAAGCCGTCGATTACGAACGTGCGATCAACCGTGCCGGTGACGATGAGATCATGAACCGCTGGCAGAACGAGAACGGTGTCAAGATCACAAAATACGAAGATATGGACATCAATTCCTTTAAACAGGCGGTAGACGGTGTGGATGCGTGGTATCAGAACGAGCTGGAAAGCCAGGGATATGATGATGCAAAAGACCTGATCGAAGTCTTTACAAAGAAAGATACTTCTTCTGCAGGCACATATGATGTAGAAGACAGAAGCGATCTCGACTGGCCGGAGCAGACCTGGAACTTCACCTGCTCCACGACAGAAACCAGTACCTGGGCAGAAGGCGGCCGGAAGTTCGGAGAACTGATCGAAAAAGCAACCGGCGGCAAGATCAAAGTCAACGTATATGCCGCAGATCAGCTGACCAACGGAAACCAGTCCGAAGGTATCCAGGCACTGATCGATGGAGATCCGGTACAGATTTCCATGCACAGCAACCTGATTTACTCTGCCTTTGATCCGAGATTTAACGTTGTGTCCCTTCCCTTCCTGTTTGATTCCGTAGAAGATGCGGATGCCAAACTGGACGGCGAGGCAGGCGAAAAATTGAAAGAGATCCTTGATGAGTACGGCCTGCACTGCATGGGAATCGCTGAGAACGGTTTCCGTCAGCTGACCAACAGCAAGCAGGAAGTAAAAACCGTCGATGATATGAAAAACCTGAAAATCCGTGTGGCAGGAAGCAACCTGCTGATGGAATGCTACAAACGCTGGGGCGCCGATGCCACCAACATGAACTGGTCCGAGACCTACACGGCCCTGCAGCAGAAAACCGTAGAAGGCCAGGAAAATCCGCTCCCGGCTATCGATGCAGCCAGCGTACAGGAAGTACAGCCGTACTGCTCGATGTGGAATGCAATTTATGACTGTCTGTTCTTCTGCATCAACGGAGATATTTACGACAGCATGACTCCGGAGCAGCAGGAAGTAATCGATGAGTGCGGACGTCTTGCAACACAGTACGAGCGTGAAATCAACCGCGCCGGTGATGATGAAATCATGAACCGCTGGCAGAATGAAAATGGTGTTACCATTACCAATTATGAGGATATGGACATTGATTCGTTCAAACAGGCAGTAGACGGCGTAGACGAGTGGTATCAGAAAGAACTGGAAGGCCAGGGATATGATGATGCCAAAGAGCTGATTGATACGTTTACAAAATAGGCAGCTTCGTGAACATCTTTATAAGATTTGCTGAGTTTGCCTGAAAAAATAATGTAACAAACTACATATTTGGTAGAAAATAAAAATCCATCCATGACTTGGAGGTCTCTGGTGAGACTGCTTCCGGGCGTGGGTGGATTTTTTTATTTGAGTTTTCCAGGAAAACAGGTATACTGGATGGTATCAGAAAACGGGAGAGTTGGAGCAATGAAACAGAAAAAAGAACGGGAAAAAGAAATCAGCCAATGGCCATGGATTTCCATGCTGCCGTTCGGAATCCTGGCGGGATACTGGGAGATAAGGAAGTGCGGATCACGGCAATTTCGGAATATGGCTTTCAGACCCGCCTCGCGGCACCGGCCACAGCGGAGCAGAAAAACGCACCGTGGGAACTGGCATTTTACGATCAGAAAACGGCATCCTACCAGCGGATTCTTCTTCGTGATGCGACTTTTCTGCAGGAAAAAGAGGAAGATTTTGATGTTGTTTATACCTTCGCCACGGAACAAGAAGATTATCGAAATGCGGTACAGCACCTTGCCCTGCAATACAGCCAGTATATTCGCTGGAAAATGGAGGACGATGATGCCGCTCTTGCAGAACAGATGACAGGATATCCTGCGGAGCAGGACGCGTTTCATCTGGAAGTCTGGAAGAGCAGAAAAAGTATGGTTTTCCGGAATTACGAAGGAAACCTTTGTGGCATTGCAAAATAGTGCTGCCGGATCCGGGCAGCCGATTGAGCTGGCGCTCGAACTGGACCGGCCGGAATGGTATACGGCGTATCTTTCGATGGAAAGTGCGGTGTTTTTTGATGCTTATTTTCGGAAAAACCAGATTCCAGATCCGCCGCTTTTTCACCCGGACCGGCTCTATATAGGAAATGCTTTTTGCCCGCATCTGGCGCCAACGGAAGAGGAACTGTTTGCACTGATGGACAAAGCCTGTCGGGAGTCATTTTCAATTACGCTTACGTTTCCATTTTTGCTGGAAGAAAATCTGTCGGAAACACAGCAGCGGCTGCAGCGCCTCGCTGAATGGTGCGAACGAAAGAATAAAACCGTTGAGCTTGTTGTAAATGACTGGGGAACCGCTCATCTGGCCGCTCATTTTCCTGTGTTTTCCATCTGTCTAGGCATTCTGCTTAATAAGCGAAAAAAGATCCCAGGATGGCCTACAAGCTGGGAGACCGCACACTATTTGAGAAAAACAGCGTCCACGCGGCATTTTACCGTAAATATTTGAAAGCAGAATTCCAGATCGAGCGGTATGAATGGGAGAGCTGCGGCAATACCGGTACCGGGAAGTTCCCGGAAGGAAAAAACAGTATGCATCTTCCCTTTTATCAGACCAATACCTCGCAGTACTGTCCACTGTACGTAGCGTGCACCAAAGGAAGCCGCAGCGCGCAGATGCCGGTGCGGGAATGCCCGAGGTTTTGCGAAAACAGGCGTTTTTATATCCGGAGCATCTGCGGATGATGGGGAGATATAATTCGTTGTTTGGGGTGGATTTGGATGTTTGGAAGAGAATGAGAGAGATGTTGAAGCTGTGTGGAGTGGATCGGGTGGTAGTGAATTTGCTATAGTTGATTGGGCTTTTTGAATAAAAAAAAACTTGATTTTGAGAAAAGAACAATACAATTAGGCATATGATATACCATCTATTAAAAATATTGTTGAAGCTATTATCTCAGAAATGTGGTAAAATAAACGGGTATTGATTATCGAAATCTTTGCTTGTGATTAATGTTGTATTATTTGGGCATTAGTATGATAGAGTCGCAGTTTTGACATTTACGATAAATAATGATGATTACAGAGGATGGCATGTACGATGGTAGATTTGTTTAATGAGAATACTCTTTTTGTGCTTTTCTTTGCAATGGTTGCTATTTATAATTATTCTGCTTTAAAAGAATATCAGCGAATGGCGATTATCTATATTAGTATTTATGCATTAGCTGCCTTATTCTTTTTGAATCTTTTTACCAGACCACGCCGATTTGGAAAAACCTTAAATAGCTTAAGAGTTTTTTGAAATTGGAACAGATCGAACGCTGTTTGATGGTCTCTATATTTCCCGGAACCAAAAGCTGTGTGAGGAATATATGGGAAAGTACCCCGTTATTTTCCTGTCACTCAAAGGAATTGACGGCTTATCCTTTGAAGCCGCAAAATACCGTTTAACGGAGTTGATCGGGGTGGAAGCAGAGCGATTTGCATTTTTAGCGGACAGTGAAAAACTGACGGAAAATGAGAGGAGCAAATATCGGGCGATCATCATTTAGTGAATGGTAAATATTCCATGGATGAGGATATGCTTGTCTCCAGCCTGCAGACATTATCACAGCTGTTATGCCGGCATTATGGTCAGAAGGCCATGATTCTGATTGATGAGTATGATGTTCCTCTCGACAAAGCGTTTCAGCATGGATACTATAAAGAAATGGTTTCACTGATTCGGGGATTGTTCGGACAAGCGCTGAAGACGAATGATGATCTGCAATTTGCTGTACTGACAGGATGTCTCCGGGTTTCCAAAGAAGTATCTTTACAGGACTGAACAATTTCAAAGTTTATGCAGCAGACGACGTTCGCTATGATGAAGAGTTCGGCTTTACGAATGAAGGGGTAAAAAAACTTCTTGCAAATTACAATCTGCAGGAACATTTCGAGAAAGTGAAAGAGTGGTATGACGGTTATCATTTCGGCGACGCAGATATCTATTGTCCCTGGGATGTGATTAACTATGTGGACGATTTAGTGAGCGATCCAAATGTGCAGCCTAAGTCCTATTGGATCAACAGCAGCGGAAATGATCTTGTGAAACGCTTTATTGAACAGGCTGATATCACGACAAAAGACGAGATCGAACAGTTGATTGCAGGAAATGCAGTTGAAAAGAGAATTCGTTCGGATTTGACTTATGACGAAATTGACAACAGCATCGACAATATATGGAGTGTGCTTTTTACAACCGGATATCTCACACGGCTTGGAAAAGCTGAAAATGGCGTGTACAAGCTGATCATCCGAATCAGGAAGTCCGCGAAGTTTTTGTTCTGAAGATCCGCGAATGGTCTAATCAGATCGTTGCGAACAACAGGGCATCTACAAATAAAATCAATCAGGGATTTCTGGAAGGAGAGGCGGAGACGATCCAGCAGGAACTGACGATGTTTCTCGGAGAAACGATCCGTGTTTTCGATACAAAGGCACGGAATGAAGAAAAAGAAATTTTTTATCACGGCATTTTACTTGGTATTTTGAAAAATTATTCTGGCTGGGTTGTGAAATCAAACAGAGAATCTGGAGATGGTTTTGCGGATATTCGGCTCAAACCGAAAAATCCGGATGCGGGAATCATAGTGGAATTGAAATACGTCCGTTCTCTGCATGATCTCGATCAGGCGTGTGAAAGAGCGCTGGAACAGATCGAGGACCGCAGATACGATACAGAACTTCGTGAAGATGGACGAAATGATATTCTTGCATATGGAATTGCATTCTGCAGAAAACGGTGTAAAGTGGTGGTTAAAAATCTATAAACAAAAGCAGTCTATATGGCTGCTTTTTTTGCTGCGTGCGCCTGGCGGCGCACGTTTCTAACGGGTTAAAGTCCCGAATCCGCCGGTAGTGGGAAGGATATAGCCGAAGGCCAAGGTGTCCATCGTGAGGTGGAATCTGAAGGAAGCCGGATGTGGGAACAGACTAACCACGGGCAAATCTCTGGTCTGACGAACAGAAATCTCATATAAGGTTATGCATGAGGGTAAGGCTGCGCACCAAGTCAAAGCCCAATAACTACACGGAATCATGCGTGATAGATGAGGCCGATGGATGGAGAGGAAGAAACGTGTGGTACCCGGGGAGGTCTGTGCGGTATGCTCCGAAAGGAGTAACCACTGTACAAAGCAGTGCTGAACGCACAGAAGTCAGCAGAGGTCATAGTAGCCGAAAGGTGAAGGACCGAATCAGTAGGAGTCTTGAGTATGACTGGGAAAGGAGGAATGACTGATTATGACAGAAAACACAAACAGTGGCTGTTCGCAAAGAGATAGTGCGGAACATGAAAGGTATGCGAAAGCGTCAAGGTCATTCAATCGGATATGGAAAGAAAGAGACAGTGCACAGCCGAAACTCTTGGAAGCGATACTGTACAAAGATAATCTAAACAGAGCGTATAAAAGAGTGAAGGCGAATAAAGGAGCGGCAGGTATTGATGGAATGAGTATCGAAGAAACCCTGCCATATCGAAAGGAACATCAACAGGAACTGAAAAACCGGATACTCAGAGGAAAATATACCCCATCTCCGGTAAGGCGGGTTGAAATTCCAAAACCAGACGGTGGTGTGCGAAAGCTTGGCATACCAACGGTGATAGACCGTACCATCCAACAGGCAATAACGCAACAGTTAGTGCCAATCTATGAACCGCTGTTTGCAGATGGTAGCTTTGGCTATCGTCCGGGCAGAAGCGCCAAAGACGCAATACTTAAAGTGAAGGAGTATGCGGAACAAGGATACACATATGCAGTATCCTTAGATTTATCGAAATACTTTGATACACTTAACCATGAAATCCTTATTAACTTACTACGCAAGACAGTAAAGGACGAACGGGTGGTACAGTTGATTAAGCGTTATCTGAAAAGTGGGGTAATGGAGAATGGAGTGGTGATGGAAACAGAGGAAGGTTCGCCACAAGGTTCATTATGCCGAGCTCGCATAACGACCCTTATGACGAGGATAGATGTTATGCCGAGATACATCCGGTATTCGTAGGATTTATCAGTGTTTTCACTTTCTGAACTCGGCATAACACTCTCTATTATTTTAAGGAATTTAAAAACTGTAAAAGATCTTTGTCTTTGTTCCAGTCAGGAAGATTAGTCTCATCAGCAACTTAGGAGCAAGCGCATTGATTGCATCATTTTTCAGGCGGTTATCAGTCTTACATAAATCATCGTTGTAGAAATGTCTTCATGTCCGAGAAAGTCTCTGATATAGATGATGTTGATACCGGCCTCCAGCATATGCATTGCCTTCGAGTGCCGAAACATATGGCAATGCACATGTTCCGGAAATGCTGCATCTTCTTTACGAAGTGCATCAGCATATTTTTTGACGATATAAGAAATACCATCACGGTCAATCTTGTGTTGATAACGGTTAGTTATTAGCGGATCTGTTCCAACAGCGTATGAACGATACCGGCTAAGATAGTTTTCAACAAGCTTTGCTGTTGCATCTGATAACACGACTGTCCGGTACTTATTGCCTTTTCCATGTAATCTTACAGTTGTAACAGATCCTAACGCTACATCTGCTATCGTGATATCACATAGTTCCTAGACTCTGCACCCACTGTCATACATAAGTGTCAGGATTACCCGGTGCCTGAATCCGGTGGATGAATTAATATCAGGACTGTTGATAAGACAGGACATTTGTTTTACTGTCAGGAAAGATACTTCCTTTGGTGCAGACTTTTTAGCTTTGATTCCAGATACATTCTGCAGTGGAGCAATGTATTCGATGTTTTCCAGCTGTGCATAATCGCTGAATGCTTTTAATGCAGCCAGTCTTTGGTTTGCGGCTGATATACCAGCTCCACTATTCCGATACCATTCCAGAAATTCAATGACGATCTCACGTTTAAAGTCCTTGATATAAAAGGAGTTCGGTGAAATTCCTTTTTCTTCTTTTAAAAATCGCAGGAACAGTTTCAGGGTATCCCTGTAACTGAGAACGGTATTCTTGGAATAGCATCTGTGATGCGGCAGGTAGTCTGTCAGGAATCCTGTAACAAGACAGGCAAAATCAGTAGAATTCATGTTCATTGATCTCTGTCTCCTTTATCAGGTCGGGAAAAGATTCCTTCATCCGTTCTTTTATATATGGAAACCGTTCTGCCACAGCTTATCAGTCTGTGCACATCAACTATTGAAACCGCCGTGTACCGAACGTACGCAGGTGGTGTGAGAGGACGGGAGTTAATCACTCCTCCTACTCGATCAAAGATTAACTGTTTGAAAAAACAGCAGAATATGATTTTATGAGTAATCAAGGATTCTTTGGCAATACAAAATCTAACAATTCAGAAGAGTTGTTCTCTGAGGAAGAGCAGGATCTGTTTGCGGATGAAATGGACGAGTTGGAGATTGCTGGCTTAGATACAATGGAATTATCCATGATGGATGAGGCGGAAAGACGAGAAGCAATAGAAGATACGGGTTTGGATCCAGATGACTATGATTTGACTGAAAATACCTAGGATTTCCTAAAAATTATCAAATATAAAATAAAATTTATTTTCGAGTTGTCAAAACAATACATTGCCATATAATAGAATCCGTTATATAATAAAAAGGATTAAGTGAAGATTCGTGTTTATATCGAAGAGAGGTACATACATGGCAGTTTCATATAACGGATTATGGAAATTACTGATTGACAACAATATGAAAAAAATGGATTTGGTAGAACGTGTAGGTATTAGTAGTAGCACGTTAGCTAAAATGAGCAAGGGAGAAATTGTATCACTGACTGTTTTGGAAAAAATCTGTGATGAGCTAAATTGCGATTTTGGCGATCTTATCAGCTATGATCGGAAAGGGGCAAAAAAATGATGGAATACAATGCGGCCAGCGTCAAATTTCTTCTTTGGCATGTTGAAACAAAGGAAACAGCAAAATTGCTGCAGGAACATAGTTTTGACGAAATACGAAGAATGGTATTAGAAGACAACATATATCAACAAAAATCAAGAGAGCGTGCACAGAGTGAATTTAGCTGTATTAAGAAGCGTCTTCAGGCATTACCAGAGGAACTGATTCAAAAACTAATACAGTCAGATATTCAGACTACAAAAATTATTACATTTATTGCCTGCATGGTAACAGATCGCCTTCTTTTTGAACTAATGTATGAAGTGTATAGAAATAAAGTACATTATGGTGAAGAAAATATCACAGATGCTGATTTGAATATTTTTATGAATGATAAAAGAGATCAGAGTGAAAAAATGGCGGGCTTTTCTGATCTTACGATTCGAAAATTGAAACAGAATTTCTGCTTCTTATACCAGGATTGGACCTGTTCTGTCGTTTTTTCATAAACCGGATGTCAGTTATTATGGTGGTGATGGAACGGTCTATACAGATAAAATGGTGGTATGCAAAGACGATATGGGAGCAG
>ENA-OQAS01000211-OQAS01000211.1-human-gut-metagenome-genome-assembly--contig:-NODE-211-length-31132-cov-2.753524_pt1 | contig 31132 bp, 42 predicted proteins | sample MGYA00242733_ERZ504523 | MGnify/ENA primary metagenome ERZ504523 (study PRJEB26092, sample SAMD00036239) | human gut metagenome | host: Homo sapiens | study: EMG produced TPA metagenomics assembly of...
AAAAAAAGAAAAAATAGTTCTTTTTGTGGGAAGGATCAGCCAAGAAAAAGGTGTAGATAAAATTTTAGAAGTATGGCGTGGAATCTGTCATGAAGAAAGTATAAAGAGTGGCGGTTGGTGATTGTAGGTGATGGTGAAAAAAGAAAACAAATGGAAAAGTATGCAATGGATATGGAACTTATTAACTATTCATTTGAAGGATTTCAAAAGCCTGATGGATATTATGATAAAGCAAAGATTTTTTGTATGGCTTCAGCATTTGAAGGGTTTGGATTAGTTTTGGTGGAAGCAATGTCGTATGGTGTAGTGCCAATGGCATTTAATAGTTTTTCTAATTGTTCGGATATTATAGATGATGATAAGAATGGGATTTTAGTTACTCCTTTTTCAATCAATGAATATAGAAAAAAAATAATAGAGCTTATTGAAAATGATGAAAAATGGATGAAAATGTCCACTTGTTCTATAAATAAAAGTAAAGAATATTCTATAGAATGCATAGGTGCTAAATGGTTGGATTTATTTTATTCTCTTTTAAATAATAAAGTTACTTGAGATAAACCATATACAGACTTGGCAACTTCATCAGTCTGAAATAGGTAAAGTTGCTATATATATAGTGAAATCGATAGGGTATGACGAGCAAATAGAAAAAGAAGTGAAGAGGCTTTTTATTACCCATGGTTTTGATTTAGTAATCCATTATGTGGATACAATAGAGAAAACCAAACGAGGCAAACAAAATTTTGATTCAAGATTTGAAATAATAATTTCCAAGTTGGTATTAGCTTATTATTTTATGGGCTGAAATAAATAATATGGAATATACTCCTGTTATTCTTTTTGCCTTTAATCGTCCAGAAGGATTAAAGGCTATAATAGAATCTTTGCTTCAGAATGAAGAAGCAAAACATTCTGTTCTTTATGTTTTTGTTGATGGACCACGTTCCAACGAAAAGGTGAAGTGGAAAATGTGGAAAAAGTGCGTGATTATGTAAAATCTATAACAGGGTTTAAAGAAGGTTCATTATAAGTTTGCATTGCAAAATAAAGGACTTGGTAATTCTGTTATAAAAGGTGTAACAGAAGTTATCAACCGATATGGTAAAGCAATAGTTTTGGAAGATGATCTTATTCTTGCACCCAATTTTCTTTTTTTATGAATCAAGGTCTTGATAAGTACAAAGAAGAGACGAGTGTGTTTTCTATTTGTGGATATTCTAATAAAGTGAAAGTGCCGAAAGATTATTCATATGATACTTATTTCTGCACTCGTAGTAGTTCATGGGGATGGCTACTTGGGCTGATCGCTGGAATAGTGTGGATTGGGAGTTGGAGAATTTCGATAAATACCACATACTGAAAAAAGAATTTAACCGATGGGGAGGTTCCGATTGTTGGAAGATGCTGAATGATTGGAAATGTGGAAGGAATAAGTCATGGGCTATTCGCTTTTGTTTTGCTCAGTTCTTACAAAAAAAGTTTCCTTATTTCCTGTTACAAGCAAAGTGCAAAATGATGGTTTTGATGGGAAAGGTACAAACTGTAAGCGCTGGAGTCGTTTTCATTGTATATTTGATAACTCGGCAAAAAAGGAATTTACATATCCGGAAAATGTGTCTATCCATCCATCCTTATTTCGTTCTGCTATTGGTTATCATTCCATCATAAAGCGAATTTTTAGCCGGATAATATATTTTGTTTATAGATTTTGATAGTTGATGAAACCTAAAATCCTTTTTATTCTTCACCTTCCTCCACCTATACATGGCGCAGCCATGATGGGGAAATACATTCAAGAAAGTGAGTTGGTAAATTCTTCTTTCGATTGTTTTTGTATAAATTTAGCTACAGCAGGAAGTTTGTCTGATATTGGGCATATAAGTTTAAAAAAGCTGTTGAAGTATTTCTTTCTTCTAAAGCATATTTCTCACGTTGTAAGAGAAATCCGTCCCGAATTGGTTTATATCACTCCGAATGCCGGAGGAAAAGCCTTTTTTAAAGACTTTATTGTAGTGCAGATGCTGAAAAGTATGGGGTGCAAAGTCATAGCTCATTATCACAATAAAGGCGTTTCGGTTTATCAGAGTAAATGGGTTTATAACTTCTTTTATAAACGTTTTTTCAGCAATCTGAAAGTAATTCTGTTGGCAGAGAATCTTTATAAAGATATAGCCAAGTATGTAAAAAGAGAAGATGTGTATATTTGTCCGAATGGTATACCAAACTTACGTAAAGGAGAATTTGAAGCAAGGCGGAAAAACGAAGTCCCTTATCTACTCTTTCTATCTATTGATAAATAAAGGAGTGTTTGTATTACTTGATGCGTTAAGAATATTGAAAGAAAAAGGGTATCTTTTTAATTGTCAGTATGTAGGTGGAGAAACAGCCGAGATTAATGCTGTACAGTTTTCAGAAGAAGTGGATAAACGGGATTTGAATGATAGGGTTGCTTATGTCGGTCGAAAAGTAGGAGAAGAAAAAAATGCTTTTTTCAACAAGCAGATATATTCATTCTTCCAACAATGAATGAGTGTTTCCCTTTGGTCATTTTAGAAGCCATGGAATATAAATTGCCGGTCATCTCAACCAATGAAGGCGGCATCCCCGATATGGTGAAAGATGGAGAAAATGGTTTGATTTTTGAAAAACAGAATCCGTATTCGTTGGCTGATTGTATTGCGAAGTTGTTGGATGATGAGGAATTAAGAGTTAAAATGGGAAATGCCGGTTATGATAAATTCTGTCGTGAATTTACTCTACAACAATTTGAGCACAGAATGCTGGATATATTATCCCAAAATCTTCCTCAAAAGGAAAAAGAAAACTAATTTTTAAAGGTAGAACTACAATATTCATGTTATTGAAGTTAAAAAACTTACCCTTGTTGGAAAGCCATCGAGGGCTGACCACTTTGCCTTCCGGCAACTCCTGATCAACACCATCAATGCCCATTCCTACAACACCGCCCAGAAAGACAAGCTCTTTGCCGAAGCTTTGCAGCAGGGAGATGTGTTAATCCCCGACGGAGCAAGTATTGTCAAGGCGTGTCGTTGGCTGAATGCAAGATCCAAACCTACAGAGCGTATTGCCGGCTGGAACCTGTTCGAGTTCGAGATGAACAAGCTGAATACTATCGGAGGAAAATGTTTTTTTCATGGGCAGCAGTGAAAAAAGTATTGGCATTGATAAAACAGCGTGTGAAAGTGGATTATCCCAACATTGAAGTGGAAACCTATTCGCCACCCTATAAGCCGGAGTTTTCGGAAGAGGACAATCGGGCGATAGTTGAAGCTATCAACAAGGCAAATCCTGATTTGCTCTGGATAGGGATGACTGCCCCCAAGCAGGAGAAATGGGCGTACACGCATTGGCATGAATTAAAAATCCATTGCCATTGCGGAACGATAGGTGCTGTTTTCGATTTCTATGCCGGAACGGTAAAGCGTGCTCCCACCTGGTGGCAGAGACATTCTCTGGAATGGTGCTACCGGTTGTTGAAGAACCTCGCCGGATGTGGAAACGTTACATTATCGGCAATCTGTTGTTCATGTGGAATATATGTAAGGAGTAGCTTGATGAAAGAATCTTATTGCTTGTTTTCTGTGTAGTGTTTCCTTATGGGCCGATGCCAGGCATTGCTGGGACTACCGGACTGCTTCATGCTCCCACGGCTGATATGCAGCGTGATAAAACGTTCCTGTTTGGTGGAAACTATTTGAATACTCATCCGTTATCCACCCATTTTCGTAGCAGTGAAGTGGGGTATACCTTCAATTATTACATTAATATTACTATTTTTCCTTGGCTGGAGGTGGCTATATCTGTACATTGGTACATGCGGATCATGGCTCTACTTATTTCCCGGAACAGTCTTGGGGGAAATTCACGAATCAGGACCGGGCTTTCAGTGCGCGTCTGCGTCTTTGGAAAGAAGGGTGGTGGAAGGAGTGGACACCGCAAATCGTACTCGGCTTGGATGATCCCACTTCTCATGCCGATCATGGCGGCGGTGGACTGGTGTCTGGTAATACAAGCGGTTCCAATAACTACGCAACACGGTATTATCTGGCTGTAACTAAACATCTGGATTTTCAGAACATAGGTGAATGGGGTATTCATGCCGCATTTGTATATGGTAATGCCAAGGGTATGGAGCATTATAAACGTCCTTCATTCGGCACAAACTTCCGTTTTCAGTTACTCGGTGACCAGCCTTTGATTAAAGTTGTAAATAATCTTAACCTGATGGCCGAATATGACGCCCGCACAGTGAACATCGGGCGCACTACCAGCTTTGGAAAGACCACATCAACCTGATTGCCGAACTGAACAACGGGAAATACTTCTCCGGTGGCATTTACTTCAAAATCCATCTGAAATGATAAAAAGATTATCCGATTAGGATCTCTGGAATAGATTTTACTCTACAACATTTTGAACATCGGATGTAAGGGAGATATTGTTGCAAGATTTATCGAGCCATATTTCATAGGCGTTAATCAATGAGAAACATTTTGGATATTATCATTATAAATTCTATATTCGCATAGAATTTATAACCGATATAATTATGGAAACTACAGTATTCAACCCCATACAGAGGCATTTGTTGGAAATGTTTTCTTACGATAAATCTCAGGAAGGTCTGGAAGAATTGAAAGAGGTGCTCTTTCAATATTATTCCAAACGGATGAATACAAAGTTGGATGAACTTTGGGATAAGGGAATTCTTGACCAGAAAAAGCTGGATGAAATAGCTGAAATGGATATCCATTCATTAAAATAACGTCAATGGCTAGCTGGTTCTTGGTACGAATTGTCTTATTCAAAGCATTCCTCAAAGGAGTCGTTACCATGTCTTGTGGCAATCCTTTGTGGACGGAAAGAACAAGCTCTGTGTATCCAATGAAATATTGGAGGAATATATAGAAATTCTGCAAAGACTTACCGACAATGAAACGGCGGAATATGTGGTGAAAACCATATTGAACAGTCCGTTTGTTGAATTGATAACTCCATTCTATCACTTAATCTGATTACAGTCGATCCTGATGACAATAAGTTTGTGGATTGTGCCATTTCGGCCAATGCGCACTACATTGTTACTAACGACCATCATTATGATGTGCTGAAAGATATAGATTTTCCCAAAGTGAATGTTGTAAATATTCAGCAATTCTGTATTTATCTGTCACAAGAAAAATAATTTTTGAGTAAAAAGGAGGATTTATAGTTGGAAATAAAATAACTATAACTCCATGCATCCTGGGTGTAAAAAACCGCCATAGAGCAGTCTCCATACAGAGGCGCTCTATGGCGGTTTCTCGTTTCTCCACGTTTACCGGGGAAAATTCCCGTTTCCGGGAAGCCGGGAGGTTACTCTTCCATCTTGAGCTTGCCCAGTTCTTTCAGGATGTGCTCCATGGCTTCTTTGTAAACCTCCGGTTTCTCCTTTTCCAGCCATTTCATCAGTTTGAAGTAAGAATTTGGAGTCACAATCTTTCCGTCTCGAATTTTGGTGGCGGTGGACCGGCCTATCGCACCTTTGTCTTCCAAGTTGTTGGGGTTTAAATCGCTTCTTCGCACGGCATTACCGATGCAAGTGCTGATGATCTCAAATTTTTTTTTCATGTTACTAAAAATTAAATTATTAAATAATGATTTGTAAACAGCATAAACATAGCTACTTACAAAATGTCTCGGCAAAGATAGGAAATGTTTATTAACAATTGCTTGTTTTTGTGAGCAACGCCCTATTTATATTTTGCGTTCCTTTGCGTTATATTTATACTAACACACAAAAGAAATGGATTATACAGAGCAGTTTATCCGGCTGAATTGCAGCTTGATGTCGGATTACAAAATGATGAAGCTGAATGCCGACATGAAATGCATGGGGCTGGGGTTGTATCTTGAAACGATATTGTTTCTGCGAAAACAGCAGGAATACAAACATGATTTTAACGAACTGGATTTGCTGGCCGATCAGTGGGGAGCTACCGTGGAAAATCTGCAACATCTTATTAAGGACTTCGATTTGTTTCTCATTACAGAGGACGGGTATTTCCGATGTCTGTATCTGGACGAGGTGATGGGATATCAGAGCAAACTTTCCGAGCAACGTGCCGCTGCCGGCAGTAAGGGAGGGAGAAGCAGTAAGAAAAGTACGGTGAAAGCATCTGCAAAAGCAACTGCGTCTACAGCGTCTGCAATAGGGAGGGGCAGAATCAACGAAGGGAAAAACGGTGATACGTCCTGCGTGGATAATAACGGGGAAGCTACATGGAAGTAGTGGTGTACCTTGCATGGATAATAACAAGGAAGTCTACCTGAAAAGCAGTGGTGCACCCAGTATGGATAGCAAGGAGAGAATTTATATGGAAAGCAGGAATGTAGATAGTAACAAGACTGTCTGCATGGAGAGCAGCAAGCCAATCCATTCGGATTATAATAAGGAAATCTACAAGGAAAACAGCACGGAAAGCAACGTGAAAAGTAGTGCGGAAAGTATGAAAAATACGACTGCAAAAAAATACAAATGAAAATTCAGTCAAAAATGTGATTCAAAGTATTGATAATGAGTGCTATGGAAAGAACTTGCAAGCAAGCTTTAAGCAAAGCTTTATAAGAGAAGAAAAGAATAGAGGAGAGAAGAAAAACAACAATAACAAAGAAAAAGAAATAATTGCTGTTACTGCTGTTGATAAACTTCCCCGATTTTCCGAATTGTCCGAAACGATACCCCGATGGAACAATGCATCAATGAAGCTTTCATTACTCAGAGTTGGCTGGAGGCTGTGGGATGATGTCAGGTTTGAAAGAACTCTTTTTGAACAATCTTTCTTTTATTCGTGATCTGTTTAAGAAACATGTCGTGGCACAAGGAAACACAGAGGAATCACTTCCGTGTCCGAAGCCGAAGCTTATTTCGCCAACTACATCCGCCGAGAAAGGCCCACCCGTCTTTTTCTGGAAGAAAAGCTGAAAGAAAGGAGCCGGATGCAGAATGAATCGACTTCGCTCTCGCCCTACGAAACGTACAATCCGCTGACCGGCGAACGTTCGTATTGCGGAGTTCCTCTTCCTGCCGATGCACCCCCGCGCCCCAACGGACGTGCCACCTGGGATAACCTGAAACAGAGCTGGATATGACGCGCGAAGAACATGCAGACTATGTGCGGTGGCTGAAAAGCCTGCCGCGCAGAAAGGACCATTTCCGTATGCCTTGTCCCGAATGTTCCGCAACGCGAAGCAATCCCAAAGATCCTTCGTTCAGTGTGCATATCACCCGTGAAGGGGGATGGGCGAAATGCTTTCATTGTGATTTCGCCATAGCGTGGAACGAGGACGAGATGTGGAAAAGAGAACAGAAACAACAAGACCGGGAACGGCAGAAACAGCAGAAGGATGCACCGCAGCACCGTAACACGTCGCAGCACCACGATGCAGCATCGCAGCACCATAACACGTCGCAGCACCACGATACAGCACCGCAGCACCATAACACGGCACAGCACCCACGATGCAGCATCGCAGCACCATAACAGGTCGCAACGCAAGCCGCACATCCCCCTGCAACCGCCTGTACATTACGTATGCCCGGTAATTAATAAAAACAAACAAATTATGAATGGAGAAATGATGGAATACATGGTCGACAGACGAGGTATTCCGATGGACGTCCTGACAAGGATGAAGATAGAGGAACGCTTGGAATTCCTGCCGCAGACCGGCAAGGAAGAAGCCTGCATCTGCTTCCCTTACCTGGAGGACGGAGTAATGAAAAACATGAAATTCCGGGATGCCGCAAAGCATTTCAAGATGGTGAAAGGAGCCGAGCTGATTCCTTGGAACATAGACGCCATAAAAGGAAAGGAAAAGTGCTACATCACCGAAGGCGAGATAGATGCCCTCAGCCTGATAGCCGCAGGACTGGAAGAGGTGGTGTCCGTACCCAACGGAGCCGGAGGCGCGAACCTTCAGTGGCTGGACCGCTTCGTGGAGTCGCACTTCGATGACAAGGCGGAAATCATCCTGGCCATGGATACCGACAAGCGCGGAGTGGAGTTACGCGACGAACTGGTGCGCCGCCTGGGCGTGGACCGCTGCAAGGTGGTGGCCTGGGGGGAAGGCTGCAAGGATGCCAACGAGTATCTGTTGAAGTATGATCTTCCGAGGCTCCGCCAGCAGGTGGAGCAGGCGGCGGAAATCCCGTTGGAAGGAGTCTTCTGCCCCATGGACGAATGGGATACGCTGATGGATATTTATTACAACGGAATGCCGGAGGGAGCCGATACGGGACTGGAGAATCTGGACCGGCTGATCAAGTTCGAGCGTGGTTTTGTGCTCACGGTCACAGGCGTTCCCGGCAGCGGAAAAAGCGAGTTTGTGGACGAAATTGCCATGCGCCTGCTCCTGCGCCACGATTGGAAGGTGGGCTATTTCAGTCCGGAGAATACCCCGCTGGCCTATCACTACCGCAAGCTGATACGCCGCGTGGTGGGCAAGCGTTTCGAACACAAGGGGATGCCGTTGCCGGAAGCCGGACAGGCCATCCGTTACCTGGCACAGAGTGTCTTCTCCATTATGCCGAAAGAGGACTTCTCGGTAGAGAGCGTGCTTCGCATTGCCGCCCAACTGGTGAGCCGGAAAGGAGTGAAGGTGCTGGTGGTGGACCCCTTCAACCGCTTCGAGCATCAGATTCCCGACTGGGAAACGGAAACGCAGTACATCAGCCGCATCTTCGACGAGTTCTCCAATTTTGCCGTGAAGCACAAGGTGTTGCTCATTTTGGTGGCGCACCCCACCAAGTTGCGCCGCGAACCGGGAAGCAAACGCTGGCCTGTGCCCACGCTGTATGATATCAACGGCTCGGCGGCCTTTTTCAACAAGACGGATTATGGAATGGTGGTAGACCGTAACGATGAACTGGGGCAGGTGCTGGTGCGTGTGGCCAAGGTACGTTTCGACCATCTGGCGGACCGGGAGATGCTTTTTTCGCCTTCAGCACTTACAACGGACGTTACACGCCTACCGAGGAGAGGACCTTGGATCATAATCCGCCCGAACCGAAGTGGGAGCATACCAATTCCTGACAGAGAAGCTGAAGCCCGAACAGCAGGGCCTGGGGTTTAATGAGGGGGAATGAAGTAGTTGAATGTTGCTGTTCCTGAATAACTTGGGGATAGGAGAAGGGAGATGTCAAAACAAAAAGGACAGCCCCGAAAAGTTACAGATAGTAATTATAACACGTAAAAGGATCGTATCAAGCTCTGTATGGAGTAATGATAGACCCTTTTCTTTAGTCTTTTAGGATGCTCAAATTTCAGATTGTAAGTTCATGTTTTCAAAATCTGAGTTTTGACACTCGCCTTTTAGGCTTTTAGTTACAGTCTGTAACTTCTCGGAGTAGTTATTTTATTTTGACATACCCCCTTTAAAAGTTGCTTACAAGTAGATCATGTTGCCGGCAGCTTTACTGATTACTGTCATTCCTCAGTGATCACTGGTCATTCCTCATTAACCGCTAGCCATTAAAATCCTCTCCACCGTTCCCGTTTTATCTCCTCGCACTGCCGTCGCTGCCATGCGGGCATTATTTTCTCCAGCTCTTTCAGTTTCCATCCCTTCATAAAGCGTATCTCGTCCTTTTCCTGCTCCGTGCACAGCTGATGCGCAGCAGTTCGGGGTAGAGCACCTGTATATGGAAAATCTTGGCTCTCCACAGCAGCATGGACATCTGCCAGGGGGTGAGGGCTTGGATGCGGTTCAGGGTGAGCAGCATTTCCAGATAATGACGGTAGAAGGCTTTGTCCACGGTCATGAGTTGGTTTATCAGATAGTTCATTTTTATTATTGTTAAATGAAAAGATTAGTTGAATGAAGGGTCAGGAAATCAAAGCGGAGGAAAGGGACGCTATCTTTGGAGAAATCATCCTTGGATACGTTATCTTTGGAGAAAGCTTCCCTTAAAAGCGGTATTCCTTCACAGCATCAAAACAAGGGCACGGCTTCACGGGATTCAAGTCATGATGTCCCACTATCAACGCTTTGGGGAACAGGAGGCGCAGCTCGCGCAGCAGTGCCAGCATACTTCCCTTCTGCATCAGAGTACGCGTATCGGCAGATGTGCAGTCCGCCGAGAGTCCTCCCTCATAGCAGATGCCGATAGAATGCCGGTTATGGTTCTTGCAATGCGCTCCCACCTTTTCCAGAGGTCGTCCGCGGTGAATCTCTCCGTCACGGGTGATATAGAAATGATATCCTATGTCCGTGAAGCCCCGGTGGCGGATGTGGTCCCGGCGGCAAGTCTCAAAATCCAGCCTCCGCCCCTCAGGGTGGCGGAGCAGTGGATAATAATCAGGGTGATGGTTCTCATGATCATCAGATACAGGCGTTCAGACCGAGTGCACCGGCAACGGCGGTGGCTACGGTGATAATTACTTTCAGAATCAGTGTCCAGGTGCTTTTCTTTGTTTTTGAACTCATTGGAATTTTGTTTTAGAGGTTGATAATAAATGAATTGTAATGGAAGCCAAGGGCTGAATGTACCCCAATGAAAACGGCTTGTCATTGGGGCACATTCAGCCCTTTAGCGTCGTGTCTTGCCTCCGTCGTACTGGGGTTCCGTCAGGCCTGTCCTCCGTTTTCCGGCTCCTTCGCCTCTCCGGTAAGATCCACACTGGTCTTTCCGGCTTTCAGCGCCTTCACCACCAGTCGGGCCGCTTTGCGCGTGGCCACCAGGTTGAACACGGCTTCCTCCTGCAAGTTCTGGAAACGTGTTCCGGCACTCCAGTTCACATTCAGCTTTCTGACGTGGATGGCAGGGTTGTAGTCGGCAGCGCTTTCCGCTCCTATACTGTTGATGCTGATGGAGAAATCCCCCAAGTCGCCCAGCTGTATCTTCTGTCCTCCCAGAAGCTGTTCCCTCATGCAGTCCACCGCCATGGTGAGGATGGCCACGATGTCCGCGCGCTTGTACACACAGCCGTGGCTGGCGATGTGCTCGGCAAAGCGGTTGATGTCCATCACTTCCGAATACTGTGCACTGGCGTAAGCCTTCTTGGCGGCATCCGAGTCCATCGGATGCTACGCATAACGATACTGTAATTTACCATAATCTGTTAAAATTAAAAGTTGATAATTGAGAATTAAGAAACACTGTTGCCGGGGAATGAAGCCAGTCTGCCGTCAGTCACTGTCCATTAACCGTCAGCCACTGGTTTCCGACTGCTGAAAGAACCCTATCTTCACGTGTAAGATCCTATATCTTACAGCTGTAAGATTATAGATCTTTCGCCTTCATCGTCCCGACATTACAAAGATACGATGTGCGGATTCCGGAAAGTTGATTCCGGTGGGTTGTAGTTGATAACAGTTGATTCTAGTTGATTATTGTTGGAAAAACATTCTTTCTTCTCGTCCGTTTTTCGTACTTTTATGGAAGTAAATAAAAAAGTATGGAATGTATGGAGAATTTTGAGATACGCACGTATGGCCGCACCGAACTGGCCTGTGTTATTTCCCGGATTTGAATCCGCAGGTGGCTTACCGTAAGTTGCAGTATTGGATTGACTATTATCCTCACCTCAGGGAGAAACTGGAGAAGATGGGCAGTGGCTTGAGCTGCCGTACCTATATGCCGGCTCAGGTACAGCTGATTGTGGGGGCGATAGGGGAGCCTTGAAAGGGGATTGTGATGGAGTGCGGCCAGATAAAAAGAATGGCTTCCCCGATTGCGTAATCGATATGGCAAGTGAACGACCGGCTCCTGTTGACAGTCGCATTGAAAGATTGGCAAGGTTGATATATGTGAATGAAAATGACACGAATGACGCCAATCAGAGATATAGACCCAATTTGCGCCATTCGTGTCATTCACATTCTGGATAAAGAACGGAATAGAACCTCTATTCCCGTATTTCTCCCTTATGCACCAGCATTTTCACCAGTGTCCGTTTGGAACTGTGCGTGTCCGAAACCCATAGCACAGAGTCGTTTTGCGCATAGATGCGGGCAGGCTGGGAAAAAGCATATCCTTTTACAGTTTTTATTTTCTTGCTCCATTCGTTGGACTGGCGTTCGTATATGTTGATGGCATCATTGTCACCGGTAGCATACCAGCGGTCGCCGCACAACGCCAGTGTCTTGGGCTTGAAGCCGGGCGACAGGGAAAGGTCGTCCAGATCGATGGAAGCGTTGTTTGCCATATCATCGTTGACCAGTGCCGGATTGAGCACCCGTATTTTCTTCCCTTCATAATCCGTGAGCAGCAGATGCCCTTCCGCATCGGGCTGCATGGAATGGCTGGCAAAGCCGTTGTTGCCCGGACTGCCGTTGCCGGATGCCCGGCGGTAGCGGTTCACCTTCTGGTAATTTTCCGGGGTGGCATCCTCCTCTTTGTAAATGCTGACCATTCCGTTCTTGTCGCGTGCGAAAATCAGCCCGTCCTTTACCGTCATGGCCTGTGCTGGAATACGGGGCCGCTCCATTGCCCGTTGCCTATGCAGGTGAGGTAGGACAGTTCCGGCAACCGGAATACATGGATGCGCGACTGGCGTTCGGCCACATACAGCCGGTTGCCGACGGCACGATGGCTTCTATCTGACTTCCGAAACTCTTCTCCCGCCGTCGTGCTGCCAGCTCTGCAAGGTTCCCAGCCGTTCACCTTTCTTTATACTGAACAGCAACAGGCTGCTGCCTGCCTTTCCGATGTTTGCGATGAAAAGGGTATCCCCCAGATGAGCGACGGTATAAGGGGTGAAATCCTCGGCCGTTTCCATACCCAGGGTTTCCGCATCAATCAGCTGCGCCGCCTCATACGAGTAATACCAGTAACTGTTATAATCCCCGTTTCCTTCTCCTTCCCCGTTTCCTCCGCCGGGAGCGGAGGGGTAGCCGCAGATTTCATCCAGGGTGACTTTGCTGCATTGTGCCGTCAGGACTCCGGACAGCACAATCAGGATATAAGCGTATATTTTCATGTTGTTCTTACTATATTATATAGGTATATATTTATTTCAGCTCACTCATGGGGATGGCGTAAACGCATGTCCCGTTTTTCACGCGGTCGGTGATGAACAGCGTGTGGCGGCGGATGCAGAACTTCTCAGGTGCTTGCAGGGTGATGCCGCCGATGGTGGTATGGTCCTTCATGATCTCTCCCGTCCGGGGATTGACCTCACAGAACTTTTCTGTGCCGTCGGAACTTACAAACAGCCTTCCTTCGTAGAAATCCAAGTCGTAGGGTACATTTTTATAAGCCAGTTGCCCGGTGCGTTTGGGTGAAACTCCTTCCCGTATCCCGTCGGGGGCGAACAGGTCTATGCGTTTGGCGGGATGGGTGGAGTAGAGCAGGCCGGTCTGTTCGTCCACCGCCATGCCGTAAGTGCCGTTTGTCTCGCCCAGATGTTCGGAACGTACATAAATCCGCGGAGTCACTCCGGAGTGTATAGCCTGCTCTTCTACAAGTTGACGTAGCGTTTGTCGTGTATCATGACCAGCCCTTTGTAGAGCAGCACATCGAAGGCATGTACGGTCTGCGTGGGCCCTGTTCCCCAGCTTCCATTGCCTATGCAGGTAAGGAACTGATGGCTCTTCGCATCAAAATCTCGGTACGGCTTCCTTCGTGGGTGACATAAATCTTGTCGTTGGCACGGGTGATACCGTTCGGGCGGCCGCCGAATTTCCCGGTAGCTTCTCCGTGCTTCCATTCCTTGATGCTTCCCAAGTGCTTCTTGCCGCCGCCGGCAAGGCCGAACACCTCTACGCTGTACTGGTTGTCCGCATCGTTCACGGCATACAGGGTATCTCCGTACACATATACATCCTTGGGGCGGAAGGTGGTTCCGTAGCGCCGGGCAAGTCGGTATAATCCAGCTTGAACGCCACCGGCTCCCCGTCGTTTCCTCCCCGGTCGGTCTCTCCGCGCAGGGAGACAGGCCACCGTCCAGCGCATCGAGTTCCGGGTCTTCGATAATGTGTTTCGAAGCCACGTATATATCATCAAAATAACGGTTCCTGCTCCAGCGGGTGTGCAGGAAGCGGCGGGAATAGACGGGCAGCTCCTTGTCCAGCGACAGCGCCACATATACGTTGTTGCACAGGGTGATCCATCCCGGACCCGTCTGTTCGTAGGTCATGTTTCCCGCATGGCCGTAGCCACACAGTGGGCAAACTCGTGGAATATGGTTTCGGTGATGCTTTTGTCATCGGCATAGTGTTCCAGATAACACACTTCATGCATGCCGAAGGTGGTTCCTCCGCCCAGTCCCATCACGCCGGTGGTATAGCCGAAGGTCAGTCCGCGGTGGTTGAGCACGTTGGCCAGTAGGGCGGTCTTGTCTATTTCCGCCTTGTCATTGTTGCTGTGCAGCGGGCCGAACTCGTACAGGGCGGTCTTGAACCGTTCCGACGAGAACATATACGCCATGTTCAGCGCGATGGCCACCGCCTCACGCGTGTGCGAAGCCTTCATCTTGTACTTCCAGCTGTCCTGGGTGTCACTGTATCTGCCGAAGGCGATGTACCATTTGCACCGGATGGATTGCAGCCTTGTCCAGTACGGGTCGTCACACTCTACGGTGAAGGTCAGGTTTTCTTCCGTGAGGTAGGGGTTTGCCATGATCCGTATTTTCTTTCCGCTGCGGGTATAGGCGGTCAGGTCCTTGGTGGCGAACGGTATGTGTACCCGGAGTTGCTGGAAAGGCATGATCTTTTCCAGCGACATGAACTTGAATTCTTCCTCGTAACCGTCTATCCTGGCCCAGAAAGTCACGTTTTTCAAGGCTCTGGACTATAGAAACGGAGTTGGAAACAGTGCTCGTCGTCCATTCCGAACTGAAGAGGCCGGCTGACGTAGAAGCTGCGCTGGCCGGAGTCGAAATAAACATCCTGGGATTCATTGTCATTCAGCAGGTAATACGTGTTGTTCGGGTTATAATCCGTTTCGGCCAGCCGGACGGGCAATTCGTTGTTTGCCACGTTTCCTTCTCCGGAAACCGGAAGTTCGTCCTCTTTGCAGCTGCCCAGCAGTAAAAGCATACCTGCTAAAATCAACAGGCTGGTGGAAAAAAGTTTTTTCATCGTCTGTCTTTATTAGAATTACATTTAAATTTGAAATAATCACTCTTTTGGAAAAGGGTTGCAAAAATAATTGTTTTGGATCAGACGGACAAAGAACCTGTATTTCATTTTGTATGAGTCCCTGTTTTTTATGTTCTTTTATTTTTCTGCCTCAAAAAAATAAATCCTATATTGTTGCCCTGGGCTTTGTTCATAGGAAATATGCTGTATTTTTGTTATCCGAAATAAAGATGAAGATATGGCACAACCTTTAGCAGAACGTTTGCGTCCGAAGACATTGGACGATTATATAGGTCAGAAACACCTGGTGGGGCCGGGGGCTGTCTTGCGCAAGATGATCGACGCGGGACGCATCTCCTCCTTTATCCTCTGGGGGCCTCCGGGGGTGGGGAAGACCACGCTGGCGCAGATCATAGCAACAAGCTGGAAACTCCTTTTTATACACTGAGCGCGGTCACCTCCGGTGTGAAGGATGTGCGCGATGTGATAGAGAAGGCGAGAAGCAACCGTTTTTTCTCTCAGGCCAGCCCCATCCTGTTCATTGATGAATCCACCGGTTCAGCAAGTCCCAGCAGGATTCCCTGTTGGGGGCGGTGGAAACGGGAGTGGTGACCCTGATAGGCGCCACCACCGAGAATCCTTCGTTCGAGGTGATCCGGCCCTTGCTCTCCCGCTGCCAGCTGTATGTGCTGAAATCATTGGAGAAGGAAGATTTGCTGGAACTGCTGCATAATGCCATCGCAAAGGATGTGATACTGAAAGAAAAGAAGATAGAGCTGAAGGAAACGGATGCCATGCTCCGCTTTTCGGGAGGCGATGCCCGCAAGCTGCTGAACATACTGGAACTGGTGGTGGAGGCGGATGCGGATGCCGGACCCGTGGTGATTACGGATGAGAAGGTGACCGAGCGTTTGCAGCAGAATCCGTTGGCATATGACAAGGACGGGAGATGCATTATGATATCATTTCCGCCTTTATCAAGTCCATCCGCGGAAGTGATCCGGACGGGGCGCTCTACTGGCTGGCGCGTATGGTGGAGGCCGGAGAGGACCCGGCTTTCATAGCCCGCAGACTGGTCATTTCGGCAGCCGAGGATATCGGTCTGGCCAATCCCAACGCATTGCTCCTGGCGAACGCTGCTTTTGATGCCGTGATGAAGATAGGATGGCCTGAGGGGCGTATCCCGCTGGCGGAAGCTACGGTATATCTGGCCACCAGCCCAAGAGCAACTCGGCATACGAGGGGATCAACAGTGCCTGGAACTGGTGCGGCAGACGGGCAACCTGCCTGTCCCCTTGCATTTGCGCAACGCACCCACCAAGCTGATGAAACAGTTGGGCTATGGCAAGGATTACAAGTATGCACATGCCTATCAGGGCAATTTCGTGCAGCAGCAGTTCCTGCCGGACGAGGTGAAGGACAGCCGCATCTGGCATCCGCAGAACAATGCGCAGGAAGCGAAGATAAGGGAACGGATGCAGAGCCTCTGGGGGGAACGGTTCAAGGAATGAAAATGAATTGCATTGATCCTGTGCTATAAAATTAAAAATTGGAACGCAAATGACATAAATCCAACCTTCCGGCCGGTTTATATCCATGCTGTGCAGCTGTTAATTTGCGTCATTCGCGTTCCAATCTAACCGAATAAATGAACAAAATATGAAATTTAACTTTTGAGCATATGAAAATAGTAGTTTTAGACGGTTACGGATTGAATCCCGGTGATTTGTCATGGGAGGAGATGCGGGCGTTGGGCGAGCTGACGGTGTACGACCGCACGGCCCCTGCCGAGTTATTGGAGCGTTCTGCCGGAGCGGAAGTGCTGATTACAAATAAAACGGTGATTACGGCGGAGGATATGGCCGCTCTGCCTGCCTTGAAATACATCGGCGTGCTGGCTACGGGATATAATATTGTGGACATCCAGGCTGCGAAAGCGCGGGGCATCATTGTCACCAACATACCTGCCTACAGCACCGCTTCCGTTGCCAGATGGTCTTTGCGCATATACTGAACATCACCCAGCGTGTAGGCCATTATGCCTATGCCAACCGTCACGGGCGTTGGGCGAACAATCCCGACTTCTGCTACTGGGATACCGACCTGGTGGAACTGGACGGGAAGAAGCTGGGAATCATCGGCTTGGGAAACACCGGACAGGCGACGGCGCGCATCGCTGCCGCTTTCGGAATGCAGGTATGCGCCTATACTTCCAAGCCGCAGTCACAACTTCCCGGAGGAATCCGGAAAATGGAGCTGGATGAGCTGTTCCGCGAATGTGACGTGGTGAGCCTGCACTGCCCCCTTACACCCGATACCAAAGAGCTGGTCAATGCCGCCCGCCTGGCCCTTATGAAACCGACGGCCATTCTGATAAATACCGGCGCGGTCCCTTGGTGAACGAGAAAGACCTGGCCGACGCACTGAACAAGGGTGTGATAGCGGCTGCCGGACTGGACGTGCTTTCTTCCGAGCTCCCCAATATACCAACCCCCTGCTGACGGCGAAGAACTGCTTCATTACGCCGCATATCGCCTGGGCCACGAAAGAAGCCCGTGTCCGGCTGATGCGGATTGCGGTGGGGAACTTGAAAGGATTCATCAAGGGTGAGATTGTAAACAATGTGGCGGAATGAGAACAAAGGAAAAAGACGGAAAGAAAAGAAGGAGGTAAGAAAAATGGAAGAAGACAAGAATACGTTGGATTTGCATACGGAAGTTAGGGAAGAGGACAGGGTGGCAAAGGCCGTTGCCTTGTTCAAGGAAGGATATAACTGCTCCCAGTCCGTAGTGACGGCTTTTGCCGATCTGTATGGCTTCACCCGTGAACAGGCCCTGCACATGTCCGCCTCTTTCGGCGGCGGCATAGGGCGGATGCGTGAAACCTGCGGTGCTGCTTGCGGCATGTTCCTGCTGGCCGGGCTGGAGAAGTGCGCCATCGAGGGGAAAGACCGTGAGAGCAAGGCGGCGAATTACGCTCTGGTGCAGGAACTGGCCGAAGAATTCAAGAAGCGGAACGGCGCCCTGCGGTGTGCCGATTTGTTGGGATTGTCCGGAAAAGAGCCGGTAGTATCCACACCGGAAGCAAGGACGGAACGGTATTACGCCAAGCGTCCTTGTGCAAGAATGGTAGAGGAAGCGGCCCGGATTTGGAGCGAACACCTCGAAAAACAAAAAAAATAGGTTGAAAAATCGCTTTTTCTTATAGAAATACAAACTTTTTCGATGCAAAAGTGTTGAATAACATAATTTTGTGTATCTTTGCAAGCGATAAGAAACACAAACATTCACATCGGAATGTGTGGGTGCGGTTAACGTTTAACTAAAAGCAAATTGAAAATGTTGAAAGAAAAAGCAGGTGCTTTGGCCGGACAGATCTGGGAAGCACTGAATGGAACTGAAGGTTTGACACAAAAACAAATCAAGAAAGCAACCAAACTGAAAGCTGACAAGGATTTCTTCCTGGGGCTGGGCTGGCTGCTGAGAGAAGATAAGGTCGTTACTTCTGAAGTGGAAGGCGAGATCTTTGTAAAATTGGTGTAAGAAGAAGATTTTAAACTCATAAAAAAATGCGTTGGCACATCGTTTGGTATGTTGTCAACGCATTTTTGTATTATAGTAATAATATGAATCATCTTTTTGAATAGTATTCATATTATTACTATATTTGCAGGGTAATTAAGTCCAAAACGTTATGAGTTACAAATCAGTGAAAGACGTTGTAACGATGTTGCTGGAAAACGGTTTTGTATTGAAGAGTCAGAAGGGTAGCCACATGAAATTTGAGAAGGATGGCATGATTGTTATCGTACCGGATCACAACAGCAAAGGCGTGAGAAAGGCACTTATTACAGCATTCTGAGACAAGCGGGGTTAAAGTAGCCCCCCTTGTTCTCTTGATATTTTAGGACAGGAGGCAATATGAAAACAGTGGAAGTGATTGTAGAACACGCAGGAAAGAACTTGAGTGCTTATATCGAAGGTGCTCCCGTTATTACCGTAGGCAATGACATGAAGGAGATTGAGGATAACATGAAGGAGGCAATAGAGTTGTATCTGGAAGATAATCCGAATCCTTGTGAAGTCTTGTCGGGAGAGTTTGAATTGAAATTTAAGATAGATGCCGCTACTTTTATCAACTATTATAGCAGCATCTTCACCAAGCTGCTTTGAGCCGGATTACCGGAATCAATGAACGCCAGTTGTGGCATTATGCAGCCGGAGTGCATAAACCTCGCAGGCGGCAGTTGGAAAAGATCCAGAAAGGCATACAGTCTTTGAGCAGGGAATTGTCTGCTATAAATTTATTGTAGTCTTTAAAATCTTGTTCTTTTTGCGTATCTTTGCGCCCGAAAAGCAAGAAACTTGTTTGTTTTTAAATAGATAGCTGTTAAAGATGAAGAATATCCGTAATTTTTGCATTATAGCACATATAGACCACGGGAAATCGACCTTGGCCGACCGTTTGTTGGAGTTTACAAAAACCATCCAGGTAACCGAAGGGCAGATGCTTGACGATATGGACCTGGAAAAGGAGAGAGGTATTACAATCAAGAGCCATGCCATCCAGATGGAGTACGAGTATGGGGGAGAGAAGTATGTACTGAATCTGATTGACACTCCGGGACACGTGGACTTTTCATACGAGGTATCCCGTTCCATAGCCGCCTGTGAAGGGGCGCTGCTCATTGTGGACGCTTCGCAGGGAGTGCAGGCGCAGACTATCTCGAATCTGTACATGGCGTTGGAGCATGACCTGGAAATCATTCCCGTGCTGAACAAATGTGATATGGCGAGTGCCATGCCCGATGAGGTGGAAGATGAAATCATCGACCTGCTGGGCTGCAAACATGAGGATATTATCCGTGCCTCCGGCAAGACCGGAATGGGTGTGGAGGAGATATTGAAGGCGGTGGTGGAACGTATCCCGCACCCGACGGGTGACGAGGAGGCGCCGCTACAGGCTTTGATTTTCGACTCGGTATTCAATTCTTTCCGTGGAATCATCGCGTATTTTAAAATAGAGAACGGTGTGATCCGCAAAGGGGACAAGGTGAAATTCTTCAATACCGGCAAGGAGTATGATGCAGATGAGATCGGTGTGCTGAAAATGGATATGATTCCCCGTGCGGAACTGCGCACAGGAGATGTGGGGTATATCATTTCGGGCATCAAGACTCGCGCGAGGTGAAGGTGGGGGATACCATCACTCACATCGCCCGTCCGTGTGAAAAGGCGATTGCCGGATTCGAGGAAGTGAAGCCGATGGTGTTTGCCGGGGTTTATCCTATCGAGGCGGAAGATTACGAGAACCTCCGCGCTTCGCTGGAGAAACTTCAGCTGAATGATGCCTCGCTGACTTTCCAGCCGGAGTCCTCACTGGCTCTGGGCTTCGGATTCCGTTGCGGTTTTCTGGGATTGCTTCACATGGAGATTGTTCAGGAACGTCTGGACCGCGAGTTTGATATGAATGTGATTACGACCGTGCCCAACGTGTCGTACATGGTGTATGACAAGCAGGGACATGCCAACGAGGTGCATAATCCCGGCGGTATGCCCGATCCGACGCTGATTGACCACATCGAGGAACCTTTCATTGATGCCACGATCATTACCGCCACCGATTACATCGGCCCTATCATGACGCTGTGTCTGGGCAAGCGCGGCGAACTGGTGCGGCAGAATTATGTGTCGGGCAACCGGGTGGAGATTCACTACAAGATGCCGCTGGGTGAAATCGTGATTGACTTTTATGACAAGCTGAAGAGTATCTCGAAAGGATATGCTTCCTTTGACTACCATCAGTCGGGTTTCCGCCCTTCCAAACTGGTGAAGCTGGATATCTTGTTGAACGGTGAGCCGGTGGATGCGCTTTCTACCCTGACACATGTGGACAATGCCTATAACCTGGGCAAGCGTATGTGTGAGAAACTGAAAGAGCTGATTCCGCGCCAGCAGTTTGATATTGCCATTCAGGCAGCTATCGGGGCGAAGATTATCTCAAGGGAAACCATCAAGGCGGTGCGCAAGGATGTGACCGCGAAGTGTTATGGCGGTGACGTGAGCCGTAAGCGTAAATTGTTGGAAAAACAAAAAAGAGGTAAGAAACGAATGAAACAGATCGGTAATGTGGAAGTACCGCAAAAGGCGTTCCTGGCCGTTCTGAAGCTGGATTAATTCAAGAATAAACAAGCTCTGGGGAGCAAACAATAAGCGGGCTCTTTCTGTTAGTTGAAATTAAAAAGTCAATAACAGGAAGGGCTTGTGTTTTGATGGCAATTTATCACAAACTCTTAAATTCAATTGATATGGAAAAACTGAAAATTCTGAACTTGAACTTTTCCTTCCAGCGGGCGGCGCACTATCATATTAATGGAGGGATGTTGCTGATGGGGGTAGTTCTGCTGGCTATGTTCCTGGCCAATTCTCCGTGGGGGGATATTTATGCCTCCTTTTGGAATTACGAGGTGCATCTTCAGATAGGAGAATTTAATTTCTTCAGTCATAACGGGCATCACATGACCTTGATGACTTTTATCAACGATGCTTTGATGGCTGTCTTTTTCTTCAGTGTGGGGCTGGAGATAAAGCGTGAGATACTGGTGGGCGAGTTGTCCAGTTTCCGGCAGGCGCTTTTGCCCATCGTGGCGGCGTGCGGCGGTATGCTGGTTCCGGTGCTGATCTATTATTTCATGACGGCGGGAACTCCGGCCCAAAGTGGTCTGGCCATACCGATGGCTACGGATATCGCCTTTTCGCTGGGAGTGCTCAGCCTGTTCGGCAAGCGGGTTCCGCTGAGCTTGAAAGTCTTTCTGACCGCTTTCGCTGTGGTCGATGATATCGGCGGCATTCTGGTCATCGCCCTTTTTTACACCTCTCATCTGTCGGTGAACTACCTGATTGCTTCGGCGGGTATCCTGCTGATACTTTGCGGCGGGAATTTCTTCCGGGTGCACAACCGTTGGTTTTATATTTTCTGGGGAGTGATTATGTGGTATCTGTTTTTGCAGAGCGGCATCCACGCTACCATTGCGGGAGTTGTCGCAGCCTTCACGGTTCCCGCCACTCCTCATTACAAGATAGGTAAGTACATTAACCGCATCCGCGAGAACATTGCTGTCTTTCCTGCCAGTGACAAGGAAAGTGTTGTGTTAAGCAAGATGCAGATCAATGTGCTGAAAAGCATCGAGTCTTCCTCGGACCGTGTCATATCTCCCTTGCAGTCATTGGAAGACAGTCTGCATGGAATGGTGAATTATATTATTCTTCCCTTGTTCGCCTTTGCCAATGCGGGTGTCTCGCTCACGGCGGATCATGGCGGTCTGGAAGTGGGGATGGCTACCTGGGCGGTGCTGGCGGGATTGCTGGCGGGTAAGTTTGCCGGCATTTATTTCTTTACCTGGCTGGTGATAAAGATGGGGTTCGCCGGACTGCTGAAAGGCATGACCTGGGTGAACCTGACAGGTATCTGTCTTTTGGGAGGTATCGGTTTTACGGTTTCTTTGTTCATAGCCAACCTCTCTTTCGGGGATTCGCCGGTGTTGCTGACGCAGGCAAAGATGGGTGTCATACTGGGAACGGTGCTGGCGGGTGTGCTGGCGTATCTGGTCTTGCAGTTCGCCCTGCCTAAACAGCCTGCACAGGAATAAAATTACAGATAGGGCAGTACGGCGGTGAAACGGCTGCCCTTGTTCACCTCGGATTGCACATCGATGTGTCCGTTCATTTTTTCTACAATGACCTTGCTGATGGCGAGTCCCAGCCCTACACCCTGTACAAACTCATTCCGCTTGTAGAACCGCTCGAATATCATTTGTAATTCTTCTTTAGGGATTCCCGCACCGGTATCTTCTACGAAGATATGGATTTCCTTTTTCTCTTTGTCGCAGAAATAACCCAGTTTGATGTGTCCTTGGGAGGTGAACTTCTTGGCGTTTCCCAAAAGTTGGTGATGACTTGGGTGAGGCGCATACGGTCTATGTGTATGGTCACATCCTCGTCGGGAAATTCTTTGATGAATTCCACTGGAGGGAGAATAATTACCTGATGGGTCTGATAGACCGTTTCGGCGAAATGATGCGCGCTGCAATCCTCGCAATGAAAGGACATATTGCCGGATTCTATACGGGATAGTTCCAGCACATCATTGACCAGCTTCAACAAGAGTCTGGTATTGTTGTCTATGATGGAGGCAAACTCTTTTTTCTCTTCTTCCGAGATGTTTTTCTCGGTAGTGAGCAGGTTGGAGAATCCCACGATGGCATTAAGCGGAGTACGGATTTCATGGCTCATGTTGGCCAGGAAGGATTGTTTCAGTTCCGCCTGTTCCGCCAGTTTGCGGGCGCGTATCAGTTCTTCTTCCTTGTCTTTGATCTCCTGAATGTTTACCAGAAGTCCGGTGATGATAGGATTTTGTTCATTATTCTGCAACACGCTGTATCTGAATTCCCACCATTGGTAACCGGTGTCGTTGAATTGGCAACGGTATTGGCTGTTCTTCGTTGCCGGTATAGTATGTTGGATACGTTTTTTCTGAACCGGGCTTGTTCGTCGGGGTGTACATAATGGGCTATTTCCTCTATTCCCAACAGGTTTTGGGAACGGTTGGTCAGTTCGCAGAAAGCTTGGTCGAGCACGGCGGTCTTTCCGTCGAAACACCACGCGTAGGTATTCCCTCCTTCCAGTGCAAGCGTTAATGCTTCGTGTTCGAACCTGAGGTTGCGCAAGGCTTCTTTTTTGCGTCCTTTTTCCAGTGTATAGATATAAATAAGGTAGGCTATCCCCAAAAGGAGTGTGAAGACCAGGAGGCTTTCAAGAATCAGGATGGGGGTTGCGTATTTTTCCCTCCACGGCTTGTACATGATGGTATATTCCGGTGGAATGCTTTCAAGGGGGATCTGGTATCTCTTCATGGCCTGCCAGTTGACCAGGTACTGTTTGGCGATTTGTTTTACCGCCGGGACGGGTATCTTTCCTTGCAGTCTTTCTTTGATGCCGGCGGTCATGTCGCTTAGCTGTGTTTCGATGGGGGCGAAATAACCTCCCAGCATGTATTCCTTTATCCCGAATCCTTCGTTGATGGTTTCGAATCCGGGATTGTCGAACAGGCTGCCGATGCGCAGGGTGGTATAGTCCCGTTTGGTATACAGGAACAGGGAGTATTGGAAGACTCCGCTGGACAGCCACATCAGGTCGCGGGCAGCTACGGAATCACTGGACAGGCGGACTACGACGGTGGAGTCCAATTGGTTGTATTCGTTCAGCTTTTCGTACAGGGATTCATATTCGGTATCATCTTTGTCACTGATGGGGATATTCAGCTTGTCGGGCCGGGCCTCTTGTCTTTTCCATTGGTGGAGGGTGATTTCCGATCCTTTGCATTGTTCGCTCAGGTCTTTCCAGATAAGGCGGTCAAGCACGGTCCGCCCGTTCAGGATGTGGATGCGGACTTTGCCCATGATGCGTTCTATCATCCGGCAGGTGGTGAGGTAATCGGGTTTGTCTATGTAGCCCGTAATGTTGGGATATTGTGCCAGCAACTCTTGGTTGGGATAATTCACCCCGCTGAATACGACGGGAACCTGCCTGATATACGGGTTTCCGCAAGCCATGACAGAGTAGGTTGCCTGATCATCGAGCACGGCAATCAAATCCCCTCCCCATGAGCGGATGGAATCTGCAAACTCGGAAATCCGTCGCTCTTCTTCTACGGATTCGTATTTCTCGCAATCCAGATAAAAGGTGCGCAGCTGGAAGTCTATTTGCTGGTCTTTCAGTCCTTTGACAAACAGTTTGTTTACAATGCCGGCACCGCTGTACCCTTCCTGGTAGGAATGGATAAGGGCTATTTTATATTTTTGTGCATAAAGCGGACTCCCTATAAGAAGGGCTGTCATAAAAATGAAAAAGGCCTTATGCTTCATGTCAAACGTGATTATTAAGTGAACCGGGGGACAAAGATAGGAATGTTTCTTTAATTCCGGCTATGATTTACAGGAAATTATTGGAAGAGAGAGGGAAATAACCATCCCGGTTGGTGGAAAACAGCAATTCCGGCTTCTTGAAAAACATGCTTCTTGCTTTTCAAGGAACCGGAATTGCCTGTGATAAAAAGGAATGGGCCAACCCGTCAGCGGGGGTTATTTGTGTTGCTCCGGAGACGGGGTACTTTGAGAGGCCGGTCCGGCGGCAGCGTTTGTAGAGGCGCTTGAAGCGGAACTTTTAGCCGCGCCGGAAACCGGAGCCGCTGTCTGTGCCGTTGTGGCCTGTTCTTCCCAGTGGAACGGTTCGAACTGTGTATCCTTGTCTACCCATGACGTTTGCGCGATGCGTAGATTATGAACGGAGCTGCGACTACCACGATGCAGCCGATAATCAAAACGGCAAACCATACGGTGTTGCTGCCTACCGCAATCTGGCTGGGCGGAATGAAGCTGAGCACGAATGCCAGTAGTGAACCACAGAAACCCAGACCGCCGATGAGCCACATCAGTCCGTTGCCTTTGCTGCCGATGCGGAACGGGCGCGGGGCCTTTTTCATATTGTAACGCAGATAAATGGCGCCGCTGAACATCAGCAGATACATGATAAGGTAAAGCAATACGGTGAGCTGTGACAGGATTTGGTAGAAACTCTGTACGGAAGGCATCACAACGAACAGCAGGCTGAGCAAGGTTACGGCAAGGCCTTGGATCAGCAGAATGTTTTTCTGTACGCCGTTGGCGTTGGTCTTCTGGAAGAAGGGAGGCAGATAGCCTGCTTTACCCACTGCGAAGATACCTTTGGACGGACCTGCCACCCAGGTCAACACGCCTGCCAGCACACCGAATGCCAAAGCCACGGCGATGATAGGCGACAACCACGAAGCATGGACATACTTGAAGTAATTATCAAAGCCTACCAGCAGACTCTGTGTCAGGTTGATGTCCTTTTCGGGAATGATGATCCCCAGTGCGAAGGTGCCTAGCACGAAGATGATCACGGTGATAGCCGCACCGATGAATACGGCTTTCGGATAGTTCTTGGCAGGATTTTCCATGTCTTTTACATGGATACCGCCCATTTCCATACCGGCATAGAACAGGAAGATGCTGGAAGCCAGTACCAGGTTGTCGAAGTTGCTGAAATCGGGGAAGAAGTTGCCGTCAAAGTTCATCTGGCTCTGTCCGCCGGAAGCAAGGTAAATCACCGCCAGCACCATCAGCAGGCCGGCAGGAATGATCGTACCTACCATACCGCTACTTTGGCCACTTTGCTACCCAGCCCATGCCTTTCAGCGAAATGAAGGTGGCCAGCCAGTAGATAATCAAGACCACCGCCAGTGAGTAATAGCGGTTGGATGCCAAGGCCATATCATGGGTGTCACTCATGCCGATAAATGCCAGTGCCACGGCTCCGAAAGTCAGGACGGTGGGATACCAGATGGTGCTTTCCACCCATTGCAGGAAGATGGCTAGGAAGCCGAATTTCTTTCCGTAGGCTTCACCCACCCATCGGAACACACCGCCTTGCTTGTCCTGGAACATGGCCGCCAGTTCCGCCGCTACCAACGAGGTAGGTATCAGGAAGACGATGGCCGCGAATAAATAATAAAATGCCGAACTCAGTCCGTATTCGGCTTCAGCAGGCAGCCCGCGCAGGGATACTACCGCAGTCACGTTCATAATAGCGAGGGTAAATACCCCTAGCTTGACTGATTTACTAATGTTTGCCATAAAGTTTAGGTTTTAAAAAATGTATGTTTTTTGTTTACGGAGTTTATAACAACTCCCTGGAAATGATGTTTATCCGTTTAGGTTTATTAACCCGGAAGGTATCCGGAATGAAACAATCGTACCCGGAAGGGTGTTTCTAGAAAAAACAATATAATCAGTATAGTTTATGAAAACAGCTTTCTCCTCATTCATCTATTCCCGCAGGGGGATTTACGGGATCTTGCATATACTCATCCTGTTGATGTCCCTTTTTCTGGTTATCAGTATCTCGATAGATACTTTTCATAACATCCCTTTCCTGAATCAAGGTTCTTATCTGAAGATTCAGTTCTGGATATGCATGTTTTTCCTGTTCGATTTCCTGCTGGAGTTTTTCCTCTCGAAAGAAAAAGGAAGATACTTCACCAGCCATTTTATTTTCCTGCTGGTATCTATACCTTATTTAAATATCATTGATTTCTATCACATCACTTTCTCGCCCGAAATCAGTTATTTCCTGCGCTTTATCCCTTTGCTGAGGGGAGGGTATGCGCTGGCCATCGTGGTGGGCTGGCTGTCGGGCAGCAAGGCGTCCGGGCTGTTTACCTCGTACATCACCATGCTGATGGCCACCGTGTATTTTGCCAGCCTTATCTTCTTTGTGCTGGAACATAAGGTGAACCCTATGGTGACGGACTACTGGAGTGCGCTGTGGTGGGCGTTTATGGATGTCACTACCGTAGGGAGCAATATTTATGCCGTCACTCCTACGGGGAAAATACTGTCGGTGGTGCTGGCCGCCCTGGGAATGATGATGTTCCCCATTTTCACGGTATACGTCACCAGTCTGGTGCAGCAGGCCAACAAGCGGAAGGAGGAATATTATCAATCGCAACAATCGGAGCCGGCGGATACTAAATAATAGCTTGAACTTCGTCAAAAATAAGAAAAAAGTCTTATCTTCGTAGCCAATAACAAATTGCTAACCTAAATAAACAACAAGATGAAATTATTGGCTCTGTGTGCGGCGGGGATAGCTTGATGCTGTGTGCCTCGTGTACAAACAACAAACATTTGATCAGTGATGAGGCTGAACGTGCCGCTGTTCAGCAGGATTTTGAGGCACGGCGTGATACGCTGGCCCAAGGTGACCTCTTCCAGGTATTCGAACAACCCATGAGCGATGAGCAGAAGGAGGCGATGACTTTCCTTTACGCCTATATGCCTTTGGCGGATATAGCGGATCATCCCGGTGAATTCTATCTGGAAAACGTGGATTACGCTTTCAAGGCGCGTGAGGAGATGCCGTGGGGAAAAGTGGTTCCCGAACGCGAGTTCCGCCACTTTGTACTGCCCATCCGCGTAAACAACGAGAATCTGGACGACAGCCGTAAGGTATTCTACGAGGAACTGAAGGACAGAGTGAAAAACCTTTCTTTATATGATGCCGTGCTGGAAGTGAACCACTGGTGTCATGAGAAGGTGATTTATACTCCTCTGATGCCCGTACCAGTAGTCCGCTGGCTTCCGTAAAGACAGCCTACGGACGTTGCGGCGAGGAATCTACGTTCACGGTAGCCGCCTTGCGTTCGGTAGGCATCCCTGCCCGCCAGGTATATACGCCGCGTTGGGCACATACCGATGATAATCATGCCTGGGTGGAAGCTGGGTGGATGGCAAATGGTACTTCCTGGTGCTTGCGAACCCGAACCGGTACTGAATCTGGGTTGGTTCAACGCTCCCGCTTCACGGGGTATGCTGATGCACACCAAGGTGTTCGGACGTTATAACGGACCGGAAGAAGTGATGTACCGCACTCCCCGGTATACGGAAATCAATGTGATTGACAACTATGCCCCTACGGCAAAAGCCGATGTGACCATCGTGGATGCGGATGGCAAACCGGTGCTGATGCCAAAGTGGAATTCAAGGTGTATAACTATGCCGAATTTTATACCGTAGCTTCCAAACAGACGGATGCGGACGGCAAGACGTTCCTGACAGCCGGAAAAGGGGATATGCTGGTATGGGCTTCCAAAGATGGAAAATTCGGTTACTCCAAACTGTCTTTCGGAAAAGACAATGCCTTGACCGTGAAACTGGACAAGACGGCCGGCGAGGCTTATACACTGGATATGGATATCATTCCTCCGGTGGAAGGCGCCAATATGCCCGAAGTGACTCCCGAACAACGTGCGGAGAACAATCGCCGCATGGCCTTGGAGGACTCTATCCGCAATGCCTACGTGGCTACGTTCATGACGGATGAATCGGCCCGTCATTTCGCTAAAGAGTATCAGTTGGATGAGGATGTTGTTGCCAAATTGCTGGTGGCATCACGTGGTAACCACGAAACCATCCGTGACTTTATGGCCCGTCTCCGTTCGGACAAGTCAAAGAAGGGCGCATTGACCTGCTTCAGCAGATTTCCGCCAAAGACCTTCGCGATGTAAGTTCCGAAGTGTTGATAGACCACATGATGAATTCACATCTGTGCGCCAATGCCGATTATTTCCGCAGATTTGTGCGTAATCCGCGTGTGAGCAACGAAATGATTACTCCGTACAAAGGATTCTTTGAGAAAGCAGTGCCCGAACAGGAGCGTGAGGCTTACCTTGCCGATCCGATGAAGCTGGTTGCATGGGTTGCCGAAAATATCCGTGTGGACAAGGATTGCAACCTGGGCGGTTCTCCGATTACTCCGGAAGGGGTGTGGAAGGCCCGTACAGCCGATGCGCACAGCCGTGATATCTTCTTTGTTTCCATGGCACGCAGCATGGGTATTCCTGCACGTATAGACGAAGTGACCGGAAAAGTGCAGTTGATGGGTGATGAAGGTGCTGTTGATGTGAACTTTGAGGCGATGGAACAGGCCAGTGCGCCTACCGGCAAGTTTATTGCCAGATATACGCCGATCAAGTCTTTGGCCGACCCGAAGTATTATTCTCATTTCTCTATTTCCAGACTGACTCCTGCCGGAACCTTGAAATTGCTGAATTATGATGAAGGCGATATTGATATGGGTGGCGGCGCTACTTGGGCTAATCTGTTGAAGAACGGAACGGCACTGGATGCCGGCAATTATGTGATGGTGACCGGTACTCGTCTGGCCAACGGCGGCGTATTGTCCCAGCTGACTTTCTTTACCATCAAGCCGGGGGAAACGACTACGGTGGACTTGGTGATGCGTGAAAGTAAGGATGATATTCAGGTAATCGGTAACTTCAACTCGGAATCTACTTATAAACCGATAGATAGCGATGAACTGAAGTCTATTCTTGCCACTACAGGACGTGGTTACTACATTGTAGCCGTACTGGGTGCCGGACAAGAACCTACGAACCATGCCTTGCGTGATATCGCGGCATTGGGTAAGGAGTTTGATGAATGGGGCAGAGGAATCGTGCTGTTGTTCCCCAACGAGGAGCAGTACAAGAAGTTCCGCCCGCAGGAATTCCCCGGATTACCGGCTACCATTACTTACGGTATTGATGTGGACGGTTCCATCCAGAAACAGATTGCAGAAGGCATGAAGTTGTCTAACAAGACTATCCTGCCTATGTTTATCATTGGGGATACCTTTAACCGGGTGGTATTCGTGTCACAAGGATATACCATCGGACTGGGTGAGCAGCTGATGAAGGTGATACATAAGCTGTAGGATTCAGTATAAACAAAAAGTAACGCGGATATTCAAGTTTGCAAACTGAATATCGCGTTAAATATATTGATAGCGTTTATGCTTACCTGTTGTTTACTTGTCATCATCCAAGTCATCGTCCTCATCGTCCCAGTCATCCTCTTTCTTTGATTTCTTGGGGTTGAGGCTTTTGTTTTTCTTTTCCAGTGCTTTGTCGTTTTCGTCTTTCATTGCCAGTTCGGACAAGGCGGCTTTTACTTTGTCAGGATCGGTAACGTCTTTCAGATACTCTTCTATCTTTACAGTACCTCCCATGGATACTTTTGAGTTACGATAAATCATGCCGCTGTCTACGCTGCTACGTCCGGAGAAATGAAATTCCGAAGTTCCGGTTTCTTCGGCAATCTTACGGATATTACCGGCATTCACACCGCATCCCGGCATGATGATGATCCGTCCGTCGGCCTGTTCCACCAATTCTTTCAGAAGAGGGATTCCCTTTTCGGCGGTAGCTTCCTGTCCGGAAGTAAGAACCCGGTCTATACCCAGTCCGATAATCTGTTCCAAGGCCTCTTTGGGATTGCTGCACATATCAAAAGCACGGTGAAGGTGACACTCATCTCGCTACCGCATTCATCAGTTTCTGCATCAGAGGCACATCGACATAGCCTTCTGCGGTAAGACAGCCGAATACCACACCGTCCGCACCCAGC
>ENA-OQAS01000212-OQAS01000212.1-human-gut-metagenome-genome-assembly--contig:-NODE-212-length-30855-cov-8.820359_pt1 | contig 30855 bp, 40 predicted proteins | sample MGYA00242733_ERZ504523 | MGnify/ENA primary metagenome ERZ504523 (study PRJEB26092, sample SAMD00036239) | human gut metagenome | host: Homo sapiens | study: EMG produced TPA metagenomics assembly of...
CAAGCAGTCTGTTTCATTGGTATAATAGCGGGAATAAAAATGTTTCCGCGGACGGAATAGAGAGACAAAATAAAAAAACAGGAGGAACTTAACAATGGTTACCTGGAACAATCTTGATAAACTGGCTTCTTTTGAGGAGTTGAAAAAAGTGGAGCGTGTCAATCTTGCCGAGGTGATGTCCGGCGAAAACGGAGCAGAGCGCGTAAAATCTTACAGCGTTCCGATGGCAGAAGGACTTGCGTATAACTACGCAGCAAAACAGGTGAATGAGGATGTCCTTGCCGCACTCGTAAAACTGGCAGAAGAGGCACAGCTTTCTGAAAAATTTGAGGAGCTTTACAACGGTGCTGTCATCAACACCGGAGAGAACCGTCTCGTGCTTCATCAGCTGACCCGCGGCCAGCTCGGAAACACCGTTACGGCAGACGGCGTAGACAAACGTGCTTTCTACGTAGAGCAGCAGAACCGCATCGCAGAGTTTGCGAACAAAGTACATGCAGGTGAGATCACCAACGCAGCAGGTGAAAAATTCACCACCGTTGTGCAGATCGGTATCGGCGGAAGCGACCTTGGCCCGCGTGCGATGTATCTGGCTCTGGAAAACTGGGCAAAGAAAAACGGCTGCTTCAAAATGGAAGCAAAATTCATCAGCAACGTTGACCCGGATGACGCAGCAGCTGTTCTGAATTCGATCGACGTAGCACATTCCATCTTCGTTCTGGTATCCAAATCCGGAACCACACTGGAGACTCTGACCAACGAGTCCTTCGTAAAAGACGCTCTGAAAAATGCAGGCCTGGATGCATCCAAGCACATGATCGCGGTTACCAGCGAGACTTCTCCACTGGCAAAGAGCGAAGACTATCTGGCAGCATTCTTCATGGATGACTACATCGGAGGCCGTTATTCTTCCACATCCGCAGTCGGCGGCGCTGTTCTGTCTCTGGCTTTCGGACCGGAAGTATTCGCAGCATTCCTCGAGGGCGCTGCAGCAGAAGATAAACTTTCTGCAAACAAGGATGTATTACAGAACCCGGAGATGCTCGATGCGCTGATCGGTGTTTACGAGAGAAACGTTCTTGGCTATCCAAGCACTGCAGTTCTTCCATACTCCCAGGCGCTGAACCGTTTCCCGGCTCATTTACAGCAGGTAGATATGGAGTCCAACGGTAAATCGGTCAACCGCTTCGGCGAGCCGGTCAATTACCCGACCGGTCCGGTTCTCTTCGGCGAGCAGGTACCAACGGACAGCATTCCTTCTATCAGCTGCTGCATCAGGGAACTGATATCGTTCCGCTGCAGTTTGTAGGCTTCCGCAATAACCAGATGGAGACCGATGTCGACATCCAGGGCAGCACCAGCCAGCAGAAACTCTGCGCAAACGTAGCAGCTCAGATCGTTGCATTTGCCTGCGGTAAAGCAGATGAGAATAAAAACAAAAACTTCGAAGGCGGCCGTCCGTCCAGCATCATCATCGGAGATCAGGTAAATCCGAAGACGCTGGGAGCACTGCTTGCACACTTCGAGAATAAGATCATGTTCCAGGGATTCCTGTGGAACGTAAACAGCTTCGACCAGGAGGGTGTACAGCTTGGTAAAGTCCTTGCAAAACGCGTTCTGGCTCATGAGACAGACGGAGCACTGAAAGTATTCAGCGATCTGCTCAACATCTAAGAAGTTTAAATCAGAAAATTTAAGATATGAAAAGGCGGCATACCGGATTTTCTTTCTGAAAGTTTCAGGGGGAAAACGGTATACCGCCTTTTTTATTACTATATTATGGGGTTATCCCAGCTTCGCCGGAAGCGACGAGGACACTGTGGACTGATGCTCCTGCCGGAACTGCCGCGGGGTGATCTGATACCGTTTTTTGAACGTACGGATCAGGTGGCTGCAGTCTGCAAAGCCGGTCTCGGTGGCAATAAAGTTCAGGTCATAATCGGTAAAGAGGAGCAGGTTCTCGACCTTGTTCAAACGGATAAATTCGATATACTGCTTGCAGCTCTGCCCATAGTGTTTTAAAAACAGCTTGGCAAAGTACGAATAGCTCATATTGTATTTATGCGCCAGCTCTTCGATGTTGATATTCTCCTGTGAATGACGGTCGATGTAGACGAGAATGTCCTGCATACTTTTCTCTTCACTCTCGGAGATGGTTTCGAGATCAAAACAGATTCCCTGGCAGTGCCACGTCCGCAGAAGGCGCAGGAACAGTGTCGAAAACAGCGAATAAATATACGCGTCGTAGCCGTACTGTTTCGCATGGGATTCTTTTTCAATGGTTGTGAAAAAATCGTTCAGGTCGAGCCCCGGAAGATCCATCTGCGTAAAGAGCAGGGAAGGATGCGTCATGGAGGCAACCTTATGGAACGCAAAGCTCAGGTTCGGAAGATAGCTTCCGGTGAGATGAATCCGGTTCAGATTGAATTTTACGCAGAAAAAGCGAAACGGTTTGTCATGATCCGCGGCAAGCGCATGGACTGCCTGCGGCGGAAAAAGGATGAAAGAGCCGGCCTCCATCGGATAGACAACATCGTTGCAGCTCACAAGGAGCGAGCCTTCCTGCAGATAAAGTACTTCAGTAAAATAGTGCCAGTGTGATACCACCGGCATGGAAAAGGTTTCCGAGCTGCAGGAAAATGCCTCGATCGGTGAGCGCAGGATATCACTGTATTCAAATAGATTTTTCAAAAGTAAATTCCTCCTGTTCCGGTTAAAAAGTTCTGCAAAAAATTACGAGGATTATTCAAAAGAATCATGCATGAAGATAGAAACGTTCTATTTTTATACAGTCGCATTATATCATAATGAAATGAAAATTGATACAATGGCGAAAGCATTTGAAAGAGAAAAATGCAGAAACCTTTTGATTTTCAGAAGATAAGGGGGGATATGAAAAAATGAAAAGCAGCACAAAACCATTCCCGAAAACCAAAATCCAATGGCTGTGGGAAAACATGGAAGGAAAGCGTGCGCTGTATCTGATCGGCATGATCGGAACGGTATTATATAACGTTCTGCAGCTTACGATTCCATATTTTTCGGGAAAAATTGTTGACCTGTTTCTGACAGGTGAAAATGCAGTGCAGAATCTGCAGACACACCGGGATCTGTTTTACCGCCTGTTGATTGCGATGATTGGCTTCACGTTTCTGCGTGTCGTTATTGTCTACGGCAGCTGTATGATTTACGAGCACGTATCACAGAGCGTCCTGTACCGGGTGCGGAATTACCTGTATGACAAAATCCAGCGGCAGGATATGACGTTTTACAGCACGTACCGTACCGGCGATCTGATGACGCGTCTGACCGGAGACCTCGATGCCGTCCGCCATATGGTCGCATGGGTCATCCGAATGGTGATTGAGTCGTTTTCCCTGTTCGCGGCAGCGGCCATTTTCTTCCTGTACACGAACTGGAAGCTGGCGCTCTGCATACTTGTGATTTCGCCGTTCGTATTCTGGATCATCTACCTGTTCCGCAACCGTGTTGCCCCGATGCATGCGGCACTGCGTGAAAAGCTGGCACAGATGAATACGTGTGCGCAGGAGAATATCTCCGGAAACCGCGTCGTCAAGGCGTTTGCAAGAGAAGAGTACGAGATTGAGAAATTCGACCGCGCTAATACCGATTACGCGGAGACAAACAAAGCAACCGCGATGGTATGGCTGAAATTCTTCCCGTTTGTCGAGAGTATCGCTAACCTGATGCCGGTTGTCCTGCTGGCAGTCGGCGGTGTCTTTATGATTAAGGGCCAGCTGACCATGGGTGATTATGTGGCATTCTCCGGCCTCATCTGGGCAATCGCAAACCCGATGCGTCAGATGGGAAATATCATGAACGAGTTCCAGCGGTTCTCGGCGGCTTCAAAAAAAGTCATGGAGCTGTATTATTCCGAGGCGAAGATCAAGGACGAGGAAAATGCAGTGGCACACCCGGAACGCTTCGAGGGAAAAATCGAGTTCGACAACGTTTCGTTCCAGTATGAGGACGGTGATCTGCCGGTTCTGCATAACATTTCGTTTACGGTTAACCCGAATGAGACCGTGGCGGTCATGGGAGAGACGGGATGCGGAAAGACATCCCTCATCAACCTGATTCCGCGTTTCTACGAGCCGACAGAAGGTCAGATCCGCATCGACGGTATTCCGGTGGAAGATCTGAAGCTGTATGACCTCCGGAAACACATCGGACTTGCGACGCAGGATGTCCTGCTGTATTCTGATACGATCGAGGGCAACATTGCTTACGGCGATGACTCGATCAAGATGAATGAAGTCATTAAATTTGCAAAATATTCTGCCGCGGCAGACTTTATTTCGAAGATGCCGGAGGGCTATGACACTCTGGTCGGTGAGCGCGGCGTCGGTCTTTCAGGCGGCCAGAAGCAGAGAATTTCCCTGGCGAGAGCGCTGGCCATCCGTCCGTCGATCCTGATTCTTGACGACACGACATCGGCCGTCGATATGGAGACGGAAAAACAGATCCAGCATTCCTTACGAGAACTGGATTTCCCGTGCACGAAAGTTATCATCGCGCAGCGAATCTCCACCACAAAGACGGCGGACAAAATTATCGTGCTGCAGAACGGTTACATCAAGGAGATGGGAACGCACGAGGAGCTGATGGAAAAGAAGGGCTATTACTACGAACTGGTGAAACTGCAGACCGGTGTGGATGAACTGTAGGAGGGGGAAGCAATGGCAAAAAATACATACAAGCAGGATGAAGTGCTCGAAGAACCTTTTGACATCAGACACTTACTCCGGGCATCATCTTATATTAAAAAATACGCGGGCCGAATGGTTGTGGCGATTCTCTTAAGCGGCATCGGCGGCGCGTTCGGCTACGTTGCGCCGATGATTATCCAGCGGGCACTGGACCTTGCGATTCCGGACAAAAACGAGAAACTTCTGTTTTCTCTGGTCGGAATGCTCGTGGGCATCTACGTCGTCAGCGTCATTTTCACGACGATCCGAAGCCGTATCATGGTGGATGTCAGCCAGAATATCATCTACGATATTCGAAAAGACCTGTTTGAGCATCTGCAGGAGCTGCCGTTCCAGTATTACGACGACCGCCCGCACGGCAAAATTCTGATCCGTGTGGTCAACTACGTCAACTCGGTATCGGATATGCTTTCGAATGGACTGATCAACATTGTGCTGGAGTGTTTCAATCTGCTGTTCATCGTCATTTTCATGTTCCTGGTCGATGTGCAGATGGCGCTCGTCGTTCTCTGCGGCGTGCCGGTGCTGTGCGTGTTCATGGTCTGGATCAAGAATAAACAGAGACGGGCATGGCAGGCAGTTTCAAATAAGAACTCGAACCTGAATGCGTATCTGCAGGAAAATATCGTCGGAGCCCGCATTACGCAGATCTTTGCGAGAGAGGATGAAAATGCGGAGATTTTCAAAGATCTTTCACAGGACTGCCGCAGAACGTGGAACACGGCGGTGCGCTATTCCAACCTGGTATGGCCGGGCATCGATTCCATTTCCGTCTGCGTGCGCGCGGCAATCTTTTTAGCAGGCCTTGTACTGTTCGGACAGGGCAGCAAATCGCTCGGTACCATCGTGGCGATTTCCAGCTACGCATCGTACTTCTGGCAGCCGATCATGAACCTCGGAAATATCTTCAACAACTTTATCAACAACATCGCTTACCTGGAGCGTATCTTCGAGACAATGGACGAGCCGGTAACGGTAAAGGATGCCGAGAATGCTGTGAAAATGCCGGAGATCCGCGGTGAGGTGACGTTTGACCATGTCAACTTCTCGTACGATGAATCGAAGCAGATTTTAAAAGACGTTTCGTTCACGGTAAAACCGGGCGAGAGCGTGGCGCTCGTCGGACCGACGGGAGCCGGAAAGAGTACGATTGTCAATCTGATCTCCCGGTTCTACAATGTCAACGGCGGCCGCGTCCTGATCGACGGCCAGGACATCTCACAGGTGACAATTCATTCGCTGCGTGAACAGATGGGTATTATGATGCAGGACAGCTTTATTTTCTCGGGAGACATCGAGGACAACATCCGCTACGGAAAGCTGGATGCGACACGGGAAGAGATCGTGAAGGCGAGCAGAACCGTCTGCGCGGATGAGTTCATCAGCAAAATGCCGGACCGCTATCAGACCGAGGTGCGGGAGCGCGGCTCCATGCTGAGCCAGGGCCAGAAACAGCTGATCTCGTTTGCGAGAACGCTGCTTTCGGATCCGGCGATTCTGATTCTCGATGAGGCAACCTCGAGTATCGACGTGCAGACCGAGAAAGCACTGCAGACGGGCCTCAATGCGATGCTGAAGGCAGAACATCGTTCATTATTGCCCACCGTCTGTCCACGATCCGCAACTGCGATAAGATCATGTATATCGACAACGGCGGTATCATGGAAAGCGGAACGCACGACGAACTGATGGCAAAGAAAGGATACTACTACAAACTGTATACGGCACAGCTCGACGAAGTACAGAAAGCGGGCTGACACCATTTCAGGACAGCAAAAAGGCTTCTGCCGGCGGATGAAAATCCGGGGCAGAAGCCTTTTGAAATTGTGTGATATTTTATTTTCCGGAGAAGTATTTCTCTTTGATGATCTCAACCGGCATATCCTTGCCAGTCCACAGTTTGAAGGAAGCAGCTCCCTGGTATAACAGCATGTACATACCGTTTCCGGTCTTGCATCCAGCCTCTTTTGCCTCACGCAGCAGGCGGGTCTCCTGCGGATTGTAGATTACATCGAAAACGAAGAGGTCTTTGTGGAACATCGTTGTGTCGGTGATGATGGTATTCTCGGTCTTTGGAGCCATTCCGACAGAAGTTCCGTTGACAAGAATTGCGCTGTCTGCGATAGATGCGCGAAGGACTTCCGGATCGGAGAAGTCGTGCAGGGTAACCTTGCAGGAAGTACGCTCATTGAGTTTTGCAACGATTTCCTCGGCTCTTCCGAAGAAATTGTCTCTGACGTTGAATACATTGATCTCAGCCACGCCGTCGAGGGCTGCCTGTACCAGGATTGCAGTAGCAGCGCCGCCGGCACCGAGCAGAGTCATCTTTTTGCCGATGATGTCTACGCCGTTTTCTGCAACTGCTCTCATGAAGCCGACACCGTCGGTGGTGTAAGCGGTGAGAACGCCGTTGTCGTTGACGATGGTATTACATGCGCCGGAGATCTCCGAAGCAGGAGAAACCTTGTCTGCCAATTTGCACATGATATTTTTGCCAGGCATGGTGATGTTCCAGCCTCTTGCACCCATGGTGCGGAGTCCTTCGACTGCCTGCGGCATTTTGTCTTCCGGTACATCAAAGGCAAGGTAGCTATAATCAAGGCCGAGCTGGTCGCATGCTTCGTTGTGCATTTCCGGAGAAACACTGTGTGCAACCGGGCTTCCGAGTAAACATAATAATCCGGTGTGTCCTGTGATGTGTTTTGACATAATTTGAAATCCTCTCTCTCCTCGTATTTCAGCATGATGATAAATCGTGCTGTAGCGCTTTAAACTGCTACTATATGAAGTGAATTATACTCCAGATGCCGAAAGAAAGCAAGAAAAAGAGGAAATGACGCAAAGTTCATTTCCTCTTTTCGTGTTGGTTTTTGATTAAGGTTTAAGATGAAAAGATTCGCCCGGAAATCAGATTCCAAGTTTCTCTTTCATGTAGTCAACCGGGGTATCTTTTCCGGTGTACAGCTTGATTGCGATGAGTGCCTGGAACAGCATCATGCCCATGCCGTTGAATACTTTCTCACATCCTGCTTCTTTTGCCTGTTTCATCATAACGGTTTCGCGCGGAGCGTAAACGGTATCCGTTACGATGAGATCTTTTTTAAAGAAGGAAGGATCAGGAATGTTGGAAAGGTCTTCGAGTGGATGCATTCCTACGCCGGTAGCATCGCAGAACAGGTCAGCTGCGTGCATTTTTTCTTTCAGGAGATCTTTGTCTGCCAGGTCGTTCATGGTAGCCTTGCAGTTGGTGTTCTTGTTGATCAGATCAACAATTTCCTCTCCACGGCTGTAGAATTTGTCTTTGATGTTGAAGATTTCAATTTCTGCAACTCCATCCAGAGCGCCGCGCACTGCAATTGCAGTAGCAGCACCGCCGTTCCGATCAGAACCATTTTCATTCCCTTGAAATCGATGCCCTCTTCGGTCAGTGCCTGCCAGTATCCCATACCATCGGTGTTGTAGCCTTTCAGTTTTCCGGTTACCTGACCGTTTTCGTCGCGGAGGTTGACTACGGTATTGATAGCGCCGCATAACTTAGCTGCTTCATCTACTTCGTCCAGGTATTTGTGGACAACAGTTTTGTTTGGCATGGAAATATTGGAACCGAGCATTTTCAGCGCGCGGATACTCTGCACAGCATCTTTTAAAGAATCGTTATCAACTTCGAAAGCAAGCTGAATGACGTCATCTCCGTTTTTGTCGTATGCAAGGTTGTGGGTTGTCGGAGACTGGGTGTGACGGATCGGGTAAGCCATTAATCCAACTAATTCGGTATGTCCTGTTACGTTTGGCATGATATTTTCCTCTTTTCTTTTTTCATGCTGCGCTGTTTCGGTTTGAAAAAGAGGCAGCGCAGCAGATGATATACAGTTTTTTTGTCGGGCTGCTTAAAGTCGATACTTACTCAAGCGGCTCCAGATGCAGGTATCCCTGGGATTCCAGTACGTTCAGGATAGCGCGGCCTTCCATGGTACCTTCCATGATACGGCGTGCACGTACGGAATCGCCGATGGTGTATACATAAGTATTGGTATCAGCGAATGCTTCCTGGATCTCCGGCAGAACCGGGTTGTTGGAGCGCATTCCAAGGCAGTTGAATCCGTAATCGAATTCAAGATCCTGAATGGTTCCATCTGGAAGTTTTACTGTGAATGCATTCTCTTTTACTTCCTGAAGAGCAGTGTTGACATATTCTTTTACGCCGTATTTGTCGTGTGTTTCGCGCATGGAGCATTTGGTGATCGGGTCTGCAAGCATACCGATCTGCGGCAGCATATCGATGATGGTGCACTCAGCTCCTCTTGGTGCGAAGTACTCGATAACGTCAAGTCCTACGGAACCGCCGCGACTACAACGACTTTCTTGCCCTGACAGGCTTCTTCCGGATATTTTCCAGCGTTTACGTTGTTGATCATACCAAAGATGGTATCTACGTTTCCGGCTTCGATGTTCTCTTTCAGGCCTTTGATCGGCGGAACAAGCGGAACAGAACCAGTAGCATTGACAACGATGTCTGGTTTGAACTGTTTGATTTTATCTACGGTAGCTTCCGTGTTGAGGAATACATACAGGTTTTTCAGTCTTGCAGCTCTTGCCTCAAGGTATTTCGGGAAATCTTTCATACGGGTCTTGCTTGGAAGATCGGAGATGAAAGTGGAAAGACCGCCGATGTGGTCGTTTTTCTCGAGTACGAAAACGTTGCATCCGACTTCTGCTGCGGTGCAGGCTGCTTCCATACCGGCAGTACCGCGCCGACAACAACAACGTTACAGTTTTTGTTCACTTTCAGTGCTTTGTAAACATCGCCTTCCGGAACAGCCGGGTTTACGGTACAGCGGATCGGGCGGTTGACACCGATACGATTTCCGGCACATCCGACGTTACAGGAGATACATTTCCGAAGAAGATCTTCCTCACCGTTCTCAACTTTTTTCACCCAGTTCGGCTCAGCGATCAGGCCGCGTCCCATTCCGACGATATCTACATCGCCGCTCTCGAGAACTTTTTCAACGACCTTCGGGTCACGGTAGTTACCGGCATTGATCACAGGCTTTTTGAATTTATCTTTTACGGCTCTTGCCATGTAGGAACGCCATCCGTCCGGCAGGAAGTTGGAATCGATCTGATACTGCAGGGATGGGTTGAGGCCGCAGGATACGTCGTACATATCTACAAATTCATCCAGGTACTCCAGGTATTTCAGGGTATCTTCCAGGGTGTTTCCGCCCGGAACACGCTCCTCGGCAGAGATACGAACGATGATCGGGAACCACGGTCCGACGTTTTTGCGTACTTCTTCGAGAACCATACGCGGGAAGCGCAGACGGTTTTCTACGGAACCACCGAATTCATCGGTTCTTTTATTGTAATACGGGGAAATGAACTGGCTCATCAGGTAGGAGTGGCCACAGTGGATTTCAACGGCATCGAAGCCGATGGCCTGCACACGTTTTGCGGCCTCGCCGTATTTTTTACGGTTGTCATGATTTCTTCTTTTGTCATCGGACGAGGGGTTTCTCCGCCGGCTTTTGTCGGGATGTTGGAAGAAGAAACGGTTTCCATACCGGTTCTTGCGGAAGATGCGGAAGCTCCGGCGTGGTTGATCTGGATCGCTACGGTAGCACCGTTTTTATGAAGGTTTTCGACTAACTGATAGTAGCGCGGCATAAAGCTGTCGTGGTCGATACGGATCTGGCTGGTTCCGTTGGAACGACCGGGTACTCGATGTTGGCGTTCTCCAGAATAATAAGACCAACGCCGCCTTTTGCGCGGAGAGAGTAGTAGTTCATATGACGGTTACTCATTTCACCGCTTGTCTCACCGTAGTTGGTTCCCATCGGGGTCATTGCAATACGGTTTTTAATCGTTGTTCGTTTGATGGTAATTGGTTCAAAAATTTTTGGGTAAGCACTCTTCATGAAAAATTCTCCTTATTCATTACATGAGCGGTAATCCTCTGTTTGTGACAAATCCATCATAACGCTTTCGACTAAAAATTAACAATATCTTTCAGATAACTTCGATACGTTTTCGCTATCATTTTCGGTCTCTTCAATAATGTCAGCGTGCTGTTTCATATATTCGGTAAACCGTTCGACAGCCGGAAGCCGGTAGCGGTTCTTCATCCAGAACATAAAGGTCTGATGATAAATCTCGAGACCTTTCAGTGTGTGGATGCGGATACCGTCTGCCTGTTCCAGAATATCGGTTCGCGGCATAAGTGCGATGCCGAAGTTTTCGCGTACCAGTGCCACAATCGAATATTCATCCGGACATTCCATGATAATATTCGGATGAAGCTGATATTTCCGGTAGAGATGATCGGTGTAGACACCGAGCCAGGAGGTGCGGTCGTAGCCGATCACCGGATAACGGGTAAGCTTTACAAGCGGAACTTCCGGTTCATCGGCAATCGGATGCTGTTCCGGGGACACGATGACAAGCGGCTGCTGGATCAACGGAAAAAACTCCATGTCTCGCGCTTTAAAAAGCTGCCAAACCCAAGATCGAGTTCACCGGATTTCACCTTCTGTGCAATGGCAGGGGTATGGTTCTGCCAGAAGCTAAAGGCAACGTTTTTATTTTCTTCTTTGTCCAGAAAAGTGCGGACATTGTGCGGAATATAATGTCCTGCAAGTGGAAAAATATAACCGATGTTGATTTTACCGCCACCGGAGGCGAGCTCTTTCATTTTACCTGTCGCAATATCACAGTCACCTGCGATCCGGTCTGCATGCTCCAGAAAAAGGCGGCCGGCATTGGTAAGGACAACACCGCGCCCTTTCTTTTCAAACAGTGTGATCCCAAGCTCGCTTTCAAGGGCGGCCATGGAACGACTCAGGGATGGCTGGGAAATATAAAGCTCCTCCGCTGCCTGGTGATAATTTTCCAACCGGGCGACCTTTCGGAAATAGAGAATCTGATTCAGTGTCATGTGGTTTTTCCTCCTGAAAAAATGATTCCGTAAGAAAGTCTTTGCTTCCTCTTATTATGATAACTCAAGTATACCACATCAATGCATTCAATGCATTGGTTTTTTCCTTTAAAAGCATTAGACCGTACACGTTTTCACTGTTAAAATAAAGGCAAATGTTATTTTTTTAACATTCACGAAACTGGTAATCTGTTGTTTGTGACAAAACAAAAGGATGAACCGAACAGAGGAAAAAGACAATTTGACCTCAACATAATCTATTTAAAAAGGAGAGAAACCATGAACAAGAAATACCTGCCAAGTGCATTAATTCTGTACTTGAACTACTTTATCCACGGTGTTGGATGCTCCATCCTGGGCCAGGCAGTCATCAAAGAGGCTCTGGCAGCAGCTTGGGGAGTGGAAGCAATGGCAATTACCGCAATTTCCGCAGCACTCGGTCTTGGCCGTCTGATCGCACTGCCATTTGCAGGTCCTCTGTCCGACAAACTCGGACGCCGCATTTCCACTGCAATCGGAAGTGCTTCCTATGCAATTTACCTGATCGGCCTTGCTCTTGCATTTAATGCAGGAACACACGGCGGTTACACCATCGCTTACGTATGCGCCATCATCGGCGGTATCGCAAACTCCTTTTTGGATACCGGTATTTACCCGGCAGTATCCGAGATTATTTACAAAGCTCCTGGTGTTGCTACTATGGGAATCAAATTCTTCATCGCAATCGCTCAGATGCTGATTCCATTTGTTCTTGGTGTAGCTGTTACTTCTACAGCGGCAGGCCTTACCTCCTACAATCCGTTATTCTACGGATGCGGAATCGCTTATATCGTACTTTTTGTACTGGTATTCCTGTTCCCGCTGCCAGACGCTGACCAGAAAGCATCCGGCAAAAAAGAGGGCCTGATCGACAGTCTGAAACATACACATTTCTCCTTCGAATCCATCGCCATGATCCTGATCGGATTCACCTGCACCGGTACCTTCCAGCTGTGGCTGAACTGTGCACAGAACTTTGCAAAAGAGAATGTAGGCTGGCTGATCCGTCCATCATGCAGACCTATTATTCTGCAGGAACCATGCTGGCACTGATCGTAACAGCGTTCCTGACCAGAAAAATCAAAGATGTTCGTTTCATCGTTGTTTACCCGGCCATTTGCCTTGTAACTATGATTGCTGTCCTGATGGGACAGAGTAAACCGCTGATGATTGCCGGTGCTTTCATTATCGGATGGGCAGGCGCAGGCGGACTGCTTCAGATCGCAACTTCCGTTTGCAATATGCTGTTCCCGAAAATCAAAGGAACCGTAACCGCATTGGTTATGATTGCATCTTCTCTTTGCAACTACACCATCCTGACCGCAGCATCTAAAATGCAGCCGTCCGGCGTTATGACCATGAACATCGTTCTGACCGCAGTTGGCGTTGCACTTGGACTGTTTGTAAACATTCGCTATAAAAAAATGGTTGAACTTGCGCAGCAGGACAACTAAAATGAGATTAAGGATTGCGGAGTACGAAGAGCCAAGTAATCCGGGCGTGAAAAAGAAAAGCTGCAAAAGAAAAGTCAGGGTTAAAATTGAAGAAAGAAGGAAAAACACATGAATACAGTAAAAGTTCGTGATATTGAAATCGGTGCCGGTGCACCGAAGATCATCGTTCCGATCGTAGGAGTTACCAAAAACGATATCATCGAAGAAGCAAAAACCTTCCATTCGATTCCGGTTGACGTTGTAGAGTGGCGTGTAGACTGGTTTGAAGGCGTATTCGACTTCGCACAGGTAGAAGATGCATTAAAAGACCTTCGTGCAGCACTCGGCAATATTCCGATTCTGATGACGTTCCGTACCTCCAAAGAGGGCGGCGAGAAAGCTATCGAGCCGGAAGCATACGCTGAGCTGAACATCAAGCAGCACAGACCGGATACGTTGATCTGATCGACGTTGAGATCTTCACCGGAGATGAGATCGTAAAGAAAATCATCGACGGCGCACACGCTGCAGGCGTAAAGGTTGTTGCTTCTAACCATGATTTCTTCAAAACTCCTGCAAAAGCAGACATCATCTACAGACTGCGCAAGATGCAGGATATGAACGCAGACATTCCGAAGATCGCTGTTATGCCGCAGAATAAGAAAGACGTTCTGACCCTGCTTGCAGCAACAGAGGAAATGACCACCAATTATGCGGACAGACCGATCATCACCATGTCTATGGCAGGCACCGGTGTAATCAGCCGTCTCTGCGGTGAGGTGTTTGGTTCTTCCATGACCTTCGGCGCGGCGAAGAAAGCATCCGCACCGGGTCAGATGGGTGTGAATGATCTGAGCACCGTTCTGGATCTGCTTCACAAAGCCATGTAACCGTTTTTTCTTTATGGGACACCGGTATTTTTAGCTTTGCTGTTGATGCCGATGTCCCTTTTGTATTATTGTTCTGTTATAAATTTAACGGAGGTATGCCTTTTATGAAGAGAGTATTTCACTGGCTGGATGAAAACCTCGAAGAATTTCTTCTTGTGATCGGTCTGATCGCCATGACGCTGATCATGGGAGTCCAGGTTTTCTGCCGCTACGTTCTTGGCATGTCGCTGTCGTGGTCGGAAGAGCTGACCAGATATATTTTTATCTGGTGCGGTTTTTTAAGCGTCAGCTACTGCAGCAAAAAATGCCTTTCCATCAAGATCGAGCAGTTTGTTGCGATTTTTCCGCGGAGAGGAAAAGCCATTTTCAAAATTGTGAATCATACGTTTGAACTGATTTTTTTCATCTATATGATTCCGTTTGCTTTTTCTTATATGATGTCGTCAGTTAAAAGCGGCCAGCTTTCCCCAGCCTGCAAAATTCCGATGTACTTTATCCAGGCAGCACCGCTCGTCTCCTTTGTGCTGGTTGCATTCCGCGTTCTGCAGCGGTGGATGATCGAGTTCCGTGTGGCACGCGGTGAGAACGTTTTCGACCCGGCCCATCCGGAGCGAAATACGCCGGAATCCTTCATCGAGGCAAATGCCGGAGCAGATAACGCCACAGAAAATGCCCTGAACGCGGGTATCGACAACCGCATTCATACGATTAAAAATTCAAACGAGGAGGAACGCTAATGCCGGTCGTAGTATTATTTTTGATTTTTGTTGCATTGCTGGTCATCGCTGTTCCGGTATCGATTACCCTTGGAATCACATCTGTGCTTCCGTCGGTGTTTGACCCGTCCTTTACGGTAGGAGCCAAATATCTGATCCGTGCCATGTTCGGAGGACTCGATTCCTTCCCTCTGCTGGCAGTTCCGATGTTCGTCCTCTCCGGTATCATCATGGCTAAGGGGGCATCTCCAAAAAACTGTTTGATGTCTTTGCCTATTTTCTCGGAAAATTCACCGCAGGTATGCCGTGCGCGGTTATCGTCACCTGCCTTTTTTACGGTGCGATTTCCGGTTCCGCTCCGGCGACCGTTGCCGCTGTCGGAAGCATGACAATCCCGATTCTGACTACCCTTGGTTATGATCTGACATTCTCCACAGCGATTGTGGCAGTTGCCGGCGGCCTTGGCGTTATCATTCCCCCGAGTATTCCGTTCATCATGTACGGTATGGCTTCCGGCGCTTCGGTCAGTGACCTGTTCCTTGCCGGAATTGTACCGGGTCTGATGATCGGTCTGCTGCTGATGGTTTATGCCGTTTATCACTGCAAACGGTATGGGGAGGACAAAGAGAAGATCCATGCAGAAGTCAAAGTGCTGCATGACAAAGGCCTGCTTCGCGTTTTAAAAGAGAGCTTTTTTGCACTGCTCAGCCCGGTGATCATCCTTGGCTGTATCTACAGCGGTGTCGCTTCCCCGACTGAGGCGGCTGTTATCTCCGTATTCTATGCATTGATCATCAGCCTTTTTGTGTACAGGAGTATCCGCATCCGCGACATCTGGTCCATTCTGGTTGAGGCGATTCGTACCTTCACCCCGATCCTGTTTATTCTGGCGGCATCGACGGCATTTTCCCGTGTGCTGACGCTGATGCAGGTACCGCAGACGGTCAGCGAGTTTATCCTGAACAACTTCCACAGCCCGGTTGCGATCCTTCTGATCATCAACGTATTCCTGCTGATTGTCGGAATGGTGATGGATACGACACCGGCGATTCTGATTCTGACGCCGATCCTTCTGCCGATTGTACAGGCAATCGGTATGGATCCGATTCAGTTTGGTGTGATCATGGTTGTCAACCTGGCGATCGGCTTCGTAACACCGCCGATCGGCGTCAACCTGTTCGTGGCAAGCTCCCTGACCGAGGTTCCGGTCATGCAGATCGCAAAGAAGGCTATGCCGATGATCGGTTTCTTCCTTGTGGCACTGCTGCTGATTACGTTTATTCCGGCAATTTCGGTTGGAATTTTATAGGGAGGAGCGAGGGACAATGAAAAAGATGATAAAAAAGAAAAAGCTTTTCCGAACAGCGACGGTACTTGCTGCTGTCGTTGCACTTGGCGCATCGCTTGCCGGCTGCGGTTCTTCCGGGGAAGAGACGACACAGCGCTATTCCTGGCCGCTGGCAACGGCGAGCCGGAGGACACGGTAACACAGATTTTCGCCGAGAAGTTTGCGGAAGAGATTTCAGAGCTGAGCGATGGAAGGATGAAAATTCAGGTTTACGCAAACTCAACGCTTGGCGGCGACCGCGATCTGCTTGAAACGTGTGCCGATGGTGATATTCCGTTTGTCGTACAGAATACGGCACCGCAGGTTTCCTTTATGGGGGATCTTGCTGTGTTTGATCTGCCGTGTGTGTTTGATTCTCTCGATGAATGCCGTGAGAAGATTGATAATCCGGAGTTTTACGAGCTGATCAGCAATGTTTACACAGAGGGCGGCTATCACCTGCTCGGTATGGCGGATCAGGGATTTCGTGTCATGAGTACGAATAAGCCGGTTTACAGCTTTTCGGATTTCAAGGGCCAGAAGATCCGTACCATGGAGAACAGCTACCATCTGGCATTCTGGAAAGCCATCGGTGCCAACCCGACGCCGATGAGCTTCAGTGAGGTTTACATCGGCCTGCAGCAGCACACAATTGATGCGCAGGAGAACCCGTATGAGGTCATCGTTTCGAACAACCTGTATGAGCAGCAGGATTACGTAGTGGAAACGAACCATCTGCCGCATCTGATTTCCCTGATTGTCAACGACGATTTCTTCCGGGATCTGCCGGAAGACGAGCAGGAGATCATGACAGAGGCCGCAAAGATTGCGACCGAGTACGCAAGAGAGCAGTCCGATGCCCGTATCGCCGACAAGATCGCGACAATTGAGGAGAGCGGAACGAAGATTCTGACACTCGATGACCAGACAAGAGAGGAGATCCGAGAGGCATCGAAGAGCGTGTATGCGTCGATTAAAGAGAACATTGACCCGGCGATTTACAATGCTTATATGGATGGGATTGAATAGAAAATGGTGACGATTCAGAGCCCTGTCTCGATGTTTCTCCCGTTTTGCATGACTCTGAACAACTGCAAAAAAAGAAATTTCCCGGCTGCGGGGTGCTGAAAAACGGTGCTTCGCAGCCATTTTTTTTCTGTCCGGATCGCTTTAAAATCGCTTTGAATTTATAAAATCTGCCTTGCACCGTCGAAATTACAAGATTATAATGATGTTTGGAAGGTTTTTGAGCTATTACTGATGAACAAGGGAGGCAAAAAATGATTTTTGAACACATGGACCGGATTGTATTTGCAGGAGATTCCGTAACAGATATGGAAAGTGCACAGCCGGTGGGGGAAGGTTTATTTGAAAATGTCGGAAAGAGCTACGTTCGAATTGTCGAGAACATGCTCGCAGCATTCTACCCGGAGATATATCTTCGCGTGACAAACTCCGGTATCAGCGGAAACACAAGCCGCGACCTGCTGCAGCGCTTCGACCGTGATGTCGTATCCTTAAAACCGGACTGGGTATCCATCTGCATCGGCATCAACGACGTCTGGAGACAGTTCGACAGCCCGGCTATCCCGGACGAGCAGGTATCGCCGGAGGAGTACCGTTCCAACGTCGAGAAGATGATTCTTTCCGTAAAAGATAACGTAAAAGGTGTTTTTCTCATGACCCCATATTACATGGAACCAAATGCAGAGGATTGGATGAGAAAACGTATGGATACATATGGGGCAATCTGCCGTGAGCTGGCTGAAAAATATGGCTGCTGTTTCATCGATCTGCAGGCTGTTTTTAATGATTACTTCCAATACCGCCATTCTTCCTACATTGCCTGGGACAGAATCCATCCAAATCAGATCGGGGCAACCGTGATCGCGCGGGCATTTTTGGAAAAATGTGGATTTGACTACAATCACAGACCGGGAGAAGAATAAAAACTAATATAAATACCATAACAAAAGCAGAAATTTGCGTTTTCGCGAGAAGTGCAGATTTCTGCTTTTGTAACCCACTAAGATATATCATAATTACCAGAGCTTGTCGGAATGGAAAGTTGCCGGAATGATAGAAACTCGCACCACTGGTGCGAGAAATTAGTTGGAACAATAATATTATTTCGAATGACAAAAAGATATGGCTGGACGAAAAGAGTTTTAGCTAATTCTGTCTGAAAACAGCTGACAGAGTCGAAAAAAGAGAAAAAGAATCGGTAAAATTTTGCTTAAATTACCAAAAATAATTGCTGTTTTGGGACAGTTATGGTATATTATGACTATACATACATTTATGTGGCGCTACATGGGGACATAAGAGTGAGACATAAAAGAAAGGTAACTATTCAGAACCCCATCTCGATTCCGCTTGCGCTGCATCTCGATGTTGCTTCTCGCCATATGAAATTCCAGAAAGCCGCGCATTCATGCAAGCGTGATTCACGATTTTCTTCTCTTTCGCATGGCGTTGAATAGTTACAAATAAAGAATAGAACAGGAGAAAAAAAGATATGTATCTGGAAGAGTATAAGAGATGGCTGGAAGCTGACCTGGAAGACGCAGACCTGAACCCGGAGCTGGCACGGATTGAAGGAAACGATGAGGAGATCAAGGATCGTTTTGCAGTATCTCTGAAATTCGGAACCGCAGGACTTCGTGGAGTGCTTGGCGCAGGAACAAACCGTATGAATATCTATGTAGTACGTCAGGCAACACAGGGTCTTGCAAACTGGGTAAAAACACAGGGCGGAAACCAGACGGTAGCCATCAGCTATGACAGCCGTATTAAGAGCGATGTATTCGCAAAAACAGCAGCAGGTGTTCTCGCAGCAAACGGAATCAAAGTCAGAATCTACGACGCACTGATGCCGGTACCGGCACTTTCCTTTGCAACTCGTTACTACAACTGCAACGCAGGTATCATGGTAACCGCATCCCACAACCCGGCAAAATACAACGGCTACAAAGCCTACGGTCCGGACGGATGCCAGATGACCGACGATGCTGCTGCAATTGTATATGCAGAAATTCAGAAGACCGATATCCTGACCGGCGTAAAATATATGCCGTTCGCAGAGGGCGTGGAAGAAGGACTGATCCGTTTTGTCGGAGAAGACTGTAAGAATGCCCTGTATGAAGCAATCGAATCCCGTCAGGTTCGTCCGGGTCTGTGTAAAACCGCAGGACTGAAGCTCGTTTACAGCCCACTGAACGGATCTGGTCTTGCACCGGTTACACGCGTATTAAAAGACATCGGCATCACTGATATCACCATCGTCCCGGAGCAGGAGTATCCGAACGGATACTTCACCACCTGCAGCTATCCGAACCCGGAAATCTTTGCAGCACTGGAAAAGGGCCTGGATCTTGCAAAAGAAACCGGCGCAGATCTGATGCTGGCTACCGACCCGGATGCAGACCGTGTTGGTATTGCCATGAAATGCCCGGACGGAAGCTATGAACTGGTAACCGGAAATGAAGTCGGCGTTCTGCTTCTCGACTACATCTGCGCAGGCCGCATCGAGAAAGGCACCATGCCGGAGAAACCAGTTGCTGTAAAATCCATCGTGTCCACACCGCTGGCAGATGCAGTTGCAGAGCACTACGGCGTAGAGCTCCGCAGCGTTCTGACCGGATTCAAATGGATCGGCGATCAGATTGCAAACCTGGAGGCAGACGGCGAAGTAGACCGCTTCATCTTCGGATTCGAGGAGAGTTACGGATACCTGGCTGGCCCGTATGTAAGAGATAAAGACGCAGTCATCGGCTCCATGCTGATCTGCGAGATGGCAGCTTACTATAGAAGCATCGGAAGCTCTCTGAAACAGAGACTGGAAGAGATCTATGCTGAGTACGGCCGCTACCTGAACAAAGTAGACAGCTTCGAATTCCCGGGTCTGAGCGGAATGGACAAGATGGCCGGTATTATGGATGGCCTCGAAAAGAGCCGCTGACCGAGATCGCAGGTTCCGCTGTTGTCAAAGTAACCGATTACGAGAAACCGGAAGAAACCGGACTCCCATCCGCAAACGTTCTGATCTACAAACTGGCAAACGGTGAAACCGTCATCGTCCGCCCGTCCGGAACAGAGCCGAAAATCAAAGTATACTACACAACACTTGGTAAGGATCTGGCAGAGGCAGAAGCGGAGAAAGAAAAACTCGCAGAGGCTTTGAAACCGATTCTGGCATAAAGAAAATAAAAGAATAGAAGGGCGTGGCTTTGGTCACGCCCTTTTTGAACTGAAATTTCTTTTGAAAGTGTAAGATTTTCTGCAAAATGGCGTGATGATAGATGAAAGGGGGATTTCCATATGGAGGATACTCATATTGTCCAAATGTACTGGGACAGGAACGAAACAGCGATCAGCGAGTCTGCGATGAAATATGGTACATACTGTACGTCCATTGCACAGAATATTCTGCAGAATCCGGCGGATGCAGAAGAATGTGTCAACGACACCTGCTTCACGCGTGGAACGCTATGCCGCCGCACCGGCCGTCTCTGTTATCCACATTTCTTGGAAAAATAACGAGAAAATCTTTCGTTTTGATCTGTATCGAAAAATGCATCGCAAAAAAACGCGGAGGAAGTCAGATGGATGCAGTATTGGACGAGCTGGAAGAATGTGTTTCGGGGAAAGATGATATTGAGCGGCAGTGGGAGATGAAAGAACTGATCGCGGAGATCAATCAGTTTCTGCAGAAGCTGCCGGAGGAGAAACGATGCATGTTTGTCCTGCGGTACTGGTATGTAGACAGTATCGGTGAAATCGCGGAGCGGCTGGGAAGAAGTGAAAATTATATTTCAGTTTCATTAAACCGGATCCGTGGAAAATTGCATACACACTTGACGGAAAGGGGGTTCGAATTATGAAGAAAGAAGAATTGTTTGAAGTGCTGGGAAATCTGGAGCCTGGTATGGTGGAAAAAGCACGGAGTGATCGCCACCCGCGGAGAGGCGTATGGAAAAAATGGACGGCCGCCGCAGCCTGCGCGGTGATCATCGGCGGAGCTGTGCTGGGGGTTGCGACATGGAGAAACGGTCGGGAGGGTTCTGCAGTCCGTTATCCGTCGGGGGTAACGACGGTTCTGGCGGCTTATCCGGCATCTGTGGCTCGGACGATGGATGCGCAGAAATTCATGGAAAGCGATGCACACTGGGACTGGTGGGATTCGTACCGGGAGTTGACAGCAAAATCAGCAGAACTGCAGTCGGGAATGGATGCATATTATCAGAACCTGATGAAACAAATGCTGGTTTCAGAGGATGAAAATACCGTCTGCTCGCCGATCAATCTGTATATTGCGTTTGCGATGCTGGCGGAAACTTCGGATGGAAATACGCGGCAGCAGATTCTGGATATGCTTGGTGCGCAGGACATGGACACCTTACGGGAAAATGTTTCTTCACTCTGGGAAAGCAATTATGCAGACACACCCGCGCTGAAAAGTGTGTTGGCAAATTCGCTGTGGCTGGATGGTGAGGAAACATACAATGACACAACGCTGCAGCGGCTGGCGGAACAGTATTATGCATCGACCTTCCGTGGGACTCCTGGATCGGAAGAGATGAATCAGGCTCTGCGGACCTGGACGGATGATAATACCGGAGGGCTTTTAAAAGAATACACCGAAAATATGGCGATCGCCCCGGAAACGGTATTTGAACTGGTATCAACCATCTATTATAAGGCGATGTGGCGGGAGAATTTCTGGGAAGTGAATACAGAGAAGGAAACCTTCCACGGAGCTGCGGGAGATACCACTGTGGACATGATGAAGAAAACGGAATGGATGGATGTCTACCAGGGCGAACATTTCCGTGCAGTCAGCCTTAGCCTTCAGGACAGCGGCTCCATGTATTTCCTGCTTCCGGATGAAAATACCGATGTCAATGAACTGGTATCGGATCCGGATCTGATGAAGGTTATACGGCGGGATGAAAGCAGTGATAACTGGTATTCCCCGATGGTGAACCTGTCTGTTCCTAAATTTAAAGTATCGGAAAAAACAGACCTGATCGAAACGGTGCGCGCACTGGGTGTAACGGATGCGCTGGATGCAGATCTGGCAGATTTCAGCCCATTAACAGGGGACAAAGAGAATTTATACCTGAGCAAAGCAGACCACGCCGCCATGCTTGAAATCGACGAAAACGGAGTAACCGGAGCAGCGTATACAGAACTTGGCGTTTCAGAAGCCGCAGCAGAAATACCGGACGACGAAATCGACTTTGTACTGGATCGTCCATTCCTGTTTCTTGTCACGGGGCAGGACGGATCGATTCTGTTTTCGGGAGTTGTGAGAAATATTGCAGAGACATGAAAAAAAGGAGTCGGACTGTCCGGCTCCTGTGTCTGAGACACGTTACAGTATCTCTTCGGTGCTTATTTTTGCTCTGCGTTCCTTTGTCGGAGCAGAAAAACAGACAAAATCAGTACAGCAGGGAAAATGCAGCCGGCCAGCATACCTGCCTTCAGATCGTCGCCGGTGTTTTGTGTGACAAATCCAATAACAAATGGGCCAATGGAACCACCCATATCTCCGGCCATGGCGAGAAGTGCGAACAGTGCAGTTCCGCCGAGTGGAATTTTAGAGGATGAAATACTGATGGTTCCCGGCCACATAATTCCTACGGAGAAACCACACACAACGCAGCCTGTAAGATTTAAAAGAGGATATGGTGCGAGAGCTGCAGCCAGATAACAGATCAGGCAAAGTGTACCGGATGCGATCATAAATTTTGTTAAGTCAATTTTTTCCCCGTATTTACCATAGAAGGTTCTGCTGATGCCCATCATCACAGCAAACAGGCACGGTCCTGCAATGTCTCCAATGCTTTTTGAGAGACCTAATGCAGACTCGGCATAAGCGGAAGCCCATTGCGCCATCGAAATCTCGCTTGCTCCGGCGCAGACCATAAGAACAAGGGAAATCCAGAAAATGGGAAGACGGCACAGCTGACGAATGGTAAGTCCTTCTTCGCTTCCGGTGAGTGATTCAATCGGGCAGGAAAGGAAATTAAACGTATTGTACAGTGGAAGTACAGCCCAGATACATGCGAGGATCGGCCAGCGTTCCATACCAAAAACTGCCAGAAAAGCAGTGGAGAGTAAGATGACGCCTACAGACCCCCAGCAGTAAAAGGAGTGAAGCAGACTCATAACGCTGTCCTTATTGTCAAACGGACAAGCCTCTACGATTGGGCTGACAAGAACCTCAATCAGTCCGCTTCCGGCGGCATAGATCATGGCACTGAGCAAAATTCCTGCATAGGCATTTGGCAGAATATTGGGCAGAAAGGCAAGTCCAATCAGGCCGCAGGCGGAAAGAATCTCAGAAGCAACGACACACCTACGATAACCGATTTTATCGACATATCTGGCACAGAACAAATCGACAAGAAGTTGTGTGAAAAAGAATACTGTCGAGATAAACGCAATTTTTCCAAGAGAAATATGGTAAGTTCTGTGAAAGGTAAGAAATAGTAAAGGTGCAAAATTTGCAGAAATTGCCTGCGTGATAAATCCAAGATAACAGGCAATTAAGGTTTTGTGGTAGTTCTTTTTCATGATGATATACTCCGTTTTTTAAAATGGCAGAACTGCTGCGGCCGTAGTGTTCGTTTCGTTGCCGTTCACCGTGTTCCATGGAGCGACAACGATTCTTTTTGTATAATAACGTAAAATAGTGTCGCTTTCACTGGAATATATCGTCTGTTTATTGTATAATATCGTAAAATAGAGAGGGGCGTGCCTGAAAAACGGAGGCGGGGAAAGATGGAATTTAATACATTTTATAACAAGATCCAAACGGATGAAACCATGATGGAAACGATACAGCATGGAAACAGTGAGTATCCGTTTCAATTGTATTACGACGATCTTGCGTTGTTTGATTTTCATTGTGTAGAATGGCACTGGCATGTGGAGTTTGAGTTTGTTTTTGTACAGGAGGGAACAGCAACCTTCTGGGTTGGCGAAAAGCAGTTTTCACTGGGACAGGGAACGGGCATTTTTATTAACTCAAAGATTTTGCATCGCTATTTTTCTGAAGGCCATGCGATTGTGCCAAATTTCGTTCTGAAACCGACATTTCTCGCTCCGGCAGACAGCCTGATTTACAAAAAATACATTGCACCGATACAGGCGTGTAAGGTGGACTGCATTGTCTTTTGCAGGGAAATAAAATGGCAGGCAGAAGCACTGGAGCTCATGCAGAAAATTCTCAAAGCGCAGGAATCAGACAAAGACCGGGAACTGGTTACTTTATTTCTGACGCAGGAATTGTGGCACTTGCTTTATTTGCACATGGATTCGGAAGTGCTGCAGAAAAAAAGAGAAAATACGGCATCCTCACAGGGAAGAACACAGCTGATGATGCAATATATTCATCAAAATTTCCGACAAGATCTTACATTGGAGGATATCGCCGGGCAGGCTATGGTGAGCAAAAGTACGGCATTGAATCTGTTCCGAAGATATCTTCACGATACGCCGGTGCATTATCTGGTGAAGTATCGTCTGCAGGAGGCTGCAAAGCTTCTGGCTACGACGGAGAAAAAGATAACTGTAATTTCCGGCGAGACGGGATTTGAAAATATGGATTATTTTTGCAAGACATTTAAGAAATATTATGGGAGGACACCGACGGAATATCGAAGAAAAAAACAAATGGATACGGATGACAGAGAAGGGATCGTTCAAGATGTAGTGTAAGAGAAAACGGAAAAATTACATTCTGAAAAAGGAGCGGAATCCGGTGTGGGTTCTGCTCCTTTTTGAATGGAAAATTATGGAACATACTTATTCGGCACAGCCAAAAACTCTTCTACATATTGCTCCAGTGCCGCAAGCAGCTCTTCAAGCGGAAAGACCTTCAGATCCTGCGCGGCTTCCGGCGGGACGGAGAGGAAGTGATGGAGGAGGTCAAGTACCTGTTGGACGTTCTCATACGGAATTTCTGTGATTCCAGGGTTCGTGACGTTGGAATCGAGATCGAGCGGGATGCAATAGCGGTTGACAAGATATGTATTCATTCGTGTATAATCCCCATAATAATACTCCTCCGTGAGATATCTGGAAAAAGGAATGGATGTCCGCGATTTTTTGATATAAACCGTTGCAATCTCATCTCTCATATCTGTAATTTCCCCATCCGCATTATAAAATTCCACAATCTGCGGAATGAAATCCTTAAAAAATTTCCGGTCAATATAAAGATGAAAATAATATCCCAGTGCGCTCGAATCTGGCAGAAGTGAACGGTATTTCGCTGTAAACCGTGTAAGATCCGGGAATACCATCATTTTTTCGCGGTAAAGCGGATCGCGGAAATGGGAGGATTCTTTCTGCTGCGTCGCATCCGGCAGAAGATTTCCGATTAGAAAATCATTTACCGATGAAATCGGATATGGAAAATCCGGGTGGGACGGGAGGTACTTTAACAGCATTTGGGCTGCGGTGAGATGTAAAATAAAACCTGGCATGGGAATGAAGATGTCCTTTCGTATTTGCTTCTAATCTAAACAAAATGGCAGCGTTTGTCAAATTCTATTTGAGTAGCCTGATTTCTAAAAAAAACATAAATACCGGCAAATTTCTTGACATGGAAATTTGCCGGTGTTATTATTTAACACACGTAAATAAATGACACTGTTAAGCATTGCGCAAAAAGGAGGGGGATAATATGAAAGATGCATTTGAAAAACTGTTTCGTGCGGTGCACCAGTTTAAAAAACTGAACGTATCAGACCTGATTCCGGGACTCAGCAGTTCCGAATTTTCCGTTATGGGTGCGATTTTGCAAATGGGAGAAAACGGAAAAATTACAAGCTCAGAGCTGGCGGCGAAGACCAAAACACTTCCGCCGGCTGTGTCGCGCACACTGCGCGGACTGGAGGAAAAAGGATATGTAGAGCGGAGCGTTGACAAAAAAGACCGCAGAAATACGTATATCAGTCTGACAGAGAAGGGCTGGAAAAAGGGGGAAGAGGTACGGGACAGAATGCAGGACTTTGGCTGCTCTGTGATGTCACAGTTAAAGGAAGAGGATGTAGATCAGCTGGTTGCTTATCTGGATCGTATCTATGAGATTGCAGAAAAAGAAATTGAAACCCGAAAACGATGTACGAGAAAGACAGAAAGGGGAAAAAATGAGTAAGATTTTCAAGAATATGCTCCCGTACTGGAAATCGATTCTTGTGATTCTTATGCTTTTGTTTGTCCAGGCGTGGTGCGACCTGTCGCTCCCGTCGTACACATCTGATATCATCGATGTGGGCATTCAGAACAGCGGTGTTGAGCACGTTACACCGAAACGGATCACAGAGGAAGAATTTCAGACAGCAAAGTTTATCATGACGGATGATGAGGCAGACTTGTGGAAAGCCTTTATACGAAAAAGGACGGCTATTATGAGCGGAACAAAGCTTCCGAAAAAGAACTAGATACAGCGGATGAAACGCTGACCGTTGCACTCCTTATGAATTACCAGATGGGTGCGATGGAGGAAACTGCCTTCAAACAGCTCGTGGCACAGCAGACCGGTCAGGATGCTTCCGCGTTTGAAAACATGACGATAGAGCAGATCGGCGAGATGATGCATGTGGAGCTGAAGAGCTTCCGGCAGGAAAAAGAAGATGAGGATGGAAACAAGGTGGAAGTGACCTGCGTAGATGTCCGTCCGATTTTGCGTCTATGCTCGAGAGTGGACAGATGGAGAAGGATGACGTGCTTTCGATGCGCGATAGCATGGAAAAAACGCTCGATACGATGGGAAGCTCCCTGGTAAAATCGATGGGAATTGCCTATGCGGTTTCCGCAGATAAAGCGGCGGGACTTGATATCGACCGGATTCAGAAGTCGTATCTTCTGACGGCGGGTCTTAAGATGGTCGGCATGGCACTTCTGATGGGTGTGGTAACGGTTTTTGTCGGACTGTTTGCATCCCGTGTCGCTGCCGGAATCGGTCGTGATCTGAGAGATCAGGTGTTCAAAAAGGTTGTTGGGTTTTCCAATGCGGAAATGGATCAATTCTCCACCGCATCTCTGATTACGCGAAGTACCAATGACATCCAGCAGATCCAGATGGTATCGGTGCTGCTGCTGCGCATGATTGCGTATGCGCCGATTCTTGGTATTGGCGGTGTGGTCAAGGTGGTAAAAACAGGGGCCGGCATGGGCTGGATTATCGTACTGGCAATTATTGTGATTATCAGCTATGTCATGCTGCTTGTATCTATTACAATGCCGAAATTCAAACAGATGCAGAAGCTGGTAGATAACATCAATCTGGTCTCCCGTGAGATCCTGACCGGACTTTCCGTTATCCGTGCATTCGGAAGAGAGGATAAAGAAGAAGAACGCTTTGATACGGCAAACCGGGAGCTGACCGGGACGACACTGTTTACCAATCGTGTCATGACCTTTATGATGCCCGGTATGATGATGATTATGAATGTACTGACCGTAGGAATTGTCTGGTTTGGTGCACACAGAATCAATGAGGGTACGATGCAGGTCGGCGCAATGACAGCGTTCATTACCTATGCATGATGATTGTTATGTCCTTCCTGATGCTGACGATGATGTCTATCATGCTGCCGCGTGCTGCGGTTGCCGCAGGTCGTATCGATGAGGTTATCCGGACAGAGCTTTCGATTCAGGATGCTAAAACGCCGGAAAAATTAGACGTACACAATGGTGTTGTTCGCTTTTGCCATGTCAATTTCCGGTATCCGGGAGCAGAAGAGGATGTATTGCATGATATTGATTTCGTGGCGGAGCCGGGAAAGACAACGGCAATTATCGGAAGTACCGGCTGCGGAAAATCAACGCTGGTAAACCTGATTCCGCGTCTTTACGATGTGACGGGCGGACAGATTACCCTGGATGGGAAAGATATCCGAAACATTACCATGAAGGATCTGCGCGACGAGATTGGCTTTGTGCCGCAGAAAGGCGTGCTGTTCTCGGGAACGATCGCATCGAACCTGCGCTTCGGAAAAGAAAATGCAACCGATGCCGAGATCGAAAAAGCAGCCGCGATTGCACAGGCAACAGAGTTTATTGAAGCAAAAGATGATAAATATGAGACCGCGATTTCCCAGGGCGGAACGAATGTGTCCGGCGGACAGAAGCAGCGCCTGGCGATTGCGCGTGCGATTGCAAAGGATCCGAAAATCTTTATTTTCGATGACAGCTTTTCTGCACTTGACCTGAAAACAGATGCGGCGCTTCGAAAAGCACTGGCGGAGAATGTCAAAGACAGCACCGTGATCATCGTGGCACAGCGGATCAGCACGATTCTCCATGCGGAGCAGATTCTGGTGCTCGATGACGGAAAGGTAGTCGGAAAAGGTACGCATGAGGAACTGCTGAAGACTGTAAGGTTTATCAGGAGATTGCAAAATCCCAGCTTTCGGCAAAGGAGCTTGGAATAGAAAGTGAGGTGGCTGACCATGAGTGACAAGAGAAATCAGCAGCCGCGCAAAAGAGGACCGATGGGAGGCATGGGCCGCGGTATGCAGCCGGGCGAGAAGCCGAAAAATCTGAAAAAATCGATCAAACAGCTTGCACAGTACATCGGAAAATATAAAATTGCGATTTTGTCGTTATGCTCTGTGCCGCATGTTCGACCGTGTTCAACGTTGCGGGACCAAAAATCCTCGGAAAAGCAACAACGGCATTGTCCGAGGGACTGATGGAAAAAATCAGAGGGACAGGCAGCATTGACTTTACGAAAATCGGAAAAATTCTGCTGTTTACCCTTGGCCTGTATCTGATGAGTGCCCTGTTCAGTTTCATCCAGGGCTGGATCATGACCGGTGTTACCCAGAAGGTATGTTATCGGCTTCGAAAGGAAATTTCGGAGAAAATCAACCGCATGCCGATGAAATATTTTGAGAGCCGTACCTATGGCGAAGTGCTCTCACGTATTACCAACGATGTCGACACACTGGTCAGGGACTGAACCAGAGTATTACTACAATTATCACGTCTGTGGCAACGCTGGTCGGCGTTCTGATCATGATGCTGAGTATCTCTCCGCTGATGACGCTGATCGCACTTGTGATCCTGCCGATTTCCATGGGCTGATCGGACTGGTGACGAAGAAATCCCAGAAATTCTTCCGTGACCAGCAGGAATATCTGGGTCATATTAATGGACAGGTTGAGGAGGTTTACGGCGGCCATCTTGTAATTAAGGCATTTAACCGTGAAAAGGATACCATTGCAGAGTTCGAGAAAACCAACAGCATTCTCTATGATTCCGCATGGAAATCGCAGTTCTTATCCGGTATGATGCAGCCAATTATGATGTTTGTCGGGAATTTGGCTACGCCTGTGTGGCGCTGACCGGAGCCTGCTGGCAATTCGAAACGTGGTTACAATCGGTGACATCCAGGCATTCATCCAGTATGTAAAAAACTTTACCCAGCCAATCCAGCAGATTGCGCAGGTGATCAACATGGTACAGTCGATGTCGGCGGCATCCGAGCGTGTCTTTGAATTCCTGAACGAAGAGGAAGAGGATCAGACCACGGAAAATCCGGCTGATATTGGGACGGTAACAGGAGCGGTAACCTTTGATCATGTACAGTTCGGATACAATCCGGATCAGATCATCATTCATGATTTCTGCGCGCAGGTAAAACCGGGTCAGAAAATTGCCATTGTCGGCCCGACCGGAGCAGGAAAAACGACGATGGTTAAGCTGCTGATGCGTTATTATGATGTAAACAGCGGAGCAATTCTTCTGGATGACCACAATATCAGGGATTTCAACCGCAGAAAGCTTCGCGATGCTTTTGGTATGGTGCTGCAGGATACGTGGCTGTTCAAAGGCAGTATCATGGAAAATATCCGCTACGGCCGGCCAGATGCCACGGATGAGGAAGTTATTGCAGCGGCGAAGGCTGCGCGGGCACACCATTTCATTCAGACCCTGCCGGGCGGCTACCAGATGGAGCTGAATGAGGATGCAAGTAATGTATCCCAGGGACAGAAACAGCTTCTGACGATCGCAAGAGCAATTCTTGCAGACAATAAGATCCTGATTCTCGATGAGGCGACCTCATCCGTTGACACCAGAACAGAGATCGAGATCCAGAAAGCAATGGATAACCTGATGAAGGGCAGAACAAGCTTTGTCATTGCCCATCGGCTGTCTACGATTCGCGATGCGGATCTGATTCTTGTCATGAAGGACGGAGATATCATCGAGCAGGGCAACCATGAAGAGCTGCTCGCGAAGAATGGGTTCTATGCAAACCTTTACAATTCGCAGTTCGAGGATGTCGTGGCGTAACACAGAAAAAAGAATCCATACATTTCAGCACCTGCATCAGTCAAAATGATTCGGGTGCTGTTTTACGTTGCGGCTTATCCCAAATACTGCGGGTTATCCCAGATTGCTTGAGGTAAAAGAAAAAATTTGGTATGCTGTTGAGAAGTAGAATCTTCGATAAGAAGAGTATGGGGGAAAATAATGAATTTAATTTTATGCGATGATGATAAAGCATTTTTAGATAAACTGGAAATCAGAATTCGAGGTTTATGTCAGAAACATAAGATTGCAGTGGAAATGGAGTGCTACGTATCTGCGAAGGAGATGCTGGAAGGAATCAAAAATCTTGATGAGATTTCTGTTTTTTTATTGATATCGATATGCCGGAAGTGAATGGATTTGAGGTTGCATCGTATCTGAAAAAGTGGAACAGGGAATGTTGCATTGTGTTTGTATCGAATAAGGATGATCTGGTGTTTCAGTCATTG